>Ga0302281_10000712_pt1 | contig 24434 bp, 27 predicted proteins | sample III_Fen_E1_2_FD_198762 | JGI IMG/M metagenome (GOLD analysis project Ga0302281, IMG submission 198762) | Peat permafrost microbial communities from Stordalen Mire near Abisko, Sweden - III_Fen_E1_2 | ecosystem: Environmental > Terrestrial > Soil > Wetlands > Permafrost | place: Sweden: Abisko...
GCCCGCAACTGTGCGCGGGTTAGCAATGAGAATTGCGCCGGGAAACTATCCTCCGGGCCGGTGCCCCATTCATGCAGCAGCCGATGAACCCGATCCACTTCCTCTTTCGTCAAGTGACATTCATAAACCAATGATGGCGTGCCGGTGCCCGGAGCAGACCGCGTCAGCGGGCTGCACGGGCATGAGCGTCAGGCGTCCGCGCACGCGCCAATTGACATTCGTGAATGGAAACCGTGAAGATTGGCGCGTCCGTCATTATTGAGCGCACAGTGATGCAGGAACGGAGCGCGAACTAATTTATCGGTTGAGCAACGCGAACTACTATTGATTAAAATTTCACTGTAAACTTCACGGAGATGTCGTGCGAAAAATAGGCCGAATTAAATGCCTCATAACTGTATCCCACATCCAAGGCATAAGCTTCTTTCACCCCAAAAGAATATATAATATCACCACCAAACTGCGCCCAATCCTGATCGTTATCAGTCTGGCCGGGGTTAAGATCTAAATTGATGGAGTGCAGCCATGTTCCATAGCCAGAAATCCCAAAACCCTTGGAAAAATTATATTGAATGGAAGCCTTGGTCTGCAAATTGACTAGATGGGAGGAGGACGTTGTTCCGGTTGGATAATTCACTTTTTCCGACTCGGTGTAGGAATAGGATGGAGACAAGGCCATCACCACTTTGTTGGATTCAGTGTTGTGCTGATAATCTAAACCGCCGCTGAATTTCCATCCAGAGGCCTGGTTGTAAGAAATCTTTGAAGTTGCCGGGAAATTGTTTTCGGTCTGATTGTAGGCAGTTGCGGCAGTGACTCTGAACTTGTCGGCGGTGGTATTAATCAAGGCATATCCGATCTGGGCGGAGGGGCTGATGGTCTGGGAATCCGATTTGTCTGCCCCGGCTAGTGACTCGGTAGAACTGCTGCTTACGGTAATCAACGGCATGACGGTCAAATTTGTAGAGATGAAATCCAGCGTGGCCTGTGCGCCAATTGAGCCGGTGTATTTCATGGTTTTCGTGCCGTTGAGAAACGAGTGTTGATAATTGTAATCAGCACTCATGGGCACCATGGTAATCCTAAAATAATTCGTTTCGGTAGTGGGGGTGTTGGTTTCACTAGGATTTTCCATGAAATTAATTCTGGCGCTTTTGATCTGCTGGCTTGGCGGCGTAGCCGCAATACGGCTAAAGTCATACATATCAATCTGCGCATAGAGACTGGTGGTCGAGGACAAGGCTAGCGCCAAAACCAATAATACCCGACGAGGATGATTCATGGATTTCATGTTAAAAGCTGTGGTTTAATGTTATTCCAAGATGTTTTGTTTCCGTTGTTGATGTTGTTTTCCCGTCCCTATCTTTAAGACGGCGAAATAAAAAAACAAACATCACTTGATGTCAAATAGATAATTTGTCTTTCTAATGCCTCTGGCTGGGTATGGCTATACAGGCTTTGGTGGTGCGTCTTCTACAAACATTTGAAATTTATTGTTTAGCGAACCCGAAAAGCAGTCATCTGAATCCCGTCAAATAATTTTAATGTAAAAAAATGTATGCTGGTGTCAGGCAAACGACACCTCCTGTCAGCTAGATGCAGGCAACGCGAAAACCCGTCCCGGCTAAATAAAATCGCGTGCTAGAGTCGCCGCGTGCCGGTCAACTCTACACATCCTGATTACGACGCCAACCTGCCTGCCTGGTTGCGGGCGCGGGATGTCTTCGCCGGCGAAGACGCCGTCAAAGCCGCTGCTGAAAAGTATCTGCCGCGTCTCGACTGTCAGGACGACAGGGAATATCTCGCCTACAAAAACCGCGCCTCCTTTTTCAACGCCTCGGCCCGCACTGCCGACGGCTTCGTCGGTCTGATCTTCCGCCGTGATCCCACCTTCAAACTTCCTGAAAACGGCGGTATCGCTGACGCGCTCACGGAGTTCGTCGAAGACGCCGACATGCTCGGCACCTCGCTATCTGCCTTCTCGAAGAAGCTGGTCACGGAAATCATCAACGTCGGTCGCGCCGGCACGCTGATTGACTGGAACGAGGAAGCCGAGCAACGCGCTTATGCCGTCGCTTACTCCGCCGAAAACATCATCAACTGGCACACGGAACGGGTCAACGGTCGCAACGTCCTCACGCTGCTCGTCCTCAAGGAAGTCAGCCAGACGCCCGTCGCGGAACCTGATCCTTACGAGCCGGAAGAAATCCAGCAACTTCGCGTGCTGAAACTCGTGCCGCCTCAAACCTCGACCGACAACCAATCTGCCGACTGGACTTACGAAGTCGAAATCTGGCAACTGCTGGCTGACGGCCAGAACACGACCGGCACCCGCAATCGCGGCAAAAAGAAATGGAAGCTCACTGACACCATCACGCCACTGCGCCTGGGCAAACCGCTGCCGCTGATTCCCTTCGTCTTTCACGGTCCGCGTCACTCGCTGCCGGACGTGGACAAGATTCCGCTGGCCGACATCATCGCCGTCAATCTCGACCACTACCGGCTGAACGCTGACTACAAGCACGGCATGCACTTCACCGCGCTGCCCACGGCCTGGGTCAGCGGCTTCGACAAGAACGCCTCCCTTCGCATCGGCAGTAGCACTGCCTGGGTCGCCGAAGCGCCCGGCGCCACGGCTGGCTATCTCGAATTTCATGGTCAAGGTCTGTCCACCTTCGAGCGCGCCATGGATCGCGACGAGCAACTGATGGCTGTCCTCGGCACGCGGATGCTCGAATCCCAGAAGCGCGTCGGCGAAACCGCCGCTGCCATCGAACTGCGCCAGAGCGGCGAGAACTCCATCCTGAACACTGTATCACTCAGCATCAGCTCGTCCCTGACGCAAGTGCTGCGCTGGGTCTATTGGTGGAACTCGACCGAGCCAATCCCTGACGCCATCGGTCCTGACCTTGTCCTCGCCAGTCTGAACACTGACTTCAGCGTCACCGGTATGTCGGCGCTGGAGATCACCGCACTGGTCGCCGCGTGGCAGGCTGGCGCCATCAGTCAGGCGACGATGCTCGACTTGTTCCGCGCCGGTGAAGTCATCGCGCCTGGTCGCACCAACGACGAAGAAATCAAGCTGCTGGCGACGCAGAAACCGCCGGCCGCGCCGGTCAGTCCTGCTGGACTGGCACCAGCAATCCCGCCGACTGCGCCCGGCGACGTGAACGCCATGCCGGTAACTGTAACCGTGAAATAGAAAATTTATGTCCCTGAAATACAAATTCGCCACGAAGCAGGAAATTCCTGCTGAACATCAAGCCTTCTACGTCGAGCGCGACGGTGCCTGGCTGCTCGACGCCGATGGCGTCGTGAGTCAGACCAAGCTGGATGAGTTCCGGCAGAACAACATCACGCTGACCAATCAACTGAAACGCTTTGAAGGCATCGACCCTGATGCCATTCGCCAACTCGCCGATGACAAGCGCAAGCTGGAAGAGGCCGCGCAGATCAAGGCCGGCGAAGTGGACAAGGTTATTGAGTCCCGGGTGAAGGCCGCCCGTGCCGAATGGGACAAGACGCATGGTGTCGTCGTCGCTGAACGCGACACACTGACCGGTCGCCTGACGGCCATTCAGATTGATCAAGCGGTCGTCACGGAAGCCACCAAGCGTGGCCTGCGCCCAACGGCGCTGACGGACATTACCGCCCGCGCGCGGGTGACTTTCAAGCTGGTGAACGGAGTTCCCCAGGCTTTTGAGAGCGACGGCCAGACGGTCCGCATGGGCAAGGATGGCACGTCCCCGATGACTTTGGCTGAATGGGTGGATGCGTTGGTGTCCGACGCACCGCACCTGTTTGAAGCAAACGCTGGCAGCGGTGCTGCCGGCTCTGGCCCCGGTGGGGTTGGTAACCGGTCCGTGAAGAATCCGTTCCGCAAGGAATCGTTCAACCTCACGGAGCAAATGAAACTTGAAAAATCCGACCCGAAACTGGCGGCCCGCCTCAAGGCGGCGGCGTAACGGGTCACAACACAACACTTAGTTTATGGCCAAGACCCAACTTGCAGACATCATCGTGCCGGCGCAATTCGCTGGTTACGTCCTTCAGCGCACGGCGGAGAAATCCGACCTGTTTCAATCCGGCATCGTCGTGCGGACGCCGGACTATGACGAACGCGCCGCGCTGGGCGGCACGCAAGTCAATATGCCGCATTGGAATGACCTGACGGGCAACCGCCAGCCGCTCTCCGACTCGGCTCCGCTCGTGCCGGCGAAACTGGTCGCCGACCAGGACATCGCCCGCATTCACAACGACGGCAATGCGTGGTCGTGGAATCATCTGGCGACGGTGGTGGCCGGTGATGATCCGGCGCTGGCGCTGGCGAACTTCATGGCGGATTACTGGAATCGCCAGAATCAATACATGCTCATCAGTTCCCTCGCCGGCGTGTTCGGGGCGGCGAGCATGGCGGGCAACCTGTTGGCGATTCAGAGTGAATCCGTCGCCGCGCAAACGGCCGCCACGAAGCTGAACGGTGCGACCTTCGTGGACGCAACGCAACGCCTGGGTGATCGCGGCGACCGGCTCGTGGCCGTGGCGATGCACTCGGCGACGGAAGCCGCGTTGCGCAAGCTCGACCTGATTGACTTCATCCCGGACAGCCAGGGTGAAACGCAAATCCGCACGTTCCAAGGCCGGCGCGTCATCGTGGACGATGGTTGTCCTTCGCGCGCGGGCACCACTGATGGTCTGGTCTATACGACCTACCTGTTTGGTCCGGGCACGTTCGGCATGGGTTTCGCCGATCTGAATGGCGCGCCCGTCGAAGGCGGTCACGGCACGGAAGGTTGCGAGACGGCGCGCGATGCGCTGAACAGCGACACGCTCCTGGTCAATCGTCGCCGCTTCATCCTGCATCCTCGCGGTGTGAAGTTCACCAGCGCGAGCGTGGCCGGCGCGAATCCGACCAACGCCGAGCTGGCTCTGGCCGCGAATTGGGTGCGCGTCTGGGAAAACAAAAACGTCCCGGTGGTCGCGGTGACGCACAACATCTGAAACCAAGGCGTGCCGGTTCGCGCCGGCACGCCGCTTATCCAACAAAAATTATGGGCAAACTTATTCCTCGCAGTTTTGAGCGGCTTCGTTCGGGTGAACAATTCCAGCCGACCACTTTTGCCAACGTCGCGGCGGCGGTCGCGGCTGGTGTCACGCCAGCCAAGTTTCCGCGCCGCATCATCTATCTGTCTGCCGGTGGGACGGGCGCGGTGCCGTGTCTCGCCATTTCGGACGGCACAAACTGGCGGCAAGTTGCCATTGGCATCAACGCCATCTAACTGACTGCGTCAGGGCCACCATTTATGAACGGAATGTTTCCAATCATTCGGCGCAAGCGCCGTCCGCTCGTTGAGCCGGAGGTTCCGCCGGTGGCCGTGCCGCCGGCACCGCCGGCTCAATCTGTGGCGACAACGCCACCGGTTGAACCGGCGAAAATCCCCAAGCCTGAAGATGCCGCTGACCCTACCAGCACCGACGCGCCGTAACGCGCCCTGGACGCCGTTCCAACGGCGGACGTGGCTGGCGGAGCAACGTCGTCATCGTCGCGCGGCGGCGGTGGCGGCGTCGCCCTTGTTCGCCAGCCTGCTGGCGTATTGGGATGGCGATTCCAATTGGGACGCGCTGGGCAACGTGGAATTGCAGCAGGCCGCCGGCGGGATGTTTGGCTCGCCGCAAACGCTGCCGAACGGGTCGGGAGGTCCGGTGCTGGAAGCCTTCAATGAGCCTGACTTGTTTTATAGCAAAGACGCGGTGTTCGACACCTATGCGGGTCGCACGGTGAACTGCTGGTTCAACCTGCAGAACTGGCATGGCAATTTTCTGCTCGCCGATTGTTCGGACGACGGCGCCGGTTGCGGCACGGGTGTCGGCATTCGTTTTTGCCCGGACAGTTGTTTCTATGACCTTTACAGCCATTACGCGGACGGCTGGGACGGCGTCACGATTTATACCGGCTACGACCTTGTCAGCCCGGCGGCGTGGTTCATGTTGACGCTCACCTCGGACGACAACGAGTTGCGGGTTTATATCAACGGGACGTTGTCGGGAACGCTGACCAAGACTGGTCCGACCGTCACCTACACGGCTGAAGGCCCCGAATCCTTCTATGTGAATGGCCCGCATCCGTGGGGCAACATGGTCGGCTGGGCTTGTTATCTCGGCGTCTGGAGCCGGGTCTTGGATCCCGCTGACATCGCCTTGCTTTACAACCAAGGCAACGGGCTGGCCTTTGAAAACTTTTAACACGAAAGGAAAATTATGAATGCAATCGCAGTAAAACCAAAAACCATCGAGCTCGTCCCCGCGCGCACGGCGGAAATCGCCTCCATCACCTGGCGCACAAGCGATGATTCGTTTGCCCGCAAGCTGACCATCGTCGTGAACAACGCCACGGCGTTTCAAGTCACCGGCGCGGATTATGACGCGCTCGGCGAATGGACGGATGACACCATCCAGGGGCTGATTATCGCGCACTACGGGCTGGAACTGGCCTGACGATTATGGCGCTGACGCTCATCAAGGAAGATGGCACCGGTAAACCCGATGCCAATAGCTACGCGGACGTGGCCGATGGCGATGCTTATTACGCCGGGCATCTGTATGCGACCGCGTGGACGGCGGCGAGCGATGATCAAAAGGCCGTGGCGCTGGTGATGGCGACGCGGCTGGTGGATGCGGAATATCAGTTCAACGGCACGCGCACGACGGCGAATCAGGCTTTGCAATGGCCGCGCGCCATGTGCCCGGAGCCGGATAATGTCCATGTGCCGATCTCCGTGCTGCTACCGATTCCTTACGACTACGTTCAATATGACACCGTGCCGAAGGCCGTAGTCCAGGCAACGTGCGAAATGGCGCGGGAGCTTTTGATTGCCGACCGCACGGTCGCGCCGCCGGGCGAAGGGCTGAAATATCAGAACGTCGGCGGGACGCAAACCGGTTACGACAAGACCGACCGGCGCGCGGTGCTGTCACAGGTCGCGCAAGTGATGCTGGCGAAATACGGTTCTCAAATCAGTGCCAAGAGCGGCACGGTGAAACTCATGCGTGCTTGAATATGACCAACATGAACTCTGCAGATTTTCTCAATGCGATTGACCATGCCGCCGGCATGAATGACCGCTGGCTGTTTCTGGCGGCGTTCTGCCTGCTGCTGCTGGTGTGCGGCCTGGTGATTTACTGGCTGGTGCAACAGCTTCAAGCCGTCATCGCGGATCACAAGGCATTGCGCGACGAACATCATGCCGCGCTCACCCAAATCATCGAAAAGCAAAACGAGACGGCGATGAAGCTGGCCGTTTGTCTTGACCGCAACTCGGAAGCGTTAAGCGAATGCGCGTTTGAACTGCGGCGTTTCCAAGAGGGCGCAGTGCGCCCGGTCCATTGATTTTATGAAAAAAACTAAATTGGTGTTTATTCAAATCGTCGCCGTCTCGGCGCTCACCTTAATGTCCGGCTGCGCGCTGGCCCCGCTCAAGGGCGGTCACGCTACCACCAGCCAGTTGGCCGGACACATTGATCAAAACCTGGCGCAGGGTGAGAACCCCGCGCAAGTGTCGCGACAGGATCAGGAAACCATCCGCACGAAATCTTACACCGTGCCGGCCGGTTCGCGGCTGGTGTCCAGCAACGCCGAGGCCGTGGTCGTGAGTGCGCCGATGCCGGTCGTCGAGCATGAGGAAACGCGCGCCAAGACGGAACTGGGCGCAGCACAAAAGGACACGGCGCGCGAATTGAGCGCAAAGCTGGCGAGCCTCAAGGGCATCGTGTGGGTCGGCGTCCTCCTGTTCTTGTTCGGCCTGGCGTCCCTCTTTTATCCGCCACTGAAACTCATCATCGGCAGTGTGACGACGAGCGTTTCGATTCTGGTCGGCGGCATCGCGCTGATGATTTTGCCGTCGCTGATTGTCGGGAATGAACTTTTGATTTTGGCCGGCGTCGCTGCGGCAGTCGGCCTGTGGTTCTTCGCGCATCGGCATGGGCAACTGCGCGGGCTGGTGGACGCGGCCGAGGCCGCCGTGGTTGCGCCGGTCACACCGCCGGGCGATTCTGGAAAGGTTGGTGGTGCATGAACCAGGAAAAGAAAGAATTTCTTTCCCTCGTCACGCCGCCCGCGCGGCTGGGCATCAACGAGACGGCCTGGCTGCTTGGTTTCAACGAGCATGACATTCCGGTGTTGGTATCCGGTGGGCTGCTCAAACCGCTGGGGCGCCCGACCGCCACCGGTTCCAAGTATTTCGCCGCCGTGGACCTTCAAACCCTGCGCAATGATACCCGCTGGCTGGCCAAAGCCTCCGACGCAATCGTGAATCACTGGCGGTCAAAGAACTCCGGCCGCAGGAATCATCGCAGCGAAAAACTCGCCATCGCAGCTCGCAATTAAATCACGCTGCCGTTTCAGCCTTCTCCGCCGCTCGCTGCTCGTAATCCTCCAGCGACGGCAATTTCATCAGGGCACGTTTCGCGTAGGCGCGATGCACCGCCTTGCTGTTGTGCCCCAGAGCCTCTTGCGCGAACCGTTCGGGATAGCCGACGGTCTTGGCGCGTTCAGCCCAAGCATAGCGGTAGCTGTGAAGTGTCACGCCTTTGATGCCAAGCTGGCGGCAACGCTGGCCGAATTCAGTGGCGCGGTCGCCAGCGCGCACGCGGGACAGATAAGGAAACAATACGCCTTCGCCGGGCAGGTCCTTGAACAGGTTTAGCGCCTCGTGCCCCAAATGAATCAGCACCGGCACGCCGGTTTTCTTGCGGGTGAAACTCACGGTGCCGTTGGTCCAGTCCACGTCTTCGCCTTTCAAGTTCGCGATGTCGCCCTGGCTCGCGCCCAAGTGCCAGCACAACTGGTAAAGGTGTTTGCGCTCCGGGTTCACTTCGGCAGCGATGATCTTCTGGTGTTCCTCCAGCGTGATGGCGCGTTTGTCTTTGAACTTCACGGCGGGCCACTGACGTTTTGGGACAAGGGGCCACGGCAGCCAATTCATGTCCACGCAGAAGTTGTGCAACCGGCGCAGAAAGACATTGGTGGACACCGTGCCCGCCTGCATTGCGTTCAACAACGCTTCGCCCGGAGTTTCAATGATGACGCGAGGGAGCAGGGGAGCGAGCGCCTTGTCGCGGGCCGCGATGCGCCAGCGAATCTGATTCTCACCATGCTTGGTGTTGGTCAGGCTCTCAAGGGCGTTCTGCCAGGTGCGGGTGGCGACGCCGTTGTCGGTGCCGGCGAGATACGCTTTGGCAATCTGGAGATTGAGCGTGGGCTGCCGGAGCGATTGATTTTTTGCGAGCACGATCTGTTCGGCGGCGTCACGATCCTTGGTCTTCAAACTAAACCGCCGGCCGGTTTCGGAATCAACGCAGTAGAACTGCCGGCCGCGTTCGCCGCGGTAGATCAAACGGTAACGAGTTTTCATAGGCATGGGGTGCAGCCTATAAGAGAAGCCTACCGAGTAGTTACGGTGTAACGGGCGTGTTGGTCAAAGCTGGCCTGATTTGGCCACCGTCCCAACTTTAGTGCCCGTTTTGGTGCCCGTGATGGGTCTCTGCCGAGGAAAAACCTTGACGCACAAGCGTTTAGATTTGGAGGCGAGGGTCGGAATCGGCCAAATCACCCCTCAAGACATCAGTAAAATAGCAGGGTTTATGCGGTAATCAAGCATTACCTTGCACTACCAAACAATACCATTTTTAATCTTTTTACTGACAGTTTTACTGACAGGTAAATTATGAAAGGTGCCTAAAATTAGCTAATCATCTTAAAACAACGCGAATAACCCCCTTTAAGTCCTCATAGGGGTATCGTTTCTCTACTTTTACAATTAACGCACGTTCTTCCCGGTTTAGCGTCCGAAATAAATCAAGACCATCCGACATAAATTGGAAATCTGACGGAACACGATGTGTGTAAGGTTCAGAATTGACTTTCTTCACAAAGACTTGAACCCCGAACTTACACTTAATTTGATTGACTTGGTCTTTGGTTAGCAATGCCAAAGCCAATTCTATTGGCTTTTCAATTCCACGAAGTTCCAACGCAACATCTATGTCGGATGGATCGGTCTTTACAGTCAGAAAACTGCCACCAATTTCTATTGCTTGAAATGCCTCGGTAGAATTGACGGAAGCCATGAATTCCGTAAATCTTTTCCAAAGATGCTGGCGAGAAGTCGAGCTTTTTGCAAACCTATCGTGAACATTTGCGAGCGTTGCTTTGTATGTTCCAGAAGGCAGAAATCCATATTTCGTAAAAGCGGGTATTGGCTGATAAGTGTCCATATCATTTTGTTTGTTCACGGCATACAGTCTTCGGCGAGGTCATTCCAATTAGTTTTTCGGATTTGCGTCGCGATGCGGGGCGAGATGGGCAAGGCCCAGTTGTTTTGAAACCAGACGAAAATGAGGCAGGACGAAAAACATTCTTTGTCTCTGGCTGGCTCAAACGATTCAAAGGCGGCGGCACAGGCAATAGCTGGCATCCGCTCATATTCGCGGTTACGAAGAGCTGGTTTGTTACGCGGAATGATTATTATTTCCCTGGGCGGATCTATCAAGTGAATCGGAACCGAAAGGTCAATTTTCTTGCGCGCATTTTGCATGACATCAGCAATAATCCGATCATTCATCTCTTTACGGGGTATGCCTTCCAATAAGCCTGCATAGGTGTGCCATTGCACAATTTCATCCAGATGAATTTTCCGGCCTGATTTGAGGCGTAGGGCCATGCGTTTTTCGGTATTTTTCATTGCAAGGTTTTTTTCACTAACTGGCACGAACCGTGTGAGGATTATTACGCCAAGCTATTTCTGCCTGCCGGGAAACCTGCTCGAATGAAATCTGATCTGGCACAAGATTGTCCTTCTGTTCAAAAATAATGCGTGATGCTGTCGGTAGTTTAGCTATTTTTACCGCGAGTGGCCCTCGATGGCGGACTAAAAATCGAGCGCCCTTTTCGCTAATCCTGTGAAGGCTGGTCAAATTCAATAAACCTTCGTGGCTCATCAGAGCCTGACAATTGGCCGATGAGATGGATTTAAGGTATGGAAAATGTAATTCCCCGGAATGCCGTGATAACGCGCGAAGTGCTGCCGGCTTTGGCTTAAAAGCATCCCCTATCCAGAGGCTTCCATTGTGGCCAGCCAAAGCCCGCGCCTCGGACGGAATCATGTCCGCGTTATACAAGAGGGTTTCACGGTGCGTCGCTAATGACTTGGCTACCTCGGAACCAAAAATGGCTTTGCCAGCATTAAACAGCGAAAGGATGCCAGAATGTTGCGCCAGTGCGGCGGCAACGGTTGGCGACAGATAATGGATGAGAACCTCTAACTGGTGGCCTTTATGGAAACTGAGCTCCTCTGCCGTTTCCACGTCCAACTGTTCAGTGGAAATAACAAGGCGGTGACGGTGTGGAATCAGCATCCGGGCAGTCTCTGCATTCAAGTGTTGCAATCCCCTTAAAACAAGGGGGGCGTCATGAGATGCGAGGCTGGCAGCGACTTGAGGAGAAAGTTGGCGCATCACAGGAAACATTAACTTTCCGCCGCTTTTGGCCAGGGCGAAGGCACTTTGCATACAGATCGACTTGAGTTGCCAGAAGATCAATGATGACTGGCTTCCTGATAACGCTTGTGCTATAGGTAGGGATATATTTTCCAGTCCTGAAAAATGGACAGGGTGAGGATATTGCGACAAGGCCAAAGCGGTATCAACATTGATTAGATTCTCCCAAAGATGAAAAGAATCGGCATCATAGCTCGCTACCGACCTATCGGTTCCCTTAAAAACTATATTATGGCCGACAACTTCTAGCTTCTTTGAAGGAAAGCTTTTTTGAAGTGCTTCAAAGATATTCACTATATCCGAAGGTAACGTCACTTTTTTCATGGTCGAGGCATCCTAGTCGAATTTCATAACGGTTATTGGTTTATTTTTTCCAAAGCGTGTTTCAAATCTCTGCGAGTCAGGATGGCCGGAAAGGTGTTTAGCAAGGTGCCGCCGATGGCAGCGTGCGTGACGCAGAGCAGCACATCTTCACAGCCATCGTGGTCAAAATCACCGAAGGCCAGAACCCGGATATAAATCATCCAGTCTTCCACTTCCAGTTGGATCATGGTCTGGGTATGCTTCTTGATTTTGGTTTCGGGATAATAATCACGCCAGGTTTTGCCCTCACGAATCGCCTTCTGCACCGCCTCGGTTTCTTCGTTGCTGCCCTGCGGCCCCAAATCAATGGGCAGAATTGCTAGCAAAGCACGGTTCATCTTCAAATCATGGACAAAGCTGTTGCTGGACGGTTGCGCCTTTTCCAGAAACGGAATGAAACTGCGGGTTTTGATGAACCATCCGCTCATTTGAAGATTCGCGTTGTCTGCCGGTTGAAATCCTTGATCACTGTAGCGGTCAAACTCCCGCCACGTCCGGGCGATGACGCAATTCGTGCTATCTTCCTTGCTCATCGCCACACCGTCAATGCCGGTTTCGGGGTGAATCAATTCCTTCACCGGCAAATCTTTCAATTGTTCCAAGGTTAGATTTGTTGGCCAACTGACCTCCGCAGTGCAACGGACAGGATAAACTTTTGGGGACGGTGGCTTGAGAGCAGTCGCGCAACCGGTCAACCCCAAGACAAAAGCGAAAACGACACCGTGCCGGCGGCAAATGTTCAGAATTCGCAATTTCATGACGATGAGTTTAGCAAAAGCGGCGTGACAAAAACTGTGACAAACGAATTTCGCAAAATCACCCTTGCGTAGCAAAGCAATTTTGATATGCCTTGACGCACGCGCGAAGCGATTTTAACATTTAATCACCGTTTGTTAAGCCTCCCGGCAGATAAATTCTGTCTTAAATACATGACTTGGCTGATGGGATTGAAAGAATTTGAAAGAAGATTATATGAGCGATGACTACGAAGCGTTGCAAAAGAAACAATTATTCGCCCAAAGAGTCACGGCTGTGTCTGCGGTGGCCACTGCGCTGGCTGCATCAAAGGCAGCAACATCGCTCGAAAAGATGCGTCAGGAAGCCAGTGACACGGCGGAAGCCAATGCGGAACATCAGCGCGCGATGGAAGAAGCTCAAGAAGCCCAACTGGCAGTAATAGAAAGACAAGCACGGGCCGAGACCAAAGCAAGAGACTATCAGCAACGGGTGCTTTTTCTTAAAGAAAGTGATGATGCCACGAAATTTGAAACCTACTTGGAAATGGTGTGCAGGAATCTTCTCGGTTTATATATCGCCCCCGCGCTACCTGAAAAATGTCAGAGTTACGGACAACTGACTCGGGAAATCAATGCGCTACAGACGCCCAGAGTAAAATACACAAACCTGTTGCTGCCGGAGGATGCTGTAAAATTGCAGACGGCATTGGATGAAACCAAAAATCGGCAATATGGATTACAAAGAGCCAAATCAGATTTGCGCTTCGGGACATTTTGCAAATATTCATTAGGCTTCTTTGCTATAGCAATGTTATTTTTGATGGGCCAAGGACAGTATGATGAGAATGGTCACTCGAATGACAGGGGAGGGCTATTTCTAGTCTTTTATTTTATGTCTGGGTTAATTCCAACATTAAGAATTATCTGGCTAATGTGGTCGCATAGTAAAATAGAAACGCAAATCAAAGACCTGCAACCAGAAATAGAAGACTTAGAACAAAGACTTAAGGCTTTCACAGAGGAAGCCGAAAGCGTTCAGGTAAAAAATGATTGCGAGTGGAGAAAATCCCTTCCAGAAAAAGTGAACCTTTGGCAATCAATCGCCTTCGATGCTTTGATTAAGGATTATTTTGACCAAGGCTTATGGATTAAGTCTGGCGGATTCACTCCACGTCTTAAAGCGGCACTGACCGCAGTTCAAAAACCGTTTCCGACTTCATGCCGGGTGGATGTCAATAAGCTGCAACCAAACCAAATTACGTCAGCTTACCAGACGTTCACCGAGCTTGTGGCTACGCGTATGCGAACAATGGACATCATGCCGGGGCGCAATGCAAGTGCAAGAAAAGCAGAGCTTTTAGAGGCTCTCCGCTCCGGCCCCTCGGCACAGGCAAAACCAAATGTTGGATAATAAACGAGAACTTTATATTTTATGAGCGAAGGACTATGCACCAGTTGCGGGGCGGAGATAAGCCTCACCGACGGCAAGGACGAAATCAATTGCGCCTACTGTGGGACGTTGGCATGGCGGCCAGAAGCGGAAACGAAATATAATGAGGTTATGAGCGGCAGTATTGGTGACAAATTGCAGCTTGCGGAAAAGTCGTTTAGGAACGGCGAATCAAGTGAAATTGCCTTTAGGTTATACGATCAGGCCATTGAAGAAGATGAAAATGCAGTGGAAGCTTGGTTTGGCAGAGGTTTTTGCCTTGTAAATGGTTTGTTTGGACATTGTGAAGGTGGGCTTCAGTTTGGGTATAAGACGGCAGAAGGAATCTCATCCCTTGAATCAGCTATCCGGTTGGCGACGAATCCGGAGTCAGCGCGAAGGCGGGCTGGAATAGTGATTGCAGAAAGAGTCGCTAAATTTAATAAAAAACCTTTTTGGCATTTTCCAAATCCCATTGAAGTTACTCATTGTGACACCCTGCTTGTCTGGGCACTTGACAAGTATCCTCAAAGCGAGTTTTTATTGAAAACCGGTGTTGAATTCTATATGTGGGCAAGAAAGAAAGCATGGGAAGAAATAAAAGATTCTATTGGCATGATTTCAGAAGAGAGCCAAATTAGACGCCGATCAATTAAGACCCTACTGGATACCTCGCTGACGCCAAACTTGCAAAAGTATCTTCCGGCAATTGCCGTAATGGATCCTGTTTATATGAAGGAGGTCATAGAAAGGCTGCGCCTGTTAGGCGAAGAGATGAAAGATGTGCGACAAGATATCGTCAAAAAAAGCGGCTGTTTTATCGCCACTGCTTGCTATGGAAATTATGACCATCCGGTAGTAATGGAATTGCGGTATTTCCGGGATAACTGCCTTGAAACCTCAACCGTAGGACAGGCATTTGTGAGGTGGTATTACCAATGGTCGCCCACCTTTGCTAGTCTTCTGGCAAAAAATAGAATGCTCAAAGCACTTGCCAGAGGAATGATTGTCGTCCCAGTGGTGCTTATTGCCCGCTTAATCAGAGGCAAATCATAACAAAACGACATGAAAACTATCGAAAGCCGCCTCCTGTCTGGACTTTTTAGCCGCTTCTACGCCCTTCCTAGCGGGGAGCGCGCCAGCGTCGCCTACCACACACCGAGTCAATCAGTGGTTTTTTTTGAGGATGATTCCGCCGAGGTCTGGTGGAGAATCTTTCAGGCCGGTGGCCAAACTGAGAAAGCGCGAGATTATATTTTGCAGAATGGCACATTTGAGGGTGATCCAGAAAGTGAGGCCGATGCAACATTGGCTGGCTTTGTTGATGATTTGAGGACTTCCAATCTTATTGCTCCATTGCACTCCGACCGAAGCGGCATCAAGCACGGCAACGTCTTCGAGCCTTCGGTAAAGAAGGCGGTGGATGTAGCCGACAACCCGGAACTGGCAATCGGCCAGTTTATGGCCGATCACCGAATTCTCTACAGTCTGGTGCTTGAACTTACTTACCGTTGCAACGAAAAGTGTGTTCACTGCTACCTGCCACAGGAAACCCGGCTCTTGGAACTTTCATTTGATCAGATTGATGCACTCATGGGCGAATTTGTCAGCCTGGGCGGCCTGCAAATACAACTCACCGGCGGCGAGGCGTTTTCCCGAAAGGATATTGTTGGCATTCTTGGATTAGCCAAGAAGCACGGTCTTGTCACATCCATTACCACCAATTTAACGCTGCTCGACGACGATATTCTCAATGCCATCGTGGAGCTTTCCCCGCGCTCCGTCGGTTGCAGCATCTACGCAGCACGACCAGAACTTCACGATGCAATCACGCTGGTCAAAGGATCATTTGAAAAGTCGGTTCGCGCCATTCGTTCGCTGCGTGAGGCGGGCATACCGATGATAACCAAGTCACCTTTGATGAAAACCACCGCACCGCACTGGCGGGAAATCGAGGCGCTAGCCAAGGAACTAGGTTGTGAATATCAATTTGACTTGAGCATTACGGCCAAAAATGACGGCAAGCTTTCACCGGTGGCACATCGCGTCGAAGACCGGGAAGTTTTGAACGACATTTTTTCTTCGCGTTTTTACAAGCTCTATGTAGGTGACGAACCGATGGCCAGCATGACTGGCCCCTCACCCGAAGCCAGTCTTTGCGGTGCCGGGGCATCTGGATTGTCGGTGTCTCCGGATGGGACAATCCGGCCTTGTATCGGCCTCAATATCGCCCTGGGTCAATGGCCGAAAATATCTTTGGCAGACATCTGGAACAAATCACCGTTTTTTGCTGAATGGGGAGCGATAAAGTTGCGCGACATTTCGCCCTGCAATACCTGCGCAGAACTGCCCTATTGCAGCCGTTGCCCCGGTGCTTGGCTGGCGGAGCATGGTGACTTCCGTAAACCAAGCCCCTACACCTGTGAGCTTGCCCACGCGTGGGCAAGCGTCCAGCGAGGTAGCAGCGGAACTGATTTTACCAGCCCCGATAAGGTTGGCATAATAGAAAGGAGGTGCAAGAAATGAAACTTAAAATGAAAACAAAGCGTTATGTTCTCAATGCAGGATGCAACTGCTCAAAGAACAACACGTCTGCATGTGGTATCAACTACCGACAAGGAGCAGGATCGTAAAATAAATGGGCGTCCGTGGCACTGCGCCTATGCGTAGTGCCACGGCACGACCAAACTGCAAATGAGTTCCAACATTTTATACATCTGCCAGAATGCGCTGGGTGACATCATCACCACCTTGCCCAGCATTCATTTTCTCCGCCGCCGATACCCGCACGTCGTCTTGGATGTTTGTGTCAACACCGACTATGCCGACTTGTTTTCCGCTGACCCGCATATCACGAAAAAAATATCCGCCCCGAGCGAGTGGTTTTGTGCTTCCGAAGAACCAGCCAATAACAACGCAATAAACTTGGCAGAGTTCCATTCATTTTACGATGTGGTCGTGGACAGTATGTGCATACCGCAGACGGCAAATCTCATCAAGAAGTTGCGGCCAGCCAAGGCTGTCGGCATTAGCTTTGTTGAAACTATGCACGTGTATGACTTGAGGCTATCGCTCCAAGATTGGCAAACTTGGGCGAACGGAAAGCGCAAGGCAACCGATTGTTTTGCCGATATTGTGCGGCTTTTTTCATCAGATTATGAAGATGCAAGCCCTCATCTCTACGTCACCAAGCAAACGGAACAATGGGCAAAGAATTGGATTGCCGATCGGAATAGAGCCGGTTTTCCCATTTTTGCCATTAGCCCTGGCGCTGGTCATCCAGACAAAAGATGGCCGATAGATGGTTTTTTGGAGATCGCGGAAGATTTAACCAAAAGAGATTTCGTCCCGCTGTTTATTTTCGGCCCAAAAGAAAATGAATTGCATCAGTCATGTGCGGAAGCAATCAAGAACCAAGGTTATCTGATTTTCAAATCTGACAATTACCAAGTTCAGCCGCTTGCCGGCATTCTCCGGCATTGCTCAATGCTGCTTACCAATGATTGCGCGGTCATGCACGTCGGAGCGGCAATCGGCTGTCGTGTTTTAGCCATCTTTGGCCCGACGAATCCCGATGTTTGGTTTCCGTATTCAAAACCAGGCCAAATCGCCATCGGTGGCAGCCGTCCGCAAAAACCTTCGTGTCCTTTTCCAACCGTGTCTGAAGTTCAAGAGGTGTTAAATCAAATTTCCGTGCAGTCCGCTTTCGGCAAAACCAGTTGCGTCGAAACCTAAATCCACTCCCTTATCATCATGAATCCACCTCTTTACCATGCCACCATGGCCGTCCTTGATCTTCAACAGGAAATGCAGTCCCATATACGGAGTCTCACTGAACTACAGGCCAGAGTAGATAGCGCATTCAACCAATTACGACCGAACACCATTCCTTTTTCACGCTCCGCCGCGTTATTCGCAGGAGATAATCCGTTTTTTTGTGCAAACTATTTGGTTTTAGAAGCAAGAAATTCAGACAAGCCAATTTATATCTATCGCGTGGATATGACTCAACCATCCAAACATCCGATGTATTTGATTAACCACGCAAAACATTTCCTAGAAGATAATGTGAAATTGACTCAAATCATTCAAGAATACTGGAAGCCAACCTATTGTTGGGAATGCTGGGAATATCTTTCGCGTGCCATGACTCCGATTGCAATTGAGCCGACACCGGATCCAACCACCTTATTAGGCATTAAGAAAAAATATTCAGATGATTCATCCCGCGCCATGAAACTTTGGCCAATATAGAACAGACGCAACATTTTGCGGCCTAAATTATGTCAGAGCAGTTGTTAGCAGATTGGTGTTTTTCTTTTTTAGCAGGATTGTGATAAAAGATATATTTTGGCTCAAGGATTTTGTGCTAGTTCAGCGGGCAGACTGTGATGTTTCCGCTGTCGCTTTGCTCTGCTGAATATCACAGACTGGCAGCCGCAAAACTGGCCTGACTCCGTTCGGTTCAGACCGCTTCACTTCACTTCTCTGCGCGTGACCACGCGACCTCTGCCCGCCTGCCCACGCTTCGCTTCATTCCGTTCCGCAATCTGAATCCGTCGGAGACAGGCGGGGAAGGGCGCGAGGCTTCGCCACGCCCAAGCAAAGCAATATGGCGCGATGCTCCGCATGTCGCCCAAGACATAGCAATATGCCGCGAGGCTTCGCCCGGCCAAGACATCAGTATTAGTCGTGAGCACGGCCAGCTTTCGCTGCGCTGCGCTTGCGAAACTTTCCGTCCTCACTGGCAAAGCCAAATTTAGTCTGACCTCCGCCAGCTTGTATTCCGCTGCGCTGCACTCAAACCAGCGGAAGTCAGAACCGGCCAGGTTGGTGCCTTCGGCGACTCTGCGAGGCTAGAGTTTTTTTGGTTGGTGTTTTTGACATGGCGCGTTTTTTTACAAGCCGACGCCGTTCCATTGCTCACCGTAGCCCGCTTGCTGCTACGCCATCTTTTTCAAACTTCTGAATTCCCGCTGTCGCGGGGCGCTTTTTTTCCGGCGACGAAGGGCATGGGCCACGCCAGCGAGACGGCTATCAAGTAACGCCGAAACTTTCGCTGTCATGCCCCATGCACGCCGGAAAAAAACCGTGGCTGGTTCAAAAAATGTCTCCGCGATGGGTGAAGCAAGCGACATACGGCGAGACACGGACGGCGATTATCAAAAAAAAAGCTTATGAAAAACAATTTATCAGATGAAGCAGCGACACCAGCAAACGCCGGCCAGCTATTATCAGTCAAAGAGGCGGTAAAATTCATCATCATTGCCATTGAGGGACGCGAACAGGTTGTCGCGTTTCCGGTCGAGATTCAACACGCCGCCATGCTGAATAAAATTCAGCGGCAGCATGGGAACGTGCAGCCCATCAGCGCAGGATTCTTTTTAGGCGACACCAAAGACCTTTGGGCAGGAGGTGAAAGCACCACGCTGGAATTGCCCGCCCGCCCGCAGGACGTGGAAATCATCCGCGCCTTTCTCGCCAGTCCCGAACCGCAATTTAACTTCCTTAACGGAGGTGCCAAGTGAACACGGACAGCACCCCCAATTTGCCGGGCATTGAAAGCCTTGTGCAGCCGTTCAAATTCCAATCACAGCCGCATGAATACAAGGTGACACCGTTACGGGAATGTCCCACGCCCGACGCGATGCAGACATGCGACACGCCCGACAAGATTGCCGACTATTGGCACCGACACATTGTAACCCATCCCTATTACGATCCAGAACGGGAATGTTTCGTTGCCATCATGTTAAACACCCGCCGCCGCGTGAAGGGGCATTACTTGGTAAGCATCGGCACGATGGACACGATTTTAGTTCACCCCCGCGAGGTTTTCCGTTTGGCAATTATGACCGCCGCATCGGGAATCGTGCTGGCACATCAGCACCCCAGCGGGGACGCGACGCCTAGCGAAGCCGACATCAAAGTGACCCGCGATTTAATTCGTGCGGGCCAGCTTTTGAAAATTGAAGTCATTGACCATGTGGTAATCGGCAGACCCGCTTTTTCAAGTCTCCGCTCGCTTGGCTACTTTTTCCAATAAGAATTTTATGAGACACACAAAACGAATCCTTAACGACAAAAATCAGCCGGAATTTTTTGGCATCGTCTGGCTTACAAGTGAAACCCATCCCCACCGGCTCCGGGCCGGTGATGTCATCCGTTACGCCGGCAAACTTGCCCGAATCGTGCGGGTGAATGATTGCGCCGCCGTTGTGGTTATGAATCGGCCAGCCCGCCAGTTTGAAACTCGATTTCGCGGGTCGGTGAAGTTTCAGCCATCGCCCGCCTTGTTCCGTATTTCTCCGCAGTCCGAATGCGAAATCCTTAACCCCACCAGAAAATGAACAACCCCACCACAACCCAACGCCCGCCATGCGATTGCGGGAATCCCAATGCCTACTGGCACGGCGACCGCACCGGCCAGCGTGAATATATGTGCGCCCAATGTTGGCAGGACAAACAGACCGCCAGCCACGCCGACGCCGACCGCACAGCCCGCCAATGGCGCGGAGTGTTTTTTGACGGCCCGCAGCCCGACCAGAACCGCGACGGCGACGAAATCCCCGTTTGGTCGGTCTATGTTGGCAACGAGGGAGCCGAGCCAGTCAGCACGGTTTATCACTGCCACAAATTCAAATCCGCCGAAGGTTTGGCGCATCGCATGGCCCGCGACCGCCGCCTAGAACTCATCCACGAAGCCATGCCCGATTGATTTTATGAAACCACAAAACAACAACACAGCAGACACCATGAAAACAAATGAATCCCCATTCGGCGAAGTTATCTACGCCTACACCCGCAAGCAGGCCATCGCCGATGGCGTGCAGGTTGACGTGACCAAAACCGCGCAGGAAGCCGGAATTAAATTTCCGGTGTTTATCACACGCGGCGTTTTTGAAAGTTACGTTGCCGTGCCGGAAGGCGTGACCGGACAGGATGAAGCCGGACGCCTTTGGGATATAATCTGGATGACACGGTTTGCCATTTTGCGAAGCCACGGCCACACCGACCGCATCCCCGTTGCGCTCTATGTCCGCAACGACAACCGCGCCGCCAAGCTCATCAAATTGATTGCCACTTGCGGCGCACTCGACATGGACGACCCGCAACCGGCCATCACCATCATGCTCCCGACCGAGGATTGATTGCAGCAGAACCACCGCCCGCGAACCTGACGGAACGCGGGCTTTTTTTCTGGGCTTTGCGCCAGCCCAGACCCGCGCCAAAGGGCAGGCCCTTTGGAATCCAGGTTGTTTTCCCCGTCGCGCAAGACTGGCCAGCTTCCAAAAGCGAACTGTCCAGACTTGCGCTCGCCCAGGGATGCTCCCTTGGGAGACTTCTTGCACCGCCGCTCCACTGCGCTTTGGGGCTGGCCGCTGATCCGCGCCCATGTTCCCCACGCGGGCGGCCACCCCGCCGCTCCGTTGCGCTCACGGTTTCAGAAATTCCCAAGCGAGCCGCCTGATTAAACGCACCTGTCAGGCGTCATGCGGATGCAATGCCGCCCGCCAGCCGCGCCCGCTGCGCGGATATGGTTTGGTTCAGGTCGTTTTTTAGCTCCGCCCACGGTCTTTGCTCCGCCGTCCTCACCCGCCCGCTGCCGTCAGGGGGCAAATCATGGCGGTGCCCTCCGTAGATTCCTCCCGCCAGCCGCCCTGACTCGCGGGCGTCAATTGGTGAAGGACGACAGACCAGACCGAAAGCGGGCGTAACAAAAAAAAGACCATGAATACTCAAATTAAAATTAACACCGAAGGTTCAGGACTCTTGAGCCATCCCGAAAAAGCGGACGTAAAACACGGCAGCGTCTATGACCAAATCACCGAGCGCATCATTGCGATGCTGGAAACAGGCACCGTGCCGTGGCGCAAGCCGTGGCAGGCCAAAGCCGGTTTCCCGCGCAACTTGGTTTCCGGCAAACCCTATCGCGGCATCAATGTTTTTTTGCTCCATGCCATGAGCTATGAAAGCCCGTTTTGGCTGACATTCAAACAGGCAAAGGCGCTTGGCGGCATTGTCCGCAAAGGCGAAAAGGCGTGCCCCGTCGTTTTTTGGAAACAGCTTGAGATTGAGGACAAGACCACCGGCGAGACGGAGAAAATTCCGATGCTCCGTTTTTACTACGTTTTTAACACCGCCCAATGCGACGGGTTGAAAGATGTTTCCGCCCCGGTGGAATCGCCCTTGAGCGCACCGACCAAGCCGGAGGAAATTGTTGCCTTCATGCCGCGCCGCCCGGAAATCAAACACGGTTTGACCCGCGCCTATTATTCACCAGCGGAGGACATCGTTGCCATGCCGAACCGCGAACGGTTTGAAAACGAGGCGGGTTATTTTGGCACGCTGTTTCACGAACTCATTCACAGCACCGGCCACACATCGCGGTTGAACCGCGCGACGGTGACGGAAGCGGCAGGCTTTGGCTCCAATCCGTATTGCCGCGAGGAATTGGTTGCCGAAATGGGCGCGGCGTTTTTGTGCGGGCAGGCTGGCATTGCGGAAAGCACCCTTGAAAATTCCGCCGCCTATGTCCAGAACTGGCTTGAGCAGTTGCAGAACGACAAGAAATTGATTGTGCAGGCCGCAGCGCAGGCGCAACGGGCAGCAGATTTTATTCTTGGCACCAAGTTTAACGAAGCCCCGGCCAGCGAACCGGCGATCGCCGCCGCTTGAGCTGACACGCACCGGAGGTTGAAGCCCGCGAGGGTTTCAGCCTTTTTTTGTGGGGCAGCGACTTCCGCCCCACGCCCCGCCCGCCAGAGGCGTTGCCTCTGGACTCATCATGCGTTGCACTACGCTTGAACGCTCCGCGCCCTTTCCGATGCCGGAAAGGAATGTGTTAAAAAATGCAGTTATGATTGAGCGTCGCACTTTCGACGCGATGAAAGCCCCCCCCCGGCCAAGTTAAGGCGATGATTGCAAACACGGCAACACGGCAGGCCGGCAAAAATAAATTTGCTGATACGATAAAAGGCCGACCAACCATCCGCGTTGCCGTGTTTTGGAAAAAACTTTCAGTCTGTCAGTGTCATTAGGCATGGTTATTGCTTTTTTTGAAGCAACCGGGTCGCAGGGACTTCGGGAAAAACAAAGCTACGCCAAAATAACCAAATAAAATCAATGTGAAATTGCGTCAGCCAGAAACCGGCCCGTTGTTTGTCCACTGCTCCGACTTCAAACATCGTGTCCCATTTCAAGACAGCGCAACAACCGTGTTGACCGGAGGCATTTTATCTTATGACTGACACCAAAGAACATGCGGCGGTGATGACCACCATCTACCGGGAACAAATCGAGGCCGGCGAAACCAAGTGGGTTCTCAAATTTTTGGAATCATTGGGACTGTTTGAGCCGGTCAGCGCGGACTTGGAAACCCTGCGGAGACTGCAATCAAAAATTGGCATCCTCATTGATGGTTACAACGACGACCCCCGCGAACTTTTTCAAATCCCGGAAGTCCGCAGTTTCTTTCAGGAGCTCCATGAATTTTGGCCGTATGGGCTGTATTTTTTCAGCCGCGAGACGAATACGCTCCAGCTTTTGGTTTTGTGCCATGTCACGGTGAAGATTGAACCCCAGGCCGGCGGAGCCATGCTCCGGGTGCAGACGGATCAAGTGGTGGAATTCATAAAGGCCGCCGCGCCGCCCAATCTTGACCTCACCGAGCGGCTCGGCTGGACGCCCGCCCTTGCGGGTCAGTTCCTGGGTGAAATCGGCGCGTTGTTTGGCGCGGCCAAAAGACCCGCCCCCAGCGCGGCCACGGAAACCGCCGGGGACAAACGGCAGCGCCATACAGAATTTGTCGAATCAGAAAGGGCGCAACTGGCGGAGTTTGCCCGCAGCGGCTATGCGGAAAGCGGACGGGGAGCCATCCTCCTCGGCCCGCCGGAAGCGGGTAATACCGGCTGCCAGCTTATTTTCGCCAGTCAGCAGTCATTATTGAACACGGAAGGTTTCAATGATTACCAGAAGTTGCATCAAATGGTCGGCAGCTATGACCCGGAACAACAATTCGTGATCTGCTTCATCGAGCCGAACTCAATGGACGCCTACGGTGTAAAAATTGATTCACCCCGGCCTGTTGCCAAAGCCGCAACGACACCCGAGGACATTTCCAAATTCGACAAGCTGTTAATCCCCCTGCATGACCAGTTTGCTGAAGTGGGGCGGCAAGGTTATATGGAGCACGGCAGAGGTGCCGTGGTCTTTATGCTGGATGATTACGATGACCTGTCCCCTGGTAAGACGGCCATGAAATACTTCACCCTGGATCATCTGAAATCCATCGAATCCTTCGCGGGCTACAAGTCGTTAATTAAACAGGTGAGCCAGTATGACCCGGAGAT
>Ga0302281_10000720_pt1 | contig 24353 bp, 23 predicted proteins | sample III_Fen_E1_2_FD_198762 | JGI IMG/M metagenome (GOLD analysis project Ga0302281, IMG submission 198762) | Peat permafrost microbial communities from Stordalen Mire near Abisko, Sweden - III_Fen_E1_2 | ecosystem: Environmental > Terrestrial > Soil > Wetlands > Permafrost | place: Sweden: Abisko...
AATTGATACAGGCCATCGCTTGATCGACTTGCAAGGGCCTTGGCTGGTGGGTCGTGGGATCGATATGGTTCCAATCGAAAAGACGGAAAGTCACATCGCTGTTTTCCTGCACTTCAAAAACCACCACATCACGCAATGAATGAACGGTGCCAGCCCGAATCAACACACATTCGCCGGGCTCGGGCGCAAAGCTGGCCAAATGGTCAGGCAGCGTTCCTCGATCAATTGCCTCCCGCATAACATCTGCGGTGGTGCCGGGATTGAGGCCAGCGTAAATGCGCGCGTCCGCCCCTTTTTCCAACACCACCCATGCTTCGGTTTTTCCGGTGTCGCCAACGGGGATGAGTTCCTTATGCGCATCCGAGGGATGAACCTGGACCGATAGCCCTTTCGTCACATCGAGAAACTTGAGCAGCAACGGAAATCGAGTGAAGTGCGAGGCAAGTTTTCCCAGCATTTGTTCAGGCGACCGCTCCATCAGTTGCCGAATGGATCGCCCCTTGAGCGGCCCGTCGGCAACGAGACTGGGATGGTCATCGCGGTCGCTTAGGATCCAGGCTTCCCCGATAGGGCCGTTGCCCGGCAGCGGGGCAGACAGCAGATCTGCCAAACGCCTGCCGCCCCAAAGACGATATTGGTAAATCGGCGCGAACCGTAGCGGATACAAAGGAATTTCCGTCATGCTAGTCGGTCCAGCGTTTGAAGTCGTCGATGGATTAGTGGGATTGCTTTCATGTCGATTGCGTTTGTTTGATCGCAACTCGAACGATGGCCCGAAATTGGTCGGCCTTCAGGCTGGCACCGCCAATGAGGGCACCGTCTACGTTGGGCTGACTAAGCAGAGCGGCGGCGCTCTCCGGCTTGACGCTGCCTCCATATTGGATGACCACCGATTGCGCCGGTTTGCCGAACATCTGAGCGAGGCGCTTTCGGATCACGATATGCTCCACCTCCGCTTGCTCAGGAGTGGCGTGGTGGCCGGTATTGCCGATGGCCCAGACTGGTTCGTAGGCGATGCTTAGTCGAGGGAGGGAATCCGCCGAAAGTCCCGCGAGACCCAAAATGATCTGCTGTTCAAGTACCTCTGCGGTCTGGTTGGCCTTGCGTTGTTCCAGCGTCTCGCCAATGCACAAGATCACGTTGAGGCCAGCGTCTAAAGCAACGTGCATCTTCTGGTTGATAAATGCATTGGTTTCTCCCAACTTGTGGCGACGTTCGCTGTGTCCGAGGATGGCGAACTTGCAGCCGAGATCGAGGAGCATCGTCGGGCTGACTTCGCCGGTGAATGGTCCTTCCTTTTCGGGATAGAGATTCTGCGCACCAAGAGCGACGCTGCTGCCTTTGAGATTCGACGCGACAAGTGCCAGGTAAGGAAATGGCGGGCAAATGGCGACGCATACGCGATGCTCCATCCCGACGCCATCCGCAACCGACTTCGCCAGTCGTTCGGCCTCAGCCGAGTTGGTGTACATCTTCCAATTAGCAATGATGAATGTCTGGCGCATGGTTGTGTCCCTAATTGGTGCTCACTAAATTAGAAGATGAGTCGCTACGCGACGCACTCTCCGTGCAGTTCCCCTCCATCGCCGCAGGGTACTCACCACGGCGGGCCATTCGATTGCACTTGGCGCGATAGAAAAGAGCCTCCTGCGCCAAATAAACGTGACCTTCCTGGCCACGCCAAACTTCCATAGCCGGTTGCTGGATGGCGCGGGCAAAAGAAAACGCGAGGGCCCAGGGAAGGCGCTTTCGGAATCGCACGTTCATGGCGTTCAACCGAGCCGAGGCCAATTCGCCGGATTGACCGCCAGACAAGAAAGCAATTCCGGGTACAGCGGCCGGAACCGTCCGCAGGAGACACTTCACCGTGGCGTCGGCGACTTCATCTACCGTTTCCTGATTCAGACAGGCTAATCCTGGTAGCACCATATTGGGCTTCAAGATCATGCCTTCGAGCATCACCTGTTGCGCATACAGCTCGTCGAAGACCGTCCGCAGCACCTCCTCCGTCAGAGCAAAGCAGCGCTCCATGGAATGATTTCCCTCCATGAGCACCTCAGGTTCGACGACGGGAACGAGCCCGGCTTCCTGGCACAAAGCGGCATAGCGAGCCAACGCTTGGGCATTGGCTTCAACGCAACCCCGGCTGGGAATGCCGGGACCGATGGTTATAACCGCCCGCCATTTGGCGAAACGGGCTCCCATTTGAACGTATTCCTTGAGGCGATCACGCAAACCGTCCAGTCCTTCAGTAACTTTTTCCCCGGGATGTCCGGCCATGTCCTTTGCGCCGGTATCGACCTTGATGCCCGGAATGATTCCCGCAGCGACAATGATTTTTAGAAACGGGGTGCCATCCGTCTTTGCCTCGCGAATGGTCTCGTCATAAAGAATCAGGCCGCTGATGCACTCGCCGAGGTTGGGAGTGGTGACAATCAACTCGCGGTAGGCGCGTCGGGCCTCATGCGTTTGCGGGATGCCCAAGGCGGCAAACCGCTTGTTGCAGGTGGGATTGCTTTCATCCATCGCCAGCAGCCCCTTGTCATCGGCGACCAGCGCCTTCGCGGTTTCAATGAGCGTCAGCGCGCTCACTTGGAGTTGCTCCACTTCCAATTCCGGATCTCTGGCAAGTCCTGACCATGCTGATCGATGTAGACTTTGTGCTCGATGAGTTTGTCCTGCATCATTTGTTTCAGGTACGCCCCCTTGGTTCCCAGATGCTGCACCCGGTCCACCACATCCTGCACCAGATGGAACCGATCCAGTTCGTTCTGAACCCTGATGTCGAAGGCCGTCGTAATCGTGCCTTCTTCCTTGTAACCACGGACATGGAGGTTCCGGTTGGTCCGGCGGTAGGTCAACCGATGGACAAGCCATGGGTAGCCGTGAAAACCAAAGATGATATGCTTATCCTTCGTGAACAGAGAATCGTAGTCGGTCTCACTTAGGCCATGTGGATGCTCGCTGGCGGACTCCAGCTTCATCAAATCGACTACGTTGATCACCCTGATCTTAAGATCCGGCAGGTGCTGGCGTAGAATGGAAGTGGCAGCCAAAATCTCCAGAGTTGGTGTATCGCCACAACAGGCCATCACGACATCCGGTTCGGCGTTCTGGTCATTACTGGCCCACTGCCAGATGCCGATGCCCTCCGTGCAATGGACGACGGCTTCGTCCATGGTGAGCCATTGCGGCAGGGCATGCTTACCCGCGACGACCACGTTGACGTAATGCCGGCTGCGGAGGCAATGATCGAAGACCGAGAGAAGACAGTTCGCGTCTGGCGGCAAATAGACCCGGACGATGCTGGCCTTCTTATTGATTACGTGGTCGAGAAAACCGGGATCCTGATGGGTGAACCCGTTGTGATCCTGCTGCCAGACATGGGAGGCGAGAAGATAGTTCAGCGAGGCGATTTTCCGCCGCCAGGGCAATTCCGAGGTCACCTTCAGCCACTTGGCATGCTGGCTGAACATCGAATCGACGATGCGAATAAAGGCCTCGTAGCTGTTGAACAGGCCATGCCGACCGGTCAGCAGATAGCCTTCCAGCCAACCTTCGCACTGGTGCTCACTGAGCATGGAATCAAGCACCCGTCCCGTGGGCGCGAGGAATTCGTCGTTGTTGACCTCACGCGCATCCCACTGCCGGTTCGTTACCTCAAAAACTGCGCCCAGCAGATTGGAAAGCGTTTCATCGGGACCAAAGACGCGGAAGTTTCGCTGATCCTGATTTAGTTTCGCTACGTCGCGGAGGAACTTGCCCAGCACGAGAGTGTCTTGCCCATCAACGGCACCGGGAGAAGGTACGCTCACCGCGTGCTGATGAAAGTCCGGCATGCGCAAGTCGCGAAGCAGGATGCCGCCGTTGGCGTGAGGATTGGCTCCCATCCGCCGGTCGCCCGTCGGCGCCAACTCGGCCAGTTCCGGGAGAAGGCGGCCATTTGTGTCAAACAACTCCTCGGCCTTGTAGCTCTTCATCCAGTTCTCCAGGAGTTGGACGTGATCAGGATGGTTGGCATCCACCAGTAATGGGACTTGGTGCGCGCGAAATGTTCCCTCGATTTGGAGCCCGTCGACGACCTTGGGTCCCGTCCAACCTTTGGGTGATCGTAGCACGATCATCGGCCAGCGCGGGCGTGAAGCATCGCTATTGGTCCGGGCATTCTTTTGGATTTCCTTAATGCTATCGATAGCCTTTTCCAAAGCTGTCGCCATGAGTTCGTGCATCTTTTCCGGCTCATCACCCTCAACAAAAATAGGCGTCCAGCCACAGCCTCGAAAAAACTGGTCGAGTTCTTCCGGTTCAATCCGGGACAGGATGGTCGGGTTGCTGATCTTGTAGCCGTTGAGGTGGAGGATCGGCAGCACGGCTCCATCCGTAACGGGATCGAGTAATTTGTTGGACTGCCAAGAGGTTGCCAGAGGACCCGTTTCCGATTCGCCATCGCCGACGACACAGGCGACGATCAGCTCAGGATTATCGAACGCTGCTCCGAAAGCATGACTCAGCGAATAGCCGAGTTCGCCGCCTTCGTGAATCGAGCCTGGCGTTGTGGGCGCGACATGGCTCGAAATGCCGCCGGGAAATGAAAATTGCTTGAAGAGCTTTTGCAGCCCGGCTTCGTCTTGTGTGACGTTGGGATAAATCTCACTCCAGGTTCCTTCGAGGTAAACGTTGCCCACGATAGCGGGTCCACCGTGGCCGGGACCAGCCACGTAAAACATATCGAGGTCATACTTTTTGATGACCCGGTTCAAATGGACGTAGATGAAGTTCTGACCTGGCGTAGTGCCCCAGTGTCCTACTACGAGCGGCTTCACGTGGGATAGCTTCAGCGGCTCTTTCAGCAGTGGATTGTCGTAAAGATAAATCTGCCCGACCGAAAGATAGTTGGCGGCACGCCAATAGGCGTTCATTTTCTGGAGCAGGTCGGGAGTGAGTGTTTTGAGAGGTGCGTGCATAGGTGAGTCTTTTGGGTTTAGGGCCAGCCGTTGCGATGATCCCTTCTCCGAATCTATCTCCAAAAAGAAGCGCACCAATGGGGTGAACACCCCATAAAGGGAGAATGGCGGCAAACGGGTTTCCGAAAATCGGGAAATGCGCCCGAAATATTGGACGATTCGATATCGTCGTCGCTTTCGGCAAGGAAGAGTTTTTGTAAGCTGGAGAAAGGTGTACCGTGAAGGGTGGTCCATCACATCGAATTAAACCTGCGCGACATCAATCAGTTGTTTAACACCATTGATCCGTCGCCATTTCCGGATAGGGACCTCGATCGGAGCGCAGAAGATTTTATCGTAAGCTGGGCGCAGGAATTTCCCGTCGACGAACCAGTCGGGCTAATCATCTATTTGAAGAAGCCACCCGAAGGACACCGCACCAGCGATCTCGTCGTTAAAGCGATCCACAACTATTTCACATACCGGGCGCGGCTCAATCATTTGGAATTCAAACGCCTGATGAGGCAGGGACGTACCAGCCTGATGGTGGGTTTTGCCTTCCTGGGCCTTTGTCTTTTCATCACCGAGATTCTCTTGCCCAAGAGATCCGGTATCTTGCCCGATTTTGTTCAGCAAGGCCTTACCATCGCTGGGTGGGTGGCGATGTGGCGGCCGATGGAAATTTACCTCTACGATTGGTGGCCGTTGCGTCTTCGTGGAAGGATTTTTGCCAAGCTGAGCAAGATGCCCGTCGAAATTCGCAAGGGGCGCGATGTCGAAGCCGAATTGTTCCCGCCAGCCATGAATCCAGCTTCTACTGCGCCTCTTAAGCGGTCAGCCTAAGGGCTTCGGTCGTGGACGAAATTAACTCGACCGGATTTGTTCATGTCCAAATATAACGCAGCGTAAACTTTGTAATCTACGAGAAGGCCTTCCTTGAGTTTGGTCTCTATCCACGATTTCAGTCCAACTAAGGGCACGACATGAACCTGAATGCTTTCGGATTCATCGCCGCCCCCTTTAGAAACCTTCTTTAATTCTGCCGCGCGGAAAAAACTGATCACTTCAGTCGAAAGTCCGGCTGAGCTAGGCCCCTCCGCGAGGTATTCCATGCGCTGAGCTTCGTAACCTGTTTCTTCTCGCAACTCGCGTTTCGCCGCTTCGGCCAGGGCTTCGTTTTCTTTACCCGCGATATCTCCAGCAAGGCCGGCAGGGATTTCAATGACCCGCTTGTTTACGGGAACACGAAACTGCTCCACCAAAATAAGCTCCCGATTATCAGTGATGGCAAGGATTCCTACGACTCCGCTTGTTTTGCAACGTTCGACGTATTCCCAGCGATCCTTCCTTTTAACCCGAAGAAAGCGGCCTTCGAATAAAACTTCTGCCGCTAGGTTTCGGCGCGAATCAGGAAGAGGAGTGTTCACAATAATTTTAGCTAGCCAAACAGAGGGAGCCGAGAAACGTGCTGACCGGGAGTTCCCGGCGAGGCGGCAACGCGGCTGCCGCCGTTTTATCGGCGCTCGCGGAACAACTCTAGAGCTTTTATCTGTCCTGCGAGAAGATACGACCGTCAATCGATCCACCGCAGCCGTGCTGGATAGCGGGGGACCGGCAACGTCGCCCCCTCCGGGTGCCCCACTATAATCGGTGCAACAGGCAAGAACCCTTCGGAGACGCCGATGGCGCGCCTGCCGTCGTCGGTGCCGAGCCAGTCTTGCGCAAGACCAATCCAACAAGTTCCCAGTTCATTCCCATGAGCCACCAGCATCAGGTTTTCTGCCGCCAGCGCCGCATTTGCGACCGCCCAATCTCCGTGCTCGGCCGAGATGACAATGAGTACTGGCGCATGATAGAAAATGTGAAAATCGGGATCGTTCAGGGAATCATCAGGGTGGAGAGCTAATGAGCCCTTCTCCGTCCCTCGAATGTGGGCTTTGGAGGCTTCCGATATCTGGTTGAGTAACGGGATATTTTGAATAACGACGAATTCCCACGGCTGCTTGTTACGAGCGCTTGGCGCTTGAATGGCTGAGTCAATCAGCCGTTCCAGAAGGGACTTTGCCACCGGTCGTTTTGAGAAAGCGCGCGTCGAGCGACGCCCATAGATGGCTTCAGTTAATTCCATTGTGCTCATGCGTATTGCTCCGTAGTAAGCGAGCCAATCTGGATGCTTCCGGAGGGCCCCTTTGTTCGTTGGCCGTTGCTCAGAATACCACTTTGTTCAAAACAGACGAACCCTCGGTCAAGAGTTCATTTACCCAGTATTCCGGGCGATGATAATGCTTATACAAACGAGCTTCGTAATCCCGAGTGAGCAGGGTTTCCTCGGAGTATTCAGGAGATTTTTTAATCTCCTCGCGGGAAAGCCCGAGAAAAACTTCTGATTCGAAGACACTGATCCGCTCGATCCATTCCGGCGAGATCAAGACATTTTTCCCAGCCAACCAGTTACTGATGTTAACCACCAAGTAGCGGATCTTCCAAGTGTCGTCATCAATGATAAAATCTTCTACATGGCCAATCCCTCCGTCGATGGCATGGATGGAATAGCGACTTACTTCATGCGTGCTCCGCAGATGTTGATCAGCGCCATTCTCCATTTGATTAGGTCGCATTCCTTTGTGCGATTCATTCGAACTGTCTGAATATACAGACTCAATAGAGAGTCCCGTCCAGTATGGGGGCCATCCATAATGGCAGTAGTAAGCATCTTCGAATTGACGGGAAACGGGTTTGTGATCAGCTAAAGATGGACTGTCTTCGATTTGCTTCCTTGTTAGTGCAACCGTGATAAGGTCCGTAGCATCATTCACTCTGGATAACGCCTGTGGTGAAAGCAGCACTTGCCTGCCTGGCAGCCATTTTCCTGTATCTACAATTAGATAGCGGATTTTCCACAACCGGTCGTCGAAGTAGAAGTCTTTTACCTTTCCGATTTTTCCATCGAGGCTGTCCAATTCGTAACTAATCAGCGAATAGGCTTTGGTTAACATAATAGTTTGTTGGTTGTGGGACGTTCTTCCGTTGTGGTCTTCCGGCTGCTCGCACATTGCTCAGGCCCGTCTAACTTCGCCATGGGGTGTTCAATCTTTTCGGAAAACCCTTATTTCATTCTTGTCAGGATACTTTGCCTTCAAGAATGGCGTACAGTCGGGCAGCAGATTGGGGCACTGGGACCTTGCCGTCCAAAATATCTCTGGTTCGGACGTTGTCTCCATACGCCTGCTGGTTAATGGCATCCTTGCGTTCCACGGAGGTGCCTCCCAAGGTTGCCCCACCAAAAATACCCGCCGAGTCTTTGTAAACCACAATCTCCCTACGCTCGAGATCGATGGTTGAAACTTTTGCCGTGCCGGTATCGGAACCGGCGGTTCCTGTAGCCGTTGCGTCCCAATTTACTTTCCCCCGGCTGGTAAAGTGTTTAACGGCATCATCGGTATTCAAAATCACAATATATTGAACTTCCGTGAATCCAATCTGAGCTCCCAAGCTGCCACCGCCAAGATTGAACGCCGACGGAGCCGACCAAGTACTCAGTGCCTTATCGCCAAGGCGCAAAAGGACGATGCCTTCACCGCCTTGTCCTCCAATTCCTAATCCAGCTTTCGTTAAAGAAAAAATGGCAACGCCCTTGGCGTGATTCAGCAAATCAGCCGGTATCGTTTCGTCCGAAGCTTGTTTCTGCTCGAGAGTTTGAGTGGCGGCTTGAATTCGCTCGTGCATGTCTGCAGCTCGCGCTTCAGAGGAGAAGGAGATTAAGGCAATCATTGTGGCGAAGGCCAATAGAGTGGTCGAGGTTCTGGTCATAAACCCAAGGTAGCCCGACCGAAACTAAAACCTATGGGGTGTACACCCCATAGAAGCGCATACGGTCCTCGCATATCGTAAATGGAGTAGCCCCGACACCCGCAAAGGAAACATCACCATGGCAACAAGCAGCAGCAAAATAGCGATCACGAAAAAGCCCGTTTGGTTTATCACCGGTTGTTCGACCGGCTTCGGTCGTCATCTCGCCAAACGTGTCCTTGGTCTGGGCTATCGCACGGTTGTAACCGCTCGCAAGCCCGCGGAAGTGAAAGATCTGGAAGACGAGGGCCATGCCTTGGTGCTCAAGCTTGATGTCACCAATCAGGAAGAAATCAATGCAGCAATCAAAACGGCGGAAGCAAAATTCGGTCAGATTGACGTGCTCGTGAATAACGCGGGTATCGGCTATTTTGCCGCCGTGGAAGAGAGCGAAGAAGATCAAATTCGTCGCATGTTTGAGATTAATTTTTTTGGTCTCAGCCGCATGATTCATGCGGTGCTCCCTGGGATGCGTAAACATCGTCACGGGTTCATCATCAATATCTCCTCCATTGCCGGACTCTGTTCCTTCCCTGCGGTCGGCTATTACAATGCGACGAAATTTGCGGTCGAGGGTCTATCGGGAGCGCTCGCCCAGGAAGTCGAACCTCTCGGCATTAAGGTCATGGTCGTCGAGCCAAGCGGCTTCCGAACCGATTGGGCTGGGCGTTCGGCGAACGAGAGCAAAAAACAAATTGACGATTATGCGGCAACGGCCGGGGCAGCGCGCAAAGAACTGCGTGCCATTTCAGGAAATCAACCGGGCGATCCTGTTCGTGCCGTCCAAGCTATCGTGAAGGCTATTGAGAGCCCGAATCCGCCGCACCATCTTCTTTTGGGCAACGATGCCTATGACGCCGCCGTGGCCAAGCTCGAAAGTTTGCGCAAAGAGTTTTCTGCCTGGGAAAAAGTTTCTCGCGGGGCCGATTTTCCCAAGGAATAGGAATCAAGTGGGGCTCTCCATCCTTGCGTCATTTATCACCGGGAATCCGTACGGTCAATGTGGGGTGAAGACCCCATCGCAAAGAGTTCGTCTGGATCGTAAGCTTCTCTCAGGATCATTATGAAAGCATTTCAAAATCTATTCTACGGCGGCTTGATTGCCGCTGTTCTCTTTTGGCATGCTCCGGGAAAAGCCTCTGTAGATGGGGCAGGTGGCAATTCAAATCCTGTATCGACTCCCAATCCGAATTCACCGGTCTTTCAATCGCCACATACTTCAGTCGGCCCCAGTACGCCGAGTACCCCTAACACGCAACCTGTCGATTTTTCCATGTCCTTGACCGTTGGGGTGGTGATGGCGTTACTTCTCTCGCTTTTTCTGCAAAGAGCCGTAAGCGATCCCGGAGCGGTTAAAGGTGGATCACCTTCTTCTGTTCTCAACCATCTGATTCGAGAAGTCGAAGAAAGTTCCGGCTACACCCGCAACGACGCGCGAGCAAAAGCCAAGGAATGGCTCGTAACTAACGTCACCTCTTTGGGCGAGAACGAGATTTTCTTGGCGAAGACTCACTTTAGTTATTTGCTTCCGGCAGATTGGGGAGCCAAAGCATAGGAGCTCTAAGCCCACGAGCACACGATCCTTGGCGCCAGACGCATGTCAGGGTTATTGGTTATTCTGCGAGCACTTTCCCGGTTGCGTTTTTCATTCCTCCGGTTGTTAACCTGCCGCCCTTTGGCCTTAGGCAATAGTAGCGGGACGTTTGGAGCGACTTTGGCGAAAGAAAAAGTAGATAATAATGCTCATGGCTGCGGCATAGGCGCACCACAACGAAGTGAAGGCATAAGAGTAGATAAAGAGCACAGCAATCAGGCCTATAATATTGAGAACTCCAAAAACGACTAAGTAGCGATACCCCGAGAACAATAGGGCCCCGCAGGTCGCAATTAAATATGCAGCACCTACCGGGATTGATGAGGTGAACTCGTTGTCGTACACAATGGTGTGACCGCGTGCAAAAACGTGCAGAGGGGCTGCGATAAGACCCCATAAAATAAAGAGGGACAATCCACCGCCCAAAATCACGAAGCCGAGCATCCGTTGCCTCCTTTTGCGAGTTGGCTCGATGAGCAAGACACTAAAGGGTAACAAAAATGGCAAAAGACCCTGTGCGTACAACGCGAATGCGACTCCGGCATCATACCCTACTTTCCATGGCACGATGTGATCGACTCCAAGCCAGACGATGCCTTCGGTAAATTGGTGTATTGCAAATAAAGTCGGCACAGCCGCGAAAAGAAGTTCCCGTCGGTGTTTTACCTCCAGCAGGGTAGCTACCCCGATAACACCCAGTACGGCGCTACCTGCGAAGTTAGCGGTTGCACAAAAACACATTGCGGTAAGTACTCGGCACTGAATGGGGTTTGACCCAAGCTGGCCTTCTCATCTGGCCGGAGAGAAGTTCCTATGCTGGGGAACCAATCGTAGCAACTCGAACCAACTTCTTATTCACGAATTCCTGGATGCCCATACTGGAAAGTTCGCGTCCATACCCGGAATTTTTGATGCCTCCGAAAGGAAGGTCAGGAGTGGTCCAAGTCGGGTGATTGATAAATACCATGCCTGTGTCAATCCGACTCGCCAACCGCTTGCCGCGCTCAACGTCCTGGGTGAAGATTGAACCGCCCAAGCCAAATTCGGAGTCGTTGGCCAGTGCCACAGCTTCGTCCTCGTTCTTCACCCGGAAAAATAAAGCAACCGGACCGAAAAACTCTTCCCTAAAAGCAGGATTACCGTGGCTGATGTCTGCCAGAATAGTCGGTTGCATGAATGCACCGGAGCAATCTATCCGTTTGCCTCCCATCACCAATGTGGCACCCTTGGCGATAGCGCGATTAACCTGATCCAGTAATTGGACCAAGGCCGCCTCCGTGGACAGCGGCCCGAGCGTCGTCGCTTTATCCATCGGATCACCGGGCTCAAGCCTTTCCATGGCCGCCTGAAAGTTCTTGAGAAAAGCATCGGCTAATTGATCGACCACGATGAAACGTTTCGCCGCTACGCAACACTGACCTGTGTTGTTCATCTTGGCCCAGACTGCCCATTGGACCGTTGCGTCGAGATCGGCATCTTCGAGCACGATAAAGGCGTCACTGCCGCCGAGTTCCATGGTCGATTTCTTCAGGTTTTGGCCCGCCCTAGCCGCCACGATTTTTCCAGCATCCACGCTGCCGGTTAAAGCAACACCCTTAATCCGGGGATCGTCGATAACGCGATCGACTTGATCGTATGAGATTAGGAGATTGGTGTAGGCACCCTCGGGGGCTCCCGCATCCAGGAAGAGCTTTTCAAAGGCGATAGCGCATTGGGGAACGCATCCGGCGTGCTTTACCATCACGACATTCCCGGCCATAAGATTCGGCGCAGCAAAGCGGGCTAGTTGGTAATAGGGAAAGTTCCAGGGTTGGACACCGAAAAGAACTCCAAACGGAGAGCTTTCGACCTGCGCCTCACCCGTAGCTGGCTTGAGCTGTTCGGTCGCGAGGAAATGTTCAGCGTTCTCAGCATAATAATCGATGATGTCTGCGCTGAGCGCCACTTCCCCCCGAGCTTGTTCGATTAGCTTACCCATCTCGAGAGTGACAAATCCGGCTAATTCATCCATGCGCTTACGCATGAGCGCGGCGGTTTTGGCCACAATAAGCGCTCGCTGTGCAAAAGTGGTATGCTTCCAGGTTTGAAAGCAGGATTCTGCCGTCCCGACTGCTGATTCAAGCTGTTTGTCGGTAAGTTCCTCAAACGTTTTGAGTATTTTACCACTGTATGGATTGACGCTTCGGTAGCTCATGAATTTGTCTTCTTTCAGGATTGGAGGGCGGACTCGCGATGGCCTTGTTTGGGTTGTGATGGGACTGAGGACGGATTGTCCTTTCCTCCAGACGATGGACCTATCCTTACTTCGAGTGTTCGACGGCTTTTCCAGCCGCTGCACCTGAACCACCGCCAACGACCGCGCCAACGACTCCACCGACGGCGGCTCCCAATGGTCCACCGACGACAGCGCCAACGGCCCCTAATGCGGCAGCACCTACAACCGCTCCGGCGGTCAAACCAACAACATCCTCGCGCACGTTGCGAGAGCCGTTCGGGTTGTATTCAGCGTTAAATTTATCGAAGATGTCGATGACCGGAGCGGGATCGGTGACGCCGTATACGGCCACCAGCACCTTTCCATCGCGGATCACCGTGTCGTAATAATCGGCCTGGGATTTTGAGAACCCGCGATCCATAAACAGATCGGTGTAAACGTCCTCTTTTTGGTCTTCATGCCGTTCAACGATTACTTCGATATTGTGCAAGGGGATGGGCAAACATTCGAAAGCTACAACGGCCTTGTCAGCATTTTCGCGATTGGAGAATATTCCCCCAATAATTTGACCGTCGTATGTTTTATCTAATGTTTTGGGCATAGTGTCCTTTCGTTATTTTTTGCAGGAAGAGCTTTTAAAAGATTTCTTCTGAATCTGGCTGTACTTGAATCACCGTCGGCTTAATGGGTGGTGTTCTGATTTGGGTGATGAATGTCCTTCATTTCCTTGCTATCCGTCGCCGAGCATTGCGAACAGGAGGAATGGCTTCCATTGGAAGCGCAACCAACCAGCGAAACGAGCGCCAAACCGGAAAGGCAGGAGAGAAGCAACCATGAGACTCGAATGGACTTTGTTTTCATATTTCGATTCACCATAAGCCCAGGATCGATTACAGCCTATGGGGTGAACACCCTATCCGCCAAGCCTTGCTATTGAGTGTACGCTCTGGCTTATAAATCCGACGGTTCTACACGCCCGAAATCATGCTTTCTTTCTTTTTATTCCTCATCGCGGTTGCTCTAACAGCATTTAGCGCGAGCCGTTTTCGGCCTGGTACTTGGCACGAAAAGTTGGTTAAGCCGTCTTGGAATCCCCCGAACTGGGTCTTCGCTCCTGTTTGGTCTGTTCTCTATTTATTTATGGCCATTTCCGGTTGGTTGATTTGGCATCAGACACACAATCTCTTTCACCCCGCCTTGATCGTCTGGACCATGCAATTGGTCTTTAATGGATTGTGGTCTTACTTGTTTTTTGGGCGGCATAGTCCCGGTCTTGCCTTGGCCGATATCGTCGCGCTACTCGCTTTGATTATCGTTTTCCTTCTTTGCGCCTATTCGGTAAGCATTCTGGCCGCACTTTTGTTCATTCCGTATGTGCTGTGGGTAATGTTCGCCGCAGTCCTCAACTTTTACCTTTGGCAACTGAATCGATCTGCTTGAGGGCAAGAGATGTTTCGCATCATTTCTTAACCAATCCTCACCTCTGTGATGCTGGAGCCATGGCTCTTGCCTGGACCCTCAGGGGCGTGGGTCTACCAAAATCGACTTGTACGCACCCTGCTGGGTTGCCTGCAATACGAATGGGTTAGACTCGGGAAAACAATGGCGAAAGGGCTCACATGTCAGCGTTTGACTAACCCCACTTTGGCTCAAGCCAGCTTCACCACCATTTTGCCGATATTTTGCCCTTGGAAGAGACCAATGAAAGCATCCGCCGCGTGTTCGATCCCGTCCACGACCGTTTCCCTGCTCTTAAGTTTGCCCGTTCGAAAATAGCCGCCTACTTCATCCTCAAATTGGCTCCGACGATCCAGCCAATCGCTTACGATCAGCCCTTTCATCGTGAGCCGTTTGGTTGTGATGTTAAAGAGGTTCCAAGGACCAGGCTGCGGCTTTTCCTCGTTGTACCTTGAGATGCCACCGCAGGCGATGATCCGACCGTGCGCGCGCAAAACTGATAGGGCCGCTTCCAGTGCTTCACCTCCAACGTTATCAAAGTAGACGTCGATCCCTTCCGGCGCTTCCAGATTCAACTGCTCGAGAATAGGTGCGACCTTGTAATCGAAGGCGATATCGAAACCACATTCCTTTCGGAGATACATAACCTTTTCCATCGACCCGGTAGAACCGATTACCTTGCATCCCCGTAGTTTTGCCAATTGTCCGGCGACATTTCCAACTGCGCCGGCGGCACCTGAAATAAAAACCACATCACCCGCCTTTACATCGACCAAATTTAATCCAGCCCACGCCGTCATGCCTGTCATGCCCAAAGCACCTAAGTAGGCAGATAGGGGTTGGATATCGCGGCTGACTCGATGCAGCTCTTTCGGCGAAGTTATGAAGTATTCCCTCCAGCCGAAATTGGAGGTGACCACATCACCCGCTTTGAATTCCTTAGTGCGCGACTCAATGACCTCGCCGACCGCTCCGCCTTCAAGCGGTTTACCTATCTCAAACGGCGGAATATACGACTTCCCTTCGTTCATGCGACCGCGCATATAAGGGTCCACCGACATAAACAGATTGCGAACGAGTACCTGCTGATTCTCCAATGCTGCGAGTTCTGTCTGGACCAGCGAAAAGTTAGCTGGGGTTGGCAATCCTTTTGGACGCGAAGCCAGCCGAATCTCGCTGCTCGTAATGTGGGTCATAGAAATACTCTCAGTCAGTTACGACTACTTATCCTCTTCCTTCTGTTTTTTGGCGGCTTGGCGCATCTGATCGTGTTCAGCCTCCAAAACGCCTTCCTCGACCAGCCTCTCGCTTGTGCTTCGACCTTCGTCATCCTCGTCGTCGATGGAAGTCACCGGCATAACGCGCCCTGTAGATCCTGGCAACGGATCCCATCTTTCAGATTCCGGGGCAGATTCAAGGAGAGCCTCGTTGGGATCCATATCCGATCCACCGGTTAATTCACGTTTGGCCTGCTCCAAATCGGATTTCGAAACCTCCTGAGCGGTGCGTCCGTCGATAAGAGCAAGTTCCACTGCGCGCTCGCGAACCATTTTGTCGGTCACAGTGCCGACGCCTGCGGAGTCGATGATCAAAGCCGCATCTTTTGGGGGGATAATTTTCATAAGTAGGTGAGTTACTCCGTTGCCTGAGTGTGAGCTTCGACGAACCAGAGCCACTTATCTATTCCCCGAGAAATCTCGGTAAACAGATCGGCGGTATCCGCATCGTCCAAGTCGTCGGCTTCGGTGATCGTGCCCCGCGCTTCGTGCCCGAAGGTCGAGAGGGCTGTGACAACTCCGCTGATATGCGAAGTGCCTTCCGCCACCGCCAAGGGATACTCATCGAGTTGAGACCGGGCGGCCGATACGCAAACGGTTCCTTCGGCAATACCTCCAAGTTGAACAATGCGCTCCGCAATCAAATCGACGTAGGACTCCGTGGACTTAGCGATCTTGTCGAAGAGCTCATGCAGTCCGATAAAATTTGGGCCTTTGACGTTCCAATGCGCTTGCTTCATCTGCATTTGCAGATCGACGGCTGAAGCCAGTCTTTGGTTAAGGATAGCGTTTATCTCCAGCCGCCGGCTTTGCGAGATATCGTTCCCCGTCTTATACATCTTCAAGTCCTCCTCTTTTCCCGTACTGGCAGCATTCGCTTTAAGTTCCTTTAGAGAAATTTCCCCAAAACTGGCGCGGTCATCTGCCTCAAGCCAATCGAAAGTGGTGCTCGATTCAGGGATAAGCCCAAGCATGGGGCAATTATGAATGAAGGAGTCGCGCTTCTCTGCGTTTTTCATCGGGCTGCGGGCTTCTACTTCATCCGACCAGTTTTTAATTTCAGCAGGTGTTTTCGACGTGCCGTTGGCGAGCAGCCAGGCGCCGACTTCTTCGTAGGTTTTAGAGTCTTGAACAGCAGTTTTAAATTGTGCGCCGGTTATACCCTTAAAGGTGAAAAGCACATTGTCCAAGGGACAATCGTAATGGTATTCGCCCGTTTCGTTGGATAAACTCGCACGGCATTTATCAGCCGCACGGCTGGCAATAACGAAACCGCCGATACGATTGCGAGGACTGTGTGGGGCTTGTTTTGTTAAGTCTAAGGTAATGATAGGTGTGCTCATGATTTCCGTTTTCTATGGTTGATTATGCGTGGGAAGGGTGTTTTTCATTTAAACGCCTTGAGAAGAGCCTCGAATTGAACTTCAAGGGATTTATCGTGGGGCGTGACAATTGGAATTTCGTGATCGATGCCAAGCAACTGGTACACGGCAATCTGGGCTGCTCTTACGGAGTACTCCACGGTGAATACGGTATCCTCTGGGATTTCGACGAATTGACTGACGAAAGCAAGGTTCTTGGAACCCCAGGCGACCGGCAATGGTCGATCACTGACAAGCCGAGGCATGAACATGCTGGTGATGAATGGCATTCGGCAGGGGATGCAGTTGGCTGAGGCAACGGTCTCCAGATCAAATCGTAAATGACCGCAGAGCTCTTGGAGAATTTCTTCTCCCGTGCACTCTTCCATCGACTTCGCAACAAAATTACCGACCCGGTCAGGGAACAAGGAGTAACCCCAAAAGACCTGAACATCAGCAGGCTGCTTCTCGAAGTGGGGTTGATGTGGCAAGACAACAGACATCAACCAATTGGAGTCCTTGAGTGTAACTAGCCCCCCCGTCCCGGGAACATTGCCGCTGAACAGAGTCATTTGATCGAAGAATGCTGAATCTTTCAGCGTAACGGTAAACGACTCCCAGCAGGATTGAGCTATGCAGCTGTTAAAGACCGCAGGATTGCCAAACTGCGGTCGGCCAAGGGCGAGCTTTTCCCACAGCTTCCAACCAACGCTATCGGCCTTTGTCAGCCTGCTCGGCGCTGATTTCATGGAGCCAATACTGGACGCATCCGTCATGGAACCGTTTTGAAGAAAAACAAGATCGTTCTCATCCAGCGTAATTTCGATTTCTGCTTCTTGCCGTAGATAATGAATGCCCGTCACGATGATTGTTTCGTTTCTGGTCGTGAATGCGATATCGGTGACCTTGCAACCCAGGAGAAAAAGGACGCCTTGAGCCTCGAGCCAAGACACCAACGGTCTCACAAAGGAGTCGTACTGGTTGTAAATGGTCCGCTTAACGCCAGCGAGGGTTTCAATGCGGGTAAATTCCAGCATGAACCGGTGGAGGTACCGCCGGAATTCAACCGCGCCGTGCCAAGGTTGGAATGCGAACGTTGTGGCCCACATAAACCAAAATTCGGTTTGGAAAAAATGAGGAGACAGCCAATCGGTGATACGACTGGCCCCTAGGCCCTCTTCGTCCGACCGACTAAGAAGGAGCAACTCGACGCGGTCTTCCATGGAAAAGCCCATCGAGGTTACGGGGACTTTCGCGCGGCGGCGGTCAACCAACCTAGCCATTGAGTTCGACTTGTACTTTTCGTTAAATTCCACGGTTTCGTCAAAGACCGATTTGCCCTGATGATTTAGGGAGGGGATTGACTTGAAAAGATCCCAGGTACACTCGTAGTTATCGTTAGTCAGCATACGCCCGCCGCGCAGGGAATATCCGGCAGCCGGATCTCCGTTGCCATCCAGACTTCCGCCCATCACCGGTAGCGCTTCGAGAACCGAAATATTTTTCCCCGGCATGCCGCCGTCGCGGATCATAAAGGCCGCGGCGGCCAATGATCCAATTCCGCCCCCGACGAGGTAGGCCTTTGGTTGGATATTCATGTGACCTGGTTCCTTTTGCCGAGACATATTAAACGCCGAAGCACCACTTTCGACCGGAAGGTCATTCGCGTTTGAAAGAACGCCAATAGGCAGTGAAGTACCCAAGGAACGCACCGGCGACAATACCGATGGCATGATAGACATATTTGGAAACGGCTTCGTCCACTGCCAAAGCCTCGTCATAGGCCTTTTCGGAGAGATCGCCGTATAACCTTTGGGCACGTTCAAGGGTGACAACAAGACGCTCCCGCGATTCTTTGGCCGTTTCTCCGGTCGCGTCGGCAGTTGCCTCAATCAGGACCCGCGCGTCCTCGGCGAGTCGGCGCATATCGTGACGGATGGCTCGTATTTGCTTGTTCATATTGTTTGGTATTCACCACCGACTTGCGCTGTCGTTTTCACGTGCAGCTTGTCCAGTCGTACTGCATTAAGATCGGGCATGACCAACCCAGATTCGTTTGTCTCACTCTAAAGTACAGGAGTGCCGTCCTGTCGATATGGGGTGTAACCCTACCCCTCTTTTAAAATCCGAACTTCAGCCAGCCTGCACGGACTGGCCAAGGTAGTTGTCCTGCCCGGCGTGCACGGTGTAGTCGACGAACACGGTCACGGTGCGATTAACGCCTAACATCAGTAGTCAGAATGTTAACCCCGCTCTCGATGGGAGTGCTACGATCCACTGGAATATCACTAACCACGAGGGTGGTTCCGGGTTGAATTATCGCGCGAAGTTGAGTTAGGAATGCAGGCGGAATGGAAAGATGCCTGGCCAGATCAAGCACATCTGGGGCATCATGGTCGCCGAGAGTATCGATGGCGCTCCACTGGCGATGGCCCCCGGAGTCAATCTCGTCGAGAGCCGTATAGGCATGCAAACCAAGCTTCATTTCTTCGCCGCCACGAGCCACCGAGCGGCCAATTTCGACACCGTTACGAAAAACATAAATGCGTGAGGACTTGGCGCTAAAGACGATGGAAACGGGGCCTGCCGGCGATTCCTGGGGATTCCACTCGTAGTCGTCGGCAGCAACTTCTTTGCCGACCGCCTCGTTACCCTCTGCCGCGAGAAGATAACCGGGATGGTTGGAGGTCACGGGGGTCGCGTTGCAATCAGTTACCATCACGGTCGTGCCCTTATCGGTGATGGTGTAGAGCTTCGTGGCAAACTCGAGCGGAAGACGAATGCATCCGTGGGAATCGGCAAACCCAGGAAGATCGCCGCCATGGAGGGCGATTCCGCCCCACGTTAGCCGTTCCATAAAAGGCATTGAGGCCCCATGGTAAATCGTGGAAGAGTGAACAACTTGCTTCTGGAGGATGGTGAAGACTCCAACGGGAGTCCGATGACCGGCGCGACCCGTACTTACCGTGGAACGGCCTATGCGAATGCCATTGCGATAGACGTAGAGTAGCTGGTCGCGAGTGCTGACGATGATCAAAACCGGACCGGCGGGGGAAATCTCGGGCTTCCAGATGTAGTCGCCGTTTTGAAGATTGGAAAACGGCGGGACGTCACGCCCCTCGGTGAAGCTTTCCGCAAGACTCCAGGTGCCGACACAGCTCGAGGCGAAAAGCCCAAGAGTTAACGCAATTATCCGCCGCTTGCGTAGCAGGAGTTTACGAGCCACGTAGAAATCGGAGTTCAGTTTGAAGAATTTCAATATCGCGAAAAAGACTGAAAATGAGTCGGATCGTCTTCCGATTCATTCCGTGATTTCGGCGGTAGCTCTCAAATCTGCGTAGCTTACAGAGAGAATCGTCATCAAAAATTAGTTCAGTCTCCGGCCCCACAGGACTTTCACCGAGTAAGCCGAGTTGGCAGTAGTACCGGAGCATCTCAGGATGCATGCCAGCAAGACTTGCGGCGGCCTCGAGCGAATAAGTCGTGGGGGCAGCCTCGGTCACACAAACCAACATTAGAGATGCCTCTTCAGCGAAGACGGGGTCTTTCATAATTCAATCCTTGGTTTGAATGTGGAAACGTGGGCGAGTTGCTCCCAAAGGGCGCGTTCCACGTCATTGGTCGTCTTGGGGAGTTGGACATCGACGACGACATAGATGTCACCGTTACCATCATTCTTTCCCTTTGGCAGACCGTGTCCCCGAATGCGTAATTGCTGGGCATTGTTCGTTCCCGGTGGAACCCGAAGATTCACGTGACCTTTGAGTGTTGGAATGGTCACTGTCGCGCCTAGCACACCCTCCCAAGGGGCGAGGTCCAGGTCATAATACAGATCCGCGCCACGAACCCGGAAATCAGGGTGGGCAGCGAGACGTACTCGGAGATAAAGATCGCCCGAAACGGCTTGGCCAGAGCCCTCTCCACCTTTTCCGGGCACACGAATTCTTTGACCCTCACGTACGCCGGCAGGTATTCGAACTTTAAATTGGTAGGTTTTCGCCTGGCCCGTCTGAGGATCATTGCTCTGGAGAGAAATGTCTCGAACGGCACCTTTCATCACCTCGTCGAGAGTGACCAGAATATCTCCTTCAATATCTCCTCCACGTTGACCAAATGGTTCGGAATGAGCGCCATTCCCCTGAGGTGAGAAACCTGATCCTCCTCTTCCACTAAACATTTGTTCGAAAAAATCGCTGAACCCTGTCCCGCCGAAGTGGAACTCGTCCGCTTGCCCTTGATGAGAAGTCCCATTGCGGCGCGCTTGCTGACTGGAAGGTCGCTGGTAAGCCGCACCTTCTTTCCAATTGGCACCCAACTCGTCGTACTGTTTACGCTTTATCGGATCGCTGAGGACCTCATGCGCTTCATTAATCTCCTTGAATTTCTCTTCTCCCAGCTTTTTATCCTTCGCCACATCGGGATGATACTTTCGGGCGAGTTTGCGGAAGGCCTTCTTGATCTCGTCGTCGCTCGCGCTGCGCGCAACTCCCAACGTCACGTAATAATCTTTAAACTCGACGGGCATCGCGAGAAATTCTACTTACTGAGATCGTTGACGATCACTTTGGCTGGGCGGAAAGATTCCTTGCCTCGGCGGTACCCACGCTGAGCAGTCTCAAGCACGGTATGGTCGGGTTTGGATGGATCGCGACGCGAGCTAATCGCCTCGTGACGCAGCGGGTCAAAGGGTTTACCGATGCTCTCTTCGGCTTCAACCTCATTCTGTCGCAAGATTCCCCGCAACTGTTGCAAAATCATGTCCACCCCTTGGAGAAGCTGATCGAACGACGTATTCGGTCCTACCGCGAGGGCTCGCTCCAGATTGTCGATTGCGGGCAAAAGTTCATGAATCAGCGCCTCCTTTTTTGCGGCGGCGCGGCGCTCGGTTTCCTGAGCTGTTCGTTTGCGGAAGTTGTCGAAGTCGGCCGCCAGACGGAGATACCGCTCTTTCTGTTCTAACAATTCCTTGTCAGCGGATTCACTTGGCATAACTGCCGCGTCCCCGACTTCGGGGCCGCTGTCGTCCGGCAGTACAGTAGGTGGTGATTTTTGATTCATAATCAGGCTCAGCGCTTTTCCTCTTCCACAAGTTCACCTTCAACCACGTCTGAATCGGAGGATGGCGATGTTGCTGCTCCATTTTGGTGACCATTTGCTGAGCCGTTGTGGCCTTTAGCCGACGAAGCCCGGTTCAGTGCGGCTGATGCTGCCTGCCAAACCTGGTTCAAGCGCTCGCTAGCCGACTTCATGGCCGGGACGTCACCGCTCGCCAATGCATCTTTGGTTTTCTGGGCGGCTTCTTCGATTTGGACCCTGTCGCTTTCAGAAAGCTTACCCAGGTTTTCTTTGAACATTTTATCCGAGCGATAAACCGCGCTATCCGCCTCATTGCGCATCTCGATTTCCTCGCGCTTCTTTTTGTCCTCATCAGCGTGGAGATCAGCGTCTCTCCGCATCTTATCGATCTCGTCCTTGGAGAGGCCGCTGCTGGCCGTGATGGTGATTTTCTGTTCTTTGCCGGTTCCCAAATCCTTGGCACTGACATTCAGGATGCCGTTGGCATCGATATCGAACGAGACGGCGATTTGAGGGGTTCCGCGTGGCGCGGGCGGAATGTCGGTGAGCTGGAACTTCCCGATGGATTTATTATCTTTGGCGAGCGGACGGTCGCCCTGCAAGACGTGCACTTCAACGCCTGGTTGATTGTCGGCTGCCGTGCTGAAGGTCTCTGATTTGTGGGTAGGAATGGTCGAATTGCGTTCGATCAGTTTCGTGAAAACACCTCCCAAAGTCTCGAGACCAAGAGATAGCGGAGTAACATCAAGCAACACCACGTCTTTGACGTCGCCTTTAAGCACGCCCGCCTGGACGGCTGCGCCGATAGCAACGACTTCATCGGGATTGACTCCCTGATGCGGAGGTTTGTCGACGAGTGACCGAGCCGTTTCCACAACTTTAGGCATACGGGTCATCCCGCCAACCATAACCAATTCGTCAATCTTATCTGAGGTGATTCCCGCGTCCTGCAGGCACTTCTTGACCGGACCAAGGGTGCGGTCAAAAAGATCCTCACAAAGTTGGTCCATCTTCGCCCGCGTTAGCTTCAGGTCGATGTGCTTGGGACCGCTCGCATCCGCAGTGATGAACGGCAAGTTAATCCCGTATTCGAGCGTACTGGAGAGGGCGATCTTCGCCTTTTCCGCTTCCTCCTTGATGCGTTGGAGGGAATCCGGCTGCTTGCTCAGTTCCATTCCGTGAGTCTTTTTGAATTCGGCAAGAATCCAATCCATGATCCGGGCATCCCAATCATCTCCCCCTAAGTGGGTGTCGCCATTGGTGGCTTTAACCTCAAAAACACCGTCGCCGATGTCCAAAATGGAAATATCGAATGTGCCTCCGCCCAGGTCATAAACCGCTACCTGTTCGTTCTTCTTTTTGTCGAGACCGTAGGCCAGGGATGCAGCAGTCGGTTCGTTGATGATCCGCAAGACCTCCAGTCCGGCGATGCGGCCAGCGTCCTTAGTCGCTTGGCGTTGCGAGTCGTTGAAGTAAGCCGGAACCGTGATGACAGCCTGAGTGATTTTCTCGCCGACCCGCATCTCTGCATCGGCTTTGAGCTTCGAGAGAATCATCGCCGATATTTCGGGCGGGGTGAATTGCTTGGCCTTTCCGTCAACGGTAACCTCAACAGCCGCATCGCCATTAGCAGCGCGGACAACTTTATACGGCACCCGTTTGATCTCCTCCTGGACTTCGTCAAACTTGCGACCCATGAAGCGCTTGATCGAATAAATAGTGTTTCGAGAGTTGGTAACGGCCTGACGTTTGGCCGCATCGCCGACCACTCGTTCTCCGGTTTTAGTGAAAGCGACAATCGACGGCATGATTCGCTTGCCTTCCGAGTTTTCGAGGACCAGAGGTTCTCCGCCTTCCATCACTGCCATGCATGAGTTCGTTGTTCCGAGGTCAATTCCGAGTACTTTTGCCATATGCGTTTTTTCTGAGTTGTTTGTTGATTTGACCGGTCCTGAACAACGATTTGTTCGTTAGAGTCCAAGGTGGTGCCTGATTTCGTGCTCGGCCTTTAACCAGTCTTCGATTTCACGGTTTTGACCTCGTCCCCGGCTTTCAAAAAGGTCGTAGGCGCGCTTACTAATGAGATCTGCAAGAGGAACCTGACATCCTGAAGTGTCCCCGGTTGGGCACGTATCAGGAAATAAAAGGAAGCTTGGGTTGCTATTCATTTTCGTTTCCCTAGCGGATGATCCGACCATGACTGGTTGTAGGGCTGTAAAGGGAACTTAAGGCCCGAACAACCCTTTTACTATGGGGTGATGACCCCATAGCCCGAGGGAAAGAATTGGCGCAATTTCATTAGGTAAGAGACCGCGCACCTGCGTAGTGCCCTTTTCTCACGAAGCGTGAAACGATTCGGTCCGCTTCATTTCCAGCTTTGCTCAAACAATATGAAAACATCCACTCCACTCACCGGCTCCCATCAGCGCACTTTCGACCGAATCTTCCAGCACCCGATCTCTCACAATCTGGAATGGCGCGATGTCCATGCGCTTCTGGGAGAAATGGCAGATGTCGCGAAGGAACACAACGGGAGCCTGAAAGTAACGCGCAATGGACAAACCATGGTCTTACACCCGA
>Ga0302281_10000726_pt1 | contig 24290 bp, 57 predicted proteins | sample III_Fen_E1_2_FD_198762 | JGI IMG/M metagenome (GOLD analysis project Ga0302281, IMG submission 198762) | Peat permafrost microbial communities from Stordalen Mire near Abisko, Sweden - III_Fen_E1_2 | ecosystem: Environmental > Terrestrial > Soil > Wetlands > Permafrost | place: Sweden: Abisko...
GCCAGAATCGAAACTGCGTACCGCGCTGGCGGCCAGCCAGAGCTACATGTACATCCTCAACATGAAACCGAATGGACATCGGAAGCTGCCCAACGCTGTTCTGGACGCGAGCTATCAGAAGATCAAAGTCTTCGGATAATGCAGGCCCACATTAACGGCATTGACGCCCCACTCCGACAGGCACGCGGCCACGCCTGGCGTCATCTTTGTACCGTTGGTATAGAGCACGATGAACTTACCACGCGCTTTGTTACATACCGCCTTGACGCGATCCATGAACAGTAGCGGTTCGCCACCAGACACGCATACCACGGAGTACTGACTGAAGTCGAGCGTTTCCAGGTTTACCGGCCTAATGCCGGCTCGCACGTCAGGCAGTGTGTCATTGCAACAGTATGCGCAGCGAAAGTTGCACCTCCACGACACCAGCACACGTAGCGTGTCCTTGTGTTCACGCAGTACGGGAAGCGAACCTGCCATTTGCGCCTCCTGTGTAGTTCGTCGAGCAGCGCACTCCGCGCACCGCCCAGTCAGGTCGGCTAGGGAGGCAGCCGCATCGACACATGCCTTCGGGCGCTGCCACGACGCAACGGGCGGCTGCTCCAGCGGACTGGCGTGGCGATAACCTCGGCGTGCCAGTTCGGCTGCCAGCGCCTTGTGGCGCGCGCCGATCGACCGCGGTTCCACGCAGTTATTATTGACGTAGCCGTCCACTCGGCGGCCCAGCCGCAAATGCGCGGCCATCATGTGCAGTTCTACGTGCTCGCCGAGTAGATGCTGACGGCACATGATGGCTGGGTCTACCATCCACATTCTCATCTGTCGGCCACCTTCAGCACCTCGATGGCGTCTTCCAACAGCATAGCATGGCGTCGGTCCTCCTGCGCTCCGCGCGTGTGGTCACCGGGGTCGGTGGCACGTCGTAGCTCATGCACTGTACGCATGGCCGTAGCGACCAAGAACGGCAGAACTTCCTTGTCGAGTTCAACGGTGATCTTCACTTCGTACCTCCCATCCCGGCGCAGTCAGCGCCTAAGCCACGATCAATTGACTCCGGCACTGTCAGTCTGCGGCCACAACGGCCGCACCGGCCTTCATGCCACACTTCAAGCCGGCCATTTAAAACAGGACGTTCGTGCGCCAGAGCATCCAAGAACCACAGTAGCGCCTTCATACTACCAGCCGATCGCAGTACCCGACTACGCTCCGTGATCCAGAAGCGCCCTGGACGACGTAGCACGCCCATATAGGAAAAGTGGTCCGTATTGTCGGGCCCACGAAGCACACTCACGAAGTATGTGGTGTCATTCGCAGCCAGTGGGTACTCGCGCTCTACGTCGGCCTTCTTTACTTTGACCTCATACGTATAGCGCATGCCAGTCTTCAGACTACGCAGCGTGAAGATAGCATGACCGGCAAAGATGAAGTCGCGAATGTCGGTCCAGTTCTTAAGCTGCCGTCCCGGTCCGGTGCTGAAGTCACGTGCCGCGATTCCTGAAGGTGAAAGAGTGGCGCTCATACTGGCCACCCAGCATTACGATTCTGGGCCGCCGAATGAAAGCCAAGGTGCCCGAACCAATCTTCCCACGCATGTGTTTCAGGTAGCTTCGGAACCCAGGTTGACCGACTCATCTTCAGTTCTCGCGCCTGGCGCAAGGACCGTGCCTTTAGGCGCATGCCACGCTGCCGTTTGTGGTCTGGATGCCGCGTGGCGTGCTCAAAGAAGATGGGGTTCAGAAGCTGGCGGACGTTTAAGTTTCCACCACGATGGACATCGTGAACGCAGATGAAGGCTCTCATCTCCTAGCCACCTTTGACACCACTGTGATTATCGATATTAAGACGATAAACACAAGCATGAACGGACTCAGAAGTATCACCAACGCAATGAATCCAGCCGCGAAAGCTGCCATGAAAGCCATGATGAGCGTTATCACTTCGTCGCCTCCCGATGTAGTACTTCCTTCACCGTCGGAAGATCAGCGCGGTATTCTTCAGGCGTGACGTGCCAGGTCTCCAGTGCGTTACCAAAGACGGCCCAATTCTCTAGATAGAAGTTCAAGTCTACGTAGACGTGACGATTGGCAAAGGCCCAGGTATGACGGTTCAGTGGCAAGCCAAGCGGTACACCTTCCTCGTTCACCCAGACGTTGTGCCTGTGCACTGCCGGCAGCATCGGCTGCACGTACCCACCAGCAGCCAGCTTCCATTCGTCATACGTGAACTTCTTTCCGTTAGCAGACCGCACTGCCACAGCAGCTCCATCTGGCCCGGCCAGGTACAAGGTTCCGAGTTCGACTTTTGCGGTCACTTGGAGACCTCCTGAAGGTGCCAAGGTTCGTAGAAACCATGGTACGACTGTACCGTGTCAGTGGTGGCCCACCGCACACCGATCATCGTGGAAAGACCTTTGCTGTCTACATTATCGATGACGCCCACACGGTCATTCTCACGTGGACGGAACTCAGGGCTGAACTTTACAGCATTTCCAAGCTCAAACATTTCTGGCGGCCCTTCTGAACCGCTGAAATAATTATAAACTAACGGGTTGGTTTACGCCGAAATTATTCGCCAAGAGTCCGGTGGGCCTTGCGATCACGCTTTCGGGGCGTCGAATTCTCTGCAAAGCCCCAGGTCTCAATCGGCACGCCCATGCCGGTCAGTACATTCTCAGGTACGTACAGCGTACGGTGATGTAGCCGCACCCATTGTCGCAGTTTCGGATCCGAAATTTGCTGTGCCTCGGTCGCCAGGCCTAGTCGTGCAGCCTCGACCTCGTAAGTGGTTGGTTCGTCAGCAGCTCGGTCTAGGGGCTCGCGCATAGGCAGAAGTCTACCATAAGTATTCATCGAACCTTGCCCCCAGGAATCTTGCCATATTTCTGTTCAGCATACTCCTTCATGGCGTCCAGAAAGGCTTTCTGACCGGTGCCCTTGCGGTTCAGATTGCGAATCTTAGGTACGTCTACCGTGCCACGACAAACGAACAAATGACGCATTACGAACTCAGCCTTATTCCCTTGTCTCCACACACGTCTGAACACTTGGTCATACAGGTCGAAGTCGTCAGGTATGTCGAAGAAAGCTACGTGCCGCGCACTGAACTTCTGCAAATTCAAAGCGTGGCCAGCGCTCGCTGGGTGAACCATCATGCCTGGGAGCAGCCCTTTGTTCCATGCTGCAATGAAGGCTGATGCTTGTGTGCGTGTGGTAGACCCGTTGATGCATGGCATGTCTTGGCCCAGAGCGCGCCGTATAGCCTCCACATCATGGTGGTACCCGATAGATATCAGCATGGGCTCGCCTTGCAGCTCCTCATACAGGTCGACCAGTGCGTCTACTTTAGCCGTGTGGACTACTTTGGACGGACGCTGCCGCAGACCAGGCCATCGTTCATCGAGTAGTGCGTCGACGTATACTGAGCCGTTTGCTATTTGCGCACACTTACTGCGTGCTGAGGCACTAGTAGTTAGCGGTGCCGTGAACAGCGTCGACATCATATTCTCTTCAATGCCGTCATACTCCTTTTGTACGGCTGGCGGCAGCTCTACATAGTGTGTTCGTTCTAGGGTCTTCGGCAACTTCAGATAATCCTGTGCATCAAGACGCATCACCATGGGCGCTACTAGCGCATTAATCTTCTCGGCTGAACCAGGTAGTATCTCCCATTCACGCATTTGAAATCCAGTGGGAAAAAAGAAGTTGTTACGGTAGTGGCTGATGTACTGGCCTAGAGTAGCTCCGCGATCCATGAGGTAGATTTGCCCGAAAAGGTCAAGATAGTTCCTGGGCCTTGGGCTGCCAGTTAGGATGTACCGCCGCTTGAATTCTCCCAAGTGCGGCTTCAGTGCTCTGAAACGTACCGAAGTCGAACTCTTAAGCTTCGACGATTCATCAACTACTAGCATATCGGCGTTCAGCAGCTTCAACCGTGCTTTCGACGCGCACAGCCAATGTAGCCCCTCAAAGTTTACCAACGCCACCTGATGCTGCGGTGTCAGTTGACGCAGCACACGCTCACGTACTTTAGCTCCGTAGTCACTGTGCAGCAATGCGATACTTAGTTCATTGAAGTCCTTCCAATCGCAAATCTCTGCTGGCCAAACATCATAAATGGCACGCAATGGTGCAACTACCAAGACTCGCTTGATCAGTTTCTTCTTTAGTAGTATCTTGATAGCAGCAAGTGTGATGCTGGTTTTCCCCAGGCCCGGATCAAGTAAAAGTCCGGCCTGCCCATTCTCGAGCATGAACTTCAAGGCACGCTCTTGATAGGGATGTGGGTGCCATGCCTTGGCCGCGCGTTTCCACTCTGACATCTTCTCTACAAGAGTCTTTGGTACTAAGTCATTACTCACGTGTAAAGGCTCCATTCTTCATGGCCTCTGCGGCCTGCCTTATTGACTCTTGTGGGTCCTCGACCGCTAGCTTAAAAATACGAGCCAACTCTATTTTTGCCGCATTTATTTTGAACGCGATCTCGTACCACTCAAAGATCATGAACAGCTCGCCAGTTGAACTGTAGTTGAAAATCTCTTCGGATGTAAGAGCACGACCATCCTTCTTTCGCAAGAAGTCGGCCGTAACAATAACGTCACACATCTCCTTGAAGGACTTCGGTTCTTCTACCGCTTCATCAGCCACAAGAACCCCTCTTTCGTTGTTACAACTGCAGTACGGTAACCATCGTGTCGCATCGTAATCAGATAGTACCATTGCAGTGGGTGCACTCCGGCCTTCGGATCATTTAAATCAACGCTGGCATCTTTAAATTCTACCAGCCACGGTGCCCCGTCCGGTGTCCAAAAAATGTGATCTGCGATGCCGGTGGGGTCAGTCACCTTGCTGACTACCATCCCGTGCGTCCTGGCCCAGCTAGCGCACCACCGTTCCAGCGTCGACTCCCTACGGCCGGCAGCGCGGCGGTAGGTCATGCGCCGCCTTCTTTCGTCAGTAGTGCCTCCAACTCTGGCCGCCGTACTACGAACAGCGCCAGCGCCATACGGTTGTCAGTTCCAGTCTTCTCAAATAGGTGCGTGGCGTACCGCTGAACCCAACTAAGCTTGATGCCCATGGCCGAGGCTATTTCCTTGTTCGTAGTAGTACCAGTAACGAGTAAACGTAGGTAGGTGCGCTCTCGCGGCGTAAACTTTTTGAAGTACTCAACATCAGAAGTCATAGTGTGCTCTTCTTACTCTGTACCACCAATGTCGCAGTCCAACACCAAGCGGCGTACGATTAGGTCGTGCCTTCTCTGAGTCAATAGAGCTATCATCCCCGTTCTGCGTAACTACGATGCGCGCCGCTCCCGATCTCAGTTCGGCGCGCACTATATTCAGCGCAACGTCGCGCGCTGTCTCAGTGCCCCAACCCTGCGTATGCCATGCTATACCACCCCAGCGTGGCCACCGAAACCTGTCTAGGAATCTACGAATGCTCACTCTGAAGTTCCTCCCGGAAGCGCCAACCCTTCAGGCTCGGGCAGCGCCTTGCCAGCGATACCCTGCAGGTCGCCAAACATTCCGCTTGTGGATGCCATCACCCGCTCGATCTGCACTGTGCGCTTAGCCCACTGTCGCTGCACGGCTTTCTGCTCTGTGGCAAGATCATCTTGCATTGTCGTAAATGCTTCAACCAGCGCTTCCACGCGGTGTCGGAACTGTGGTCCGGTGACGTAGGCATAGACTTCTTCACTCTTAGTCTTCATGCCTTCTTGCGCCTGCTTAGAAGCATGAACCGCCAGAAGCGTGGCGCGTAAAGCAGTGGCAAGTGGCAGAACTACTGATGGAGTACACACCCACACGTTATCAATCTGGTTGAACGTCTCAACCTCTTCAGGCAATGCAGTCGACACCAGCACTAAAATGTCAGCGTGAGCCTTGCGGCCGTCTTCACGAAGTTTTGGCAGCCATCCGGCGCTCCAGTTACGTGTGCGCTTAGACTCGTAGAGGATCAAGCCACATTCCACGCCTGATGGTGCGATGACCGTCTGCTCTACATCAGCGCCATTTACACCCTTACCTACTTCACCAACAGCGTCGAATGGGAAGGCACTAGTTAACGTAGCCTGCAGGTTCAGCTCCTGAGACTCACCTTGCATTTGCTGGCTGCCCTGCTCGATCTTCTGTTGCAGTTCAGTAACCTTCTTCTGCATGGACTCAATGAGCATTTCCTTCTCAAGCAGCCTGAGCCGGTTAGCATCGTCAGACTCAGCCTTAGCCTGCAGTCGGGCGGCCTGCACACCCTCAGTAATGCCCTGTTCAATGGTAAGCGTCACGGCGCGCTCACGGCCCTCTAGTTCACGCTCCTTGCGAACGGCTTCGGCCTGAGCCTGCTGGGCTGTGGCGAGGCTCTGGCGCAGCGTGGCTACCTCTTGCTGCACATTAGATACCTCTACCGTCGCAGCTGCCAATCGCTCTTGAGCTTCTTTCTGAGCCTTGAGAGTTTCTTGGGCTCGTATCTCCCTAGCCTTTGCCTGCACCTTGTACTCAATGTCACGTTCGATATCTGCTTTCGCGATGTCTGCATCCATCTTAGCAGTTTGAGCTGCGCTCTCTGCCGCTTCAACACGCGCTTGCATCTCGGCACGGGCGGCGGCCACCATTGGCGCAGCTAGCGACTCCGTCAACTTGATTTGCGTGCCACACTTAGGGCACGTAATGGTGGGTTCTGTAATCATCGTTTCTCCTTACTCGGAAATATCGCATCAATGAAAACCATCGCGTCATGCAGGGCTGTGTCCTGCGACTTAGTTACGGAATCTAAAGACGCCGTAGGGACCACCCACCAGCGCATAGCGCGTGCAGCAAGCATCCATGTACCGTCTTCATTCTGGGTTACTCTTACACGAATGCGGTTAGGGCTCCAGCTCATTTCTTCACCTTCTTAGTGTAGGCTTCACTGACTAATGTGACCAGCTCTTCAGGGGCAATATCTAGGTCTTTGCACACACCAGCAATTACCTCAGACGTAACCTTAGCATCAGCGCAGGCCTCCACCACGCCACGAACATAGGCGTGGCGTACATCAGGCGCTGTAATTGTGCGTGGATAGGATAGGCGAGTACTCATTGCCTCGCCCCCATTCGGATGTAGTTAATGGCCAGCTTTCTGGCCTCTTCCAGCACGGCCCATTCAGCTTTAGTGCGCCCACGCGGTGCCGCCTCACCGAAAATCTCTGTGCCGGTTAAACGTGCCTCAACAAAGTTCGCAATACCTTCTAAGGCCGTCGCCGTAGCTGACTTCAAGTCAGGTTTTGGTGCTTCCACTGCCTTCTTCTTGATCACTTCAACCACCTCCGATACTTACCAGGTTTCACAGCACGTGAACTGCAAAGCGTGAGTCTATTGAGCCGCGCCTGCAGCAGGTCAAACTGCTTAGCCAAGGGTGCAAACCAATCGTCCTGCCATTCACTTATGTACTTTGAATATGCTACCCCATCCTCAGCTAGACCGCTCCATTCAGAGTTGCGCGACGCCTGCAATCGATCAACTGGAATCTGCGCTGCGCCAGCCACATCCAGCATGAAGTCGTCTAGCAATGGACGAAACGTCATTGTTTCTCCGGGCATGGGCCGCCCTTCGACTTCGCAAACTTACAGTAACGGCAATGAAATCCGGTGTGTGTCGGATAGACGGTATCACTCATCATCTGTTTAATCCTGGAAAGCCATTCACGTTTGAGCGGCTCCAGGTTCTTCATGGTGAATGACTCCGTTGCTGATTGGCCAGTATCAACGTAAACATGCTGCGCGGTAAGCTTCACATCCTTCGACCCACCTGCCAAAGCACCGATCTGCACCAACCGCAAGCCGCCCAGCCCGTACAAGGACCGCTGCTGGGTGTGTTCCTCATGAACTTTGCCCGTCTTCCAATCCACGATGTCAACAGTGGGTGGCTCTACAGTGTCTGCGCAAATGTCGGTCTTAATGCGCAACCACACTTTGTTCCAGTCACGCCAGTCTACTGGGTTCCACATCCGATCGAATGCCCACTCTTGCTCAGCACGAGCCTTGCGCTTGCGTAGACTGATTAGCACATCTTTGATTGGAAGTAGCTCAGCCGATATCTTAGGTATCTTGCCCAGCCCCGCAACCTGTACGGCCGCAGCGTCATGGACGCGATTGCCCTTGACGAAGAACGGATTCTCAGGCTCCTGGATCCTGATGCGCTGTATTTTGTCCAAACACACAGAAAACGGGCACTTCACATATTGCGTGTAGACCGAGTATGACCAGCTGGTGAGCGTAGCAAAACGGCCGCTCTTACTTGATATCGCCAATTACTGCCTCCTTAAGAAACTCCTCTGTTAGATGCCGGCGTAGAAAGTAGAAGCCAGCACGATGCCAGTCTACGTACAGGTTGTAGGTAGCCCGTGCGCGCTCAGTATACCGGCATGATTCACGGTCACAGTACTCCATCGCATGTACCAAGATAGCCAAAGCCTTCATTTGGTTTTCGTCGATGTATCGCCGCATGCGCCCACCTTAGAACAGACTTCGTTTGGTGTAGTGGTTGACAACTGCCGGCCCTTCACGCAGTATGGTAGGTCGTACTCTGATCTCCTCTGCAATCTTCTTCCCAGCTTCAGCTACAGCCAAATTAGCAATAGCCTGTTGATCTAGACGCATAGCCAGCTCTGTATAGTGCTCTTCCACGTATCGGTCAGCCACGCGCTCGATGATCGCAGTAACTAAGGCCTGCACCATTGTATTGACCGGCAGGTCCTGCCGGTCGAAATGCACCAAGTAGTCAATACCAGGATCGCCTGTCGCTGATGGTGGAAATCTAGTAATTGTCGGGTTTATGCTCACCTGTGCTCTCCTTGTCAATCTTAGTTCTGTACCCCGTAGCATTTACACGATAAAGTTGACCATCACGCTGATCTGTGTAGGTGAAGTCAATAGACACTCGGTCTGATTCACCGAGGTTGATGGACACTGAAGTACCTTCCTTCATCACACCATTAACATCACCGAATGCGTATCTAGGTTCTGCCACGCGGTGCCTCCTTAATTCGCTTTGTAAGTGCAGCATCGCTTTCCAGCCACTCACCAGCGCCGCTTATCCAGTAGTTCTCGCGCCACACTGCATCAGGATGACCTTCTGGCAAGATCATGCGACAGAAGCACGGCAACTTACTGGTGGCATCAAGATACTCATTGAGCGTGCTCATCGCTTTACCTGCGTAAAAGTCAGCGTCAAGCCTGTAAGCATGTAGCCCTCTTTAGCCAGGTCCTGCACAGCTTCATGCAGCCGCACGCCGTTCTCAACAAAGACTGCGCCGGGCATGTTCAGGTGCCTGATACGATGCCGTCCGATCCTATCACGCAATCGGGTATTTAATGAACGCACAGCATTCTGTTCGTCAGGTGTACTAGTCATCTCAATCCTTCCACGCTGAAAGTGTGCCCCAGCTAGATCCTACCTCGCCATCAGACTGAATGACTAATGGTTTGATATCTACGGACGCCATGCACTCTTTTAAAACAGTCATTTCTTGTCTGGCGCCTTTGTCAGAAAGTGGTAGGTCAATGTCAATTTCATCGTACACAGTGACAATCATATCTTCTGCACGTTTTGGATGTGCATCATATCTGATAATAACCTCCTTTGTGACATCAGCACCAGAACCTTGTACAAGGTAATTCAGCATTTTGTAGGCGAAATCCATGTCACGGCCGAACTTCTCAACATACTTCGATGGTTCTTTGTAGTACAGCCTACCGCCCCACGTCTTAATGGGAGACCCTGCATTCACGAGGGTTTTCAGTTGAGTATCCAACTCCTTAATAGATGGCAGTGCTGTGTTAATGGCTTTCCGTACAATCTGTGCCACAGCACGCTCACTATCAGGAAGTTTGAGTGTCTCCATCAAGCCTGTAATACCTTGTCCATACAATCTGGCGAACACTGTATTTTTGGCGGTATCGCGATCAATGCTGTCACGTAACCCGGCGCGCACCAGTGCACGCTCCTCCTCCGCGCGAACTAGCTCATGGATATCGAAATCTACATCGTCCAAGAAACCCTGCATGACAGGGCCTTCTTCATAGTAAGCAAACAAATACAGCTCTTGCATCTTGAAGTCACGGCGCCCCCACCTTTTACCAATATGTGGTAGTGCATACGACCGAATAAATGGTAGTGGTGGCAGCCCCTTGATGAAGTCAGGATGTGCATAGCCAGCAACCATAGCCTTCTTCCATTTTTTGGGCAGGTTAAGCAAGTTAGGTTTAGCACAAATAATCCTTCCTGACCTTGCACCTTTAGAGTCATTCCCTCCGCCTTTTGACGCACGAACCTGGGACCAGTCCGGATAAATTGAATCACCAGATCCTACTAACTCCATCCATGATTCCATGAATGTGCCTACAGCAGTCTCAGCTTGGGCCCTGTATGTGAGTACCTGGTAAACTTTCTTGTCTGCAAACTTGTCAATAGTCAGGTGCTTCTTAGATGTCGAGAGCTGCCCGTGCTTTGTCCGTTTAAAATCTACCACAGCCCCTTTAGCTAGCAAAGCCTCGCCAAGCTGCTTAGGACTGTCTAAGTTGATGTCGCCAAGACGCTTACGCAGCCAATCATCTGCCTTAGTTATGCCGGCACGCATAACTGGTGTATCACGCTCCAAAGCTTCTACATCGATCCGCATTCCTCGCCGCGCATTGCGTAGTAGGATAGGCATCAACTTCAGTTCACGTTGGTAAGCCTCAAGCATTCCAGCGTCGACGATACGCGGGTAGAGATACTGAAACAGACCCAGCGTGCGAGTGAGGTCGCCCTTCAAATATGGTGCGACGATCTTAAATGGACACTTACAAATGTAAGCACCAGCTGTAGATGGCTTTTGATGCGCCTGTGGAACGTTGGCTATGATCCATGCCCGCATTAAGTCTTGCTCTTCTGGAGCGATACCAAGCAGACGCTCTGCACTAGGCTTCAAGGCTAGTGTAGGCGCATGAGGGTCCCACAAAAACAATGCGAACATGGAATCGTTGTACCGATCCCACGATGGAAGTTTCAAGCCCCAGTGGGTCTCTGCCACATCGCCATCAAACATGAAGTTCTGCGCCAGAATCGGATATTTACTGTCGTACGCGCGCTTCAATTCTCCGCGTGCTTCCTTCTCAGTGCAGTTATTGCCTGATGGATGACCCCAGGCCATGATTCGGTACTTTGCCTCATCCGGCCACTTAATACCAAGACTAACAGGCTTCGGTGGGTATTTAGGCCGTGCCTCGATACCTTCAGTTTCAAAGTCGATGCAAATCGTTTTTGGTGCGTATGTCACGCCTTACCTCGCTCTTTGCGTTTTCTCGCTTCTCGCTCCGTAGCAACTTTTGACATCAAAGATCTATGTGCAGAACTTTGCTGAATGGCCGCCATCTTCTCTCGGTAACCGGGCCGCTCCCAAACTTCAATCATAGGCGTTACGTGATCCGCCGCTTTCTGTGCTTCCAACATCTTTTTACGAAATTTAGACATGGCCCATAGACGCGTAGCAGCCGTAGACTGCTTAGGCCGAGGTTTTGCCATCTTGACTTTGAACTCTGGCGTATTACGACTTACTTTCTGTTTTTCTACATAATCAGCCATCAGCCACAGTTTCTTGTGCGACTTAGACATCTTTCGTTTAGCAGAATGCGTATGCGGCGTAGTGTGACATGCCTGCCCTGTCGTACCTACGTGCCTTCCCTTAGCGACCATATCAGTAGAATTGTCTTTCGCAGTACCGATAAAGTGGTGTACGTCAAGAATACACTGTGGACGATCGCAGGTATGACAAACGTACAGATCATGCGGCAGTACTTTCTTATGCCTACGTTGCCAAAGTTTACGCGCCAGTCCGCGTCTTCTAGGATGAATTAAGCACCCATTAATCCAGGAAGCTTCGGCCTCGTACACCTCTGTAGACTTAACCTGGCCTCTACCTGGCATCACTAACCTTCAGTTCTTCATGCCATGCAGCGTGACGTTCAAGTGCACCAGTATAGTCATTACGCACAGCTGCACCACGCTTCTTACATGCGAAAAAGGTAGAATCTGCCACCTCAACACCAGGGTAGTAGTGGTCTAACAACCACCTAATGTATGCTGTACCAACTAAGGTGCTCATTTCGACCGCTCCTTTAAAGATGTCTTCCGCCCCAGCACTTTCAATTCACTGGTCCGCCGCACCGCGCTCAGCCGCCCGTACACACGCTTAATACGTGTAGCACGACCGTCGGACACTGCAGCAGTCAGCCAAGCCTGCAGCGTCGGTACATCTTCACACTCTAGAAGTACCATGTTAAGCTGCGACCAACTAAGCAGCGTGACATCAGGCACAGAGGGCAGCAGCCCGATGGCCTCATTCATATAGCAAGCCTCCAGTGAGGACCGGTGTGAACCGGTCCTCGTGTCTCAGAGGTGTCATACAGCTACCGCCGCTTCTCGCCAGCGAACTTCTGGCTTTTACCGGCTACTACCTTCTTTGCCGGCTTTTCAGTCTTAGCAAGGAAAGGCAGCTGCAGCAGTTCCTGCACTTTGTCTGGATTGGCTTTCTTCTCCAGTGCCTCTAGAATGTCATCGTCGTCGATGGCATCCACTTTGCGGAACTCCACGCGTATCTGCGTTTTGGGATCGTCATGGCTGCTGATCTCCGTAACTACTGCCCACGGTGGACGCCCATCCTCCTCGGCGATGGACTTGACGTACCCAGCATAGCGCTTTAGGTTGGTAGGGCTGATCTTCGCTGTGGCAACCTCCGCTGTTCCAATGGACTCAGCGTCTTCGGCGTCGCCCTCCGTGATCAGCGCGATGCGAACGTTGTTGCCGCACGCCTTACCGCGTCCCACAGCGGCCGTGCCAAACACGTTCTTCTCACACTCTGAGCATAGCTTAGCCTGCGGGTTGGCGCAGTCCGGATGCGGAGCCATCTCAGCGTCGTCGCCAGTCAGGGCATAAGCATAACAGTCAGGCGCCTCAGGGTCGTCTGGATCGTAGGCCGCTTCGTACCAGGTATTCATGGCACATTGTCCCAGAATGACACAATTGAGCTTACCGCCCGGAACCTCCAAGCCCGCCACGGTAATCTTGCCGCGCCCAAACTTCACGCCCACTCCGCCACCCGCAATACCCTTGATGCTGTCGACTGCGTCCTTAGCATAGGCGGCAAACTTCTCCGACCAGGGCACGATTGCGGTTCCTGGGGTCTTCTTCCCTCCGGCCTTTGCCGGAAGCGGTTTCTTCTTGAAATCGACCATATTGTTCAGTCCCTCCTTAGAGGACTACTTCATCTTTCGGTGAAGGTTTACTTTTGTGTGAGCGCACCCATCAACTCTTCAAATAAGAATTGACGTCTATCAGCTTGGCGCGCGTACTGCGCCACACTTAACTTAGCGCGTACTTCGGCACTTCCCATAGCTAATGCGTGATTGTGACTGTGAGATTTTGTAAATCTTTTACCTTTCAAAGCATGACTATACTTAGCCCTTATCTCTGGTCTCTGCATAGCTGCTTTATGATTAGCCCTATGAGCCGGGCTAAATGGAACGCCTATTTTTGCCAGGCTCATTTTAACTTTTGTAGCTTGTGAGTGCGCCTTGTGCCCCTTCCTCATAGCATCCTGCATGTTATCTTTAGCAGTGCCAAGAAAATGGTGCGAATCACGTATACACTGTCGATTATCGCACGTATGACAAACAAATACTTTTGAAGAACCGATTTCACCATGGCGTCTTTGATACACGCGTCGTGCGACATCTTTGGCCCAATGCATTAAGCACTCGCCGACTGCAGCAGATTCTTTTTCATACTGTTCAACTGTTTTGAAGTACACAAGTCTCCTATGCGCAAGCTACTTTCCGCTAAGTTTTGTGCACGACACCTTTTTAGCCGTAAACGTCCCGACGAACTTTACTTGCTTCTTGTTTCTCCAACGCTCGCGAACCGCCTCTGTGTTTACCTTGTGCTGAAGCAATTCCCATTGTTTTGTTTTAGAAACAAACTGAAAAAATTTAGCCCAATCCTCGGGCTTCACCACCGGCACATCGGACGAAGTCACCTGGACCCGGCTCATTTGGCCCTGAACCCCGCTAGACTCGCCCACGGCCAGGGTGTTAATGAAGTGATCCTGCACAACTTTCTCGAGCGGTGACAAGATGTCGTCGAACGGCGTGACTAAAGTCTTCGGCAGCTGTGCTGCTTGACGCACAGCATAGAGTAGGTCCACCAAAGCCCCGACTGGCACCGTCGCCGGGTCAAAGTCCTTGAATGCCTTCTCCAGACGCCGTACGGCGGGAGCCAGGGCCTTGCCTGCGGCTTTGATCTCTTCGGTGATGGCTAGGCTAGGCACCTTCTTAGAGGCTGGCATGGCGGGCCTCCGTTCTAACAATGCCCACCGGAGGACGCGGTGTCAACGGGCGCTGTGCCGCGTAGGCTGTCTGACCAACCTTAGCGATGACGCGCTCAATCATCTGGTCAACCAGTGCCATGCCTCCCTGCGCTGAGTTCATGCGCTGTCGGCACCTTTGCCCGTCGACATACACACGCCAGGACGGCGATTCCCACCGCAACGACAAGGACATGCCCTGCCACACGCCCACGAGTTCTTCGGGGCCACGACTTCTCCACAATACGATCATGGTACTTCCTCCCTATGCCCTTCGTTCACGGCTTCTTAGACGTAAGAGCGACGTCGATGGTTCTCCGATAGCGGAACAAGCCGCTACAATCCAACAACTTCGTCTTGACCTCTTACTGTAATGCTCCGGGACTAGCAACGCTGTGGCCGTAGGAGCGGTGCCGTGAACGAAAGGCACCTTAGCGGTTATCGCGACGGTGCTTGCTTGTAAAACGGATGGTTCACGTCGAAAGGCTTCTCTGTGTGGTCACCGCAGCCCCAGCAATAGAAGTCGTACTTCTGCTGTTCAATCCTGATCTGCGTGACTAATGTGCGTCCGCAGGGAACCTTCAACAGCCACAGCGTCCACCACTTCCTGATCTTGTTTTCACACCTCATCTCATTCCTCCAGCTACCGTAGTGCCGGCGACGACGTTACCTACGCGCAGCGACTTCACCACAGGTACCGATGCCGGCTTCAAACACCGTTCACATAGTATAGCCGCGTGACCGCACACACGACAGACGACGTCACTGATCAGTTCCTTACGACACTTACAGCACTTCTTCATTTGCGTGAAACCTCCAATAGCTCAGTCCACTCCGCGTCGGTGAACTCACGAACATCGCCAGGTCGCAGCGCAATTACGTCGCGCCTACTTCCAAAAGTCGCCTGCATCAGACCGTCGTCGACAGCCAGCACAATATCGGCGTCCGACGGAAAATCTTCGTCGGGCACCACTACTTCAAGCACTACGCGACGCATCTTCATTTGCGCCGCCCAATCTGCACGCTAGGACTCAGAACGTCGCTCACGATCTGGGCCTGGCACGGAGTCGGGGCACAGTTCTTTCCCGAATATGCAAGCTCGTCAAAGCCCTGCGCCAAGCACTCGAGCACGTCCTTGGCGGCGAAGCTCCACGGTACCTCAACCTCAATTGTTACTCGGCGAATCTTCACCTCGTACCTCCCTCGGATTTATCACTAAGTAGATCGTCCAGAGTTGTGCCTCTGACAACTTCTCGAGACCGTGCCATACCTGACGGCACGCCTGGTCATAGTAATTAAGATACGGCGCCACCAGTGGGTGGTTCATCTTCTCGAACGGCACCGAGCAACCTCGTACCAAGTTCGTCAGGTCTCGACGGTCGAGCGTTAGTCGGAGCGGCACTTATCTGCCCTCCCAGTGCTTCTTGCACTGCGTGTCGATGGCGTAAGCGGCCTTAGTCAACACGTCGGCAATAGTTGCCTGGTCCTCTCATTGCGGAGATCCCGCCTCCTCGGCGTTAATCGCATTCCACGCGGTCTCTTCCGCGATGGCTATCAGCACTCTCCGAACACTGGCAGGCGTAGGACGAATCACTACCTCTACATCTTCAAGTTTGGCGTACCTTCGTGCCTTTGTCACTTCGGCACCTCCTGGTGATTACCACATCCATCAACAGGACACTTCGGATCGTCACACCCGTCTGCTACATGTTTACACGCTTCACCGCGCCTGGCCAGTTCAGCTTTCAGAGCTGAGTACTGCGGCGCGATAAGTAAACGAAGAGCCTTCTCATCTGGAATCATAGACACAAGATCTACATGCGCTACGCCTGACACAAACAGAATCTGCTGCGTAGCCCATCTAGCTTTGTGTTCTATATAGCGAATCGTCGCGCCCAAATGATTCAACTGCATGTCCTTAATAGCAATGGGTCCTTTCTTAGAAGGCCAAGTAGTGAGGTCGACCGATGCTATCACTTCACCTCCAGGCACTCATTGAACGAACTGTGTGTGTCCATGTACTTGCCACACTTTTCGCACCGCTCAACTTCAGTGTCTTCACGGACTGCGATCTCAAGAACGTCGCCCAGGTTCTCACAGCTTTCACCCTTGCCGATTCGGATAAAACGGACGACGTCCTCAACGGTGAAGTCAACTTCCATCTCGATACTCAGTGCAATGTTTCGCTTCACTCTGACACCTCCAATTCGGCAAAGGTACAGCTGTTGATACGCGGCTTGTCAACTGTCCCGCACAGTTGGTATTTGTAGCGCACCTTCTTACCGATCGCTGTGGGCCATCCCTTCCATGTGCGCAATCGCTCAGCGCCGATGTTGGTGTCGAACAGCTTACCGGTCTTACAGTCCTTGAGTGTCGCCGACCCGATCTTGGTGGCGTCCACCACGATACCGGCTTTCTTGCTACTTCGTGCTCCGGTAGCAGTGCGCTCTTCGTTGGCGTTGTGCTTCAGCGGGTGAACCGCAATGATGACGGCTTCGGCCTGCTCAAAACGCTTCATACGCACTAGGTAGAACTCGTTCAGTGTAGAGCGGTTCTCCTTACCCAGCTTCTGAGTATAGACACCTTGGTTGGCCCGGCGGAGCATCACGCCTTCGTAGCCCTGCCAGAGGATTTTAGCTTCATAATTCTTGAGTTGCGCAATGGTGCGAATCAAAGTCTGAGGGATGACGTTCACACCACCCAAAGCCTTTCCCAGTGGAAATATGTCGGCTCTCTTCAACACACGCACGCGGTCTTCGTACACCAAATCATTGCTACCGAATGCGTGCCCCAGTGGGCCGCCGCCCTTCGGGTCAGGCACGAAGTCGATGACGTTCATCCTAATGTTGACCGCCGAAGCTGAGGCCTTCTTTACCACGCTGCTGGTACGATGAAACACATCCGTGCCATTTGCTGGGCCGTCCGTAAGTTCCACGTCAAGGCCCTCGTACTCCTTGCGGCCGTAGCGTGCCTGTAACTCATGGTTCTTGACCGGCAGGCCGTTGCGACTTAGCAACACACCGCGCTGTACTTCGGACCTAAATCCATCCATCTTGGGTGAAGCGTAGACCGGGAACGGTATCAGATCGTAACGGAAGTCGCCCGTTGCCGGGTCGAGCGGAAGGGTACCACTGAGAAGAGGTTTCCAGAACAAGGTCATTCGGGTGCCACCTTCAATGCACGAACTGCCTCGGCAGTCGGTGTGATTCCATCCTCACTACGTTCATCTGCAGCAATAGCACGCGCCACCATCTCTAGGCGCTCATTGACATCCCGCGCGTAGTCGGCATAGCGCACGTAGCGACCAAAAACACAGTCTATAGGGCCACATTCACCAGGATTAGTACTGAAGTCTATCCGTCGAATCGTCTTCATAGTTCCACCGTCGTCTTTCCGTCCGGCGAGACGAGCACACCAGGCACTGTCTCAACGTAGCCTTCAGACAACAAGCGCTTCTTGTCAGCCGCGCCTTGTTCTTCAGCGGCGTGGGCCTGAACAAGATAGTTCTCCATCTTACCAGTCACCATCCCGCCGGCGCCAGGACCTGTTTCTGAACCAAATGGTTTCACAATGTGTACCTCCAAGTTCTTCACGTACTGACTTATTGGGAATAGGCCTGCCGAAAGTAGTATGCCCTCGATACGTATGCACATAGCATGGCCTCTTCTTTGGTGGCACAGGCCAGTAAAGCATGTTTACCGGCGGCAAGCTGTATAGCCAGCTTTACAGCCTGGTCGTACGACTTGCCGTTTCCAGTCTGCTCGTAGGTACTCAGTCTGCATGGATGCTCGTAGTCTATCATCTGAGAGCCTCCTCCTTCATCCCTCGAATCCGAACCGCCAATGCCTTGGCTGCATTGTGAGTAAGTGGCCCACTCTCAACCAAGGTGGCAATGCGCTCCAGCTTGGCATTGAGGTCTGACTTCAGTACGTAATGTACTCTGCCTGCTACGGGTGGCCTGTAGCCATAGTCCACCAATGGGCCACCGCCCATCTCACAGGGCTCACTACGAGGATCGCCGATCCATCTGCCGCTCATATGCGCTCCTTCAGCCGTCTGATCCACGCACCACTTACCCTCGGCGCATTAACGTCGTCCATGGTGGCATCAATTGCTGCGGCCGCCCTCTCTAATGCCTCGTTCATCTTCTCGACGGACAGCCGCTCGGCAATAAAGTAACGACTATCCTCCAAGTCCCACAAGCGGTCAGGACCATCTGGAATGTAACGCTGCACTTCGACCGTCATACCTTCTCCTTCGCTGCACGCTGTCTGTACCTGCGCACAGGTGGCAGCGCGTTATCGGTCCAACGAAATACGGTGCTGAGTGGGCTACGCCGCGCATGACTACGCTTTACGGCCTTCTGCATCTCCGGAGCGCACTCCGTGACGTATGCCCACTCATCGACTTTAACACTCCAGCGCCATAAGGTGCTCAGTTTACTGCCTCCTTCGTTTCTGTCACAGAACCGCCACCACGCGCATGTCACGTACACGCACTTCAGCATGCCAACTCAGGATGCGCTCGCGCGGCTTGATACGACCATGCTGATCACGTATGTCCTCAACTGGCGGCAGCGTCCCGGGCCAAGGGCCCTCGCACCGCGTGCATCCGTTAATGGCCGGCATTCCAAGTACTGGTGAGTACAGGATGACGGGCAGACCAGCCACAATAGCCTGGCGCAAAGCCGACTTGGTAAGGAAGTTCATAGAAGCGTACATTGTGCTGTGCCTCATTTGGTAGCGAACTAACCACACCTTTTATTATAAACCATCGGGTTTAATGCCACAAAGCGGGCGGCAGGTTCCAGGCCACCGAATCGCTCTAAGCGCACGAACTCAACACTTCGCGCTGCCGCCCGCTTCGTGGCCGCAGGGCGGCGGATAGGACTACTGTGTCGTCACCGCCGCGCTTAGGCTTCAGTCCTGCGGCTGTCTGGATGCCGATCTGGTACAAAGTACTACGAACGTCCTTCATACCGACCTCCTATGCGCCTTCACGTCCTTGTCTGTTTCCAACTCCTTCACGAAGTACTGCGGTACATCATGTCCCAGATACCAGCTAACCATCGTGGGTATGTAGGCCTCTTCGGCGGCGGCCAGCTCCTCGCTACCAAGAATGATGAAGTTGGCCGCACAAGCATGGATGGAATCAAACACCTTCGTCGTCCAGTCGGCGCGCTTCCAAGTGTCGTCCGTACGCCGCTTCAGATCTTCGTAGTCGTCGATCAACTCTACTTCACAGTAAGTGCGCGCCGTGAACGCCAACAAAAGTGCGTCCAACAGCGCCGCCGTGGGCACGTGCTCCGATTCCAGCGGCGTGCCCGCCATCAACACGGTCAGCATCTGACTCCGTAGAATCGGACTTTTCTGGCACTGAAAGAACGACTCCCAGCACCTTGGCTTACGAGGAAGGTCAGATTCTGGCTGAACTTCACTGGCCGTACTGGGCTTGCTAAGCAAGGGCGTACGACGTTTACCACCGATCACGCGCTGTTTCATAGGTGACTCACCTCTACGAGCCGCTCCTTTAGTTATAAACTAACAAGTTGGTTTAAGCCGTCACTTCCTTTTCACCACGCGACCTTCGCCGCCACAGGCCACGCAAACGTGTGGCGCGGAATGGCCTACACGACTTCCACTAACGCCAAAGCCCCGGCAAGCTGTGCACAGGCCGCTCAGGCGCTTCTGGCCAGCCTCCCAGGCTCGGCGCAGTATTAAAGTCTTAACAGCACCGTAAGCAGCCGTCAGCACATACCACCGCGCTCCAGGCTCTCCGTCAGCACCATCACGATCTGGGTGCTCGGTACGGCTGAGTACATGGAAGCGCTTTCGTATTGTCAGGTCATCATCCGACGGACGTACAAGCAGAACGGCGTATGGTGTCACCGGGTGGCCTCGATCTCACGAATGCAGTCCTTAACTGTAGCGTAGTCTCCAGGTAGTACGCAGTCGCAACGATCTAATGAACAGCGGCACCCTCCATAAGCGTCTTCGCCGTGCAAGTACTCCATGTGCCCCACAGTGAGCTTCAGCGTTCCCAGTAGCGCATCCTCGCGGGCGCGGGCCTTAGAGTACTCACAAACCGCCTCGGTGGGGTCTGCATCATCGGCTTGGTAGTAACCGAATCCAGTTGCGTCGATCATCAGCTTATGCAGTTTCTCAATCACTTTCTGGCCTCCTGCTTGAGCTGCGCGATAAGAGCAGAAACTATTTCTGCTGGTTCCACCACGGCCCCGTCAATCTTGTAAACCGCGTAGCACTCTCCTACTCCCGGCGTAATCGTCACACGCTCTTCCGGCGTCTTCGGCTTGATGTAATCACGAAGCCTAGCAATTAACTCCTCGCATGTATCAGCAGGATATTCCTTATAATCAGGTTCACCACTTTCAATTCTGTAGGCATGAATAAGCTCAATCAGCGCGTCCACGATCACGCGGGCCGCTGTGGCCATGCAGTCATGCTTCTCGGATGGACTTCCGGTGTAGTCCGCGTCCTTTGCGCTATCGTATGTTGCACTTGCCGCTTCGATCACATCGCCGTCGATCTTGGGCGCGGCCTTGCGCACGTTGCGACGTACGAGAATGGCATCGATCTCGCGCCATATTGCAATGATCCACTGCGGAACAAATCCGGCAGGAAACGCGTCTGCTATTTCCTGTTTCTCTTTCTCGCTCAGCGGCGCACCCGGTTCAGTGGGTGCGTAGAGGCTTTCTAGAACATGCTTTGCGTGGCTCCTCCACAACGCTTTGAGTGAGGAGTGTGTATCTGACCATGGCACACTGTTTGCTCCTTGCGGAAATGTCGCCGCAAATCCTTTCATCAGTGAAGCCGCCCATTCAATTTGTTCGTCCGTCAGTTTGCTCATTTCCCTCTCCGATCTCGCGCACTGGGCGCATGTGGCGGTGTCTGCTACTGGATCCGCTCCACTGTAACACTGAAAAGCAAGAAGGCTATTCCTGAGGCAACCAATTCAGCAGGAGATTGGTCGCGAAGGTGATCTACACCGAAGTACGAACCAAGTTCCATAAAGAACACGGCAGCACAGATGAGTCGAAACCAGTTGATCCTATACCCTTTCATCTTTACCTTTCTTGGCGCTACAGTGCTACCGCTCCAAGTTCCTAGCCCTCCGCAGGCTGTAACGCGTCAACGGTTCCTCTCGCGAAAGCGTCACAGCGCCCTCCATACCAACATTGCTATAACGGCGATACTTGGTAATGATAGCACCACGAAAAGCCCGAAAAGCGCTATCTCTTCCTTTGGCGTACAGTAGCGATCTACGCCGGTACGCAAGTTTTCACACTCTTGGTCGATTTCCATTTTCTCGCAGAAGTCTCGGTACGTTTCCATGTTACTCCTCCGGTCGTAAGTTACAAAGCAACACCGCTACGCAAACCGTTGGCATCAAGTACCATGGATGGCGCATATCCGCCCTGACACACACGCAACCACTGCTCGTACGTTGCGCCTTCCCGTCCACAGGCACTAGCGTTATTGTCAGCTAGCCAATGTGCTAATTCTTCAGGCGTGGCAAAGGATGGGCTGATGGGCGTGCCTTCAGTGCAGTCTTCATACATCATCAGGTGGTTCGCGGTGCCAGGCGCGAACTCTGGCATGTAGTCTTTTTTCCGTGGTCGCGACCCGGCATAGTCGCTATATAAGGCATACTTCAGCGTATCGGCATCGCGTAGCTTCCATTTTACCGGCGCATCAGGTTTCCAGTCAGAGAAATCCTCTTCAAAACCTTCAGCCCACTTGGCCGCGGCCAAGTCCCACTCTGCTACATGCTTTGACCACGGGCCTTCAAGCAGTGGCATGTAGTTACCACGCGCGTTTTTCGGATGCTGCCAATCGGCAGGCACTATTCTGACTTCACGTCCCATAATTCCTCCTTCTCAGTTCGCGCCTACTCCCAACAATCAATCTGATACTCAGTCCAACGACTATCCTTCAAAGCGCGCACACGGCAGTCACAGGCTCCGCGACGCAGGTCATAGCCGCAAGCCGATGCCTCGGCGTGGCCCTGAAGCTCGGCCCTGCGACTGTAGGCTTCAATCACCGACCTGACGCCATGTAGCTCAGACTTCAGGCACTCCGGAAATAGCGCATTGCCTTGTCCTGTTTGGTAGTCAGCACAGCCTTGCAGAACAAGCACCAGGCCCTCGTTCAGATAAGCCGTGGGCGACTTATTGTCCCACACGGTTGGCGCAGGCACTATAGCTGTAACAGGCACCCAACCAGCATGAAGCCCCCACTGCGCCGCCGCGCTCCCACCTACGTAGACATACCACGCCACCGGGTTGCTCCACTTCAGTATTTGCGGCGCGTCAGCATGGACTGCTGTAGTCATGGCGCTGTATCGCCCGTAATTCGGCGCGTTCAGCTCCAACTGCTCAGCCTCAGGAATAACGTCGCGCATGAACTTCTCAAGCGTGACGACTTTTACCGGTAGATCCACCTGTGGGACTGTGGTCTTACGGCTGTTCTTGGTATCAAGGTGTGCAAAGACGCCTTTAGACGTGAAATCTACACCGTCGCATGTGCATGCTGCGTTACTTGAGACTCTGCAGTGAGCTGCATGAATCATGCTGGCTGGCGTCCAGACGGCGTGCTCGATGATGTCCTCCAACCGTGCAAACCGGCGCTCTAGTGCGGGTGCCAAGCCCATCTTTTCGAACAACACCTCAGCCTGCTTGACCGTGCCCTCGCTGGGCGCAGCCTGTAGACGCTGGTACTGCAGAGGTGCGACCATGGCGTGGAACTTCCGCTTCATCTCGTCGAACGGCGTGCCGGCTTTGATGTCTTCTAACAATGGCCAGATAACTGAAGCACGCGGGTGGGTGAAGCCAACAGGAGCCTCGGCGACGGCGGACCAGAGGAGGTTACGCTTGATCTTCCAAGGCTCGCCAAGAACGTAGTTATCTTGGCCTCGTTTACGGTCCAGAAGCCACTTCACCGGCTCCAAGAACTTCTCGCTGCGGTACAGGGCCTCCGACTCAAAAACACACACAGCCTCTTTCAGCACGTTGACAGTGGTGTCGGCCAATGCATGCTGCACCGTATTGTAGCGCTCGTGATAGTCGGCCATTAGTTGGCCGGGCGTCTGGGCAGCGTCTTTTTGATCACTAACAGAGCCGTCGCGCAAATCGACCGCGTCTACAGCCAAGTGGTGGTAGACGCTTTTGTGGTTGGTAACAGGGTTGCCCCAGTTAGCAGTTCCACTGAAGAACACACCAGTGACTTTGGCTCGCCGGACTTTGACGGCAAGTGCAGTGAAGGCAACATCATACGGTGTCAATAAAACGCCAGGTACTTTTGAAACTGCCCAAAACAGCGGTGTCTGTGTGCCAAACTCTGGGTCGATCGACACCAGGCCACCGTACTTTTCGATGAAGCTCTTGCAGGCGTGACAGTTGTGCCGCTGACGAAATCCTCCAGTCTCAGGCAGCGACGACAGATACAAATACCACAATCCGACAGCATCAGTTGTGAAGACGTACTTCCGGCCGACAACGGCCGAGGTGAACCGCTTCTTGACGGCAGTGAGAAGGGCATCGTACTGGCTGGCTTCGTCAGGGGTCTTGGCAGGCCGCTTGAAAACTTCCTTTTCGTCCAGAGTGGCCTCAGCTGCGCGCATAGCGCGGATGTCGGCCAGGTGTTGCTTCATGCCAGGAGTGAGCGTACGGTCAATCTTGACTGTGGTTTTCTGCGTCATGGGCGGGCCGCTCCTTGGACGGCCTGTATTCACTATAAACGTTTACATAAGCGGTTCGCTTATTTCGCGCCGTACAAGATCTGCGCAGTCCGCGGGCGCGGCGGCGTCGTAGGCGGCGTCGTAGGCGTCGTAGGCGGCGTCGTAGGCGGCGTAGGCGGCGTCGTAGGCGGCGTAGGCGGCGTAGGCGTGGGCGGCGGCGTGGGCG
>Ga0302281_10000731_pt1 | contig 24202 bp, 23 predicted proteins | sample III_Fen_E1_2_FD_198762 | JGI IMG/M metagenome (GOLD analysis project Ga0302281, IMG submission 198762) | Peat permafrost microbial communities from Stordalen Mire near Abisko, Sweden - III_Fen_E1_2 | ecosystem: Environmental > Terrestrial > Soil > Wetlands > Permafrost | place: Sweden: Abisko...
GCCCCCTGCTCGTTTTACCTAGCCAGTGAAACAACAATGCAGATCAGACTTTGGTAACATCAGGCGTGAGGCAACGCGGGGAATTATAGTTGTCGCTGGCGGGGAAAGATAAATGTCGTTGACGGGCTACCGGATCGCTGCCGGAGAATGTGAATTATGCGGTGAAGAGCAGTTTGCTCCTGAGCTTCTTGGAGTCTGTCCCAGACGTGGCAGCTAAATTGAAAGAGCCGAATGCGAAGGATGAGGCGTTTGAGGAGGTGGTGAAGTCGGCGCAAGAGGCGGCGGTGTTGGTGTTGGTTTATTGACATTCAACCCATGTGCGGACGATACACGGCGGCGAAATCTGTATCACTGGCCGACCGTTGAGGCGGCATTGTTGCGGTGTCAGCGGGGATTTTCTTAAAACGGGGCCAAAAACACGCCCCTGGAACGATTGATTTTCTGGTTGTTCCGGCCAAGAATGCCCGACCTTCCATCCACGGCGAAAAGCTCAAAACTCGTTTGGAAAAATGTCGCTCAATTTGATTTTAAGCTTATTCATCACGGTTTCGAGCTTATTGAGGGTGATGTGGCGTTCGCGCTTTTCAAGCAAATGCAACATGGTGTGCGAGATGCCAGTTTTCTTGGCAAACTGGGCATACGACATTTCACCACGCGCTTTACGCAGATAATTTGCCAGTTGTCCATCAAGGCTCTTTCGCATCCCTGAAATCTGGCAAAATAACCATCCTCTATGGTTTATGATTTGATTTGACCAAATCACCAATGAGGTTTAAAACGACACGAGTCTCACAGCCCCAATATGAAACATATTCTCGTCGCCTTGATAATCATCTGTTGTGCTTTTCCTGGGCCAGCGTTTGCAGCCGGCAATGGCCCTGTGAAACTGATTGTCACGCTGATGACAGGAGCTGCTGCGGCGGCTGCGGCAAAGAATGCAGATGCCGCATATTCGCTGTACCAAGAGAAAGACGCCCTTGTTGCGAAATTGAGGGCGGCGGGAATTGACGCTGATAACCAAGCGATATATTCAGCGTACTTGCAACTGGATAAAAATGCCTCAGCCGTTAAATGGGAGCGGTGGATTGGCTGGCCGAATGTGGTTCTGGAAGTGGAGTTCGCTGGTCAAGGTAGCTTTCTCATTCCACGGATCGACATGGCATATCAAGGTCAACCGATACTTGAAAATCTGATTGGCAAATACGCGAGACCTGGAACCAGAATCCTCGTTCATGTGTTGGATGATAAGAATTTTCAAAATGAGGTATGGAATCGAATTCTGCAAACCAAGATAAACTTGCAGGTTAATTCGAGTGTGGTGGCGAACAGTTTTTTGGAATTGAATACGCGAGCAGATGGGACGTTCCAGATTTTGAATAAAGACGTGGAAATCATCAGTCCAGTTTGCATTGCGACGGCAGATTTTACGGTTCCAGACTCAGCTGATGGGCGTTGGTTAGCGGAGGCGGATTTTCATGACAACGACAACAACATCGTCGGCAAACTGCAATTCGAGCAAATGTGGAGTAATCCTGTAATCGATCGTCAAAAAGCGCATTCCAGTTTTATGTTCTTGATAGTGATCGCAGGCGTTTGTTTTCTGGTCTTCGCGAAATTACTGTTTTCTCCGCAAGCAAAAAGTCAGGATTCAGCAAAATAACAATCTATGACTACCCCAATCAAATGCAGTGCTTGTAATGGCTCAGGAAATGTGAACTGCGACAAGTGCGATGGAACTGGCAGAAATGAGAATGTGTTGTGTTTCGGCGGTTCAGAAGACATCACTGGTGGCATCAAGGTTTTCTTTGGTGATAATCCATACGAATGTGACGAATGCCATGGGTCTGGGGAAATACCATGCAGTCGATGTGGAGGGTCAGGCAAAATCGAATCACAAGAATCTAAAACGCCGTTACCATGATGCCGGTGTTGACAAAATATATTCCAGCATTCCTGATTCTGGGTGTGGTCATGGTTGCTGGCAATACAACGAGTCACGCCGCCCAATACACCAAACCTTACGGTGAACTGAAGGAGGTGCAGAAGTTCAAGGATTATACGGTCAGGATTTACCGCAATGAAAAACCACCGCTAGACTCCGACACAAATCCAGATCATCGAGACGGGTTTGGGTGTTTTGAAATCCTCCGCTCAAACCAGCAAGTGTATTATCGAGCTGGTGTCATCTTTAAAGTCGGATCGAGCGTAGAAGATGGTGAAATCGACAAGGACCCGGTTAAAATGGGGCTGTGCATTTTGGGCGATAAGGAGCCGGATTTGGTGATTTCAGAACGGAATAGCGGGAATAACTATTTTTGTGACTTTTACGTCTTCAGGATCAGCAAGACGTTTAAGTTCATGGCTAGAATCAAAGACAGTGGTGGTGGGGAGTTCAAGGATTTACGAGGGGATGGCAGCTTCGATTTGATAACGGAAGATGTTTTGACGTTTGATGGTTGGAATTGTTGTAATGCATTTTCACCATATCCCACCGTCATTTTAGGGTATCAGAATGGTCGGTATTTGCCTGACCTTGAGATGATGAAGAAACCGGCACCATCAGAACAGGAGCTAAAGAAAATGGCGGCAACATTCAGGGCTAGATTTGCTGATTGTAAAAACGACTACATTTTCGAGAATTGGTCAGCTCCTTATGAGATGTGGGGGGAAATGCTTGATCTCATTTATTCAGGAAACATGAAGTCAGCTTGGAGATTGTGCGATTTGAGCTGGCCAACGAATTATCCTGGGAAAGCTGTGTTTTTAAAAGAATTCAAGAAACAGTTGGGCACGTTTAAATATTACGGGGCGATCAAAGAGCTGAACCATGAAACTTAGGATACGCGCAAAAGTTTATGATGATGTTTATTTGTGTCAGGACTTGTAGAGATTAGGCTTACATTTTGCTCTTTCCTTAAGATCAGACCAGTGCTTTAATACCTGCATGAGTATCTTAAATCTGACCTCAAACCAACTACGGGAAGCTGCTGATCTGATAGAAAAGATCGCCAAGCTTCAATCTCAACTCGCTGCTATTACCGGAACCGAAGCAGAAGTCCTAGTCAAAAGCACTGAACCGGCTAAACGCAAATTCAGCCTAACTCACCTAGCCAAAATCAAGGCTGCACAAAAGAAGCGCTGGGCCAAGTTTCAAGCAGCTAAACCGGAGACTGCACCTAAAACTGCCGAGCCTGTAAAAAGGGCGAAGAAGAAGATCAGTGCTGAAGGTATTGCTAGGATCAAAGCAGCCCAGAAATTGAGATGGGCAAAGATCAAGGGTGTTAAAACTGCCAAACCTGTTCCTGTTAAGCCGGCTAAAAAGAAGTTCGTGATGAGTGCCGAAGCCAAAGCCAAAATCAGTGCTGCGGCCAAAGCTAGATGGGCGGCGAAGAAGGCTGCTGAGAAGAAGTGATTATTTGGAATGTGAAAGGCCACTCTTTTAGGGAGTGGCCTTTTGCTTTTGGATGAAATGCCTTCGATATGCCATTACTCTGCGCTTCGATCCTGACTTAAAAGTGAATCAATCTCCGGGTCTAGCATAGATTTCAACATATCTTGAAGTTCTGAATCCATAAATTCAAAATCATCGGGAATGTCCAAGACTTCAATACGCGGCAAATCCACTCCTTCAAACCGTGACTTGATCCAGGTCTTGTGCGTTCTTTCCATGACAAAAACCACATCAGCCCATTTCAAGTCCTGTTCACTGATGCGCCTTTTTGCTTCAGAACGGACGCCAGCAGAACGAACTTCAAGCCTAGCATCATTCTTATAGATTTGCTCGGCTGTAGGGCTGCGCTTTTTATTCATGGCGCACACGAATAGAACTTTGAACTGGCCGGTCATTAGGTCAGGGCTCCGACGACTTAGGCCGATGGTAATAACTCATGGCTTCTTGGTCGGAAATAAAACTCCGCGCTTCACAATAATCCCCAGCACGTTCGTCTCGGCTGTCATCCGGTGAACCACCAACTCCATGACGCGAATGGAATCATGGTCGCCAAACGTATAATAATGAAACTGCTGGCTCTCCGCTATATTCGCGTTTGTTGGGTAAATCGAAAATGGTCTAAAGTCTAACCTCAAAACATTGGTGAGCGAATAAATATCCTGTGCCTTTGACAACTCCGAATCAGTCGGCAACGTGGCCGCATATCCGTAAACCTTCTCCTTCTGCAAGAAATTGGTGGCTGTGCTGTCGCTCAATAGATGGCTGACGATGGATGAACGGCTGCCGGCCAATGTGTAATACTGGTCGAATCGTAATGAATCCTCCTCTGAAACCGTCATGGCACCTCGTCCGCCATACTTATAGTAGCCAGTTTGTAGCGTGATCTTCTGACTGCCAGACCAAACCACCGGAAGCAAATAGTAACCCGTCTGGTTCGTGGCAAAATATGGAGCCAAGACTTGCGGCTGTGCAAGTGCCGAACTAACACAAATCAACTGAACCAGTAAAATAATGTGGGTAGTTTTCATAGCGCGAATCGGCCTAGACAGTATAGCTGGCAATGAAAGTGAATAAGGTGTCTGCTCTCCTTGTTAAACCTGGTTGCTGTGACTTTTCAATAGGACTGGTTTTTATCTGTTGACCTATCGGGCTTGATAGGGGTTAGGCAGCATGATGTCTTGCAACAATCTTTACCATCAGAGATACCAAAGCCAAAGCTAAAAACACTGCGACATAATATCCCAGCGAAAGCAATGATCTGCCGACCCGATGCTGGATGCCAACTGCTGCTTCCAACCTCGTCATATAAAACGCGATTAAAAAGTAGCACGTCATCGAGATGACAATCCCGGTCACAATCCAAGGGAAATGCAATCAACTCCATTGGCATACAATAGTGGCAATAGCCAACCGATGTTGAGACAACCGATAAATGTTGCTATTGAAGGACGCATACGAGTGCTGCCTAGCTTAGTCACCGCCGACTCGCGGCGTGAACCGCGACCTACATGACTGCTTCAATAGGCGTTGGCTCATCGATTTAGACATCATGGTCATGCTTTCTATGCCAATTCTCAATGCGAGTGTATTCATGCTCAATCACGTCCCCAAGCACTGAACGGAAAACGTGACGCAATGCAAACGATGTCGAAGGGCAAATGCTGGTAAAACGAAGCACTGAACCATCAAAAGAGACATTTTCTACGCGAAGTTCCTCGCCGTCGCTCGTGTCAATGCCAGTAACAACAATTGGATCGCCGTGAATCGAAAATGAATACTCGACGACAGAAGCCTCGCTCTGCCAAGTACCGGAAAATCTGCTGGCTGCCTTTGATGACATACGTGAATGGGCTATTTTATGCCAACAGTGTGAATGTTAAACGTGCTTTGGAGACTATTTTGGCCCGAAATCCAGGTATTTTGAAAGGCCTCCCAAAAACGTAAGCTCCGCACTTGCACCCCTTCTACCAAAAAAGTGCATTTTCCAAGACTGCTCAATTTGTCCCATCACTTTCGCCTAGAGTCAACCACCAGCGCCAAACCAGTTCAAGCCCTATTTTTCCGATCAAAACAAAAGGAGCTAATGAAGAGGATACGACATTCTGCATTAACAAGGAGAACAACGTCTGTCGCTAAGAAATGAAAGCCGTTCCGCTCATATCTCGTTTGTTATCTTGTCCAAGTATGCTTAAATAAGTTGCTCCCGCCGCATTTGACAGTGCAGGGATTCCATCGGCCAGCACTTTCTCGCGTACGGCGGGGATCGTCGCTTCCGCGCTGCCGCCAGTCCCATACAAATTGCTGTCGCTGAAGAATGTATGGATTGGCGGCGGAGTCAGGTTGCTTTTGATGCAGCCAAACTCCGCCGCTTTTCTTTCCATGGCGGGGGAAATCAAATCACTGTCCACAAAACCGAGACCTGGCCAAGACACATTAATTTGCCTCTCTGATTGGAGTTGATTGCCGGTTGCGTAATTTATTTATCACAAAGAAGGCTGGCAGAATGCCGAAGATGATGATGGGATACCAAATGCTGGTCCTTATCGTCCGCCATGTTCCATAACTTCATTGACATCTCGCGTGTTGTGGTTGGCGTGTCGATTTCATTTACAGAGATGTGATAACAAGGTTTATTATCCACGGGTTGTCATTATTGTAAGAATGGAGAGTTTGAAAACCAAAGGTTTCATTGCTATTAGTCACATAGATATTCCGTGAAGAGTATAACGGCGAGTCCAACCAATGATTTCCAACCTTGTCACACCATGTCAGATAATCGCCCGGATCGCGCCCAAACATACTGCATAATTGCAAGCCTAATTCTCGCGTTTCGTCAATGTTCATATTTGGGGTTTGCATTTCAACTCGCATGATTTGACCATTTTCATTTTGCGCATTAACACTAATAAGGACAGCACTGTATTCTACTGCTTTGACATTAACTCTTAATGTAATTGGCAGACCGTTTGTCCGTCCGGGTTGTTCCGCCAACCAATGCTGACTCATTGTAAAACCAGTCAGTCTTTTTAAACCTGTTACCGCTAGTTTCCATTGTTCGATATTGGTCGCCGTTAGGGCATTTGTTAGAGGCACAGTTGACTCGATTATATTTGTCGACCGTTGCGCCGCCTGCATAGAAACAGTATTGGATATAATTCCGGCCTCATTTGTTTCAGGTTGATATAATCGTGGCATAACAACGGCATTAGGCAGTTCAGGCACTGGAGGTTTTTGCGGAGATTGCTTGTTTAGGCAAAGCCAAGTTACCAGGGCGACAACCAGCACAGGCAAGAGCCATATGAGTCTTTTCATTTTAATAATTAAATAAGATTGAAGGCAATGTGGAGTAAGTAACCGCCCTTGTAGTAAGCGAGGTAGAGACTTGACTGCTTTTATCATCCGAGGACAGGTTCCCCCAAGTATCCCAAATGCCATAATCTGGAGTGGTTATCCAATTCCAGCGGTCAGTAGTGTTGGCGACATTGTGGCCTGAACCCATGATAGATGAAAAGTCCCGGCCCGGATACGGAACACTAAAACTGTTCCATAACGGACACTGCGCGAAGATGGACATGAGAGTCGTGTCCAACGAACTTAATTCTGCATAATCCGGCGGCAGAACTTGCTGCTGTTCCCGTTGTAACAAGGCTTCATTGCCTTCCAAGATCAAGGTTTGATTATTTTGCTGAATCCCTTGGTCAATTTCTTGCCAAGGCGAAATATCAAGAGCTTGATTGTCCGCTGCATAAACAGCCTCCAACGCCTGTAAACCCCCTTTGCGATAAGCTTCAAACTGCCATGCTATGTCATTCAAAATATCAATGTTCATCTGGATGATGGTTTGTTGGAAGTCGGTCAGGATGGGAATAGCGTTTTGTGCATCACTCAAGCCCGCATACACCGGCGCGCCAGCCAACTTGGCCAGACCGCACCAATAATACTCAGTCGGCTGCTCCAAATACACCTTCTGATAAAACGCGTAGATAGCCTTTATGTCCCTGCGATTCTGGAAGCTAAAGCCATTGCTCGCTAGATATTGGCTAATCACTGCCGTATATCCGCTGTCTTGGTTAATTTCTTGCCGCACAGCTGCCTGCCAATCTTCCTTGGTCTTAGCCGTTTTCATTCCCGCGAACGAAATGTTTCCACTCGCCTGCGGCGTCACCTCCACTGGTGCGCCTGCCGGTGCCGACACCAAACCCTGGCTCCACACCGAGCCGTCGCTGTGCGTCACGTCTTCGGTAGCGGTCCCCGCTAGTTGGTGCATAAATTGCACCGCGCCCGCCGCCAGTTGCAAGCCGCTGTCCTCATCCCAAACCTGCGCCTGCACCAGATATAGCGCCGTCTGCCCAGCCGCCGCCATGCCCGCCGGCAGGATCATCACCCGGGCCTGGGTTTCAGTTTCGGAACTGCCATTCTGACTACCCCACCCTGTGTCATTCTCATCCATGCTTACGGTCAAATCATTGCATTCCCAAGCCGGGGTGTAGCCTTTGTAGCCACCGGCCAGACTGAATGCATAACTGGAATTATTTTGGTTGCAATTGCCATCCTTGCCAGACTTGACGGTAGTATTAACACCTCCAAATTGATATAGCCAGTTCTCAGTCTCGTCGTATTGGTTCAAATCCTGCCCTCCATGACAATAGCCATAGCGAGTTAATTCAGAATGATGGTGTTTGGTGTAGCTCATCAGGCTGACGGTCGCCGGTTGCGCATACGGAAATTGTTCCGCCCCGGTCGTTGCGGTGGACGGCTTGTAATTGGGTCGCAGCGGCGAACCTTTTTGCACCGACATTGCCGCCCCGGTGCCACCGGAAATCTCCACGTCAAAAACGCCCGCTCCGATCGGGCTAACCGGCACCCCGTCAGCTTCCCAATCGCCCAAATCGTCAACATAATGAGCCGCCACGCCGTTAACCGACACATCATAGCTAGGATCGCTGATCGCGCCCATAACCGTCACCGACGATTGATTGAATTGCGTCAGCGGATCCAGCGTCACCGTCATGCTGCTTGGATACACCGTCAGGTTGGTCGTGCTGCTGTTCCCCGCCGCATCCGTCGCGGTAAGGGTCAGCGCGTTGGCTCCCGCCGCCAACGGCAGGCTGTTGACCCAGACAGCTCCGCTCCGTTCCACCAAGCCGGTCACCGTGTTGGTATTGCCATTGGCGTCCACAATGGCGGCCGTGACTGTGGCCGTATTGTCATCCACCTGCGCCTGCAAGGTGAAATTGCTGCCGCAGATGGTCGTGCCATCCGACGGCCAGACCACGCTCAAAACCGGGGGTGTCGTGTCGCTGGCATAATCCAGCGTGTAGCTGATGTTGGTCGTGGTGGTGTTGCCCGCCGTGTCCGTGGCATGGAGCGTGATGCGGTTCAAGCCATTGGTCAGCGGAATATCGTAGCATTGAAAGGCATTTGTGGTGAAGGCCAGCGCGTTGGTGTCATAAAACACCGGATTCCAATACCCGGTTTGATTGGTGATGACCCCCAGCACGTTGCTTACGTCAAAGGTCAGCGCGCTCAACGGAACGCTGACCAATCCCTGCAACTGGATCAACGGCACGACCACAGTGGTGCTGGCCGGGCTGGTGATGATGAATTTCGGCCCCAGCGTGTTCAGGGTCAGTTGCCGTTGCATCCAGGTTTGCGTGGCATCTGGCGGCAGGCCGCGTAAACCAACCGAAACCGTATAAACCCCGTCGCCGAAATTCAGGGAGGCGATGACGTTGGGCTGGTAAGGCTGCCAGACGGCGTCCGCCAAGTTCGTGTCATTAACCAGCACCGCAATGTAGGCCGGCGTGCCATTGAGAATGTCGAGCGTGCCTTGCACGGGGGAGACGTTGACATTGTAGCTGGAAAATTGCAGCGAAAACTCAATGATATTTGGATCGATGCCCTTTTGATAATCATACAGGAGCGTGTTGCCGCCGGCGTCCAGATTGGTGTCGGATAAGGCAGTCGTGCCAAAATAAAGCCAGAACCACCAGTCTGGTGTGGTGTTCCCGTTCTCCGTCACCCTCGTCCAGTCCTCCGCGCGAAGAAACAAATCCTGCCGGTCAAAGTTCTGCAACGCAAAGGGCATACAGTTGGTGTCCGTCGGCCAGACTTCCGTTTCCACCTGCCATTGCACAAACGGCGTCAGCAGATTCGTGGTGCCCCAGATGGCATAGACCTGATTGGTGGCATTGTGCAGATTCAAATATGACCAGCCGTTTGAGACGTTCGTGATTTCCAGCCACAGTTGATTTGTGTCGAACGTGTAGGCCGAATAAATGTTGGCGAAGTCGCCGCCGCTGCCATCCCCAAAACCGCCATTCGGCGAGGGAACATCCAGACCAAAGACCATCGCCATGTCTTGATTGAACTGCGCATCCTGCACTTGGTTGATTAAATTCACAATGGCGGTCGCTTGCGCTTCCAAGGCGGATTCAGTCGCATCGCTGGTGGTTATTCGCGTAAGCCGCATAGATCCCAACTGGCGGGCGTGCACCGTCACCTGTCCACCGGTGGCATCGACAAGGAAAATATTGTCGGCGATGGCGAAAATAGGCAGCGTCGGGTCAGTGGGTGGGAAAGGCAACGGGGGCATGAGGCCGCTCGGAAGCATTTCCCAATATGTGCCGTAGGGCGGCAGATTATCATAGGCCACGGCGGGCAATCCCTGGGCTTCGGCGGTGATTTGAACGATGGAGTCTGGCGGGCCTGCTGGAACTTCACCAATGGATTGAACTGGTTGCGCCGACAGTAGCAGGGGTTCGGCCTGACATTCAATGGCTAATAAAAACACCCCGACCATCAAGACTAGGGACGAAATTGCAATACGAATACGAAGCGATGGATTCCCTCCACTAAATATCTTCATAAGAATTATTTTTAGCTATTTATTTACCCAACGCGATTCTTAACAGTTCCTAATCCGAAAGCAAGGACAAAATGGAAACTTCAAAACCGTGCATTTTGAGGCAGAGGATTCATTTGGTTGGGCAGCGAGTGACACGAAATAGAGTCAGATTCACTTCAAAGATCCATTTCAGATTTAACTATCATGCCAAAACCTCAGCCTCCACAAGACGAACACCCAGACCATCCCCATCTCCCACAAATCACGCAGGTTCTCTCTGAATTGGCCCTAATTCAGACCCGGCAATGACTGTAATTTAACCCCTTTCCAGCCCCGACCCCCAGCACCTCCCAAATCATTCCTTAAACAAACATTAAATTGCTCAGTAATCAACGGTGCCACAACTGCCCTAAAATCTGGTCTCTTCATATCCGGCAATTCACGCTCTTTCAATAATCTGCGAAACACCTCATATGCATCCCCTAACCTCAAGATTTGCCCAGGTTCAGCACTCAATACCTCTTCCACAAATTTCCTAACTACCCTCTCACACAACTCAATTCCACGGACTCTTTGATATTTGGACTGGGCTGAAGAATACGAAGAATCAGCAGCCAAAACTGATTTCGCCCTGTTCACTACTTGCTTCGCTACCTTGTCTGATCTGAACTCCATGAACAGATTAAGGATATTCACACTATTATCTAAGCTTTTTGTAGCTTGAATCAGAATGCCTCGATAAAGATTCTGCAACTTCTCTGGACTGACTAGCTTATAAATGGGCTGGAACGGGGAATTGAAATAAAACTGCATCTCCGGCTCATAATACACAACCGACAACCCAATTCTCGGATCTGAAAGTATGCTAGCGAAGAAGTCTATATTAATTGAGACAGGGCTAATCTTACATTTGCTAGTTAGATTAGTTTCGAGGAGTTGCAGAAAAGCTGGTCCAAATTGCTGGGTCTGAACTGGGAAGAGCTGATTAAAATAGGCGTTTGGAGTGATGATGTGGTTTAGTCCAGGTCTTAGTCTAGGCTCATTCAGTTCAAGTGCTGATTCATATACCATTTAATTATCTCCTCTCTTTCAGGTTCTTCGGCCAATTCACTTCCTAACGAGTCCAAGAAGTTCAGTCTCCAGCGCAATTCCTGATACTGACTCTGAGCTAGTTCATTCAAGTCTTGGCTTTGATTGTGTATTTGATTGAGGTGCATGATTCTTAAGGATAGCTAGGATTGTTAAGCATAAATATTCTTGATCTGATTTATCTATAACATTGGCAAAGATCCGACTCCTCTTCAATATACCCTAGCGCAATCCCCCTCTTCACAACTCTTTCATATTCACACTTCCATTCCGCTTCTAGTCTAGCATTCACTTCTCTCCACTTCTCCGGCAAGTCTTTCCCAAGAACTACGAGCTCAACCAAGGAATCCGGGTCAGAGAGAGTTTGAGGTTTGCGCTTAAATCCAGTCATCTCTTCAATCCGTTCATCGCTAAAACCCATGAACCTTAGCTTTTGGTTCCGTTCAAACCCTATAAAAGAATCTGGGCTAGCTTTGTTCTTCAGCAATTCGATCAGTGGCATTTTCTTCTGCATCTGATCTTTGACTTCGTTGATCTGGTCTAGGGTCATTCCTTTCCAGACATTTGAGCAAGGTTCTAGGTTATACATAAATATTAAATGTAAGGATAGACTGTGCTATCCTTAAGAATGGGGTTGAGGGTTGGTTTGTTAATGTAGCGTCTAGGCTAGTTAATGGTGTGAGCGAAACGACCATGCCATAATCGAGCGCAAAGGCACATTCTAAGCGACGGAATGAAAGAAAGGCGTGATGAGCTAGATTGATGACACGACGCCTTAAATCGAAAATGGCGCTGATTAGAATTCGGTTCATATTCTTGCGAGTGTGGTTAAGTCTTATTGTGTTAAAAGTGTAAAAAAGAGAGAGTGTGTGAAAAAAGAGAGACGAGCGAAAGCGAGTCTCTCTAATATTCTTCTAACATTCTTCCAAGAATCTTCTAATATTATACTAACCGACATCAAAAACATACTTTTGTCCAATGTTCACCGGGGAATTATTCATTTCACTGTTCCACTATAGAGAATTCACCTTCCACTATTGAGAATCCAGCTTCCACAATAGATAAAGCACCTTCCACTATAGATTGGCCCAGAACACGGCGGGGCAGACACCATACCCTCGTCCACTATAGATAATCTCAATTGCATATCGCTAGTGTTTATGGGCTATTCCTTTAAAATGCACGTTTTGGGATTGGAGCGACTGAGACATAATGATCTCGAATACTGTGTTACCGGAGATTTGACTCTCTGAACGACTTGTGCCGCCTCTAATTGTTGAATTGAACGGTATATTTGTGCTGGGCTGATTCCGTTAATCCCGGCCATTTCGTTGACATTGAGGTTGTAGGCTATTTTATTAGGGCTTTGGTCAATAACGTGCAAAAGGAACCTGGACATGATGGCGACGTAAATCCCATATTCGCAGGCCAAACCCAGATCAAAGCCTATGACAACAGCATTTGTATCAGTAAGGTGATGTGTAATGTTATCAGAAACGCGATAAACCGGCATATTGTTGTCGCGTATTTTGATCAAATGCCCATCCTTGCACAGATCAGCTAAGATTCTATGGATAAAACTGCGCTTCCAAAGTGATTTGTTTCCTTGCGTATACTGGTAAACGAACTCAGCCAACGAAATGCTAGCAGGATATCCAGCTTTCTTTCGCGGGTTTTGTCGATGGTAATTGTAGATGTAATTGAGCAGAACGGCTTTGATGATGCCGTTGTTGCCACAATGTTGAGCAACGGCTGAATTATAGAATATGTCATTCATATAGATACTTTTAATTATCCTTAACATTGGACTGCTTTATTTGGTGCTGAGGGTCTGACCAATCTCCCCGACTCTGTAACATCCGCAACAATGACGAGAGGGAAATCATGCTCTTCCTGTCTATCGCAATTATGGTCAATTTCAACGTCGCACTCTAAACCCACTAATTGTTCTAGGTTGAATTTGCCTCCTGAACAGTCTTGGAGAGCTTTGCGACCGATTAAGCGACAAAGGAGATTCCACAACTCACTCCCCTCCCTCAAATCAAGCCTAAGCTCGATCCTGGCCAAATAATCGAGCTGTGAATTGGGAACATGGACGCTGAAGATTATCTTTACCAACCTCGTCGTAAAATCAACGGCTAGACGATGGGCTGGTTGAACTGAGCGGATGGTGGCTTGATGACGGCCTCTCGGAACTTGCCATGATGTTTGACGCGGAACATCTACTTCTAGGGCAGAACTGTGTGTATTTGTTATAGGCATATGTAAATAGTCCATTTAAGGACGGGTTGTAATTACTAGTCATCGTAATTGCATGACCAGTGAACGGATAAATGCCGTAGCCGTTTTAGTTTTGGAGTTTTGCCTTTTGAAGAATCCGACTATATCTACTCAAGCACTATAATAACAGAATGGTGGTAAGTCTGTCAAACACCTAATTAGTTATTACATACTCGACTAATGTTAGTATTATCAGATGCAGTTAGTCAGCGCAATTTAAAACCAACAGACTTCCACCATCCCTTTAATACCCTGACTGTCAAAAATACGAACTGTTTTGCCGTATCCTTAACATTGCGCGGCCTCCAAGGATTCTCGATAAGATTCCGACCTCCGGCATTCGTGAACTGCGCGAGGTAGCTGAATGCGTAGCCTTCGGGATCTTGCCTGTTGCTATTTTGGGTGTTACGTCCAAATCCGTAGGCAATGACAGCCGCATTAAACCTCCGCAACTGCTTCTTCCTCGCTTTGTCGAAAGACTTGAGAGCATGGTCAACAATCGGCTTGTTGTGCAATGCCCGGTAACCAGAAGCCCAGCACATTGGCTTTGGTCCATTGGCATATCCTTTGATTCGACCGACGCCCTGAGCCACGAGTTTTGATTTCAACGATGCCACAGCCTGATTCTTGTTGACCCTGATCTGATTCCCCTGGCTAGCACCAAGCAGCCCATACTTAATCAGGTTGGTCGTCTCGACGAGTTTCATGCATTGTTTCGCCACGGATTCTTTCCTGGGTCTGACAAGGCCATCATAGCGAATCTGGTAACCAACAAATTGCACCCAAGGCACGCAACCGAACCATTTTTCACCAGACCAGCGATACGGTGCCTTGCTTTTATTCTCCCAGTGTCCCCGGCCGTAAATGACGGTTCTTTTCGGCTGGTGAAATACGAGTTTTAGTTCGGTCAGTTTGCTGAGGTAAGCCTTGAATACGGCTTGGCAATGCTTCTTCGTTTGACTCATCAGCACCATGTCATCGCAGTAGCGGAAGTAGTCAACACCAGTTCCAAGCTTCGCGCCCTCAGCTTCCACACACTTGTCTGCGTGGTCCATGACGAGGTTGGCGATGACGCCCGACACAGCGCCGCCTTGTGGAACGCCAATCCTTAAGGCGCGCGGGTCAACATTGTGCATCGCACGCAATTCAGGTTCAGGCCACTTAAAATACCCTTGCGGTTCACGCTGCTTCAATCTCGGTTCAGTGCCCTCCAAGACATTTTGCGGAAAACTGTAGCAGTCGAGATAAGCCCGGAATATCACCTTAGCCCTCGGGTGCAGGTTTACTTTTCCTGCAGCCGCTGTGAATGCGCTTAACGCCACGCCATGATCCACCGTGTCAAAGAACCCACGGATATCACATTCGGCAACGTATAAACTCCTGTTTCCGGAATTGTGTTTAAGATTGTAAATCGCCGTAAATGCATCGTGGTGTGTTAAAATATGACCCTCGCGTGGCGCTCGGAAAGCATACGACGAGTCTGAGAACTGGGAATCAAAGACATTCCGCAAATATTGGGCGTAAAGGCAAAGAATCAGGTTGTCATCTGGATTGAACCTACACAGCGCGCGGTATTCATGTCCACCCTTCTCTTTGAGTCGCCAGCTGATTGTGGGCGCGGTAATCGTAATGGACTGACTGTTGAGCACACGCGCTTGAATTGTGGCGACATACCTGTTCAGCTCTATGACCCAGGGCAAATGCGGTTGATGACAGCGCATAATTCTGACGGCCTTTTTCAAGGCAAACAGGTTTGGATTTGCCCCGTCTGTTCGGATTTTGGACCGGTAGCGTGACCAAAGGCTGTGGGGCGGCATCATATCGTAAAATGGATGGGTTGGAGTAGTCTCCTCCACATGGCCGACCATTCGATTAATGGTTTGCCGGTCGTGCCGTTTCTCCGCCAGTTTAACCCGTTCTTTGCAGATCTGGTTTATGATCCGCCCATCACTAAAATATTGTTCTAGCATAAAATGGAAAGGGAGAGGTAGGTTGCGGAACTATCGATTCGTTGAGCCAATAAAACCCAGCTTGCTAGGTCCGGGATATTTGAGCCTTGAAGTGCCGCCCTCGACCCCTCGGCACACGCTACCATTACCTCTCCCCAAATTGTTTTTGTTTAATGTTTTTCTCTGTTTCAAAATCGCCTGACTCCCCGTGGGCCAACCAAGCAACCTCGGCTGCTGTCCATCGTCCGCCTGTCGACGGTCACAGCGAGTGAATTGGGCGGTATCGTCCGCCAGAACGCCTGACGGCACGCCCAGCTCGCCACGTAGGCGTCTTTATGCCGCCGGCGGCACCGGCAGGCCGCCCACCGCGCCGGCGTCGGGCCAACCCAGCAATTTGGTCTCCTCGTCCTGCGTCCCGTTTGTACCAGCCGGGGACACCTCCACCACTGGCGGCAAGCTCCACGTCTTCGTTACGAGATCGAACCTCACCAAGCCCTCGTCCTTAAGTTTCGCCTTAATCTTGTAAAACTTGTTCCGGCCAACCCCTAGCTGAAGCGCCGCAGCCTGCCACTCACAAGAACGCAACGGCCTAAGTTCAAGCAAAGCCATGACACCTTCATCTGTATCAATGGGTCCGTCGTCGCCCACCTCAACATCCTCGGGGTCCAGATCCTCACGAACCACCATCACCGGATAATCGCGCTGCACCACGAAGGCCGGATGCTCTGGCAAGTTCCTCAAAATCATCTCAACCGTGAAGCAGCCGAGTGTCTCGTGATCCGTAAGCGTAATGATTGTGTCTGCATCCCTTGCAAACACCCCGCTCCCGGCCATGCGATCGATGGCGGCTTTTTTCTTGGCATTCCCTTTGGGGAAGTGATGCATATATACAATTGCCGCACCCGTTTCCACAGCCAAGCGTTCAAGCTGATTACAAACTAACCCTACGCTGCTCGCTGTTCCTTCAGCTTTTCCCACCATGGCTTTGTAGATGGGGTCGAGGATGATCAACACGAATCCTTTGCCCTTCGCGAATTGAATGATATGTTCGAGTAGCGCCCCGAAATCCGCCGATTTTCCGCGCACGTTCCAAATAACAAGATTGTCGCCTGGGTCAATTTGGCGACGCGCTTTCAATTCCCTGTACCTGCGCTTCATAGACCCAGGCAGGAGCTCAAAATTGATAAAAAGGACTTTTCCCTTCACGGTGTTCCAGTTGAGAAATCTTGAGCCAGTGGCTACGCTGACCGCCAGATCAAGACCAAGCAGTGTTTTACCAACTTTACTTCCACCAGCTATCATGCACTTGGTTCCTTGGTGGATCAGCCTGCAAACAATTTCCGGAGGCTCAGTGATCGTGTCGTCGGCCTCCAGCGCGGCGGCGGTGATGGGGGCGGCCAGACCAGGGATTATCGGAATGGATTTCCTGAACACCGTGGAAGTCTTGATACCGTTAGAATTAAAAGTTGGGCTCATAAAAAAAGGGCCGGTGGCAGCTGTTAACCGCGCACCGGCCGTGAACTGCATTTTTGATTACGCCGTCGCCAGGGAAACCTCTGCCGCTTCCGCCACCGACTCCGTGTAACCAGCGGGATGGAACGCCACGATGAAGGCTTCCCATTCTTTGCCAGCTTTACGGTGTCCAACTTCGACCACCAACTGCTTGCCCTTGTCCGCCTCACCATCGAAGTTGTTATACAAGTCATCTTCGGTGAGACTCTTTTCGGTCCACGAATTGTAGTTTTCGAGGAACGCGCCGAACCCACGCCCGCCTGAAACAATATTGTAATGTTTCTCCAACTTAAACGGTTGGTTCTTCGGGTCCGTGGCTGCGAGTTCAACGGTCACTATGACACGGTTGAACTCTTCACTATCTTGCGCCGTTTCGTTGATGGCGCTGACGAAGGTGCATTTCTGAAACCCTTTCGGCGCGATAACTGGACGCACTTTGAATGCGAACATGGTTTTCTTGATGGTTTGAACCACTGCTGTTTGCATGGTTCCCGATTTATGCGATACATGAGTTTTCATATGATTTTATGTTTGATTTTAACGACTACCGGACGAAATATTGTTGTGTCCGGCTGGCATGTTGTTGAAATCTGGATTTCGCCAGCGAACCCAGATTAAATTTGGTTAATCCGCCGCCTTCTTTTCCTGCGCCGGCAAAAGCGAATGTAGATAATCGCTGACGCTGGACATCAGGTAGTAACGCGTGCCGTGAATGTTTCCCCGGCGGACGATGAGCACGGAACGGATCTTGCCCTCGGCGCACAGGAGATGGAGTAGGCCGCGCTTCAGGCCGTATGAATTTTGTACATCGCGCCAGCGCCCCCATTCCTTTTGAGGAGGGTTGATGTTGCCCAGCGCGGCCGGGGTCAACGTGATTTCGTTTTTAATCATGCCAACACCATAGGCGCAAACCCGCTCCCCGGTCATCTGTCTCAGGTCAGGGAATGAACCCTTGGGACTGCTGTCCGCCGGCGCAGGTGTCAGTGAAGTTTTGTTTCTAATCATGGGGGCACTTTACTAGCGCCACCACTCCCCGGTCATGAAGCACAACTCGGGGGAAATAGAGAAGGGGACAATATCGAAACGAAGATTATCGCGACCGTTTTGGGAAGAGGCTGAAAAAACGGTTTTCGATGCACTCCAAAATCTTATCCCTTACCTTGGATCGGTTTTTAATTTTCGTCAGGCTGCGTAGTTCTTCATCCTCTTCAGGTGTTGGATAACCAGTGAGCAAAACATTCTTTGCCACACCCCACCAAGCGCTCACGGCTTTGGCTTGCTTGATGTCTGGAAGTTTGATGGCTGCGTCGAAGCAGGGTGACAATTCATTGCTCTCCGGATAACGGCGCATCATTTTTATATGCTCGTAAAGATGGATCGCAATTTTACATCCCTTGTCGTTTGGATTCCATTTCGTGTTGGGACTAAATTCAAAATCAATTCCTTGGCCGAGCATAATTTGCGCTGAAATCTTTTTTGGAATTTGGTTGAGCCTTGGATGAGAAGAATAAACCACTGGCCAACTCTGAAGTTGTTTAGCCACTTTTCTGAAAACTTCCGGACTGATTTTGGCGTAAAGATTTAGCAATCGAACAAATCTTTCCAGCGTATCAACTGCTTCCCTGACCGCATCTTCATTACCCATTTCCGCCAGCGTCAACAACCGCGACATCGAATGTCGGGCTTCCCAAGACAGGAGTTTAATTGCATCCCGATGTTTCTGAGCACGGACGAATATGGCTTCAGTCCAATCAGCAGGCTTCACCGGCCCGCAAAAATAATAAGCCATCTGCTCGGCTGGTTCCCACGCGTGAATATTTTTCCAGAACCTGACCTTTCTCCGCAGTTCCGCGATCGTTTTTGAATCATCACCACCAGCATCATCAGAGGTATGCGCTGGCTTGAAGTCTGCCAAAGAGTTTTTTATTTTCGGCGTCAGCGGAAAACTTGGAACTGCATCGTCGTAAACCGTTTGAGAAGCAAGGACATCTGGAGGAACCGCGTTTTTGTAATTATTGGCCAATGCCACAAGCCCGACAATCTTTTCACGCAAAGGGAGGGCTTCATCCTCATCAAGAAAATCCACCTTCTTCATGAGTGCGCCTGCCTTCTTCATGCAATCCTTGGCTATTTTTTCAGAATTCTCAAATCCGTTATTTTGAATCAAATCTTCGTAATACGCGGCTTTTTCTTCAGCGGTCAGCAGCTCATTCTCATACGACACCGGCGGCTCTTGAGGCTGGAGGAACCCAAGATCAAATTTGCCGGCGTGGTGTCTGGAATCAAATACCAATGGTTTCGTCAGTGGTTTTGTGGTCCGCCTTTGCTTGCTCGTTGCCATGATGGAAAACCAAATAGCAAAACCAGATCGATAGCAATTTTATTTTCCGCTCTCCGCTGGCGTTTTTTGGTCGCGTTTGGAAGCTTGCTGATCGATTGAACGGCATTTTTCGCGCTCAATAAAAATTATGGCTTCGCTTCTGGTTCAGCTTTAACAAAGCTTGGCACTTTTTCAATCTGCTTCCGTAAGGCTTCCAGTTCGTGATGCGTATAGCGTTCGTGGACGGCGCTCTTGTGGCCAGAAAGTTTCATTCGAACTTCCTTGGTCACACCTTGATTTGCCTGTTCGCTGATGGCCGTATGCCTGAAACTGTGATACCCCAATTCAAAGAACCGCCGGCCTTTGCCCTCTTTGCGTTCCAGCTTCTCACCTTCCGTGACGATGCCGGCCTTGTGCATGAGCTTCCTAAACGTCTCGCTCAATCCTGTCCTGCCGCCCAGTTTCCGTTTCGACAGGGCCGCGAATAGCGGAGCCTTAGGATTGCTGTTATGAATGGGCAATTTGGTGATGTATTCAGCAACGTCCGGGTGCAGTGGATATTCCTCGGCGTTTGCATTGGACCGTTTAGTTTTCTGCGGTCGTAAAATCAGCGACCTGCGTTCCACATTGATATTTTCCCAAGTCAGCCGAACCGCGTCCCCGAGCCGAAGGCCGTGACAGACACCCAACAAAATCATGCCCTTCCATTCCAAATCCGCGACCTTCATCAAATCGGCAATCTGGGTTCGGCTGAATGTGGTGCGGCTTTGACGATCAGTTGAGAGCAGATCAACGGCATCAGCCGGGTTGGAAAGAATCAGCCCTTGCCGCCGAGCCATATTAAACGGAATACGCAGCGTCTTAATCACCATGTTGGCGGTGCCGTTGGATTTGCCGGCCTTGACCTGCTCATCCCTGAATGCAGATATGTCCGATGGCCGCACATTTCCGAGGTTCGTCGCGGCACGCTTCCCCAGCGATTCAATGAATTTGTCAACGACGTAGCGATATCGAACGGTTGTACCTTTTGCCTTCGTTGCCTCCTTGCTCGTGATCCAGTCCGTCAAGAACTGCTTGGTCGTGGCGAATTCAATCGCGCCCATGCCAGAGCGCTGGGCGATGTCACTGACAACTTTACGGGCTTGAGCTTCGGTGAAATTACCCTGGCGGGCCTGATCCGCAGAAGCTTCCCATTGCAGGCAAATCTCCATGGCATCATCGCGCTTGATTTTGCCGGTGCTTCTCTGGGCGCGTGAACCGTCAGGGCGTGTGTAACAACACACCCATAAATTGCTGCCGGGTCGTTTGCGTAAGCTTGCCATACCTAACAACAAAACTAACAACACCAAGCCTGTCAAAGCAACCAAATATGTCATAAAACCCCATATTTCTCACATTCGTGAGGGGTGGTTACGAATCGGAGGTTCGAAACCTCCACCGCGCACCATTCCACGACACGGAGATTTTCGACGAGTAGTGACAACGATTGCCGCAAGAACCACAAGCGGTTTCAGCGGTATTTCCATTCCGATTATCAAAGACATTTCCTCGAGACCACCGGCCCGCTTGACATCCCGCAAAACCAGACGATGATGTTTTGGCTGGTGTGGACGTAAGTGCGGTTGACAGTTGCAGGCAGTAGACAGTTGGTGTCTCAGTCGGTCAGTTGGTAGATACGCCCACACCGGCCAAAGTTTAAAAATATAACCAGCCCATGAGCACTCCCCACATCGCCCCAAAATCACCGTTTGTCCTGCCGATGCAGGCCGGCTCGTTCTATTTTTGCACCTGCGGATTGTCCAAGGGTCAGCCGTTTTGCGACGGTTCCCACAAGGGTTCAGGCTTTGCGCCAAAAAAGGTAGATCTCGCCGAAGCCAAAACCGTGGCGTGGTGCGGCTGCAAACATTCCAAAAACGGCGCGTTCTGCGACGGCAGCCACGCGAAAATGCCGTAAATTGAATTGGTGGAAAACCGTCGGTGGCGGATAAACCAAACCCGCCAGCTCATCTTTCTTCTCCGGGGCAACGATAACCGTTAGAGTTCGCGTCTTGTGGCTGTGAAACTTTATGATCTGATTCCGCGTGAAGAACAGTTTGGCAACGATGTATTGCTGGGCCGGTTTCTCGAATATGCCGCGGCGCGGCGACTCCAGCTTTATCCGGCGCAGGAAGCGGCCATTCTGGAATTATTCGAGGAGAAAAACGTCATTCTCAATACGCCGACCGGTTCCGGCAAATCGCTGGTGGCGGCAGCGCTGCACTTTCAGGCCGTCGCCAAAGGCCGGCGCTCCATTTACACCTGCCCGATCAAGGCGCTGGTGAATGAAAAATTCATGGCGCTGTGCCGTGAATTCGGCCCGGATAATGTCGGCTTGAGCACCGGCGACGCCTCGGTCAATCGCGATGCGCCGATTCTTTGCTGCACGGCGGAAATTCTGGCGAACATCGCATTGCGTGAAGGCGCGGCGGCCAACCTGCAGGACGTGGTTATGGACGAGTTTCATTATTACGCCGACCGCGAGCGCGGCGCGGCGTGGCAGGTGCCGCTGCTCACTTTGCCGCAAGCGAGATTTCTCCTGATGTCCGCCACGCTCGGCGACACGGCGTTTTTTGAAACGGAACTGACGCGACTGACAGGACGGCCTACGGCGACCATTTCTTCGACGGACCGGCCGGTTCCGCTGGCACATGAATATTCCGAACTGCCGCTGGCGAAAACGTTGGAAAGTCTCGTCGCCAGCGGCCGGGCGCCGGTGTATGTTGTGCATTTCACGCAGTTGGACGCGGCGGAAAGCGCTCAGGATTTCACCAGCATTAACGTCTGTACCCGAGAGGAAAAAGGGGCGATTACCAGCGCCATTGAGCAATTCAAGTTCACCAGTCCTTACGGTCCGGAAATTAAGAAGTGGCTGCGACACGGCATCGGGTTGCATCACGCGGGGCTGCTGCCGAAATATCGGATCCTCGTGGAACAGCTCGCGCAAAAGGGATTGCTCAAAGTGATCTGCGGCACGGACACGCTGGGCGTCGGCATCAATGTGCCAATCCGCACGGTGCTCTTCACGCGGTTGTGCAAGTTCGACGGCCAGAAGACAGTCATCTTGAGTGCGCGGGGCTTTCATCAGATCGGCGGGCGCGCCGGGCGCAAAGGTTTTGACGACCAGGGCTGGGTGGTGGCGCAGGCACCTGAACACGTCATCGAAAATCTAAAGCTCGCGGAAAAATCCGCCCGCGACGGCAAGAAAACCGTGAAGCGCCAGCCGCCGGAGAAAAATTTCGTCAACTGGGACAAAAATACTTACATCCGGTTGATCGCCGCCGCACCGGAAAAGCTGACGTCGCGCTTTCAGGTCACGCACGCGATGCTACTGAATGTTCTCAGCCGCCAAGGCGATGGCTGCGCCGCTATGCAGAAGCTCATTCGTGATTGCCATGAGACACCGAACCAGAAGAAAGCCCACACGCAACGCGCGTGGCAGTTGTTCCGCTCGCTGGCAGAACGCAAAATTGTGGAATTTATTCCCCAAACTGCGGACGGCGCAAAATTGCGCGTTAATATCGAATTGCAGGATGATTTTTCGATGGACCAGGTATTGTCGCTGTATCTGCTGGAGACGATCCCGTTGCTAGATCCGCAGGCGCCGGATTATGCGCTCGTGCTGCTCACGCTCGTCGAAGCCATTCTTGAAGACCCGACCATCATCTTGCGTAAGCAGCTCGACAAGGTGAAGGATCAGAAGATGGCTGCGATGAAGTTCGAAGGCATCGAATACGACCAGCGGATGGAGGAGCTCGAAAAGTGCGAATATCCCAAGCCAAACCGGGAGTTTGTCTATTCCACGTTCAACGCCTTTGCCGACCGGCATCCATGGGTGGGCCAGGAAAACATCCGGCCGAAATCCATCGTGCGCGAGATGTTCGAAGAGTTCCGCTCCTTCGCCGACTACATCAAGCTCTACGAATTGCAGCGCGCCGAAGGTATTTTGCTGCGACATCTGAACAGCGTTTTCAAAGTGCTGGCACAGACCGTACCGGACTCCGCCAAGAACGACCAGGTGTGCGAAATGGAAATTTACCTCGCCACAATGATCCGGCAGGTAGACTCCAGCTTGCTCGACGAATGGGAAAAGATGCGCGATCCAAATTACCAGCGCGCCGAGGCAAAAGAAGTCCGGCCGGCCGGTGCCGAGGAAGCTGCGGCGGACATCACGCGTGACACCAAGGCGTTCACCGCCGCGATCCGCAACCGGATTTTTATTTTCCTGCGCGGACTGGTGGCGGCCGATTATGAGGCGGCCATTGCGATTCTGGGTTCACCGCTCGATGCCGCCGGCGCAGCGTGGACGGCTGACCGGCTGGACAAAATTCTGGAAGCCTATGAAGCCGACCACGAGCGGATTTGCCTCGATCCGAACGCCCGCAACGCGCGGCATACCTACGTCACGCCGTCGGAAGACAAAAAAATCTGGCGAGTGCAGCAGATGCTCGTGGATCCAAAGGAATACAACGACTGGGTGGCGGAAATTGACGTGAATTTGGTGGAATCCCGGCAGCTGGGCGTGCCGGTCTTGCGGCTGCAGCGGCTGGGAAGCTTGACCTGAAAACTCGCATCCAGCGCTATCTTGTCACCGCTAGTGCAATGTAACATTGATATGGGCCACACCACTGATAGTATTGGTGCATGGCCACCAAACGCTTGATTCTTACTCCACCAGAACGCCGGGAACTTCAGCGCCGGGTGCGCTCGCGCAGTCT
>Ga0302281_10000735_pt1 | contig 24150 bp, 15 predicted proteins | sample III_Fen_E1_2_FD_198762 | JGI IMG/M metagenome (GOLD analysis project Ga0302281, IMG submission 198762) | Peat permafrost microbial communities from Stordalen Mire near Abisko, Sweden - III_Fen_E1_2 | ecosystem: Environmental > Terrestrial > Soil > Wetlands > Permafrost | place: Sweden: Abisko...
TAGGCAGCGACATCATGGACAAGTTCCGAGGCGGCGGCAGGGTGGGGGGCAATCTCGGCCGCAATGCCATTCAGTGAGTTAAAGAGGAAGTGGGGATCGATCCGGTTGCGCAGAAGTTGAAGTTCCAGATTCCTTGCCTCTGAGCGGGACTTCCTGCCACGGAGCATTTCATGATAGGCTTCCAGCTTTGCCTTCAAGCCGTAATAACCAAGACCCCAGGCCACGAAGAGAATCCAGGTGAATTCCAAACGATGGGACAGAGCCAGCCATTGGGGCAGATGGGGACTCCCCCAGGCCATGTGATTGACAATCCCTTGGGCTGTCTCAGCCTGAATCAGGGCTGCCACAAGACTGCAAAGAAGGACGAGCAGCAGGGTTTTGAATCCGAAGAAATCCTTCAGCAGCGTTCGGCGATAGATTTCCCTCAGCTGGGCCGTAAGTGCCAAGGCGAGAATGAGATTGATGAGCAGGAGTGCAAGGCCCGCCGCAAGGTTCGGATAAAAAAAGACTTTCGTGACCAGACAAAGCAGGCCAAAGAGCAGCCACAAGACAACATTCAGCTTCCAAAATGAAAGGGTGGTGAAGAAGTTTTCTCCCAGTTTGGATTTCATGGAGGATCTCCCATGGGGCGCATCCTTGAGGGTGCTTCTGGTCGCGTCAAACCATTGTTCTGAAATGATGCATCCGATTCATCGACTATTTTGGCCGATTCACCGAATACCTCTATCCAGGGTGAACAGATGATGCCACTGGGGTGACGAATACCCATGACTATGAAAATCCCATCCCCCAATCATCCCCCTCAATCATTCACCCGATTCATCAATCATTTTCTGGCATCCCGGATTCGGTCGCTGGCCCTTCTTTTTGTGCTAGGAACCGCTCTTGCCACAGGGATTCCAGCGAAGGCAGCGGGCATCTCGGCGGGATGGACTGTCTCCCCCTGGTCAGGCGGCTACACGGCATACCTGAACATCACAAATAGCGGAACCACGGCAATCAGCGGCTGGACGGCAAAATTCACGACACCCCAGCAGGAGACTTCCGTTTGGAACGCGACGATTTCGGGGCCAGTCGCCAATGTCTACACACTTACCCCTGCCAGTTGGACTTCCACGATCGGAGCCAATGGGGGAGCGGTTCAGATTGGATTCACTTTCAACGGGGCACCACCTCAGACGCCGACGAATTTGCTGATCAACGGACAGCTTGTTAAGCTGAATGGAGGGGCTTCGCCAACTCCGACACCAAGTCCTTCACCTACGGCAACACCCAAGCCCTCTGCAACCCCATCGCCAAGTCCCTCCCCGACGGCAACACCCAAACCAACAGCAACCCCGTCCCCTACGGCAACACCTAAACCCACAGCCACCCCCTCACCGACGGCTACTCCAAGCGCGACACCAGTTGCAACTCCTTCGCCAACACCAGCTGCCGGAAACAATCACCGGCTGACCGGTTATTTCCCAAGCTGGTCGGATACGTGGTATTCCTATACGACTGATCCCCAGCTTCTCACGTCAAGCAAGCTGGCTCAGGTGAGCACCACATCCTACACGGATGTTTACCTTGCGTTTGCGCAACCCAACTTTGCATGGAGTGGAATTACCAGCAATACTTGGACGGGCACCGGTCTTAATTTCACAGCCGCTCCACAGGATGTGGCGCAGGCGATTCGTTTGCTTCACAACGCCGGCCAGCGCGTGGTGCTCTCAGTGGGGGGTGCCACATACACGGCAGGCTGGGGCACGCTGGCTGCCGATGCCGGAAAAGCGATCGGTGCCTCCACGGCTCCGACCAAGACAGCTCTTGCGCAGTTTTTGGTCGATCTGAAAATCGACGGACTCGATGTGGATTATGAGGTCGATGGTGCCGACTCCGCCACTGTTTCCCAGTATGCACAAGCCATTCAGGTCATGCGTGAGGCGGTGGACGCAGCAACGGCTCTGGACGGTCGCGTCCGTGTTCTTGCACTTGCCGGATGGTCCACCGGGGCTGACTACACGGCCCAGGCAACAAATCCTTCAAACCCAAACCAAATCTCCTACTGGGGAGGATCCGCCGGGCGTGAGCGGCTCACCTTTGCGACCACAGTTCCATCGGGTGCCTATGCCGGAAAACAGGTGGGCGGCCTGCTGAATATTCTCAATGTCATGTCTTATGATGCGGGATATCAGCACTACGACCCCGCGTTGGCTTATGACGAATATCGCAAGCTCCTCCCTTCCACGGTGGCCGTTTCGGGTGGATTGGAAATTCCTCCGGAGTCCTGGGGCGGGGCTCTTCTGGTTGTCAATAATTCCGATGCCGGACAGACAGGCACCCTGGTTCAGAACGACCAGTATGGCAATGTTCTCAATGTTCCCTATTCGGTGCAGCGCCTTGGAACACATATTGTGGCGAACACAGTGAATGCCAATTCCAATGACGGACTGATGGTTTGGGATTTGCTTCTGACTCAAACGACCCAAGTTACCACGGCAAGCGGTGGCACGGCACTCACAGCCACACCGACGAGTATCGGAGTCGAGGCGGTCTCCTTGTTCGGTGGTGCAAAATCTGCGCCGAGCCCAACACCATCGCCTACGGCTACTCCCACGGCAACCCCTTCCCCGACTGCAACACCCAAGCCCACGGCAACTCCATCGCCCACTCCGAGTGCGACACCAAGTGCCACACCTGTTGCGAGCCCAACTCCCTCAGCCACACCAAGTGCAACTCCTTCCGGTGGAGGTGTGACGACCAGCGGGCAGATTAACTTCCATTACTACTATGGAACCAGTCCCACGACGGCGCAGGATTTCCTCGTGCTGACCGGTGACAACTACACCGATCTCATCATGTGCAACATGATTGCCGGTGTGATGTATGGCCATCTGCTCAATGAGTTCACTCCGGGCATCCAATTCAATCAGGATTATCTCTACGGTTCGATTTTCGGACAGCTCCTCCAGGAGAACCTGGCCACGGAATATTATACCAATACCAGTCTGCTCATTGATCCTTCTTCCAAACAGCAGGCCGTCTTTGGAACCGGTCAGGGTGGACCTTATCAGATCAACAACTATGCAGCCGATATGGTGGCGGGAACATATGCCCCCGCTGGATTCTCGCTGATCAACTATGTGGCTCTGCAAAAAAACATCGGCTACAGCATGAGCAATGCCGCCTCGCAGCACACCAATGCGACCCCGGCTTCGTTCAACAACAAATATTATGGCCCGATGCTGACGGCCTACTTCCACTTCAATGATTACAAAGCGCTCCAGTACATCGGTGGAAATACGAACAGCTCCGGTTACGAGCCCTGGGCATCGACGAATGCAGACTGGAATCCAGCCTGGCAGCCTTCCTTCTCGGAGGCGGTGAAATCTTTCACGAGTCTTCCCGGCAACCAGCTTGAGATCCTCCTGAATATCGCCTACAACGCCGGTTATTACGCCCAGCTTTTTGTGGACAAGTCCACTGCGAGTGCCAATTCCACGGCGGCGACAGTGGCTTCCTTCAATAGTTTCACCAATGCCTGGGCGGGGGATTCCTATCATCAGTATCCCTATCAGGTGAGGGGTTATCTTGATCAGCTCTACGACAATCCCACCCCTGACTCAAATGATCTGAACACGATTGTGACTCCGAACAACCATGTGGCCTTCAACATGGCGACATTGGAAGGTGTCTTCAGCAATGTGTTCCAGACGCTCTCCTATGTCGATGCCTCCGGAAACTATGACAGCATCACGGCAACGCAGGCAACGACAGCCTTTGCCTCGGCACTCAGCTCGGCGGGACTGACGACCTCCTCGACACTTGATCTCAGCAATGCCGCCAACCGGGCTGCCATCTTCAGCGTGATTAACGCTGCGATTACCAATCTGGAGAAGAACCTGAATACCTCATTTAGTGCGACGACACTGAATCAACTCTGATATCGCACCCAAAAGCGAGCTCCCACATAAGAGACTCCTGCCCCTGAAATACGGGCAGGAGTTTCTTTTATCACCAGGGCACAACGATGTATCTTGTCAGGTGATGCTTGGTTGTTTCCTCAAATCATTAGCCCTTTTTACTCTATTTTCCGTTTGTCTGTCTTCGACAGTCAGGGCGGATGATCCTGGAAATCAATCCGCGATGATGGATCGTATCCTGCATCCTGATCGCTCCAAAAAGAGCTCTTATCAGGGGAAAACCTTCGATCCCGGGCAAGAATATGGATCGCGGGAATTTGTGACGGGCGAATACGCCGGGACAAAGCAGTTCGAATCCAAGTCATTCACGACAAAAATGTTTGAAGGGGCGAAAGAAAGCTGGATTGGAAAAAAACTTTTTCCCGAGAAAAAACTTCCTGAAAATCTTCAGGGAACAAACCGGGAAGCCGGGAAGCAATTTGCCTCCAGTTCCTATGCGACCAAGAATTATGGCGATTTGGACAAGAAGAGCAGCTACGGGGATCATGAAGCGTTTTCCACGCGGGAGATTACTCTCAAAGGGAAGACCCAGGGTGCACTTGACAATGATCTGCAGCTGCAGGAGGCGGTGAAAAAAGGTCTCTCCATTGATGATGTCAGGAAACTTCTCAACAAAGTCCCCTGAATCTGATTTTGTAGAGAATCATCGTTTTCAACCGTAATTTTTATGCCTTCCCTCGATCAACTTGAACCACTCCTCGCTGGTTGTGCCCAGGTACTCAGTCAGGCTGAACTGAAGGCCAAACTGGATCTGGGGCGTCCCCTGAAAGTCAAACTGGGAGTCGATCCCACCTCTCCGGATATTCATCTTGGACATACGGTGGGACTGACCAAGCTGCGCCAGTTTCAAGAGCTTGGACATGAGGCGATTCTGATCATCGGCGATTTCACGGCCATGATCGGGGATCCCAGCGGCCGCTCGGCTACCCGACCGCATCTTTCCCATGATCAGGTGATGGAACATGCCAAAACCTACCAGTCCCAAGCGTATAAAATTCTTGACCCTGAAAAAACAACCGTTCGTTTCAACGGGGAGTGGTTTGAGGCGATGGGTTTCGAGGATGTCATCAGGCTGAATAGCCGTGTCACCCTGCAACAGATGCTTCAGCGTGAAGACTTCAAGGATCGGCTCGATCGCGGATTGCCGGTGAGGGCTCATGAAATCCAGTATCCGATCATGCAGGGCTGGGATTCCGTTGTCATCCGCTCCGATGTGGAACTAGGCGGAACGGATCAACTTTTTAATATTCTTGTCGGGCGTGATCTTCAGAAGGAGGAGGGACTGCACCAGCAGGTGGCGATGCTGCTACCGATTCTCACCGGCCTTGATGGCATGCAGAAGATGAGCAAGAGTCTTGGGAATGCCATTGGTGTGGCCGAGGCTCCAAGGGAAATGTTCGGAAAGATCATGAGTATTTCCGATGAGCAGATGGGGGATTATTACCGCCTTCTCCTTGGAGAGAATAACATTCCAGGAATCCATCCCATGGATGCCAAAAAGTCGCTTGCCGAGAGACTGACCTCCCGTTTCCATTCAGCCGCCGAAGCGCGGCATGCCCGTGAGGACTTTGAGCTTCGTTTCTCGAAAAAGGATCTGGAGTTGGCGGATCTTCCTGTTTATCGCCCTCCCTCCGGGCTTCCCCTCGACATCATTTCGATTGGTGTCGATGCCTTTGAGCAGGTTCTTGGAATCAAAAAATCTCGCGGTGATCTCCGCCGTCTTGTGGAGGGGGGAAGTGTTTCCTGGAGGGGTGAGAAAATCACCGATCCCAAGGCCGTTCTCCCTGCGCAAGAGTCCGGGGTGCTGAAGCTTGATCGGCGTAGCGCAGTCAGGATTGGCTAGAGGGAACCGCTGCTCTATCACGATGATTCCCAAGCTTGGCTGTGTGCCTTATCTCAATGCCAAGCCTCTGTTGGAAGGCCTTTCGTATCCTGTGGCAGGGATGGTACCCTCCCGCCTTTACGAGTCCTATCAACAGGGTGAATTTGATGCAGCTTTGCTATCATCAGTCGATATATTATCCATGCCTGATATATCCGTCGTCGATCATGTCGCCATCGCTAGTAAGGGAAATGTCCACAGTGTGATCATGGCCTATAGTGGAGAGTTAAAGTCGATCAAAAAAGTTCATCTTGATCCTGCTTCCCATACCTCAAATGTTCTCCTAAAAATTATTCTCCGGGAATTTTTCAATATCTCACCTGAATATGTCCAATTTCAAACTGACGAAACCTCTTTTTTGAGCGATGGCGCTGCCCATCTTTTCATTGGAGATCGGGCCATCTCTTTTAGAAAGCGGACATCTTCTGAATCCATTCATCTGATGGACTTGGGAGATGAATGGTTCAGAAAAACAGGATTTCCATTTGTATTTGCCATGTGGGCACTTAAGTCTGATTATACTAATAAAAAGTATTTATCAGACGCTCTTCGCAATGCCAAAATGCTTGGTCTTTCGCGTCGGCAAGAAATTGCCTCTCGTACACCCGATCCTACCTTTTCCCTCCGTTACCTGACAGAATTCATTCATTATGATCTCGAGGAAAATGAAAAGAAGGGGTTGCAACTTTTTGCTGATTATCTCCGAAAATATCGTTTCGTAGAACCACTCGGGAACTCGCTTGTCTATTTTTAAATAACATAAGTTTACATCTTTCATTGTTTCCACCCCGAATGATTGTTTTCGTAATCGCGCTCCTGCTCCTCGTGACAGGCCCCATTTTAAGGGCGGAAAATGTTCCCTATAAGGACCCGAAGCAGCCCGTCGAAACCAGGATTGAGGATTTGCTCGGTCGTCTGACGCTCGACGAGAAAATCGAGATGCTAAGTGGAAGATTCCCCATGTCCCTCCATGGTAATGAGCGTCTGGGGATACCGGCCTTCACCATGGGAGACGCCTGCATGGGGATCCATAACTATGGAAAAACAACTGCCTATGCGAATGGCATTGCTTTGGCGGCGACCTGGGACGTCCAACTTGCGGAAAGGGTGGGGGAATCCCTCGGAAGGGATTGCCGGGCCCGTGGTGTGAATTTCCTTCTTGCTCCCGGCATGAATCTTTATCGCGCTCCGATGTGCGGGCGGAACTTTGAATATCTGGGGGAAGACCCTTATCTGGCTGGCGACATCGCCTCTCACCTTATTAGGGGTGTGCAGAGTCAACAGGTAGCTGTCACGGCCAAGCACTTCGTTGCGAATGAACAGGAGGTGGATCGACACGATCTTAGTTCCACGGTGGATGAACGGACGCTCAGGGAACTGTATCTCAAGCCCTTTGAAATGGTGATTAAGACTGGTGCCTGGGGCGTCATGAGTTCCTACAATCCCCTCAATGGGATCCATACTTCGCAAAACGACTGGCTGTTGAATAAGATCCTGAAGGGGGAGTGGGGATTTGGGGGCATTGTCATGTCCGATTGGATTTCCTGTTATGATACCCAAGGCATTTTTAACGGGGGTCTGGATCTCGAAATGCCGGAGGGTAAATTCTTCAATAAAGAGAAGCTGTTGCCCCTCATTCAGTCAGGGAAAGTGCAGCAGGCGACCCTTGACGACAAGATACGGCGGCAGTTGAGAGTGGCGTTCAGTCTCGGTTGGTTCGACCGTCCGCAGCAGGATCCATCGATTCCCAAAGACGATCCGGCAAGTGATGCCCTGGCACTGCAAGGTGCGCGGGAATCAGTGACTTTGCTGAAAAACGAGCATTTACTCCTGCCTTTGGATTTAACCAAGGTGAAGAAAATCGTCCTGCTTGGGCATAATGCTGATCCAGCCGTCTATGGGGGAGGGGGGAGCGCCCTTGTCGATCCGTTTCACAAAGTCAGTGTTTATCAGGGGATTCGGAAACTCGTCGGACCGAAGGTAAAAGTCATCCTTGTTCCTTGGAAGAGATCCATGAGTACCGCCGCGAGTCCGCCCCCCGTTGCGAAACCACATCCGGAGGCTCTCGAGGCCAATGGGGCCGAGGGCACCCCTCCCATCCCCTCCGAGTTTATCGCCGAGGTGAAGAGTGCCGATGTCGTGATCGTCTGCGCGGGCTTCAGCCAAGCCCAGGTGCAAAAGGAGGCGGATCCCAAGCAATTCGATGAGGAAGGAGAAGGCGCGGATCGCTCCTATGCGCTGCCTCCCGGTCAACCGGAGGTCATCAAGGCGGTTGCAGCATTGAATCCCCGGAATATCGTGATTCTTAATGCCGGAGGAAGCGTGGCGACAAAGGACTGGATCGGCTCGGTGCCCGTTTTTCTGGACGCATATTATCCGGGTCAGAACGGAGGCACCGCCATCGCAGAGATCCTTTTCGGTAAAACCAATCCCTCGGGCAGACTCCCCTTCTCCTGGGAGAAGCGGTGGGAGGATTGCGCGGCCTTCGGCCATTATCCCACTTACGAGGAGGGCAAGCTCCGCAGGAATGATTATCAAGAGGGGGTGTTTCTGGGGTACCGCTGGTTCGACAGCAAAAAAATCGAACCGTTGTTTCCCTTTGGATTCGGTCTGAACTACACAACTTTCAGCTATTCGGATCTGAAGATTGTTCCAGGAAAGGATGACACCTTGAAGGTTGAGGTGACGATCAGGAATACCGGTACCGTATCAGGCGCTGAAATCGTCCAGCTCTACATCCAGCCACCCAAGACGGATGTTCCCCGCCCCGTCAGGGAGCTCAGGGGTTTTACCAGGGTTGAACTGGCACCCCATGAGGGTCGGAGGGTTGCGCTCTCCCTTCATCGTCGGGATCTTGCCTACTGGGATCCTGCTTCCAAACATTGGAAGGTCACGCCAGGAAACTATGTCTTCGCTGTGGGATCATCCTCGGCAAAGCTCCTGCTTCATGAGGATCTGATCGTGTCAGACAGCAAGTTTGATTAAATCACTCCAGGGCGAGTCTTTGCGTAGAGCAGTTTAACTAATTCTATGGCCATTCTTTGCGGCGGCATCAGGTGTTTGGAAGTGTCGCATTGCTTGGGCTGTAGCACAGTGACTACAGCCGCTTCGCTTGCTTCTTGCCAACCAACACCATGAAGCTCGCAAATCTAGGGCCGCACTATTATTTAAAATGCTCTAGCCATCTCCCATGGTCTCGTTTAGTCAAATGCCCATGGTGAATCTGAATAACTTTTGTTTTCCCAAGAAATCCGCACTGCTTTCTTCTGCTGCCGTCGGTTTTCTTCTCATCGCAGGCTGTCAGAAAAAGCCGACAGAGCCAGCAGTCCGTCCCCCGGTGCCCGTGACGCTCGGTGTTGTGGTGGAAAAAAATATGCCGAACCACAAGGAGTGGATTGGCAATCTTCAAGGCACGGTCACTTCGCTTGTGAAGCCGAACATATCGGGCAACATCATTCAGCGATACTACACCGAGGGGAGTGTGGTGAAGCAGGGTGACCCTCTTTTTCAGATCGATCCCGCCCCCTATCAGGCGGCGCTGGATCAGGCCAAGGCAAACCTTGCCACGGCCCAGGCGAATGAGACGAAGGCCCAGCAGGATTTCGTCCGCTATCAGAGCCTCTTTGCAGGCAAGGTGATCAGTGTTCAGGAATTCCAAAACCAGCAGCAGAGTTACCAGGCGACGGTAGGTCAGGTTGCCTCCCAACAGGCTGCTGTTCAGTCGGCCCAGGTGAACCTCGATTTTACCAAAGTCGTCGCACCCATCGATGGGCTTGCGGGATTGGCGAATTACGAGGTCGGCACCTATGTCAGTCCCGGATCCCAGGAACCGCTCACGACCATCGTCGCCATTGATCCGATCAAAGTGGTCTTTCAGGTCGGGCAGGACGATTATATCAGTTTCATCAGCAGCAGTCTGAAGAACCCGTCCTCCCAGGCAGAAAAGCGCAAGGAGGATGAGGCCTTTGGGATGCAGATGCTTCTTTCCGACGGAACGGTGTTTCCTCAGAAAGGAGTTTTCCGTGCTGCCAATAACCAGATCAGCACCCAGACGGGTTCGATCACCGTCGAGGGGCTCTTTCCGAATCCCGGTATGCTCCTGCGTCCCGGTCTCTTCGCACGGGTGCATGCGACCGTCGGAGTTAGGGAGAATGCACTGGTCGTGCCTCTGCAGGCCGTGATTACCGTGATGAACCTGAATCAGATTGCCGTGGTGGATGACGACAACAAAGTCACTGTCAAGAATGTGACGATTGGCGAGACAACCCGCGAAGAGGCCGTCGTGCTCTCCGGTGTGAATGCCGGGGATAAAATTGTGGTTCAGGGAACGCAGAAAGTCACGGAGGGCTGTACGGTCATGCCGCTTCCATCGAGTCCGCCGTCGGACCCTGCCGGTGCTTCGGCCTCTCCTGGCGGTCCTGCGGAGGGTGGGGACGCGACGAAGACACTGCCTGCTTCCTCCTTATCACCTGACGCCGCGAAATAGGGGCCGAACGGAAGCCTCAAGCCCTTCTTCACCATGGCAAAATTCTTCATCAACCGGCCCATCGTGGCCATGGTCATTGCGATCATCACGGTGATCCTCGGACTGGTCTGCCTTGTGGGGCTGCCCGTTTCCCAGTTCCCGAATATCGTCCCCCCTCAGATCCAGGTGCAGGCCTCCTATCCGGGTGCCGATGCCACGACGGTGAAGCAGGCCGTGGCCACCCCGCTGGAGCAGCAGATCAACGGCGTGGACAACATGCAGTATATGTATTCCCTGAATTCCAGTTCGGGGCAGTCTCAGATCAACGTCATTTTTGCCAACAACACCGTTCCCGTTACCGACCAGATTCTGACCCAGATGCGCCAGAGTCAGGCGCAATCCCAGCTTCCTTCCCAGGTTGTCAATCAGGGGATCAATGTGGTGAAGACTTCCCCTTCGCCCTTGATCTGCTTCGCCCTCTACTCTGATGACGACCGCTATGACGGGGTCTTCCTGGCGAACTATGCCTACGTCAACATCGTCAACCCGCTGACCCGTCTCACCGGGATTGCCAGCGTGACGATTTACGGATCGGGTCAATTCGCCATGAGATTGTGGCTCGATCCGGCAAAGCTTGCGAATTTCAACATCACGACCCAGGAAGTCTTTAATGCGGTCAACCAGCAGAACACCGTGAATCCCGCCGGACAAACCGGCGCGGAACCGGTCCCGCCCGGACAGCAAATGACTTTTACTGTCCGTGCTCCGGGCCGACTCACGACGGCGAAGCAGTTCGGGGACATCGTGATTCGTGCCGATCAGAATGGTTCGGTGGTGCGTGTGCGGGATGTTGCCCGCGTCGAACTCGGTGCCCAGACCTACAATATCGACGGTCGTTTCAATGGCCATCCGGCCGCCATTGTCGCCGTTTACCAGCTTCCAGGAAGCAATGCCCTCACCGTGGCTGAACTCGCACGGAAGCTGATGGCCCAGTCTTCAACCACCTTTCCCGCAGGTCTGAAATATCAGGTCGCATTGGATACCACCCAGGCGGTTACGGCCAGCATGGAGGATATCGAGCATACCCTTGTCGAGGCCATGGTGCTCGTGCTGATCGTTGTCTTCCTCTTTCTTCAGAACTGGAGGGCGACGTTGATCCCGGCAATTGCCGTTCCTGTTTCGCTGATCGGCACATTCGCCGTTTTTCCTCTCTTTGGCTTCTCACTCAATACGCTCTCCCTCTTCGGCCTCGTCCTGGCAATCGGTCTGGTGGTGGATGATGCGATCGTGGTCGTCGAGGCAATCGAGCACCATATCGAGGAGGGGCTTTCCCCGCACGATGCAGCCGTCAAGGCAATGGAACAGGTCACCGGGCCGCTCATTGCCACAGCGCTGATCCTCTCCTCGGTCTTCGTTCCGACCGTCTTTCTTCCCGGCATTACCGGCGGACTTTACCAGCAGTTCGCCCTCACCATTTCCATCTCGGTCATCATCTCGACTTTCAACGCGATGAGTCTGAGTCCCGCCTTGGGTGCGATGCTGCTGCGTCCGCGCACCGAGGTGAAGGGACCCCTTGGAGCCTTCTACAAAGCCTTTAACAAGACATTCGATGCAGGCCGCTCCGGCTATCTCGGGGTCTGCGGCTATCTCCTTCGAAAGAGCTTTCTTGCAGCGTTCCTCCTGCTCGGAATGGTGGGACTCTCCGCTTTCTTCGGCGCCAAGCTCCCTCCCTCCTTCGTCCCCGAAGAGGATAATGGCTATCTTTACGCCTTCTCTCAGCTTCCGAATGCCTCGTCCCAGCAACGTACCGACCGGGTGGCGCAGCAGGTTTCATCCATTATCTCGAAAATCCCCGGGGTCGATCATGTGACAAGCATCACGGGGTTTAATCTCCTGAGCGGTGTTCAGACGACTTACAGTGCCTTTTATTTCATCACGCTCAAGCCTTGGGATGAGCGGACTAAGCCCGGAGAGGATGCGTTCTCCCTGCTTGGCACCATCAATCGCAAGATCATGCCTGTTCCGGGGGCGGTTAGCGCCGCCTTTCCCCCGCCCGCAATTCCGGGAATCGGCACCTCCGGAGGCACCACCTTCATTCTGGAAGACCGGCTGGGCGTCGATCCGACATTCCTGCAAAAAAATGCCTATGCCTTCATGGCGGCCATCAAGAAGCGCCCCGAAATCGGCTCTGTCACCACGACCTATCTCCCCTCGGTGCCCCAGATTTCGATGACGATCGATCCGGCCCTCTGCCTGATGCTCGGCGTGAATCTCAACGATGCTTACACAACGCTCCAGTGCTTCCTCGGGGGAGTGCCGGTGAATTACTTCAACCTCTTCAATCTCCAGTATTACGCCTATCTTCAGGCGGAAGGTTCCAGTCGTACAGATCCGAAGAACGCTTCTCTTTTCTATGTGCGCAACAAGACGGGGGATCCGGTGCCGCTTTCCAGTCTGCTCCGCATCAAACCGATCCAGGGCCCCGAGTTTGTGATGCGATTCAACATGTTCGACTGTGCCCAGTTCAACATCAACGGAGCCCCCGGTGTGAGCACGGGCCAGGTGATGAAAGCCCTTGAGGAAGTCTTCAAGGAGTCAATGCCTCCCGGGATGGGCTTCGATTACTTCGGCATGTCTTTCGAGGAGAAACAGGCTGCGGAGGGGATTCCCCCGACAGCGATTTTTGCCCTTTCCCTACTCTTTGTCTTTTTGATTCTGGCGGCGCAATATGAGAGCTGGTCACTTCCCTTCAGCGTGCTGCTGAGTACCCCCGTGGCAGTTTTTGGGGCTGTTGCGGCGCTTTTCGTGCGTCGCATGGATAACGATGTCTATGCCCAGATCGGTCTGATCATGCTGATCGGTCTTGCGGCAAAAAATGCCATTCTCATCGTCGAATTTGCCAAGGAGGAGATTGAACGTGGGCAGCCCTTGTTCCAAGCGGCACTCGATGCCGCGAAGCTTCGGCTCCGCCCGATTCTGATGACCGCCTTCGCTTTCATCCTGGGATGCGTTCCTCTCTGCATCGCCACGGGGTCCGGAGCCGTTTCACGCCGGGTTCTTGGCTCCACCGTGGTTGGGGGAATGCTGGCCTCCACCTTGATCGCGATATTTGTGATCCCTGTCTGTTTCTCCTGGTTTGAAAGGGAGAAGGGAGGGGAGCCCGAAAAGTTGAAAGGTGAAAGTTAAGAGGTGAAAAGCCCGGAAGTCCAACAGCCCAACAGTCGATATTCAGAAGTCAGAGATCGGAAGTCAGAGATCGGAAGTCAGAGATCGGAAGTCCATAGTCGACGGTCGACAGTCAGCCCTCGACTCAGTCTTCAGTTTTTTTAGAGATCTCTCTTGTGTCTTGGAGGGCTTCGGCTCATAGGTAATTGCTATGGTCGCAACTTCCCTATCCCCTCTGCCTCAGTTCCCCATTCCGCCCATTTCACGTGGCTGGTCCATCGCCGGTGGTATCGCGATGATCCTTCTCGGATTCTTTGCGCTGGCTGACCAGTTCGTATCAACCGCTGCCGTGGCGACTTTTATCGGCGTGATCCTCATGTTTGCCACAGCCTTTCAGTTGATCAAGGTTTTCACCATCCACGGGTGGAAAAATCATCTCTGGTTTGCTCTGGTTGCCGTTGTTTATGGCGTTGCCGGATATGTTTTCATCGCCCATCCCTTTCATGCGGCTATCGCTTTCACTCTGTTTCTTGGCTGGGCCATCCTGATCGGCGGTATCTTCCGCGCATTTTTGGCCTTCAAAATTCGTGCCCACCAAGGTGCCGGTTGGGTTCTCTTCAGCGCCGCAATTTCCGTGGTTCTGGGTGGTCTGATCATCTCGCAGTGGCCCGGAAGCGGTCTTTATATCCTGGGGCTTTTTCTTGGCATCGAACTGATTTTTGCCGGTGTGGGATGGCTTGGACTCGGACTGTCCACCAACAAAAGCTAGCCAGGTTCGCAGGTCTGTAGGTGCCGGTGATTGGAATGCACCCGGAGGTTTTTTCGTGGATGATTTCGCGAAATTATTTCCAAGCTCGTGCTTGTAGAATACGAAAATTTTAATTAGTTTCCAACATCCCCATGACAAAATGTCGCCCCAAATTCCTCTTCAGGGAATTTCTCGAAAATCAGTTTTTTCCGGTATTTGTTTGTCTCTTCCTCGTCGTCCCGCTGCTACGCGCTGATGATACAAGCGCTGAGCAGACCCCGGAGGATCTCTTCAAGAAAGGCGCGACGGCTTTTCAGGCCAAAGATTACGCAACGGCCTCGAAGGACTTTGAAAGCGTCCTTGCCATGGGACCCACCGGTGATGCTTTGGAGACGATTCTCTTCAGCCTCGCTGGGACGTACTTCAACCAGAAAAATCTTCCCAAAGCGGAGGAGTATTTTAACCGGGTTCTGAAGGAGTTTCCGAACGGGAAGTATAAAAGCAAGGCCCTGATTTCACTGTCTCAAATTGATTTGCAAACAAATCGGAAGGAGGAAGCTGCAAAGAATCTCAAGTTGGCTTCGGAGGGAGGTGGTGATCTTGCAATCCGTGCCAAGATGGCCGAGGTGTCGCTGATGGTTGAGGCGAACCGACTTTCCGAAGCTGCTGACATTCTCCAAACGATGCTGGCAGGTGGGATCAAGGATGAGCTGACCGTTCAGGCGGCGATGGAACTTGCTGAGATCCAGTCAAAGCAGGGGCATCTGGACGATGCTCTTCACCTCCTGAATCAACTCCAGGGTGTGAGCAATCTTGTCGATAATCCCCTTCAGCTCGACATTCTTGCCCTGCGAATCGGGGATGGATTGCTCGCCAAGGGAGAGAAGAAGAAGGCGCTCAAAATGTATGCCATTGTCCGTCCCAAGGCGGTTGTCATTGATCTTCAGAAAGAGCGCATTGCAACTCTTCAAAAACAGATTGACGATAACAAGGCGGGTCTTCAGACGAATCCTCACGCGGTCATGGAGGTTAATGCCGCCAACGCTCAGTTGCAGACCGAGATAGATACTCTCTCCAAGGTGCTCGACCAGTTCAGCAGTGCACCGGACTCCTTGGTTCCCGTGAGGATTCGCGAGGCCAAGGCCTATGACGAGCTGAATGAAAAATGGGAAACCATTCTCATCTGGGAGACCCTTTTGGACGGCACGACACCAACGATTCGTGAAGATGGTCTTTTTAGTATCGCGACCGCCTATGTCTCGCTCGGCCGACAGGACGATGCGACCGCTGCAATCGACAGGTATCTCGCCGCATTTCCCAACGGGAAATATGCATCGCAGGCGGGTTATCTCAAGGGATCCCTCGCGCTCGAAGCCGGCAATTATGTCGTGGCAGAGACGGTTTTCGGTGAGCGGCTTGCCAAGGGTGACAATTCTGCCATCGCCGCCGACATGCAGTTTCTGCTGGCGAACTGTCAGTTTGCCCAGGCTGCGGATCCTGAAAAGTCGGATAAATACAAGCAGGCCATCGAGAATTACAAAAAGTATCTCGCCAAGTACCCGGATGGAAAATTTGCCGCGGAGTGCATCTATCGAATTCCACTCTCCACCTTCATGCTGGGCGATTATCAAAATGCACTGGATGGGTTGGAGGACTATGTCAAGAAATACCCCAATGGGGATTTTATCGGGGACGCAGGCTACCGCATTGCTCTCTGCTACAATGCTGCGGGGCAATATGACGAGGTTCTTAAGCGCTGCGCCGAGTGGGAAAAGCTCCATACCGGAGAGGTCATGAATGCGGAGGTGGTGGCGCTTGAGGGAGATGCCTATGCTGCCAAGAATATGCCTGCGGAATCCGCGGCAGCCTATCGACGCTCTCTGAAATTGAGTGATTCGGACGAGGTTTTGCAATATTCCCTTTTCGAGGCGAGCAAACAGTATCAGAAAATCAACCCGATCCCATGGGAGGAGATCGAGGGGATGTTCACCGATTTTATAGAACAGCATCCGAAGCACCCCGCCGTTGTGGCCGCCATCTTGATGGTTTCCCGTGCAAAGGTGAAACTTGGCAAGATTGAAGAGGCTAAAGCCTACCTCGCCAAAAATATCCTGCTGATCATTAATGATCGAAATCAAGATGCCGTGGAAAAGCTCCTGACTGCCTTGGCACAGGCTTGTTCCAAACGCCCTCATCCTCCCCTCATCACTACGAATGCCACCTCAGCGATTCCGTTGTCGGTGCATGCCGATGCGTCTGCAACACCCCGTCCATCGCCGACTCCCATGCCGCCCTATGATGCCGAAGCCGATTTTGCCAAATATCTGGATGATGGCAATGTCGGTGATTCACCGATAGCAAGGGCGAGGTTGGTTTATGGACGGGCCCAGTTGGCCGGTTTTACGAGAAAGCCCGACAGGCAGAAGGAGTTGATGGCTTTCATTTATCAGACGTTCCCCGCCAACAGACTGAGTGCGGAGTTGCTTGCAGATTGCGGTGAGATAGCCCTTCAGAAAGGTGATCTGGATAAAGCGGAGACGCTGTTCAAGGAGCTGATGACTTCGTTTCCAAAGAGCGAACTGCTGGAATTCGCTTACTGCGGATTAGGGGAGGTGGCTCTAGAAAGAAATCAACCCGTGGCCGCGATTGTCTGGTTTGATTCTGCCGTCACTATTGCGAATGCCGAAGTCAAGTTGGCCGATATTACCTATGGTAAAGGAAGGGCGCTGCTTGCTCAGGGAAAACTCGACGAGGCAAAGAAGAAATTTGAAGAGGTCGCGGGAAACAAGGATTGGCGCGGGGAGATCACGGCAAAGGCACTCAACTCGCTCGGAGATGTTGAGGCGCAACGCGGGGATCTGGCTGCGGCAACCCAGTATTACCAGCGTGTCTTCGTGGCCTATCAGCGTTTTACCGATGAGGTCATCACGGCCTACCTGAAAGCCGCCGATGCATTCATCAAACTGAACAAGCCCGAGATTGCCGCCGCTCATCTGCGCGAGATGCTGTCCAAACCCAAACTTGCCAAAAATCCAAGGGCCGACGAGGCACGCAGGAAGTTGGAATCGCTTCCTGCTGCAACACCTACTCCCACTTCTGATCCTGGAACAAACACCTCATCCAACAAGTCATGAGAGAGTTCAAACACACTTTTTTTCACCCGCTGATTCTGCTTCTTTCAGCAGCCTCCCTGCTGACGGCCGAGGAGATCACTACCAGTGACGGCCAGGTTTATTCGACTTCAAGCATGACTCGTTCCGGAAACAGTATTCTGGTCAAGGTGGCGACAGAAAGTGGAGGCACGCTGGAAGAGGGAATTCCGATAAAACGCATTGTCAAGGTTTCGTTTGCCGAGCCTCCCGAACTGGCCCAGGTAAGGACGGCTTCAGAGGATTGCAACACGGCTGAAGTGATTTCATTATCCAGAGACTATGTTTCCAAGGAGATGGATTTTAGAGATCTTCCTGGATCCTGGTGGTCACAGATTGCAGATGCTCGTCTTCTAGCCCTGGCTTCCGCCGGGAAGAATGCGGAGGCATCTTCCCTTGCCGATCATATCGGCTCCCTCCAGACTCCGGGCTCCGCGTCTCTGGCCCGGGGAGGAACTCTCTTTGGCTCCTTGGAATCAGGTGATACGGCGGCGGTGATTTTGGGAGCCAAGGCTCTTCCTGCTGTTGGAGGAGACAAGGGATCAGCTTTGGCTCAACTGGCGCTTGGCCGGGCCTTGCTGCTGAAGAAAGATTATCCGGGGGCCCTCCGGGCTTTCCTGACCATCAAAGTTTTTTATCCTTCCGTGACCCTGCTTCAACCGGCAGCTCTTCTTGGCGCTGCCAGTGCCTATATCGGACTCAAGGACACAACCAGCGCAAAAGAGTCGCTCCAGGATATCTTTGATGGGTACCCCAATTCAATTCAGGTTTCGGAAGCAAAAAATTTACGCGAACAACTTAGCAAGTCTTGATCATTCCTTGATTCAGCATATAAACAACACAACCTCCATGAAACATCCAAAAAAGTATTATCTCCCGCTTCTTTGCCTAGGCTTCCTTTGTCTCGGCACGGTAGCTCTCTCCGCAGCTGATGAAGACAAGGATGCCGGCAAGGTCCATACGAAAAATTTATTTGAAACGATCCTTGAAGGGGGATGGGTCATGGTTCCGATTGGTATCATGTCGATTCTCACGGTTTACCTTTCCGGGGACGGATACATGCGCACGGAGATCAAGAAAACCTCTCCTCCGGAGTATGAGGCTGAGGTAAAACTGTTTTTTCAGCAGGGTGATTATGTGGGTGCCTACAATTTTTGCCGTCAGAACAAATCGCCATTGACCAATGTGCTCCGGGTTGGAATCTCACTTCTTGGGGACGGAAAACTAATCGTGGAGGAGGGGATGCTTTCCGAAATGCAGAAGGAAAACTCCCATCTGAGCACGCAGGTGAATTATCTCTCGGTCATCGGCGTGGTGACTCCGATGATCGGTCTGCTTGGTACGGTGACGGGAATGATCAGGGCCTTTAGTACCCTTGGAGCCTCGGGTATTGGTGATCCCGCCAGTCTCTCGGGCGCCATCGGAGAGGTGCTTGTGGCAACGGCAAGCGGCTTGGTGATCGCCATTCCTGCCTTTGGCATGTTCTATTTCCTTCGCAGCCGGACGATTACGGCGATGCACCACATTCAGGATACGATCAACCAGCTCTTCCGCAAGATGCCCTACGAATATCTGGCCGGGGTTCATATCAGTGGTGAGGAAATTTATGCCGCCGCTCCCAACTGGCTGGAGACTTCCACCGAAGGGCATCCCGAAGGTGACGCGGGAACAACGCTGGCCGGGGAGCCCGCATAATCGCGTCTTCCGCACACGACGATGGCAGGAGGAGGCAGCGGAGTTGAACGGGGGGAACCGGAGTTTCAGATTGCTCCGATGGTGGATGTCCTCCTTGTCATTCTCGTCTTTTTCATGATCATCACCTCCGCGCAGGTACTTAATGTGGACAAAACCATTAAGCTTCCTTTGGCTTCGGAAGCTCTCAAAAAGGAAAATTCCCGCATTGAGGCAATCATTAATGTCCGTTGGGATCCCGAAGCGAACCGGGCAAGTTACAATTTTTCCGACCAAATTTATTCGAGAGCGTCCGATCTCCTTGAGCCCTTGAAAGCAACAAAGGCTTCCTTGGAAAAACATGTCAAAGCCGGCCAGAATCCTGAGCTTCGCGTTGTGATTCGTGGGGATCGTGATGTTCCCGCCCTCTTTGTTTCCAAAGCCATGGATGAGGCCGCAGAGGCTGGGGTTTCCGATATTTCCTTTTCCACAGTCAATCATGACTGATCATCCTCCAGTAATTAGATGAAACCTTTTCCTATTGACGATGAAGGAACCCTTGGGTTTCAGATTGCCCCGATGGTGGATGTGGTCTTTGTGATCATGCTTTTCTTCATGGTCATGGCAGGCGCGGTCAAGGTGGAAAAGGAGCTTGTGACACGCCTTCCCGGGAGTGTTGAAACCTCGCCAGCGGTGGAGTTCAATGACGAGACCATCATTTCCATTTCCGACGAGGGCGAAGTCTCCCTGAATGACGAACCAACTGATCCCGTCAACAGCGTGGATCTTCCCAATCTGAAGGCCACTCTAATGAGGCTCAAGGAGAATGCGGACAATGCCAAGCAACCCGTGGTAGTGACAATCGTCAGTGACCAACATGCAAAGTACAGTCGTACCATCAATGTGCTCAATGCCCTTGCGGCAGCCAAGATTACAAATGTTACGTTCAATGTGAGCGACGACTGATTCTTTTCGGAGCATCAAAATCCGGAGTGGATTCCCCGGTTCCCAGACCAAGTGGAGAGTGAAAAGAGGAAAGCGGGGAGTGGATTAAAAAAAGGTAAAGCTGCCGAAATCCTCTAGACCAGTCTTTTGTGCATCGATAGCTTCGCAAATCGCATTGTCTTTGGAGGTGACCCTTCGTAGCGCATCCAAGAAAAGGCCTAGTAACCCACGATGACCGTGGATAACAATCCAAATTGGAAATCCCTGAGTAACTCCCTGAAAATGATTTTATTCTCTGCCCCCACCGTTAAGAACAGTACACTCTATGGGCGACATTTCCGCCGGATCGCGCGAGGGAAGTTCACCGAGCCCGTTGCCATGCTGGCATTTGCCTGCGCCGCAATCTTCACCACCCTCACAGGTGCCAAAGCCGACAATATCGATTACGGGGCCGGCAAGGTCAACTCGCTTGCTCCGACCGCCGGTACAAAGATTGGAGGAACCGACAATTATAACTATCTGGCTCTTGCGGACCATCAGGGGCCGAGCGGCGTGCCGGTGGGAGGAATCGGGGTAGGCTGTTTTGATTACAATCCGGAGGGCGCATTTACCCGGATATGCATCAACAACTGGCACGCCTCAGATCAGGCAGACGCCGGTATCATTCATAAAGCACCCGGGACGTTCCTGGCCGTCTGGCGCGACGGGAAAACACAACTTCTCCAACGCGGGGAGTCGCAGGCGGGGATTCAACCGGCCGCACACACCGTGTACCGCGGCCTCTTTCCGGTTGCCGAGTGTAGGGTGGATGACGCTGCTACGGTTCGCTGCTGGTCTGGATTGGTGCCGCAGGATGTCAGGGATTCCTCCCTGCCACTAGCCTGGATCGAGGTCGAGGTTGGCAATTCCACGGCTGCATCGCAGCAGGTGGCAGTGGCCTTTTCGTGGCAGGATGTGATCGGGCGCGGCATTGTGGATGTTTCCAATCTGGACCTGCTCAAACGGGGGGGTGCCACGACTTGGGGAAAGGAGGAGGCCTTCAATAAGGCTGACAAGGCGGGACAAAAGACGTGGACGTTTCTCGACCGTGTTTCCACTCAGGCCGGGGCGTTTACGGTCGGTTCCCTGACTGGCGTCAGGCAATTCAGCGCACCGCTGCATCCAATCTTAAATACCTATCAGAACTATAATAATGAAGTGGCTGTGCTCGCGGAAAATTCGGGTGGCACTGAGGTGACCATTCTGCCGGGCTATTCGGTCGACGATGCCGGTAACGCATGGAAATCGTTCCGTGACTCCGGCCATTTTGATAAGGCCACCGGGACCGTGCCTCTCTTTTCCCCTGAGGCAAAGAGGGAAATGGCGAGCGCTGTCGCGATCCGGGCTACGCTCAAGCCGGGTGAAAAAAGGGTGTTCCGGTTTGCGGTGGCATGGTTCCAGCCTCAACTCAAACCGCAGGGGGATCCGATAACCTATTTTGGCAAGGCGGATTATGGGCGGTACTTTCATAACTACTTTCAAAGCCTCCCACAGTTGTTGGACTATGCGGCGCAAAACCGCGAGCGGATCAGGCAGGGCACCCTCTCCTGGCATCAGCCGATCCTTGCGAGCACCTATCCGGACTGGCTGAAGTTTAAGCTGATCAACAGCGCCTATACTCTTTATGCCAACACGATTCTGAATAAAGCCGGTGACTTTACAGTAATGGAGGGGGGTATGAACGGCCTGGCAGGCACGATGGATCAGCGTCTCAGCGCGCATCCCTTCTACTTCAAATTCTTTACCGCACTGGATCGTTCCGACCTAGAAATGTTTGGTTTGAATCCCGGAAGCGAGGGGCAGATTCTGCATTTTAACGGGCACTATTACTTCGGCATTGATTCCCGCGACGGGGAGACTCCCGTTCCGGACAATTGCATGGTGGACAATAGCGGTGGCTGGCTGGTTCAGCTCGCAAAGGATTGGCAGCAACATGGCGATCTTGCATGGATCAAGCAATTCGACGGGGAGATTCATAAGAGCATCGCCTATTTACGGGCCCGCATCGAGAGCAAGGAATTTCAAATCATCACCGGCTCCACGACATACGACGATTTCTGGCATCCGGAAATTTACGCGTACAATGCGAGCACCTATCCGGTGTTTCTACGAGCCGGCGGCGTATTGCTTGACGCTCTCGGCGACCACGAAGGAGCAAATGCTTGCCGCGAACAGGCCGTGCTCTCGGCAAATGACGCGATCCGGGCGCTCTGGAATGGGAACTTTTTCGCCTATGGCGCGGACCTGGACGGAAAAAACCGCCGGGACGACATCATGTTCAGCGGCCAGCTTGCGGGGCAATTCCTGAGCCGCTATTGCGGATGGGGCGATGTTTTTCCGATGGATCTGGTCCGGAAATCGATCCTCTCGCAATTGAAGAGCAATATAGCCGGTTCTCCCGACTACTATGCGCCCAAAGTCTGGCTGGTGAAGGATGGCAAGGCGATGAGGGACCCCAGACGTCCGAATGATCCTAACGCGAATTCCACCTGTTGGCCTTTCTACCTCGAGAGTTACACCGCGATGGCCGCGATACAGGCCGGCTATGTCGACGATGGCCTCGAAATCATGCGCCACATACAACTCGTCAATTTGCGCAATGGCTGGACCTGGACACAGGATCTCTGGCAGCCGGGCGAGCTGACCTATGTTTGCGCGCCGGTCACCTGGTTTATCACGGATGTTCTCGCGGGTACGGCGCTTGATATCCCTTCCAAAACACTCTTCCTGGCACCGGTGCTTCGTCCATCCGATGACAAACTGGTACTTCCCGTCTACTTTCCCCGATTCTGGGCAACAGTTACCGTGGATCGCAAAGGCCATCAACTTGCCCTGCAGGTTACCCGGACATTTGGAGATCCCAACTTCACGATTGAACATGTGATTGCGCAACCGGTCGGCCGGCCCACATCGGAACTTCGTACGGTGGACATTCCTCCATTCAACGTTCGCGACGGCGCGGTCTTGGATCTTTCGGCCTATTGGGATAAGTTGGTCGCGGCTGACGTGCAAGGTGCCGTCCTTGGCGAAAGCACGCCCCGACAACTCGCGCTACCCTTGGGACGTGTCCATTCAGACGAGTCAGCGCCGTCACCGTCTGGCAAGAGCATTATTATCACCGGAAACATCACTCACTTTAAGACACCTTCAGGAGTGAAGGTTGAGGGCGTTCCAAATGACGGTACGTACAACGAAGAGGTCTATGGCGACTCTTTTACCGCCAAGGCTGCGGGACTTCCAGCCGGGACCTATACGATCGAGATTGATTTTGCCGAACTTTTCGTCCAAGGGCCGGGAAAAAGGGTCATGAAGATCACCAGTGGGGATAACGTCTTGGCGGACAATCTGGACCTTTTTGCCGTTGCCGGATTTGCCAAGCCTTACAAGCTTCAAGCTAAAGTTGACCATCAGGATGATGCCCTCCGCGGCCCGCTTGCCATCACCTTCACGGGAATCAAGGATAATGCCAAGTTTAACGCCATTCATATTTTCGACGCAGAAGGAAAGGAAGTTGCATCCGTCAAAGCCGGCGACCTTACCGCGTATACTCCGCCTCTTTAACCACGCGATCATTTTCCAGGTTACCTCGAGGTGATCCGCAAGCATGCGCCCAATGCCATTGCCCTCAAGTTCATCCCTCCATTTGGCATTCCCGTGGACGATCTTAATGCCCTGGTCGCCGCTCATCCGGAGCATCACGATTACTACGTCGTCCATTTTAATGCCAAAGGAGTCGACGTGCAGGCAGCGCAAGTAGTTGCGGAGATTGTCACTGCTTCCAAGCTTCTGGGAAATTCGCTCGCCCAGATGCTTGAAACGTGCGTACCATGTTTCGCCATGACTGTATTGGTAGATTTCTTCCGACAGACGCTTGAAGTCACCGCGATTTCCTTGGGAGCCTCCGGCTTTTTTGGTTTTTGTGGGCTTCTTTCTGTGTCCTTAGAGCGGGGGCACAACCGAGGGGTCAGACGGATTTTCAAGGGTTATCAAGACCCCTCTTTTACTCTGTAAAAGGGCAGTTAGCTCAGCGGTAGAGCGGCTCGCTTACACCGAGTTGGTCGGGGGTTCGATTCCCTCACTGCCCAGTCCTTTATAATCAAGTACTTACAAAAGCAATAGTC
>Ga0302281_10000740_pt1 | contig 24116 bp, 11 predicted proteins | sample III_Fen_E1_2_FD_198762 | JGI IMG/M metagenome (GOLD analysis project Ga0302281, IMG submission 198762) | Peat permafrost microbial communities from Stordalen Mire near Abisko, Sweden - III_Fen_E1_2 | ecosystem: Environmental > Terrestrial > Soil > Wetlands > Permafrost | place: Sweden: Abisko...
TTCAAACACCGCGTCGAGAACACCGCCAAACTCGCCCGTCGATTGAGTCCCCTTTATATCCTCGGCATTCATGCTGTCGGCAGGCTTGCCGTCCACCTCCATTACGCTGCGCGACTCGCTCTTGTCGCGGTAACGCAGCATCTCGGTAATCGTGTCCTTGTGCCGCCAAAGTCCTCTGGCCGCCGGATCAATGGAACGGTCCGTCACTTCGATGCACATGAAATTCGGCAAGCCACTCTTGTAACCCACTGCGCGGCTCCTGGCATCGGAGATCAGCGTCTGCGCTTCTTCCGGCGTTGGCGGCGGAATCAGCTTGCTGGAAGCGGTGATGGCCAGTTCGCCGGCAGCGGCTGGAAGGCCTCCCGCGGTCAGCGCAATGTCCTCCACCGGCGCGCCGCCGCCGCCATGCCCCGTCGAGTCTGCGGCTACGTTTTCACCCGGTTTGCCCTCCACTGAGAACCAGACCTCCTGGGTGGCTTCGCTTCCTCCCTGATTCAGCGTTGCCCTTACCAGGTAATTGCCGGGCGCCAGCGTCTTGGGGAAGGTTGCCAGGTAGGGAAGCGTCCCTCCCACGCTGTTTGCGCGGAGCGGAAGCGGAGTGCGCCGACCGGGGTTGCCATTCCGGATCACCTGCATCTCCAGCGTCGGTGGCTGGGTTGCATGAGGATCCGGATGCAAAATCATGAAGAGCGAAACCGACTTCGCATCCGGAAGCACCGTCCCGGAAAGATTCGGCGTCACCTTCTCCTTCTCATACTGCAACGGCTCCAGGGGATCCGAATCTTCACTGAACGTATCCATCTTCCGGACCAGAACCATGTCGCTCAACGCAGGGCCGTTGGGCACCGCGGGAATCTCGAATGGAACCCGCTGTGCGCTCATCTTTTCGCTGTTATGGTCCTTGACGGCTACCTCAAGCACGTATTTGCCCGGAATCTCCATGAAGTGGCGCTGCAAAGTAATTGCCAGGGTCTTGTCCCGGTCCACCGATTCCACACCGCCGCGCCGGGCGATGTCCTCGGCAAAGTGCTCAATCACCGTGCCGCCGCTGTCCTTGATCTGCGCCACAATGGAAGCATGCGCCGAGTAAAGGCCCGTGTGCGTATCCGGCTTCAAGTCCAATGCCGAGTACGGCACTTCCACAACCAGCGTATTGGTGTTGCCATCGGGCAGATTGCCGAAGCGAATGATCGAGGCGTTGAACTTGAAGTCCGCAGGAAGCTCCGGCGCTTTCAGGCTCTTGAGCAGCGCTGCCTCAAACGGACGCATTCCGCCCGCGGTTCCCGGCGGCACCGAGAAGTATCCCGTCTTGGCCTGAACCGTGAGACCCGTGCGCAGCGGCTTCACGGCGATGGTGCGAAACTTCCCGTCGTACTCCTGTGCCGGCGGCGTATAAGTGGCCTCGTAGTAGGTCGACATGTCCTGGACCAACTGCTGCAGCGGTCCCCGCACGCTGAGCTGCGCGTCGATGTAAGTGCCGCCAGTGCTCTTCGACAGATCGGACATGGGGCTCTTGATTTCCATATACCGGTTCGGATCCTCGTTATTGCCTCGCGCAAAATCAGTCATCACGGCGAGGTCCTGAGCTTGTCCCCACTGGGGTCCTGTAGCCGAAGGCGTACCGGAGATCGGCGCTCCCCCCTCCCCCTGTATCTGTACGGCAGTGTCGCCATGGGCGTTGACGACAATCGCGGTAGGATTAAATCTGGACTCATTCTGGTTGACAGCTTGCTGCACTTCACGCCGCCCAGCCAGGTTCGTCGCGTCCAAATCGACGGTATAAATGGTAACTCCAGCCTTGGTGGCTGCACCGGAAATGGTATTCAGCATTTCCTTCGAGCCCGAATCAAGCATCTCGTTCAATGTGAAATAGATAATCGCCTTTCGCTGCGAAAGCTGCTGCTGCGAACGAACCAGGCCCAGAATGCCGGCCAATTCGCGGTTGGCGTGCTGCTCCTGCACAACCAGTTGTGCCTCTTCCATCGCCTTCAGCAGGGTTTGAGCCAGTGCCCGTTCGTTCACATCCACATGCCGCCCGGCCGAGTCCGCACCCGTATGTGCAATCGAAATCAGATCTTTTTCCGCTTGGGCGGCAACCTTCGCCTTCTCCACTTCCGCCGGATCGTGAACGATGTCGATCGACTGGGTCAGCGTGGAAGTCATGTGTACGGCGTTGCTTTCCGTAGCCGTATCCACCGCCGAATCCACCAGTCTGCGATCCTCTGTGAACCCCTGAAGAAGCCGCATCCGCCCACTGAAGTCCATAACGGCAAAGGAGTAACCGGTAGCCGGAAGCACCTTCAGAATCTTGTCCGCAATGTTCCTTGCGCTCTTTGCCAGTGCGCCTTCAAAGTGGTCGAAGACCAGCGTAACGACATGACCTGTGGTCCCGTTGCCCTGCACAAGACGAAACCCGTTCAGCTTCACGGGAGTGCCGTTGTCGGTTACAGCGACATCCTCCGGCTTGAGGTCGAGAACGGCCTTGTGGTGCTTGTCGTGAATTACAATATCCAGCGCGACTTCGTCCACGTTGGTCTTCAACGTCAGCGTCGGCTCGTTTGCCGCCGGAGCGGGAGGGGTTGCCTGGGCGGTTTGACCGTTAGCCGGCGAAATAAGCAAGACCACGAGCACTCCTGCAAACAACCAACCGGCGGTTTTCTTAGCGAACTTCGATCCGGCGATGCGGCTCTGATATGTATACATGCGGAATCCTGATTTCCTCGTGTTTTCTGTGCAAACGATATTGGCGCCTTTTTGCCTGGAAACATTTCCAATGAACCGAATCTGGAACCTGCCCCCGGCAACCCATGCTCTTCGTATGGAATTGTATTCCCATGGAGAGCCGTTGTTAATCATAGTCTTTTACTCATATTGACGATTTTGAAGGTCGATAGTTTACCTGGTCCAGCGCGCATAGTTTCCTTCCGAACTCAACGCCTGGAAAGCCTGGCCGTCCGCTCAAAAGCCGCAATGAGACCTAGCGTTCCGGCCCCTACAATCGCGAATTTCCAAAAGCCCTCAGGACAGTGCCAAATGCAGTTGCCGAGCCTGTTGAAGCAGGGTATCCCCAACCCGGAACGGGTGATGAGGATCACATTGCGCGGCCGAAGGCGGCTCCTACTATGAATGCAAGCTGTCCGCGCACGCCCGGAACCGAATCCTGGGCACGCTTCCCTGAGCCGCATCCAGGGAATGGGTTCCGTGCGTATCCACAGCGATTCCAGGGGAGATTCAATGAGACGGATGCTTTCGGCCCTCACCGCCGTTCTGCTTGCAACGGGAGCAGGGCTCACCGGAAGGGTAATTGCCGGGGGACCTGCAAACGGCGTCAGCCCTGCATCTTCGCTGCGCGCTCAGGCCGTTCCCGCGTACCTCAAGTTGGTTCCAATGGATTCCCCCGCGGCGGTTCCCGGTCCGGCGATTACGATCGACATTCCCCTCAACGGAACCATCTATCCGCCAGACCTCATCCCTCCGCAGTTTGCGTGGCGCGACGCTAACCCCGCCGCCACCGTCTGGCGAATCGAAATCGCTTTCGGCGAACGCGCGCACCCAATCAGGGCCTGGTCGAACGGCGAAAAAATGGAGCTTGCGCCTGTCGACTCGAAGCTGGTGGGCTATGTGCCGCCTACGCTCACCCCGGAGCAGGCAGCCGCGCACACCTGGAGACCCGACCCAAAAACCTGGGATGAGATCAAGCGGCATTCGGTCGAATCGCCGGCAACGGTCACCATCGCCGGTTATGCCAGCCAGAAAGACCGCGAGCCGCTTTCCCAGGCGGAGGCGAAGATTCAAACCTCTCGCGATCCCGTCGGTGCGCCCATCTTCTATCGCGATGTCCCCTTGATTCCGCCCGATCTCGAAACCACGCAGCGCGGCGTCATCAAGCCCCTGCCCGATTCCGTTCTTCCCATGATCAAGTGGAAGCTCCGCTATGTCTCGGAAACGCAAAGCAAGACCATGATGGACAACCTGCCCACCTGTGGCAATTGCCACTCGTTTTCGCGTGACGGCAAAACCATGGGCATCGACGTGGACGGCCCGGCAAACGACAAAGGGATCTATGCCCTCGTCCCCATCAAGAGGGTCAGCTCCATCAGCAACGATTACTTGATTCACTGGAGCGCATTCTCCGAGGAGCACGCGCAAAAGCGCTTCGGCTTCATGAGCCAGGTCTCGCCCGACGGAAAGTTCGTAGTCAACTCCATCGATGTGCCCTATGCCCATGGCACACGCGTGCTCGACAGGCTCTATAACGGCTTTTACCCCAGCTACGGCTTCGGGCAGGTCTTCTATCCCACCCGCGGAGTGCTGGCCTGGTACAGCAAAGACACCGGCAAACTGGCCCCGCTGCCGGGTGCCGACGACCCCAACTACGTCCAGACTTCGGCCTTTTGGAGCCCCGATCAAAAGTACCTCATCTTCTCCCGCGCCACTGCCAGAGACCCTTACCCGCCGGGATACCAGAGGGCTAACTTCGCCAACGATCCCAACGAGACGCAGATTCAATACGATCTCTACAAAATTCTCTTCAACGACGGAAAGGGAGGCACCCCGGAAAGAATCGTTGGCGCGTCTGAAAACGGCATGAGCAACAACTTTCCCAAAGTCTCGCCCGACGGCAAGTGGATAATTTTTGTTCAGTGCAAGAACGGGCTGCTCATGCGTCCTGACAGCAAGCTATACATTGTTCCCTTCGAAGGTGGCGAGGCGCGCCCGCTCGAGTCCAATCTCCCCGTCATGAACTCCTGGCACTCCTTCTCGCCCAATGGTCGCTGGCTGGCATTTTCCTCCAAGAGTCCATCCCTCTACACCCACCTCTATCTCACCCACATCGACGAGCAGGGACACGCCAGCCCGCCGGTCGTGGTTGAAGATGCCACGGCGTCCAATCGCGCCGTCAATATTCCGGAGTTCGTCAACCTCGGTCCGGAAGGCCTTGATCGCATAGAGACCCCGGCCATCGACTTCTACCGCGACTTCGACCATGCCCAGCAGCTGCAGGACAGTCACAAATACGCCGATGCGGTCCCGGCGTGGCAGTTGGCGGCGGCAAAAGATCCCACCGACGCTCGTCCCCTCAACAACATGGGAGTGGCATTGGCCGCCACCGGCAAATCTGCCGAGGCCGTCGAAGCCTATAAAAAGTCTCTCTCCATAAGTAACGACAGCTCGCAGACCCACAACAATCTGGGCAGCGTACTGGCCCAATCGGGACAAATGGACGAGGCTCAGGCTGAGGTGCGCAAGGCCATCGAGCTGAACCCCGATAATGGCTCGGCGCATATCAACCTGGGCCACATTCTTGAAGTCCAGGGCGGGCATCGCCAGCAGGCCATCGAAGAACTGACCAGGGGAATCGAGCTTGCGCCTAAATCCTCCGACGGCCACAACATCTATGGGGTCATCCTTGCGCGCATGGGCAAGCTAGACGAAGCCATCGACGAACTCCAGAAAGCGGTCGATCTGGCGCCGCAGTCCGCCGAGTGCCGCTACAACCTGGGCCGCGCTCTGGCGGCAAGCAGCCGGTTTGCCGACGCGCTGCCGCAATTTGAAGCCGCAGCCGCCCTCTCCAACGGCCAGGAGCCGTCGATTCTGCAAATGCTGGCAGCCATGTACTCTGAGACGGGCCAGTATCAAAAGGCTGTCGATACGGCGCAGCATTCGCTCGACCTGGCCATCGGCCAGCGAAACGACGAACTGGCCAACGCACTGAGAGGAAATCTGGCCCGCTACAAGCTTCAGGCCCAGCAAAGCCCAAGCCCCGCCGGCAGCCCGAATCAGTAGCACCGCGTGTAGGACTTACTCGGTTCAAAGTAGGATTTATTTGATCCGGGCTTTAGGTGGACGCTTTCACTGCACTGAAGTCGATCGAGTTCAACAGCGAAATGGTGTAGTGGATGGTGCAACTCGAACCGCCACCACCGCCAGACGAAGAAGTTGAGCCCGGCGCCGATGTGTACACGAACTCATCCCTTGCCGGCCCTGAGGAAATGAAGTGGCGGAACTCAAGTGGCGTTCGTTGAGTGCATTTCCCCAGCACGCAAATGGAATGCCGGCGTCCATTTGGGCTCGTTGTGAAAAGACTTGTTACTGTTAACGCCAGCGCTACCAAAAATATGCTGCCTCAACCTTCGGGGAGCCGGGCTGCCCATCGATTATCTGTGTGCTCAATACAATTTCCATATTATTCTTGTCGCCGGCTCCTTGTGCAGCGCGCTTTATCTGGGCCAGATCGCCAGGGTCGGTTAGAAACTCCCCTGCCGCGATTGTGCCTCCGCGGCCGATTCCCGCGGCAATTACAGAAAGGTTCCCCGTATTGATATCGGTGAACCGCGCAACGATTGCGTAGTCTCGATAGTTGTTGGTGGCCATCTGCACGGACCGGTCTACTACCCAGCGTGTCTGAGCCGGGGCAACACTATCCACAATCGAGAACTGAGACATGTCGGCATTGTTCGCAAAGTGATACCGCAAGGAGTTGGTCAGCCGCAACGTCCATGCGTTATCGAAGGCTCCGATGAAGACCGTCGGTCCATTGCGCAGATCTTGAAGGCTTGTCGCACCCTCGCCTCTTACCGTGTACTTCTTGCCGCTCGACTGAAGGATCCCGGCGACCTTGACGATGGCATATACATCGTCCATTACGACGGCAGTCAGATTGTCGTTCATCGCAATCTGGTGTGTTGGCTCCGCAGCGTCCCGAAGTGAAATAGCCGAATATTGAAGCTGGTCAGCCAGGCACAGAAGTACAGGATCCTTCGCGGTCAACACCGGTTGCCAGAAGGAATCTGGCGGTGGCCGATGCATTTTTTGCCAAAAGACAAGCAATCCCGTCGATAGGAGCCCAGCAATGGCGCAGGCGAGCGCCAGCACGAGCGTAGAACGGCGTCCAAGAATTACCAAGGGAGCAACCGGATTGGTTGCGGGGATTTCAATAGGTTTCGCGGCAGCGCGACCCAATTCCTCCAGGCTGGAATCAACGCTCTTGGGCAAGCGAAACCTGGGAATATAGGAGCCCGAAGGCAGGGCGATGCGAAGTTCGCCTGCATGCGCGGAATCCTGATAATACAGTGCGACGCGTTTCCGAATTTCTGCCGCGGTGACCCGAACAATGGGATCCGCAGCCGTATCGTATTCGGGATCTCTGCCGAATATTTCAATCCCAAGCCACCGCTCGTTGATATTGTCGCCTTCTCCGGCCAGGGTTCGTTCGGTCACAAAGCGAAGGAATGTTGGGAACCGCTTGCTGTGGCTGAAGTGGGGATTTGCCAGGAGCCGCTCCAGTTGATCACGGATGGCGCTCTTCTCAGAGTCGCTCATCGTTGCGTATTCCTCGCGTGGGGAATCGACCGACATGTAAGGCTCCGAAGGTTCGAGGCGATTATACTACGACCAAAAATGCCGATTTCCTGCCCAGGATATTGAATCTGCAAACTTATGAGTGCCAATGAGCGACTTCTATATCTTTACGGATAATAATTACCGCCTTTCGGAAAAGACCGGCAGCCATTTGCCGTAAAGACTAGTTTCTCCATGCCGTACAGACCCTCGATCTCATACCGTAAGCACCTTTACAGGTACTCACTATACGCCTACAAAGGATGCTGGTTTCAAACCCCGATCACAAAGGATGCTCAAGGTGTGAGGTGCATGCATCAAGGAGTCCTGGACCAAACGGGGAATGGCCTTACTGGAGGCTGCAAATTGAAAACTAGAGCCAATGGGAGACAACGGTCTCTATGGAACTGGGGTGGAGTCGCAATTCTGCTTGCGCTGCTGGCAGTCAGCACCCCATGGATCAACGCCCAAATCGCAACAACTACGGCAACGCTCTCCGGTGTGGTCACAGACTCCATGGGTGCGGTGCTGCCGAAGGCGACTCTTACTCTGACGAGTTCGGAGAAAGGCATCACTCGAACCTTCACCACGGACGACGGGGGCCGGTACTTCTTTAATCAACTTCCGCCAGCCGCCTACAGCCTGACGATCCAGGCGAAAGGCTTCGAGACGTATCAACAGAATGGGATCGTCCTCGACGCCGCCGAAACCGCTACGCAGAACGCGACGCTGACGATCGGGGCTGAGACCGTATCGGTCACAGTAACCTCGGATGTCTCCCTGCTGAATACGGATAACGCCAACGTCGCGGCAGACATTGACGCAAAGCAGATCGTGGAGCTGCCACTGAACGTGCGCAACGTCTATGGTTTGGCCACGCTCAACTCTTCCGTGCAAAACACGTCGGAAGGGCAGATCCTCCTGGGCGGCGGCAGCAACACAACCGACACCGCGGATCAGGACATCTCGTTCATGAACTTCGCCGGCGGCTTCTTTGGGACGACGGCCTTCCTGGTCGACGGCTCATGGGATACAGACACCGAGTGGGGCGCGGTCATCTTTGTCCCCGGCGTGGACGCGGTTCAGGAATTCAAAATCCAGAACAACTCGTTCACCGCTCAGTATGGATGGAGCACGGGCAACGTGGTAAACGTGGTTACCAAGTCGGGAACGCACGACTTCCACGGATCGGCATACGAGTTTTATTCCAGTAACAACTTCAATGCCCTCAACTACTTCCAATCACCAGGCAGTTGCCAGGGTCTCCTGAACACCAACCTCTGCACCTTCAGCCGGAACCAGGTTGGCGGAACGGGCGGCGGACCGCTGTACATTCCTGGCGTGTATAAACAGCGGAACAAGACCTTCATCTTCGGTAACTACGAGCACTTCCATGCAAACACCCCGGCCCCGTCGCAGTACACGGTGCCAGACTCCAACTTCCTCGCGGGGAACTTCTCTGAGCAGTTGTCAACCACGTCCGCGGGCAACGACGCTCTAGGCCGGCCCATCTATAACGGTCAGATTTACGATCCTCGCAGCGGCCATGCAATTACCGCCGGCCGACCGGATGCTTATAATCCTGTGACCAACCCCTACGGCACCAACAAGGTGGCCACCACAACCGGATTCATCCGGAACCCGGTCCCAGGCAACATTCTGTCTAACATCACCGGTTACACACCGGATCCTGTCGGCGCCAAGCTGCTGAGCTACTTTCCCGCGGCGCAGAAGTCAGGCAATGTGGCCAACAACCTGACTCTGGCCGGAGAGGCGCCCACGTATTGGAACGAGTACGGAATCAGGGTCGACCACAATATCAACGACAATACCAGCGCCTATTTCCGCTACTCCTACAAGGAAGAGGCAAAGACCGGCGAAGCCGCCAACTGGGGATCCGATCCGGCAGGCCAAGGCAATCAGCGGCCCAACAACCGCTGGGGCATGTGGGCGGGGCTCACGCGGATCTTCAGCCCCACCTTCACCATGAACATCACTTCGGGCGTTCAGATTTGGCATGAAACCTCTACCAATCAGTCGGTCGGTTTCAACCCCTCCACCACTCTCGGACTTCCGCCGTATGTTAACCAAGTGGATCCGATATTTCCCACTGTCAATTTCGGACAAGGGATCTCCCAACTCGGTCCAAGCACCGGGAACACAGAGGGGGTCACCAACCATGGACCCATCGGCACAGTCAATGCCGACTTCATCAAAACGGAGGGAAAGAATACCATCAACTTCGGGTTCATGGGCGTAGAGCAGGTCTTCAGCCAGTTCAACTTCTTCTCGAACCAACTATCGTTCGAAGGAAACTTCACTACCGGACCGAATCCCCTGGCTGGAGCGACGGGTGTCAGCTTCACCGGTAACGGAGTGGCTCAGGCGCTGCTCGGCGTCCTGGACTCTTCCGGCGGCGATCCAACAAACATCGGAACACCGACCACCCCCTATGAGTCCAACCATCTTTTTGGCGAGTACCTGCAGGACGATTGGAAGCCGGTGCATAACCTCACTCTGAATCTCGGCATCCGCTATGAGATTCAAACTCCGTATACTTCGCGCCATAACGAGGGCTCGATCTTCGACCCGAACGCGCTGAATCCGCTGAGCTATTCAGCGGGAATACCCTTGTTGGGCGCGCTCCAGTTCCTGGGGCCCGGCAACCGGTATGTCTACGACCCGAATTACCACAACCTTGCGCCTCGTGTAGGCTTCTCATATCAAGCGATCCCGAAGGCTGTCGTCCATGGCGGATACGGAATCTTCTTTCCGGAATCGTTGACCAGCTCGGGCGCGGTGGATGCGGATGGTTTTACCGCCAGCACCGGCTTCAACCAAAGCTTGGACGGCGGCGTGACTCCCAACCCGAATGTCAGCACCAGCAATCCCTGGGGCGGGCAGTACGCGCAGATTTCCGGCAACGTCAATGGCTCGTTTCAACAAGACGGCAATGGCGTCGGCGGTACCTTCCGAAGCCGTCCATCTCCCTATGTCCAACAGTGGCTCCTGGGCGTGCAATATGCCTTCACGCCGAACGATCAACTGGACGTAAACTACATCGGCAACCGCGGTACTCGCATGGTTAGCAACTGGAATTACAACCAGTTGAATCCGAAGTACCTGTTCGAGGCGGATGGGTCAACACCCAATACCGGTTTCCTTAGCGCGAACGCAACCTCCAATCCCTTGGCTGCGCCGCTCCAGGCCCTCGAGAAAAGTGGGACGATTGCACCGAGTACCTGCAATATCGATAGCGCAAAAGCGGTGCTGAACGAACAACTGCTTCTGGCCTATCCGCAGTATTGCGGCGTGAGCCAGACCGACGCGCCTATAGGCCAGTCGCTTTACAACAGCCTGCAGGTCACTTACAACCACCGCATCAGCAAGGGCCTTACCGCGCTGGTGTCTTACACCTACTCCAAGTTCATTGACAACGTCGAGGGCAACCAAGGCTGGTCGTACAACGGAGCAGCGAACTGGGGCGCCACCGCAAACTACTTCAACCTGGCGGGCGAAAAGAGCGTGGACGCGGGCGATATCCCGCAGGCGCTGGTAGCCAGTTACGTTTATCATCTCCCCATCGGCCGCGGCAGGACGGTCGGTTCTGGAATGAGCCGCGTAGCGGATGCCGTGGTTGGCGGCTGGGAACTTTCTGGAATCGCAACCTTGAAAGGCGGAATTCCACTCAGCGTGTTCGGCAACAACTGGAACTCCTACGGCGGCGATCCCAGGCCGGATGTCGTTGGGAATGTAAAGCCGTCCCATCAAGTAATAAGCAGCAGTGTGCCCAACTCCTGGGCCAACAGCAGTGCCTTCGCCTATTCGGCGTATGGCACCTTCGGTACGGCCTCCCGCTACCTCTCAGATCTGCGCGGGCCCCACTTCACGAACTGGGATAGCGCACTTGAGAAGAACTGGACATTCAAAGAAAGCATGAGAGCCCAGTTCCGCTTCGAGACCTTCAACTCCCTCAACCATCCAAACTTCTATGCGCCGGGACCCAATAATATGAGTCTTTATAATCCCGGTGGTTTCGGAGAAATCACAACCGCGTTCCCTGGTAGAGTTGTCCAGCTTGCCGGAAAGTTCTACTGGTAACCCATTCGTGAACAACTCCTTCAAATTGGTGTTGGTCATCCTGTTGGCCTTGCTGGTCAAGCCCTTACCGGGGCTTGGCCAGAAGCCAGCCGCGCCCACGCTTGAATCGCTCGTGGCCGCCGCCCAGCAGGCTGAGGCTGCGAATGACTATGCCGCGGCAGAGAAGGCTTACAGACAGGCTGTCAGGATTGAGCCGAACATGCCGGAACTATGGGCCAATCTCGGATTGATGCAGCAGGAAGCGGGAGACATTGCCGTGGCAATTCCAAGCTTTCAACATGCCAACCATCTCAATCCTTCCTTGTATGTTCCCAATTTATTTCTTGGGATCGATTTCCTCCGCACCGGCAAAGCGCCGGAAGCAATCCCATTTCTGATCAAGGCTGAAAGCATCAACAAGACCGATCCTCAGACGCCGCTTGCGCTGGGGCGTGCTTACTACTCCGTTGGCAAGTTCTCCCCTGCGGCTCAGGAATTTACGCGCGCAATCGCTCTCGATCCCAAGCTCGGCGCCGCTTGGTTTGCCTTGGGGATTGCACGCCTGAACCAGGTGGAAATGGACTCTCGCAGGATGTCAGTGGAAGCGAAAGATTCCCCATTTGCCGGGGCGCTCTATGCCGAGTCGCTGGAGAAGCAGGCAAGATTCAACGAGGCCGCGACTCTCTACCGCAGCTTGCTCGATTCCCATCCTCAACCCCCATGTCTGCGTTCAGCATTGGGCATTGCGCTCCTCAGGCATCGCGATTCGGAGGGCGCTGCCGCGGAATTTGCCACCGATCGTGCGGCGCATCCGGAATGCGGCTTGGCGCTTCTTGGTCAGGCGCGCATCGCAATCGACCAAGGAGACAATGAGCAGGCAGTCAAGCTGCTCAACGAGTTATGGAGTCGCGACCATCGCTTTTTTGTCTTCAACGACGCCATTTTGATGGAGGGCCTGCCGAATGATTCAGTGTCAGCCTTTGTCGCCTATTTTTCTCAACAGACGACGTCCGTCCCGAGCGATCTGCGCGAAGCCCTCCTCGCAGCCTTTAGCGGCGGAGCAAAGGTTGTGGACGATCTGCGCGATGACGCTGACCATGGCCAGCCGGGAGCCCCTTTGTCCGTCACGCCAGTTTCCACGGACCGGCGCTCCGCCGAAGAGTATTATGCCGCCGGGGAGTTCGGGCAGTGCGCCCAGCGGCTCCGTTCTGTCGTAGCTACGGCGAGCGCCGAAAGACTCCGGCTGCTTGCCGCCTGCTCGTTCTTCGCCGGAGACAACGAGCGCGCCTCCAATGCGGCAACTGCGCTTGAGGTGTTGCAGCCGCATTCCGCCGAAGCTATTTACTGGACGATTCAAGCCAACGAACGGCTCGCGGTTCAATCCCTTGCTCGCTTCCAGGAACTGGAAGCGGACTCCGCCAGGAGCCATATTCTTCTCGGCGACATCTACCACCAGCTTGAGAGGCAAGACGATGCACAGGCGGAATACCAGAAGGCTCTCGCTCTCGAACCCGGCAATCCGGCAGCAATGCTCGGCTTGGCCACGGCATACATGAGCAACAACAAGATTGAGTTAGCCAAGGATACAGCGTACGCAGCCCTCGAGCGCAGTCCGCAGGACCCTGAGCTGAACCTGATCGTGGCGGAGACAATGGTGGCTCAATTTCATTTCGCGGAGGCTGAACCGTACCTGACGAAAAGCCTCAACGTGAAACCGCAATTGCTTGGCCATGTGCATGCCCTGATCGGGAAAGTCTATGCGGAGACCGGCAGAACCAACGACGCCATTCGCCAATTGAAAATGGGTGAGTCAAGCGATCAAGACGGCTCCGTTCACTACCTGCTGGCGCGGCTCTACCGCCGGATTGGCGATACCAAAAACGCATCCGCCGCGCTGGAGCAGGTCAAGACAATCAAGCAGAAGCTCAGCCAACACGTCAAGACCGTCGAGGATCCGGATCTCTCCTCGCTCGAGTCTCCCCCAGGCTAAACCGCCATGCCAAAGCCAGGCGATGGCTTCCATTTCCCATTGCACCCACAGCGCAGGCGTTATTTCATTCCAGGAGCCATTATGCCCATTTTTCGCACGTTTCATCGAACGTTCTCCGCTTTGTCCTCTATTTTTCTGTTGTGCTCAATATCTCACGCAGCTTTCGGTCAATTCAATCGGCCTTTGGCGGAAGCGGATTCATTGAAGCGGCAGGCAAGTGTGGCGTCGTTGCCGAATGGAATTGACGTGCAGGCCGGAGACACCCGCCTGAAGGTAGTTGCCCTGCGCGATGACGTCTTGCGCGTAACTTATGCGCGCGGTAACTCCTTTCCTGAAGACGCATCCTGGGCGGTTCTTCCCACCTCGCGGCAAAGCTCTGTCTCGGTTTCAATCGATACAGACAGCGATCACTTTGGATTTCGAACCCACGCGCTGATTGTCGAAGTGGATAAGAAGACACTTCAACTCACAGTGCTTGATCCTGCCGGAAACGTTCTTGAGCAAGATGCGCGACCAATTCGTTTCGACGGTGACGCATTTCGGATCTACAAGACGATGCCGCTGGACGAGCACTACTTTGGTCTTGGCGATAAGACTGGGCCGCTCGACCGGCGCAATGAAGCCTTCACGCTGTGGAACACAGATGCCTATCGCTTTCAGGAGTCCACCGATCCAATCTACAAGAGCATTCCGTACTTCATGGCCTATCGTGCTGGGCGAGCGATGGGCGTCCTGCTCGACAATACCTGGCGCACAAGTTTTGACTTTGGCAAAGAGTTACCGGATGCTTACTCCTTCGGATCAGTGGCAGGACCGGTAGATTACTACGTCTTTTACGGACCGTCTCCAAAGCAGGTGGTCGAAACCTATGCGTGGCTCACCGGAACTCCGCCGCTTCCGCCGCTCTGGGCACTGGGCTTCCAGCAATCGCGATATAGTTACATGTCGCAGGCACGCGTGCTCGAAGTGGCGAATCGCCTCAGAGCCGATTCGATTCCCGCGGATGCGATTTATCTCGATATCGATTACCAGGAAAAGAATCGACCCTTTACCGTGAACACAACAGCATTTCCGGATTTTTCCGGCATGATCGCGCAGCTTCATGCCGAGAATTTTCACGTCGTTACCATCACCGACCTGCATATCGCCGATCTGCCGGGGCATAACTACTATCCCTATGACAGCGGCATCGCAGGCGACCACTTTGTCAAGAATCCAGACGGTTCAGTCTATGCGGGCCGTGTGTGGCCGGGGCCCAGCGTTTTTCCTGACTTTACTCGCCGCGAAACCCGTGCATGGTGGGGCACTCTCTACCGCGACTTACGGCACTCGGGCGTGGACGGTTTCTGGAATGACATGAATGAGCCGTCCATCTTCGACTCGCCCACGCACACCATGCCGGAAAATATCGTGCACCGTATCGACGAATTGGGATTTGCGCCTCGTACCGCATCCCATGCCGAAATACACGATGTGTACGGCATGGAGAACTCACGGGCAACTTTCGACGGCCTGAAAATCCTCGATCCCGATGTACGTCCATTTGTTCTCACCAGGGCTACCTACGCCGGAGGGCAGCGATACGCGGCAACGTGGACCGGAGACAACAGCAGCAGTTGGAATCACCTCCGCTTTACGACGCCAATGCTCGAAAACCTCGGGCTAAGCGGCTTTGCGTTCAGCGGCGCCGATGCAGGCGGCTACGCAGGAACTCCGACACAGGAGCTATTAACCAGATGGCTTGAAGTGGCAGCTTTTCAGCCCATTGACCGTGACCACACTGAGAAGGGAACGGGAGACCAGGAACCCTGGGTTGGTGGACCGGAGCAGGAAGCCATTCGCCGGCATTTCATCGAGACGCGTTATCAGCTGATGCCTTATCTCTACACGTTGGCGGATGAGGCGTCGCGAACTGGGCTTCCTTTGGTGCGGCCTTTGTTCCTTGAATTCCCCAGCGCGGCACCAGATGGTCATCCAATCGATACCGACCTCGCGGCTGCGGGCGAATTCATGCTGGGCCCCAATTTGCTGATTGCGCCTTCGCCGTATCCTGACGAGCAGGATCAATACGAAGTCGAGTTTCCTTCCTCAGGTTGGTACAACTATTGGACTGGCGAAAGAATCTCCCTGCCTATCTCTCCGTCCGCAGCCATCGCAGATCCACTAGCTGTTCCCGACAGAGACGGGCAATTCTCAGTTCGCGTTGCTCCGGAACTGTCTCAGCTTCCGGTCTTTGTTCGCGCCGGTTCAATCTTGCCGATTTCCCCTGTAGTTCAAAGCTCAGGCGAGACTCCGCAAGGCCCGTTAACCCTCCGTGTATATCTTGGGGAGGGGTGTTCGGGCGAACTCTATCAGGATGATGGAAAAACCTATGCTTTTCAGCGTGGAGTCTATCTTCGGATGAAATTCGGTTGTAACAAAACTGCCGAGGGGATTCGTCTCAAAATCGGTTCGCACGAAGGATCCTACCCCGCATGGTGGAAAAAAGTGCATGTCGAGATCTTTGGCCTCGCGCCCAAACAAGGCGATCTCTACGTAAATGGGAAGAAGATTTCAACTGAGATGGAAGGGAATCCTCACAGCACAGGCTTCACCCTTGAGGACGACGGCATGGGCGAAGTAATCGAGATCAAATAGAAGCCAACACCCAATCGAAAAAACTGTGCCCTTCGCTGACTCGGATCATTCGCGGTTGCCGGCCAAACCGTCTTCGTGCCCTTCGTCATGCTCTGGTCGACGCCGATTCCCGCATTTGAACTTCCTGACGAAGCAGGCGGACCAACTCGCGTACATCGGCCTCAAGCCTGGTGGCATCGCTCGAAACAGAACGCCCGTTCGTCGAATGCGCCGGGTTCCGTTCAGCACTGTTTGCCTTGCGAGTTAGCGATCCATGAAGACTTGAAACTCCCGTTCGCCTAGCCACTTCTACCAGGTTGGCCAGTCGAAGCCCGCCGCCTGCCATGATCTTCAGTCGCGGTCCTGCCTGCAAGTGCAGCCGCGCAATTGTGTCAGCGCCCGCCAGGACATCGGGTGCGCCACCAGATGTGAGCAGGCAATCGGCCCCGGTCTGAATCACGGCTTCAAGCGCCTCATCCAAATCGGCAGCCTCGTCGAAAGCTCTATGGAAGGTCACCTTCATCGGACGCCCCGCATCTACCAGCTTGCGGCTGCGCTCCACATCCACCCGCCTGTCGCGCAATAGAACCCCAATGGCTACTCCCGCAGCCCCTGCCTCCCGTGCCTGCTCAATCTGCCGCAGCATCAGCCCGAATTCTTGCCGCGAAAAGACAAAGTCGCCGGCTCGCGGACGAATCAATACGTGAACCGGAATCGTGAGCGACTGGATGACAGCCGTCATCAAGTCAGCGGCTGGTGTCACCCCGCCAATTGCCAATTCGGAGCAAAGCTCAATCCGATCGGCGCCTCCAAATTCGGCTGCCCGCGCAGCCTTCAGGCTCTCGGCGCACAGCTCAAAGAGAAAGTTATTCATAAACGTTCTGCGCAAACTCCGTTCCAGTTCAAGCTGCGTTCGTGCTGTGGGGATCCACCTGACGGCATACGGTTGGAATTCAGACGGTCCCGCCGTGTGCTGCCATACTCATAACGACTCAAGCGGAGAAATGGCAAATCTCGTAGCTGAATATATCGGCTCACCAAGCGTCACGCAGCTCGCACAGTGCTACAGTGGCAAACCTGAGTGAGGACGCGGAAGGCTACACCACCTGGTCTTGTATCTACCGTTACCAGATGCGCGAATGGTTCTTCCTCACCGATATGAGGAAATTCAAGGACAGGTACGAGTTCGCCCAGCGGAAAGGCGTGCGGGATATTGCTCACCGGGTACTGGGAGAAGAGAACCCCTAGATAGGAACGTTCCTGCCGCATCGCCGATGAAGCAGGCGCGATCCCCGCCGCCGGAGGCCACCGAGCGCCTCCAGCGGCAGGAATCAAGGCTCGAAGTTGCCTCTCTTCGAGCCTTTCTTGGTTGTCTCCGAACTGGGGAAATCAGGCACCGGAGGGTGGCTGTTGTTTTCCGACTAGAAGTTCACCTTGAGCGAGAATTCAACTTCGCGGCCAGGATTCGATCCATCCAGAAGACCGAACTGACCCACATTCCCGTTGCCCACATTCACTCCCGGGCCTGTGGCGCGAACACCGTTGCAAGCGTTGCAAGAGCTGTACTGGCCCCACCAGCTGGCCGGTACGCTGAAGATGGGCGTGTTGGTCAGGTTCATGAATTGTGCCGCAAACGCAACGTTCACCGTTTCCGTAATCGGGAATCTCCGGGTGATGTCAAGGTCGGCGGTTTTGAGGGTTGGGCCACGCAGTGAGCCAGTCTGGCAATTTCCAAAGGTGCCGCCGTCAGACACACTGGCAACCTCGCTCACCGCGCCTGGATTGAGATTTGTCTTTCCAATGCTGCCGCCGATCTGGACCGTCTGCAGGCTTTGAGAAGCCAGGTCGCCGGCCACGCAGTCGGGGCGAGGTTCGTACGATCCGGTCAGCGAGGATGCGGAGTTCGGATTGGCATCCCCCATGTAAGCGCCGGCAAAGGGGGTAATCCCAAAGCCTGACCGGAAAGTAGTGCTGACTGCGGTCTCCCAGCCGCCGATAATCTGATTGGTCACCCGGTCGACGTTTCCGCCAATCAGTTTTCCCTTGCCGAAGGGAAGGCTATACACACCGTAGGCGGCCAGTTCCTGCGCCGCATCGATCGTGCATCGACCGTAGTCGCCCATCGGGTTGTACTCATTCTGGAAGAAGTTTTGCGTGGCTTGGGTCTGCGATTCCCCGGCTCCTTCTTCATCGCCATAGGAGCCGAAGTAACCCAGGGAGTTTGCCAGGCACTTTGACCACGTATAGCTGGCCTGGAACGTGAGACCGTGATAGTTCTTCTGCGCGAAGGTGGCTTCCAGCGCATTGTAGCGGGAGATTCCGTCCGATGCGTTGTAGCGAGCCTGAGCTCCCGCAGTCACGATCGGCTGCATATACGGGCCCGGAACCACCGTGCCGACGGAAGTCAGTTCCTTTTGGTTGTAGAGGTAGATGTCCGACATGTGGTCGTCCTTGTTACCCACATACCCGATTGTCGCCGTGGTGTTGGCCCCGAACTGGTGCTGAACAAACAGGCTGAACTGCTGATCGACGGCGGGTTGAAGCGCCGGGTTGGTGGCGTGCGCCTGGCCGCTGGCAAAGCACGCGGAGGCAAATGCCATGAGTTGAGCAGGGGTGCAGGCAGCCGAGAAAGGCGTAAAGCCCTGATCCAGCGTGGTCACTGGGTACAACAACCCTGCGCCTGAGTTGTTCAGTTCGTTGTGCAACTCCACGTAGGGTGGATTGACAACCGCCATGTTGTTAACCCCGTTACCCTCCATGTAACTGGAGATGTCATAGGCGCCGCGGATCACGGTTCCTGGAGACCAATCGGGTTGATACGCAAAACCGATGCGAGGCTGGACATTATCCCAACCTTTATAAGTGTTGTAGTTGGTTCCGATTTCCGGCGTTCCTGTCAGCAGGTTGAAATTCACATTGTTATTTGCATTCTTGTCGCCGCGTGGCGTGGTCAGCTCATAGCGCACTCCCAGGTTCAGGCTCAGGTTATGCGTCACATGCACGTTATCCTGCACGTATCCCGCGAACAGGCTGTTCACCAGGTTGAAGTTGAAGGGCACACCTTGCTGAACCTGTTGCGGCAGTCCGAGCAGGAAGTCGGCGAAGGCGCTTCCGACGCCTCCGTTATTGCTCGTATATTGGCCGCTGAAGTTGAACGAACCGGCGGCGCCCTGGTTGCCCGCATACACATCGTTCATGATGTAGTGGTAAAGCTCAAAACCAGTGTGAACGGTTTGCTTGCCGTGCGTCCATGTCAGCGAATCTTCCACCTCGTATGTGTTGTCGTGGAAGATCTCCACGCCGTCGCTGCTCCCAACTTGCCCGTAACCAAACGTCATAGCGGGAAGAATGGGTTCCTGCACGCCGGGAAGTCCAAACTCCTGGGGCAAATTGGTGCTCGTTGCATTGGTGTAAACCTGGTCGTTTGCCGGGAAAAACTGAGCGCCGAAGCGGGCATCGTTGATCAGCGTCGGAGTAATCGTTCGAACATAGTCGACCACGAAGTTCTTCAGCGGATATTCCCGCGTCAGGTTGGGAGTCAGCACGTTCGTCCCGTTGCTGCTCACATTGATGGTATGCATCTGGGTATAGCGGCCCGAAATATGATCGTTCTGAGATGCCTGCCAGTCGATTTTGACGTCGCCCTGGTAGGTGTGAACGTAACCGCTGGTGAAGTAGTTCTGCTGTTCAAATTGCTGCGAGAACAGCGGAGAGGCAACCATGGCCGCCGCCACTTTGCTGTTCAACGGAATCTGATTGTTTGCGAAGGCCGGACGGCTGCCCAGAGGGGCCGGCTGCCCGGCGTTAGGTCCACTGAGATAGACAGGGCTGTAAAGCTGTCCGGCAGGATTGGAGCATATGCCGCCCGCAAACGTGGCGCCCAGGTTGGTGCACACTTGCCCAAGGTTGCCGGTCAGATATGGCGTTGGAATAAGGGTATTGGTTTGGCTGGTCCTGGGTGTGTTGTCAATCGCGGTTTGCTCATCGGCAAAGAAGAACAGCTTGTTCTTGAGGATGGGCCCGCCGACAGTGCCCCCATAATCGTTCCATTGCAGCACGGGACGAGGCAAGGTAACGCCGGTTGGAACATAGTTGTTCGGGTTGCTCGATGACGCAACCAGCAGCGAAGCGTTTGCTTTGTCTTGCCAGGTGTTCGCGTCCAGAGCGGTGTTGCGAATGTACTCGAACAGGTCTCCGTGGAACTGGTTTGTCCCCGACTTGAGCGTCTCAACCACCACACCGCCGATATAGTTCCCGAAGTCCGCCGGCGCGTTGCTGGTTATGATATTGAATTCCTGAATCGCATCGGGACTGGCCACATAGGCAACGTCGTTGTTATCCGGCTGGTTGATGTCCATGCCGTCAAGCGAAGCGTTGTTGTCCTGTTCGCGCGCCCCGTTCACGTACGGGCGTCCGGTTCCAAATGTATTCTGCGAAGACTCGAATGCGAAGATGTTCGGGCTCACAACGCCCGGCGCCAGAAGCGCTAATTGGTTAATGTCGCGAGTGGCCAGAGGGATTGAATTGACGACATTCGTATCGAGTACAGTCCCCACCTCGGTGGATTGAGTCTGGAGCAGCGGCGGAGCGGAACTCACGTCTACCGTCTCGCTTACCTTGCCAAGCTTCATCCGAAAATCCACCTGGGCTACCTGGTTCAAACCCAGGTTAAACGGACTGCGCGCCTCGATTGAGAATCCCGGCGCCTCCGCTTTGACTTCCACCTTGCCCACCGGGATCTGCGGGAACTCATAAAGACCTGCCGCGGTCGTCCGGGTGGTCCACGTCGTGCCGCGATCCGCGTCGCGCACGGTTACGGTCGCATCTGCAACGGCAGCCCCTAAGGGATCTATCACGGTACCCGTGATGGAGCCGGCAGCTTGTTGACCAAACAGGTTTGGCGATGCGCCTAATGTGAACAAGGTGCTACACGCCAGGGCAATCGCATTCAGCAGAATTCGATGGGTCCGCTTCACTGAGTTCTCCCTTCAATTCGGTTTCAGGTTGATTGGGTCATTTCTGGAGAGCTATTAGAGTTCGTTTAAGTACTATATAGCAGTTGATGAGAGCCAAGTCAAGAAAATCTTGCGCGCTATATGGCCAGGTCTTCTGTGTTGCTGTGGAAAATCGATCCATGGATCACTGGAATCAATCGCATTCTCGCTTCTGTTTCTCTGTTGTCCTATGTTTTCTCCCAGACTGGTGCCGTCAGGCCGCACACACATGTGCGGCACACCACAACACAAGCGAGGAAAATCGATTCAGGAGAGCATATTTTCTATTCCGCTAACAGCTCTATAGCTATATTTCCAACTACAACCCGCTCAGCTGAGGTAGTATCTTGGATGCACACCAATTGGGACAGTTGCGAGAGCGGTGCAGGCCCGACCATGAACGAAGTGATTGCAGTCATGCCGTTGCATAAAGGCGAGCCGGCATACAAGAGAATCCAGAATGCCATTCGCGAGCGCATCGACTCTGGCGAACTGAAACCCGGCGACGTGGTTGAATCGGAACGCGAACTCGCCCGCATCCATGGCGTGAGTCTGATGACCGCGCGTCACGCGCTCGCGGATCTGGCTCAGGAAGGAATCGTCGAACGCCGCCATGGAGCCGGAACCTTCGTCGCTCCGCCCCAGATCCACTTCAACCGGCTCCTCAGCTACACCGAGCAAATGGCGGGCCTCGGCCTGGTAATCCGGTCAAAGGTTGTTTCGTCCGGCATTGTCAGCCGGGAACAGGACATCGCGGCTCGACTCGGCTTGTCGCCCACCTGCCGCCTGGTAAAAATCGAGCGTATCCGGTCGGCAGGCGATGAGCCCGTTGCGCTCGAGGTTTGCTATCTGTCCGCGGAAGAGTATTCGGCTGTGATCGACAAGCCGCTCGATCGAATTTCTCTCTTTGGAACGCTTGAGCGCGAATGTGGCGTTGAAATTGCGTATGCGGACGAAGAGATCGATGCGACCAGCGCCGACCAGCGGAGCGCCCGGCTTCTAAGCATTCCAATTGGGTCGCCGCTGCTCAGAATGCGTCAGCTTATCTTTTCTTCAAAGGGTCGCGCTACCGTCTACGTTTTGGGCCTCTATCGCTCTGGCCGGCATACCCTCAGGATCCGTCGCTTCCGCTAGCCCGCGATTCGCGCCTCCAAGGCGGAACAGCAAGAAGCGCGCTGCTGCCTTCGTGCATTGGTGGCGAATCTTCACCCGTAATCGTCCACCGGTGACCGCACCGGTCAAGGAAGGCAGGGCGGAACCAGCCTGCTTTCGACGTATCTCGTTTTACTTTGTTTTCTGTAAGTTGTTGATTCTATGGTGGGCGCTGCAGGATTCGAACCTGCGACTTCCACCGTGTGAAGGTGGCACTCTACCGCTGAGTTAAGCGCCCTGAACCAGACTGGCAAATGCCGCGCCGGCGGGGCGTCCCGTGGTTTAGAGTAACACCAGCGGGGCTTCGCGGCCAACCCTTGCACTCGACCGGGTCCGGCCGCTCCCTCGCGCAACATCGACGATGCGCTGGATCGCCAGATCAACCCGCCAGGCACGCGACTTTCCCCCGTTTGGGGAAGCCCCGCTGCATCCTGTCCCCGCCGCCGGCGGCCTTGCCCTGCCTAATCCTACCCAGCCGAGCGCTTCCCGCCCACATGCCGGCGCGCAAAGTTCCGCTTCGCCGGGTTCTGTTTACCCGTCGTCGATGGCGCTGTTTTCTGCGCAGCCGTCCGGTTCCCGTTCAGGCCCGCCGGCCAACGGCGCGGCGGCCGAATTAGGCGAGCAAACCGCGAATTCCGGCCCTGAAAGTTCGCAAAAGGCGCAACCTTCCGCCGAGGATGGGGTTCCAGAGATTATGGCGACCCTCGTGCTGGACAACTCGGTCCTGGCAGCGGGTGCGGCTTCAAAGCCGGACTCGGGACCAGAGGAAAACCTGGCCTCAAGGGCAGCCCTGGACCCGGAAAGCGACGCGGCCATCATGCTGCGCGTGGCCGCCGGAGACGAAGCTTGCTTCAACTACCTGGCGCGGAAGTATCACCGGGCCATGATTCACTTTCTCTTCCGCATGGTCCGCAACCAGGCCGTGGCGGAAGAGTTGGCGCAGGAGGTTTTTCTGCGCGTCTACCGCTCGCGCGAGAGCTATCGGGCCGAGGCCAAGTTCACTACCTGGCTTTACCGCATTGCGACCAACCTGGCGGTGAACCAGGCCCGCGATACACGCCACGAGCGCAGCGCGCAGACCATTTACCTGGACGCTCCCGATGCGGAAACCGGCTCAACGCCCGATGTGGCCGACGATGAGCCGAGTGTGGAGCAGAGCATGATGCGCAATGAGCGAATGGCGGCCATTCGCGCCCATGTGATGGCACTGCCGGAACGGCAGAGGATGGCCGTTTTGATGCACAAATACGATGGGATGGACTACCGGCAGATCGGAGAGGTGCTCAAATTGAGCGAGTCGGCGACCAAGTCGCTGCTTTTCCGCGCCTATCGAACGCTTCGCGACAAGTTGAAGGATTTTGTGTAAGGGAAAACAGCCGGGCGAAACCGGCGGGAAGTGGGGTGGTAATCATGGAACAAGTAAAAGACAATTGCACCGCGATGGAATCGAAGCTGGCGGACCTGCTGCTCGACGAAGCCGCCGTGCCTGCCAAGGTTCGAGCGCATGTTGACACTTGCGACCGTTGCAGCCGGGAGTTGGCCGAGTTGCGGGCTACCATGTCTTTGCTGGATGCCTGGGAGGCTCCGGAGCCGAGCCCTTATTTCCTTACGCGGCTGGACGCAAGAATGCGGGAAGAGCGGCAGGCCGCGCCCGATGGCTGGTTCGCCCGGCTGCGCGCCCGCTTTGCTTACGGCCCATCGATGCATGTTCGTCCGCTGGCTGCCATGGCGCTGACCGTGGTTCTGCTGCTTGGCGGCGGAACCTACCTCGGCGTCACCGATTGGAACGGAACACCGGCACCATCTGGGCCGACTGCCGTGGTTCACGATTTGCAGACGATGGATAACAACGCCCAGGTTCTCGACCAGTTGGAGGCGCTTTCCGGGAACAACAATAACGGGACTGAATGAGTTGGCTTGAGAGGGACGGGAGACGCTTGTGA
>Ga0302281_10000746_pt1 | contig 23999 bp, 19 predicted proteins | sample III_Fen_E1_2_FD_198762 | JGI IMG/M metagenome (GOLD analysis project Ga0302281, IMG submission 198762) | Peat permafrost microbial communities from Stordalen Mire near Abisko, Sweden - III_Fen_E1_2 | ecosystem: Environmental > Terrestrial > Soil > Wetlands > Permafrost | place: Sweden: Abisko...
GCGCCGTGAAATGGACCGATTACTACCGACTTCCGCAAGGCGATATGCCCGTGGCCGTGACCATTCCCGTCGGTGCCGCTTCGGTGGTGCTGGCGGTCACGGCTCGGGCCAACACCAACGCTGCCTCTCCGGAGACCGCCGTGTTCACGTTGTCGCCGGATCCCACGTACTCGATCGGTGCGGCCAACACCGCCACAATCACCATTGTCCCTGCCGGTTCCGCCTCGGCCGGCTCGTCATCCCCGGCAATTGCCGTATCCACGGCACCTGCGTCTGCCGCCCCTACCGCGCAGGCAACGGCCGCATCTTCCTCGAGCGTGCCCTCCGGCTCCGGTACGACACCCGCCGAGAGCGAAATGGATGACACTAACCTGCTCATTCCGGTCGTCGGCGACCACGCGCTACGCGTGCTCACGCCAACTCTGCTCGAGCTGCGACAGATCAACACAAAGGCGCCCGACCCCGCACAGGTCTCGAATTGGAACTTCGTAGATTCGAATGGCCTCTCCATTGCGCCCTTGCCGGCGCGTTTCGGCGTGACCGTAGGGGGCCAAACGGTCGCCGTGACGGCAGTCGGCTTCAGGCGCCGTGTCCTCTATGCCCCGCTGAAGACCTATGACCTGCGAATCGACAACGCACTCTACCTGCAGATCGCCAGTCCCGTCGCCGACGGCCAAGCCGTCGAGGTCAAGGATCCCGACGGACAGATCTGGGCCGCTTCGGAGACGTTCGCCGTCACGGCGGACCCGCTTCGCTACAACCCGGGAATCCACGTGAATCAGGAGGGCTACGTCCCGGCTTTTCCAAAGAAGGCGATGGTCGGCTATTACCTCGGCGACATGGGCGAGATGCCCGTCACAGCCACCAGTTTCAGTGTCATCGACGTGAACTCAAATGCCGTGGTCTTCCAGGGGCCACTGACCCAGCGAAAGGACATCGGCTATCAGACAAGCCCGCTGCCCTACCAGCAGGTGCAGGTCGCCGACTTCAGCAGCCTCACGACACCCGGTGAATATCAGATCCAGATCCCGGGAATGGGAACCTCGCTACCGTTCGTGATCAACGACGGCATAGCGATGGGATTTGCCCGGACATACGCCTTGGGCCTGTTCGGCCAGCGCAGCGGAACCGCCGCAGCGCTGCCCTTCACACGATTCACCCACGCGGCGGACCACACGGCACCCGCCCAGATACCCGCCAATGACTCGGATCCGCAGTTTTCCTTCACATGGAAAACGGTCGCGGGCTATGCGAGCACCCTGAATAACAACAATCCCGTGCAGGCCGCGCCGACCCTTGGGAGCGAGGCCACCTCCCTATACCCGTTCGTCAACACCGGGACCGTGGACGTCTCCGGCGGCCATTGGGACGCCGGCGATTATAGCAAGTACACCGAGAACAGCGCCGAGCTGATCCACTACCTGGTCTTCAGCGTCGATTCGATCCCGGGTGTCGCGAGCATGGACAACCTGGGAATCCCGGAGAGCGGCGACGGGATTCCGGACGTCCTCCAGGAGGCGAAGTGGGAGGCCGATTTTCTCGCGAAGATGCAGGATGCCGACGGCGGGTTCTATTTCCTCGTTTATCCTAAGACCCGAGAATACGAGTCCAACGTCCTGCCGGAGAACGGCGACTCTCAGGTCGTCTGGCCGAAGAACACCTCCGTCACCGCCGCCTCGGTCGCGGCGCTCGCCGAGGCGGGCTCCTCACCGGCCATGAAAAAATTCTACCCGCAAGCAGCCGCGCTCTACGAGCAGAAGGCCCAGCTGGGCTGGCAGTTCCTGACGAGCGCGATCGCCAAGTTCGGAAAGGCGGGGGCCTATCAGAAGATCACGTTCTACAGCGACGACTGGACCCATGACGATGAGCTTGCATGGGCGGCGGCGGCTATGTTTGCCGCCACGGGCGACCCCCAGTACCAGTCCAAACTCTTCGAGTGGTTTCCGAACCCGTCCGATTCTTCCACGTTCCGCTGGGGATGGTGGCGCATGTCCGAGGGATGGGGCAACGCGATCCGCACCTACGCCTTCGCCGTACGCAGCGGCCGGCTGCCACAGGGCACACTCGACGCCAACTTCCTCGCCGCGTGCGAGGCTCAAGTCGTCGCCGCCGGAGACGACGCCGCCGCATGGTCGGGCGACAACGCTTACGCGAGCCCCTTCCCCCCTGCAACAAAGGCAGTCCAGGGCGGCGGGTGGTACTTCTCCCTTGATCAGGCCTCCGATATGGCGGTCGCCTACCAGATAAACCCCAAGCCCGCGTACCTCGACGCTCTCGTTGGCGCCATGAACTACGAAGGGGGCACGAACCCGGTCAATGTCACATTCCTGACTGGCCTTGGCCTCAAGCGGCAGCGCGAGAACGTCAGTCAGTACGCCCAGAACTCCCGCCGTATCCTGCCGCCCTCCGGGATCCCGCTGGGCCAGGTCACCGCAGGCTTTGAATACCTGCCCAGCTACGGGCCCCAGCTCTCAGAGCTGTCCTACCCGACCGATGGCGGCTCCAAGAGCATCTACCCCTACTACGACCGCTGGAGCGACGCCTTCAACGTGACGCAGGAGTTCATCACGGTGAACCAGGCCCGCGGCTTCATGGCCACGGCTTTCCTGGCAACCCTCACGTCAAGCTCCTCCGCGGCATGGAGCGCCCCCGTGGCGACCATCACCGTACCGAGCACCGTGGCCCCCCTTAACGCGCCCCTTACCCTGAGCGTGAAGGTCTCAGGTATGGACCTATCGGGCGCAAGGATCGTCTGGGAGGGTCGCGACCAGCAGCCCGCCTTCGGCTCGACCTACACCGTCACACCCGTCAACGACGGCGACCAATGGGCCGAGGTCGAGATCGAGTGGCCGGATGGGCGCCGAGCCTTCGCCTCAAACGACTTCCAGGCGAACAGCCCGGTACAAATCTGGATAGACGATGCCCTCCCAGCGGGCGCGTCGATAACGGCGGACGGTGGCGAGAAATGGACGTGGGTGTCAGGGAACCCGAACGCCGAATCCGGCGCGCTTGCCGCGCAGACGATCACAGCCGCCGGCCTCCACGAGCTCTCGTTCACCGGCGCATCGGGGACTATGCAGGTCAACAGTGGAGATACCCTTTTTGCGTGGGTATACTTGGACAAGGCCAGCCCGCCGTCCGAGGTCATGCTAGCCTGGAATGACGGCTCTTCATGGGAACACCGTGCCTATTGGGGAGCCAATTCCGTCACCTACGGCACTAGCGGGACGGCAGGCCGCCACTATGTCGGCCCTCTTCCCGCCTTGGGCCAATGGGTTAAGCTCTCGATTCCCGCCAGCGCGGTCGGCCTCGAGGGGGCCGCTGTAAGCGGCATGGATTTCGCGCTCTTTGACGGGCGCGCTACCTGGGACGCCATCGGCAGGTCGTCCTCGGCCCCGTAAACCCTCTCTGGCAGGACCCAGACCCCTTCCAAAGATACGGTTCCGAGATGCGCACCTGTCCCCTCGCGGGAACAATGCACCTACCGGACCGTATCCCCCCTCTACCTCCGCGACAGGCCTGCCCCTTGGCAGGGGAAAGGGGTGAGGACCCCATGGCCGCCGCGCTCCGTGTGCCCTAGAATAGGGCTCCGTGCCGAATCGTTGCCTATTCGCCTGGTGTCTTTTGTGGCCTTTTGCCGCCCCGCTAGCCCTCCGCGCGCAATTGCGGACGGATGTGGACACCCGAGCCCTTGCCCTTCCCGCCGTTGGTGAATGCTCGCTTGAGATCCTCACGCCGGCACTCCTTGAATACACGCAGGTTTCCGCAGAGGCGAACGGCGCGCCCCAGGTGCCTGCGTTTCAGGTGTCCATAGGGGGCCAAGCGGTGCGGATTTCTGCCGTCGGATCGAGACGCAGGGTGGTCTACGCTCCACTTGCTAGAAGCGACCTGAGGATCGCCACGCACTTCTACATTCGCCTGGCCCACGAAATCGACTCAGACCACGCTGGGCAGACAATCGAGGTTCATGAAGCCACGACCCCGGGTGGGAGCGCCCACTATTCCACGTCTGCCACCTTTGACCCCCTGCGCTACAGTCCCGCCATCCACGTAAACCAGGAAGGTTACGTTCCCTCGCTGCCGAAGAAGGCAATGGTCGGATACTACCTGGGGGACATGGGCGAATTGGATATTCCGATTTCGACCGGATTCGCGCTCATCGATGCGCGAAGCGGAAAGACGGTATACTCAGGCGCGTTGACCCCTCGCAGGGACATCGGCTACCGCACCAGACCCGTGCCCTACCAAAAGGTGCTCGTCGCGGACTTCACCGACTTCACGAGCCCCGGCGAGTACCGCTTGCTGGTTCCCGGCCTCGGCACTTCGCTTCCCTTCCTGATAGACGGCGGAATCGCGATGGGATTCGCACGCACGTACGCCCTTGGCCTGTACCATCAGCGCTGTGGGACGAGCAACGACCTGCCCTACACGCGGTTCGTCCATAAGGCGTGCCATGTCGCCCCAGCCGCGGTTCCCATGGAATCAGACCCCTCATTCGCCTTCACCTGGAAGACCATCGCCCGCTACGCGGGCGAATCAAATCGCGACAACCGTCCGCAGGTCGCCCGGCCCCTCACGAGCGAGGCGAGCCAGCTCTACCCCTTCGTCTTGCGCGGCCCCATCGAGCTCTCAGGCGGCCACCATGACGCCGGCGACTACAGCCGTTATACAATCAACAGCGCCGAGCTGGTCCATTACCTCGTATTCGCCGCGGATTCGATCCCCGGCGTCGCCGAGCTCGACAACCTAGGAATTCCCGAGAGCGGCGACGGCGTCAGCGACATATTGCAGGAGGCGAAATGGGAGTCCGATTATATTTCAAAGCTCCAGGACACCGACGGCGGATTCTATTTCCTGGTCTACCCGAAGGACCGCGAATACGAGTCCGACGTGCTTCCGGACCACGGCGACCCCCAGGTCGTGTGGCCCAAGAATACCTCGGCGACCGCCGCGGCCGTCGCCGCGCTAGCGCAGTGCGCCTCCTCACCCCTATTCAAGCGGTGCTATCCCGCCGCCGCGACTCGCTACATGGAGCAGGCAAGATTGGGGTGGCGGTTCCTCATGGAAGCCATCGCAAAGCATGGCAAGGCGGGCGCCTACCAGAAGATCACCTTCTACGGCGATCGGTACACTCACGACGACGAGCTCGCCTGGGCGGCATGCGAGCTGTTCCTCGCCACAGGAGACGAGCAGTTCGAGCGGAAGCTATTTGAATGGTTCCCGAATCCTGGCAACCGCGCGACCTTCCGATGGGGATGGTGGCGTATGTCCGAATCCTGGGGCAACGCGATCCGCAGCTATGCCTTCGCCGCCCGGAGCGGTCGGCTCCCTCTCGGCGCCCTCAACGCAAGCTATCTCGGCCTTTGCGAGGCCCAGGTGGTGGCTGCGGGCGATGACGCGCTCGGCTGGTCGACCAAGAACGCCTACGCGACTCCACTCCCTTTGGCCACCAAGGCGGTGAACGGCGCCGGCTGGTATTTCTCACTCGACCAGGCCTCCGATATGGCCGTCGCGTATGCGATCCGTCCACGGCCCGAGTATATCGACGCCCTTGTGGGCGCCATGAACTTTGAGGGAGGGTGCAATCCGGTTAACATGACCTATCTGACGGGAATCGGGGTCAGGCGCCAACGCGAGGTCGTCGACCAGTTTGCGCAGAACGACCGCAGGGTCCTCCCGCCTTCGGGAATTCCAATAGGAAATATACAGGCCGCATTCCAGTATATGCCCAAGTATGGGACTGAGCTCCGCGAGGCATCCTATCCCGATGACAACGCCGCCATCGGGCCGTACCCATTCTATGACCGCTGGAGTGACGCGTTCAATGTCACCACCGAATTCATCGCGGTGAATCAGGCGCGGAGTCTGCTGGCTGCGGCCTTCTTGGCCGTCCGGTCTCCCGCCGCTTACCAGAAATGGACCTTTGCGCGCGCGAGGATCGCCGCGCCCGAGGGATCGGTCCCGCTCCACTTGCCCGTCACCCTGAAGGTCGACGTGCCTGGGCAGGATATGGCTCTGGCCCGCATCGTATGGGAAGCCCGCGATCAGCAGCCGGCCCTCGGGCCGCTGTACACCATCTCGCCAAAAAACAGCGGCACGCAATGGGTCGAAGCCGAGGTCGAATGGCCTGACGGCCGGCGGGCGTTTGCAGCGGGCACATTCGCGGCCAGCAGTTCCATCGTTACATGGCTCGACGGAGCCGTACCCGATGACGCTGTGGTCTCAGCCACGGGCGGCGATGGATGGAACTGGGTGGCCGCAGAACCGGCGCCTCATTCCGGCTCGCTGTCGCACCAGTCAAACCTCTCATCAGGTCTGCACGAGCATGGGTTCAGCGCAGCGAGCTCGACCATGGAGGTCGACGCAGGCGATTTTCTGTTTGCCTGGGTCTATTTGGACCCCTCGGAACCACCCTCGGAGATAATGGTTGCGTGGAACGACGGCGCCTCATGGGAGCATCGCGCGTATTGGGGCGAAAATACCATAACCTACGGAGTGGACGGTTCGGCCGGGCGCCATCCAGCAGGAGCGCTGCCTCCAACCGGGCGCTGGGTCCAACTGAGGGTCCGAGCAGCCTCGGTCGGCCTTGGCGGCTCCAACCTCAGCGGCATGGGATTCTCGTTGATTGGCGGCCGCGCGACCTGGGGATCCGCCGGCCGCTCGCGCTAGCCCGCCAATCTCGTTTCGCCCTTTTTCTCAACAATGCCGTGGACGCTTCCCAGGGCATCGGGTTCTTCTAGTGTCTCCGGCAAACCTCTGATCCGGCCCATACTCTCCACGAATCCGTGCGCGATGGCATAGCGTGTCAGGCCCGCCACGTCGTGGATGTTCAACTTGTCCATGAGCTGCTGGCGGTGTTTCTCGACCGTCTTGATGCTGAGGTTCAGCGTGGCTGCAATCTGCTTATTCACGCTGCCCTCGGCCACCATTTGCAGCACCTCCCGCTCGCGACTCGTCAAATGCTCGGATCCGCTGCCAGGCGCCCGGCCCCTGACGTAGGATTCCCTGTAAAGCTCAAGCAGCCGCTTCAGTATTGATGGGCTGAAGTAGGCGTTGCCCTTGGCAATCTCCCGGACGGCCTTGATAAGCTCGCTCGCGGCCGCCTGCTTCACGAGGTATCCAGAGGCCCCTGCCTCGGTAAGCTGGTGCACGTACTCGTCGTCAGCGTAGGAGGAAAGGATCAAGACCTTGGTTGGGATGCCCTCGCTGACGATCTGGCTCGTGGCCTCAAGGCCGTTGAGGATCGGCATCGCAATGTCCATAACGACGACATCGGGGTGCAGCTCCTGCGCCATCTTCACGGCTTGTCGCCCGTTGCCCGCCTCCCACACGACTTCTATGTCTTCCTCCACCGACAGCAGGGCCTTTAGGCCCTGTCGGACCACGACATGATCTTCAGCGAGCAAGACGGAGATTTTTTCCATTGGAGGTTCCATAAGTGCAGGAAACGGGTCTCGCGACGGCATTGCCATTGGCCTCCACGGCCCGTTGCGCGTGTCGGTTGGCCACCCCGTCGATGGGAATCTTGACCTTGACGAGCGTCCCCGAGCCCGGGGAGGAGAGGATGGAAAAGAGCCCTTTCACAAGGCGGACCCTTTCCTGCATGCCCAGGAGGCCGAGCCGGCCGTTGTGTTCTCCCTCCAACTGCTTCTCGACGTTAAAGGCGCAACCGTTGTCACCGACTTCCATGTCCAGGTAGCCGTCTGCCGAGGTGAACTCAACCTTGGCGGCGGTTGCGTGCGCGTGCTTGTAGATGTTGTTCAACGCCTCCTGGGCCACGCGGAATAGGACTTCGCCCCTTCCCTCGTCGAGGCTGGCCAAGTCGGGATGGGCGACAAGCTCCGTACAGATGCCGGTACGCCTTGCGAAGGCCAGGATGTGGGCGCGCAGGGCGGACTGGAGCCCCAGGTGGTCGAGCATCGCTGGGCGCAGCTCTCGGGCGAAGGAGTGCACCGTCTCCATCGTGCGGGCAAGGAGCTGCTCCGCCTCGGACACATTGCGCTGGAACGCGGGATCGGATACGGGCTGCCTTTTCAACATCGCTATCGAGACATTGATAGCGGTGAGAGCCTGGCCGATCTCGTCGTGGAGCTCGCGGCTGATGCGCTTGCGTTCCTCCTCCTGGGCCGTGAGGACCTGGGCCGACAGCTCGCGGAGGTTCTCCTCCATAGCCCGAGCATTCTGGTAAAGCTGGAAGTAGTGATCCTTGCTCTCCTGAAGAGCGACTTGGTCCCTTTGAAGATCGAAAATCTCTTCCTGAAGGTCCGCATTGAGCATCGCGATCTCTTCAAGTTGTTCCATCCGGGTTCCAAGCCGTGAGTCCCTGGCGCCGGCGGCGCGGTGATTGGAGACTTCGAACGACGACAGGGCTCCGAGAAGGAAGGAGTCGAGCGCCGAGGCAAAGCCATCCGGTACTGCCGACTCCCCTACGGGCAGAAGCCCGTCGGCCAAAGCTTGGTGATGCAGGCGGATCAAGTCCGACACGCTTACGCCAGCGGTCATGGCTGCCCTCCCTAGGTCCAAAGCCAGCTGGAGCGTCTCCGGACCGGGCTGGAGCAGATGCTCCCGGAGCGCCTCTTGATAGGTCAGGGACAGGCCCATGCAGGGGGCTATTCTTTGTTTGGAAGGGTGCACAAGCATGGCAATCGCAACGGCGAACGACTTAGTGTCCTCGGGAGGGAGACTGTTCCACGTCCAAAGTAGGCGTTTGCTCCCTACCGCTGGGGTGTTCACCCACCCTCCATTGGCGCGACCAGATGGTCTGGAGTGTACGGTGTACGGCTCCACGCTCATCGATACCACGAACTCCCTATTCCTAGAACCCTTCGATGCTGCGACTGCTGTATGTTCACGAGAGAATCGGCGCCTTGGGGGGCGCAGAGGTGAATATCATCCTAACTGCTCAGATGCTGCGCCGGAGGGGGCATTCCGTGGCCATAGCGCACGGGGAGACTGGCTCTGGCGACGCCGATTGGAACGACACCTTCGAGGATATCATCTCTCTTGGTGATCCCGAGTCCGTCCGGCCTGATGCGCTCCATCAGGCGATTACAAAATTCCGACCCAACCTCCTATTGCTGCAGAAATTCTCAAACCTCGCTGTGCTCGAGGCCGTGGGGACCTCAGGGGTGCCCGTAATTCGAATGGTCCATGACCATGACCTCTATTGCATGCGCAGCTACAAATACCACTATTTCAGCCGCAATATCTGCAAACGACCCGCCTCGGCGTATTGCATGGTTCCCTGCGGGGCATTTCTGGCGCGCCGCAAAGGCGGCGGTTTTCCTCTTCGGTGGGTGAGCTACCGGGACAAACTCAAGGAAATCGAGGCAAACAAGGGATTTCACACGCTAGTTGTCGCCACCGACTTCATGAGGGGCGAATTGATCAAGAACGGCTTTGAATCGGATCAGATCGAGATACATGCGCCTGTACCGAGGAATACGCTCTCCGTGGACAATCCATCTTTCAGCAAGCGCAACCTGATTGTCTACTCCGGGCAGATCATCCGGGGAAAAGGCGTCGACGTGCTTCTGGAGTCGCTGGCGCTCGTGAAATCTCCCTTTGAATGCGTGATTCTGGGAGATGGTAGCCAAAGGGCCGCCTGTGAAAGGCTAAGCAAACGCCTAGGCCTGAGTGGATGCGTCCATTTTGCGGGCTTTGTGCCCCAGGCCCGAGTAGCCAGCTATTATCGCGACGCCACCTTGGCCGTAATGAGCTCCCTTTGGCCAGAGCCTTTCGGGGCCGCAGGCCTTGAGGCCATGCGGTGCGGTCTTCCCGTGGTAGCCTTTGATGCGGGTGGCATCCGCGAATGGCTCCTAGATGGCGTAAACGGGTTCCTCGTGCCTTGGATGGATCGCGATACCTTCGCCAAGAAGATCGACCTGCTCCTCCTCGACAAAGAGCTCGCCCAACAGCTTGGAGCGCGGGGACGCCAGCAGGCCGAGGAGCGCTTCAATTTCGATGCCTACATAGACGGCCTCGAGAGCCTTTTCGCTCGCGCCGCCGCGCAGCCGGCCGCCGCGCAAACGTGATCCCAGCAAGCCGAAAAATGAAAACTACAACACACAACCACATCAGCCCCGAACTCTTGGAACATTTTGACACGTTCCAGAGCCGCCGCGGCCTGCTTCGTCTTAGCCTTAACTTCTCCGTCCGCAGGATAGCCTTGAAGTGGATCATTCGAAGCGCCGACGTCTCAAAGCGGACCTTCGACGTGATCGGGAGCGGCGCCGCCCTCCTTCTCCTCACGCCGCCCCTCATAATCATCGGGGCCCTGATCCGCCTCGACGGCGGCCCGGCTTTCTTCGCGCAGACCCGCGTGGGTCGCTATGGACGCATATTCAAGATGTTCAAGTTTCGCTCGATGCGCCCGGACGCCGAGAAGCTCCTCGTTGCGCTCCTTGCAGCCAACAAGCACAAAGAGGGCGTCACCTTCAAGATTAAGGATGATCCCCGCGTTACAAAGATAGGCCGATGGCTGCGCCGGTTCTCTCTCGACGAGCTGCCCCAGTTTTACAACGTCTTCCGCGGCGACATGTCACTTGTCGGGCCGCGGCCGCCGGTGCCGCGCGAGGTCGCCCTCTACTCCCTCGCCGACCGCAGGCGCCTCTCGGTGAAGCCAGGCATCACTTGCATCTGGCAAATCAGCGGAAGGGCCGAAATTGATTTTCCGGGTCAGGTTCGCCTCGATGTCAACTACATCGAGAGCCAAAGCCTGGGGCAGGACATAAAGATTCTGGCTCGGACTCCGCGGGCGGTCGTATTCGGACCCGGGGCCTATTGATGAAGTCCTTGCTCATCTGCCCCTCGAAGAGGCCCGCGGTCCCCCACCTTTCGGCATCCGGCCCGCTCGCCACGGTGCCCATTTTCGGTGCATGCCTCGTGGTCCATTGGATCGAGTTCCTGACTGCTCTCGGTGCGCGGCAGATCCAGGTCATTGCCGCCGAGGGAAAAGACGAGATCGGAGAAGCAGTCGGTGACGGGACAAGATGGGGTGTCAGCGTCGGCGTCACCGCCGTCCAGGTCGAGTCGTCGAAGGTCGAAGCCGATGGGCAATTCCGTTCCGAAGGAGAATCAGGGTGGCTTGCTCCGCCATTCGACATTGTCGAGATGTCCCATCTGCCCGGCTCGCCGGAGCTGCCGCTCGTTGAGAGCTACGCCGGCTGGTTTTCGGCGCTTAACGCTTGGATGCCGCGGGCCATTACTCCCGGTCGCATTCGCGTGGTGGAGATTCGGCCCGGTATCTGGGTCGGCAGCCGCGCAAGGGTCTCACCAAGCGCGGACCTTGTCGCCCCCTGTTGGATCGGTGACCAGGTGACTGTGGGATCGGGCGCATTGGTCGGCCCGTCGGCAATTCTCGAGGATCGCTCCGTCGTCGGGGCCAGAGCATTGGTCGCACAGAGCTGGGTCGGCTCCGACACATCCGTGGGGAAGATGACATCTGTGGCCCATTCCCTCGCATGGGGAAGCACGTTGATCGACTGGCAGAACGACTCGTCGCTCCACGTGCCGGATTCATTCCTGTTGGGGCCGCTCGCCCGCCCGCAATCCGACGCCTCGACGGACCGATTTGGACGCAACCTTAGGAACCAGGTTCCCTCCGAGTCCCAGATAAGCTTGATCACGGCTTTGAGGACGCCCCTGACCCAACCGTCCCAGCTAAAGCAGCCCATTTGAACGCAGGACAAACCAATATGAAAATAGAAAATCAGGGAAACAGCCTTATGATTTCGGAGGTGGACGAGCTTACAGCCGTTAACTCTGCGTTGTTCCGCCAGGAGGTTGAGATTGCGCTCGGCGGGGCGCCTTCGGTCATAGAGATCAATCTCTCCCAGACGCGTTTCATGGACAGCAGCGGGCTCGGGGCCCTTTTTGCACTTTACCGCGCAACCGCTCAGCGCTCGGACATGACTCTCCGCATCCTCAATCCTACGCCAGAGATCCAACAACTCTTGGAGCTAACCCAAATGCAGCAGCTCTTTGAAATTGTCCGGCGCTAACCCCATGCCCTTCACCTCCGTCGAGCCGGCCCGGCCCGCAGCACTGCGGCTTTCCTTCGCACCAAACATGGAATCCGCTCGCGAGGTCTCAGTGGCCATCCGCACCTTTCTCGCGGAGCAGGGTGTCGACGAAAAGGAGCTGTTCTCCTACGAGCTCTGCATAGCCGAAGCCAGCAACAACGCCGTGGAGTATGCTAAGGGCCCCTCCCGAAACCTCAAGCCGATCGCCGAGGCCCTCTTCACGCCGTCCCAGATCGAGCTGAGGGTGACCGACCACACGGCCGGCTTTGAGCTGCCCGAGAGGGTTCCGCCCCCTTTGCCTATGACGGACCGAGGGCGCGGTCTCTTTCTCATCCAGTCGGTCATGGACGAGGTCAGATACCTTCGCGGCACAAAGGAGAACATATTGGTAATGCGCAAGAAGCGCAACGCCGTCCGGCCCTTCGTGCCCTTGAGATTAGAGGGAAGCGTCGAGCCCTTTTCAGTCGAGCATTACAGGACGGAGAGGGCGCAATCCACGGCCCAGATGGCGAAGATGGCCGATGAACTTAAGTTCCGCTCAGAGACGCTAAGCTCTGTGTTCCGGTGCTGCGCCGAGCTCGGCCGTATCGACAAAGTCTCAGAGGGATTTGAAGGGCGCCTTCTTGTCGACCTCCTTCATCTGACCTCCGCCGATTGGTATGTCCTTCGGATGCTCTCCCCGGACGGACGAAAATTGCTAGTCGCCGCCGCCTCGGAACAGGACCTGGCATCACTCCCCATCGAGCTTCCCTCTGCGGTCAATCTCCCTTCAGGGATAGAGGGAGCCGTGGCGATGAGCCTGACACCGATGAGATTCGATATCCGAGAAAGCACCGACCCATCGGAGCCGCTCCGTGTCGTTGGGCCCAAAGGAGCAGGGCTCGTTTGCCCGCTCTGCTTTGGTTCCACGCTCGTCGGAACGATTGCGGTCGGCCGCCGCAACGGGGACTTCCCCCTCGGAAAGCTCCAGGACGAGGTAATACGCACCTTCGCCGAGTTTCTTGCAATCCAGACCCTCAACATCCGCCGCCAGAAGGTCGAGGTGCACAACCGCGTCGTCGCGCGAGAACTCGAAATCGCTCAGAACATTCAGCACCTCCTGCTGCCCCGCACTCTGCCCCAGTTGCCGGGGTTTAGCTTGGCGGGTGGGTGGCAGAGCGCGCGCGAGGTCGGCGGCGACTTCTACGACGCCATCGCCATCGACGGGCAGCGTCTACTTCTCATGATCGCCGACGTCATGGGAAAGGGCGTGCCAGCCGCCCTGTTCGCAACGACAATGAGAGGCCTGCTAAGGGGGCTGGCATCGCGCAGCTCCGACCCGTCCCAGCTCCTCAGCGGCCTGAACAGGCTGCTCTACAAGGAGCTCTCGTCGGTCGCGATGTTCATCACGGCGCAGATAGTCCTCGTCGATTTGAAGACCCGGAAGCTGACGGCGGCGAGCGCCGGCCACTGCCCACTTCTCTACGTTCCGTACGGACGCCGCTCGGTCGCCGCAATGGCCATCCAGGGTCTCCCGCTCGGCGTGCTGCCGGATACGGAATACCCCCACGTGTCTGCACGATTGGGGTCGCCCGCCACCCTCCTCCTCTACACCGACGGGCTCACCGACACGCGCAACCAGTACGGGAAACTCTACGGCCAGAAACGCCTGACATCTTGGCTGCGGTCCCAGGTGTCGGTGGGCCGCAGGCGTTCCTCCTCTTGACCGAGGAGGGCGTGGGAGCCGCGCGCAAGGCGCCCATTTCAAAGCGACGCGCCTTACTGCACAGGGGATCATTCCTGTTCCCCCTCCCAGCGGGAGAGGCGAGCAACTAATGAAACCCCTACTCCCGCTATTTGTGTTCGTCGACGCCTGCGGGTGGGAGATCATCAAGGATCATCCGTTCGCGCGCGCCCATGCACCCGAGAGACGCAGGTTAAAGTCTGTCTTTGGCTTCAGCTCGGCCTGCATCCCGTCCATCCTGTCGGGCCGCTGGCCCGTCGAGCACCGCAACTGGTGCTATTTCGTTTACGACCCCCCGAACTCGCCGTTCCGCAGCCTACGCCACTTGCGCTGGCTTCCGCGGGCGCTCACCGGCAGACGTTTCTTCAGACACCGCCTATCGCGCCTCCTAAAGGTGCACCTGAAATTCCGGGGCTATTTCGACCTGTACAACATTCCGTTCGAGTACATCTCGATGTTCGATTTCTCGGAAAAGAAGAACCCCCTCCAACCAGCGGGATTGAACCGGGGGCCCAATATATTCGACTACATGCAGGAGCGCGGAATTGCCTGGCATGTGAGCGACCCCAAGATCGGTGAGAGGCAGAACCTTGACGCCCTTCTCAATGATATACGAGGCGAGCGCATAGATTTCGGCTTTCTTTACTGGCCCGACCTGGATGGCGTCCTGCACCGCGTGGGCAACCAATCGCCGGAGGTACCGGCAAAGCTCGCTGCATACGAGCCTTGGCTAGACGAACTCATGGAATGCGCTCGGAAGCACTATAAGGAAGTCCGGTTGACGATCTTCAGCGACCACGGGATGGCAAACTGCGATCGTCTCCTCGACCTCCGGGCCCGCATTGAGCCCCTGGGTCTGGAGATGGGGCGCGACTACGCGGTGGTGTATGACTCCACGATGGCTCGGTTTTGGTTTTTCAACGACCGGGCACGCACCCTGGTTGCCGACTGCCTGAAGGGCGTCCCCGAAGGGCGAATTCTTCCCGACGCGGAATTGGAGCAACTTGGCACGCTTTTCCCCGACCGCTATTTTGGAGAGCTGATATTCCTGGTCGAGGAGGGCGTATTGATTGTCCCCAGCCACATGGGAGAGCGCCCCATCCGCGCAATGCACGGTTACCATCCCGACGCGCCCCACAGCTACGCCAGCCTGCTTACAAACTATTCGGATGTGCCGCAGGACATCACTGCGATTCCGCACACGTACCGCCTCATGACCGAACAGGCCGATCGGGCCGCAAGGCTCAACCACGAGATGTCGCTGCCGGTCAATTGATCGGAACACGTCCCGCGGCAATGTCGCTGAAGCTCACCACTCGGACGTCCGGGCGGCCGGCGAGCCAACCGGCGACCTCGTGCATGACGCCGATCAGGCCTTCATCTGGGACTCCGTCCCTGAAGAACTCCCACCAATGCGAGACGAGGACGGTGAGCGTGGCACCCTCGACCGCTCGGCGAACGGATTCGACCATGTGTTCACGCGGTCGACGATATGAAAGAAGGCAGCCTGGATGGCTCAAGAGCGTCTTCCCTCCGGCGCTCCAGTGTCGACTGCGCCTGAGTTTCTTCAAAGCATATGCGGCCCACCATTTTAGCGGCACCCTTCCTGCCTCGAACCATCCCGTTGAGATGATGTCGAATTGAGCCGCCACCTCGACGAATGCAGCCCTCGACATCCGGTCATAGGGCGCAACGAAGGTCTCGGGCCGCGCAAAGCCCGCTTCGCGAAGGACCCGGGCGCCACGGTCCAGGCGCTTTGCCAGCTCTTTCCGGTCGGATCCTCCGAACTCGAAAATGTCGTGATGACAACCGTGCTGCACCACACGGAAGCAGGGTTCCGACTTGATGTAATCCACGAGCCCACGGTCCATGCCCATCGGGGCCAAGGGGACGACCGGCCCGACTCCCGCAGTGAGGTAGCCCTCCAGAACCCCGTCCGGCGTCCTCACGTTGGTGCGCGCCTCGGGGATCATCGCCAGGTTGACCGGCAGCCCGCGGCCAAGGAACGGGCGGTAGATGCGTTCGAGACACGCAGGCGGCGTGAACGCAAAGGTGTCATCGTCCCGTATTATGACGTAATGCATTCTTCTCCTCAACTAGCTCGCCATAGAGCTCCGCCATCTTTTTCGCGCGCACGGAAGTATCGAAGTTGGCCACGGCCTTGGCTCGGCCCGCAGCCCCCCAGGCCAAGGCTAAATCGGGCTGTGCCAGCACCTGATCCACCGCGGCGTGAAAGGAACCGGGCTCGCCGAGGTCAAAAAGCAGGCCGCCCACGCCGTCCCCCATGAGTGCGGAGGCACCCGAGGTACGGCTGGAGATCACAGGTGTTCCCGAGGCCCATGCTTCCAGTATCACAATCCCAAACGTCTCGGACAACGAAGGCAGGATCACGGCCCGTGCGGACTGAAGGAGCCCAATTAGGCGGGTATCCCCGACCGGCAGGCTACCCAGCAACACCACCGAATCCTTCAGGCCCCCGCGAGCGATGTGGGCCAAGATCGAATTGCCGTATTCTTGGTTGGTGAACGCACCGACGAACACCAGAAGGATCTTCGGGTGGCGCCGCACAAGTTCAGCCGCCTGCTCAATCACCCATTCCTGGTTTTTCGTGGGATCTATCCGTCCCAGCACCAGGAACATCTGCCGACCCGCCAACTGCGGGTAGGCATCCATGGCCGCATCCCTACATTCGCGGGCAAAGAGAGCTGTCGGGACTCCATGCGACCCGACGAGCACCCGCCGGCCTGGATGGCGTTCCATGATAAGGGAAGCCTCACGGGGGTTGAATGCTATTACGGCGTCGGCCTGGTCGACGAGACGCCTTGCACCGAGCAAGAGGCCCAGAGGTCGACCCCAGTCCCAACCGCCGGCGGCGGGCTTTCGAAGCTCTCGCCACACGGCGGCCGGAATGTCGTAGGCGCCACCGTGTATGCTGATGACAAAGGGGATCCTCTTCAGTCGCGCGGCCGCGCGCGCGATGGCCCCAAGCCGGCCCTGCGCGTGGGAGTGAATAACATCGACGTTTCTTTGCGACAAAAGGTCGCAGAACAAGTCGAACGAGATCATGTTGCCCCCCACTGCGATCATCTGGCGTCGCCTGTCCGAGGAGACCCCCAGGACGGGAACACATGCGTGAAATCGTTTCACAGCGAAGCCTGACGCCTCGAACGGATCCCTAGACTCGGCATCCCTCCTAATGCCGGGCGCAAAGACCACCGACTCGACGCCGAATCGCGCCATATCTGTCGTGAGCTGGAGAACCGCCGACTCCGTTCCGCCCCACTCCGACGGGTTATATTTGCGCAATATGTGGATGACTCGCATCGGCTAGGCGCCCTCGGCGACGAGGATCTTTCCCTGGCGGCCATCAGGACCGGAAATCCGCTGGTCAATCGAGTGCCCTTCGACCAGCAACGTGCGCCGGGTGTGCGCCAGGCCAGCGAGGGCACCCAGGAGTATATAGAACGTAAAGAGAATCGGAGTCTGCCTGTAGACCCATTCGGTGAGGCTCTGGCCAAATATCCCGCAGATACTGAACAATATTCCAATTCCCATCGCACGCATCGGGTCCCCCCTTGGCAGCTTCAGGAAAGGCAATCCCATCGACAGCCAACGCAGCCATAGCGCCACAAAGATTATGAGCCCTGGCACCCCGAGTTCGCCCAGAGTGAGCGCGCCCAAGTTGTGGGCGGGCGCGGCAAGGTAGGCTTCGGCAAACGCCTTGTTGTCCTTAGTGCCATAGACCGAGACCAGGTAGTCGTAGTCGTCGAACTGGTATCCAAGGCGTGGTCCATAGGTGCGGCTCACCCGGTATGACCAGTTGTTGAGACCCACCCCGAAGAAGTGGTCCCTGGCGATCGCCTCGGAGAGGCGCAGGTAGACACCCCGGCCGTCGATGGACGTGTCAAAGTATTCATCCTGTAGGCTCGTCGTCTCATATCGTCGCTGCATTTCGCCCCACCCAGCGACCACTAGCGCCGCGACCCCAAGCAAAAGCATCGAGCGAAAAATGACCCGGCCCAGGCTGAGCTTCCACGACGCGCAGAAAATGAATGTTCCAATCACAACGGCCGCGAAAACCGGTACTCCTGCACGCGAATATGTCAGAAGGAGCCCTAAAGCTCCCAGTGACGCGGAGAAACCGCATAAGAATCTAAGAACACGAGACCAGCCCGCGACTGAAACGGCGACGAGCGGCGGCACGGCCATGCAGAAATACATCGACAGGCTGTTCGCGTGGTCGAGTGTGCCCTCAGATCGCTCGAGGTGGATCACAAAATGCTGTCTGGCCGCCCAGATTCCCTCGAATGCAACCGCACAGGCCAACGCAACGACAAGAAGCGTCCATTCCCGCTTCGAGCGTACGTACAAGGACACCGCGAGAAAGATAAGGGTGCCGGCGAAGATTCTGGAGAGCTCGAAGACACCGAACAGCTTCGGCTCGGAAACCAAGACCGAAATGCCGGCGTAGAATGCAAAAAGAAGCATCAGACCCAGGCTTCCAGGCCAGAACGGGCGTCGTTCGCCACCGCGCCGACCCATCCAACAACCGTAGAGCAGGGCGAACGCAAGTATCTCAACTAGTGAGACCTGCACTCCGCGAGTAGTACCCCGGTACCAAGATGCGCTGAAAAAATTTACGTCCATCTTTTCCGCGATCACGGCGAGGCTGACCATGGCGAAGAAGAAGACATCACGAACACGCTGGGACCAGGACGCCGCCACCGCACCCGCAATAGTTGCGATCGGGATCAACACCAAGGCCACCGTGTGTGCAGGGCTCATCGATTCATGTCCGCGACCGGAGTTTCGGGAACGATGGCCTGGCGGACTGTCTTCGGCCAATGATTGGCGACTCCGCTTCTCAAGAAATGCATCGCCTGCCAACACGCCAGGAGCGTGACCAAAAATCCCGCTACCGCCGCCGGTAAATGGGTCAGCCGCCGTTTCCCGCGCATCTTGGCAAGGCGTCGCCACCGGAATCCGAGGATTCCGGGGAAGAGCTGCCAGAACTTGCGCGGCCGTGCGACATGGGCCTCTATTAGCCTCTTTAGCCATTCCGGGTCGCGATCATCCTTGAGTCGAAGCGTCGCGGCCAGGGTAGCGCGCTCGGCCTCGGGCAAGGTCTTGATGTGCTCCACGGCCAAGTAGACCGTCGTTTGGCCGATCATCTGGCGCTTCTGGTTGTTCAGGACGTCGCGAAACGAGAGGTAGGGCTCGTAGAGATGCGACGCGCCGCGCACTGAGACCACTTTTGACGGATCGGTGGGCGCTCGAAAGAAATTGGTGCAGATCGCGGCCTTAAAGAACCCGTCATCTATGGCGAAAAGGTCGCGCGGCACATAGAGGTTGCGGGCGACTTCGGCACGAAGGCAGTAAAGCATCCCGTTCAGGCGGCCCTCGATCGTTTCGGTCATGTCCGAAGCAGCGAGCGAGAGCCGCTCCCTGTGGGATAGTCGGGCTTTGCCCGCAATGTTCTTGCGCGGGCAATCCGAGGCGCCACCGAGGTGCAAATTCCGCTCAAGTTCGTCCACGACGAGCTCCAGGGTATCGACGTGGTTAAAGATGATATCCGCGTCCATGAGGCACAGGTACTGGGTTTCGGGTGCGGAGATCTCGTGGACGAACTTGTTCCATGCGTTGTTTCGTCCGGCCTCTGGGATGTCGGCCACCCGCGAACTCATCCCTCTGCGGTCGAGGAATTCCTGCCTCATTCTGGAGAAGGCATCCTGCGCCACCCTAACCGTTTGGTCCGTGCACCCGTTAGCGAGACAGACGATCTCATATCCCTCGTTGCGCGCATCGAGGCGCGCGAAGATCGACTGGCGGAAGAGCGAAGCCAACATCGGACCAATCGACACCTCCTCGTTCCAGGCCATGATGCCGATCGAGAGCTTAACCGGCAAATCGTTCTTGGGAATGGTCATACGGCGTGCTAAATGTCGCTGGTATTGTGGCCCATGAGGGCACCAGCCAGCCAGTGGGTCTGGACCCCCATCGCGGGAGGGAATCACCCCATTCCAGTCGGCCTGCGCCTCCGTTAGACTGGCGGCATGGAAGAGCCACCCGTCAGCATTGTCCTTCGCTCGTTTGACGAGGCGTGGGCGCTCCGGGGTACGCTTGCCGCATTGAGAGCCCAAGCGTACCGCAACTGGGAGCTCATTGCGTTTGACTCGGGCTCAGCGGACGGGTCCGTCGAGCTGATCCGTGAAGCGAAACCCGCCCATTTCGTGCAGATGCTGCCGCATGAGTACCAACCGGGAAAGGTCATGAACCAAGGAATGAGACTTTCCCGGCACGACCGCGTCATCTTCCTGAACGCCGACGCCACTCCCCAGGGTCCCGACTGGCTGGGGCCGCTAGTCTCAGCACTCGCTGATCCCAAGGTCGCGGCGGTGTTCGGCCGACAAATCCCAAGGCCCGACTGTGAAGCCGTATACGCCCGCGACTACGCGCGCTGCTTCGACCGCGACCGAGAGTCTGCCCACTGGGAGCATTTTTTCAGTATGGTAAGCAGCGGTCTCAGACGCGACATATGGGCGCTTCGGGGTTTCAGCGAGACGATGCAGTATTCGGAGGACGACGAATATACACGATGGTGCGTGGGCGCGGGATACCGGGTCGCCTACTGTCCGAACTCCGTCGTGATGCACTCGCACAATTACACTCCCGGTCAGGCATACAAACGCAGTTTTGGAGAAGCATGGGCCCTTGCTGCCACGTGGAAAGGGTCGAGCAGGGATTTCAACGCGCGCCGATCGCTGTTTTTGGGCTTTTTGCGGGATGCCTTAGCCGACCTTCGGTATTGCACGAGGACGGGGCGAGTGGGCCAGATTCCGCACGCGCTCCGGATAAGATGGCAGCAGCGGCTCGGACGCCTGCACGGATTCCAAGCCGGCTGGCAAATGCACCGCATCGACCGATTGCTCTGATGCTCGCGGAAGGCCCATGCGCCTCAACGCCCGCGCACTCACCACAAGGACCAACCCGGTCCAATCCGGGTTCGACGGTTCTGCGACGATACACACTTGACGGGGACGATGAGCTTGAGTTGCAGCTGGATAAGACGTGCGCGCGAATCACAAGCGGAGTCAGGGGGCTCATTCCGGCACTGAAGCTTGAAGCCGTATTGCTTGGTGGCGGATACGGGCGCGGCGAAGGCGGGGTCCTGAGCGGCAAGTCGGGTGATCGGCCTTACAATGATCTTGAGTGTTTTGTGGCGATTAGGGGACTCCGCCATGTTAACGAATTCCGCTATCACCGCAGGTTGGACGTCCTTGGGGAGATTCTAACCCACCTCGCGGACGTGGAGGTTGAATTCAAGATAACCTCCCTCTCTGAAATGGCGTCAAGGCCGCCGGGGATGTTCCTGTACGATCTCGCTTCCGGTCACCGTCTCCTCTGGAGCAATCCCACGGCGGATCCCGAGGCATCCCTGGCATCGCATCGAAATCCGGGAGACATCCTTCAGGAAGACGCGACGCGCCTCCTCATGAACCGGTGCTCGGGCCTACTGTTCGCCAGCGCACTCCTCGCCAAGGGGCCTTTCACACCGTCGGTCGCCGACTTCGTGGGACGGAACATCGCAAAGGCGCAGCTAGCGTTTGGCGACGCCCTGTTGGCCGCCAATGGCAGATACCATTGGAGCTGCAGGGAGCGGCACCGCCGGCTGGCGGATCTTGCACAGGCCAAACACTCGCCCTGGCTCGACGGCGTGCTCCGCCACCACGCCGTCGGGTTGGAATTCAAGCTTCGCCCCCAAACTGTCGCCCTTTCGCATGGCGAGCTTATCGCGCGGCACTCCGAGGTCACCGCGTTCGCGTTGAAATGCTGGCTCTGGTTGGAAACGCGCCGCCTCGGGCGCGTATTCCCGACCGCGAAGGCGTATGCGGACGATCACGGCAACAAATGTCCCGGCACCTCTCCATTCCAGAATGTAGTCCTCAATCTGCGTGCCGACGTCCTTCGGCTCCATGCGGTGGCAAGACCTTGGAGGCATCCCCGCCAACGGGTCCTGGAATCCCTTGCGTTGCTGCTTTGGGAACCGGGATCCACGGACGACCCCATTCAGCGAAGGCGGATCCGGGCGAGACTAGCCATTCATGGCAGCGGTACTGTCGACTGGGTCACTGCATATCGGGCCCTCTGGGCCCGCGTCCGTTAACTCATCGAGTAGCCCTCGACGCGCCGGGTAAGAGTCGCGAGCAGCCGATCTACCATTTCCCAATGTTTTAGTCCGAGCCTCGGCAGGAAGACTGAAGGCCTAGTCTCGGCTTCCCCGCAACGTGCACGCGCTGTGGGATGGCCCCTTTCGTAATCCAGCACACCGACCCAACGCTCAAGATCAGGCTATCCGAGCCGTTGCGGCGGGGACTACTTAGGATGCTGTTGTCGCCAACCTAGATCAGTTGGCAGGACTCAGCGAATGCCAGACGTGGCCCGCGTGGATAAAGCTTCGTCGAGTCCCCATAGCCAAGATTGCACAAGAAGTTCGACCTCACGGGGCCTACGGCGACAAATGCCGTTGTGGACGGAACCGTCCCGGGCGCTGGTGCGGGGAAGAACTCAAGATCGACCTTCGCATTGTCGAAGCCCGACATAGGACCGCAGTCAAGGCCCAACGAGCGGGCTGCGATGATGAAATAGGCCCCCTGCAAGCTGCCATTTCGCAGCGCCGTTGTCTCCGCCAGTTCCGGCGACGACACGAACATCTCCTTCATCGCAGGCACCGGGGGAAAGAGCCGCGGCAGTAGCTCGTAGAACTTGGAATCGTAGGCGATTATTGCGGTGACTGGCGCGCGCATCGTCTTGTCGACATTGCCCGCTTGGAGCGCTGGCCGGAGCCTCTCCTTTGCCTCCTTGGTGCGCACGAAGACAATTCGCGCCGGACAGCAGTTGGCGCTGGTCGGGCCAAATTTCATCAGCTCGTAAAGCTGGTGCAAGAGGCCATCCTCGACTGGCCGGTCGAGCCAGGCGCTGTGCGTCCGCGCCTTACGGAAGAGAACGTCAAAGTCTCTCTCGCTCAGACGTGTTTCTGCGTGATCTGGGATCAATGTGGATTTCATAAAGACTTCAGCTCACCTTCCGACTGCCTGCTTGCCCTCTCCGACTTCTTCCTGGATCGAGTCTGCAGGCTGCTCGTAGACGCCGCGGCCCTCGATTTCATCCCGGACGCCCGACTCCGGCTCGACTGATTGTACGTCCTTCATGGCAACCCATTGTAGGCCGATGATCGAGTGCATGCCATGGGGTCGAACCCGCATTCGCCTCCCTCTTCCGACGACCGTTGACTCCCAGCTTTGGGCCCCGGGCACGGGGTTTGAAAGGGACGCGGGCCACGATCGCTTGGTGGGCCGGCTAGGGGTCATCCGGCACTGTCCTCCGGGCTAAATATGGGGCTATGGTGCAAATCGTTGCCGAAAAGGGGGCCAACACCCCATTTCTTCCTTCCGTCCGCAAATGTTACGTTAAAGCGCACTGTAACGATCACGAAACCACCGTTCCTAAAACCATAGTCATATATCTCAAGCCACCTTGGAAGGAGGATGAGCAAATGAGCCATGTACGCCGCACGAACGATGTTTGCGGCTAACCTGCGGATTCGCACCGCACTCCAAGAGCGCCCCTTGGGGGGGCGTCACGCTTCCAGCGCAGCGGCCACGAGCACCGTTGTTGGGTGGATGCGGATCAGGACTTGGGTCCCGGCCTCGGTGAGGCTGTAGGCCTCGGCTTCCTTTCGGTCCGGTGGAGATGCCGCGGGTGGGCGGAGAGGCTTTCGCCCACCGCCTCCAGTTGTGCCAGACGTGCCTCGTGCGATTCCTTGCAGGTAGCCCAAGGGCGGACCCGGCATAACGAGTCCGCAGCTTCTCTCCGAAATTAAGTGCCCTGCGGGCGATCACCATGGCGGCTGAGCGATGCACGCCAAGGCCATACCCCGTGGCGAACTTTCCCCTTCCGATCACCGACGTGAAGGCCGGGTTCACGGGGATCAGTTCCACGCCTTCGCGACCACAGCGCCCCCGAACCATCTGGGAGAAGGCCGCATACGCGAAGGCCGAGAGCATCCGGTTGAACCCGGCTCTGCCGTGTGCCTTTTTCCGCTCCGTGAAGTCGAGCTTCTCAACGGCAACCGGAACGCCGTGCTTCTTGGCATCGAGCACAACCTGGCGGACCGCGTCGCCTATTGAGGCGGCAACCTGAGCACGGCTGCGATCCTGTAACTGCCAAGGGATATCAAAGTGTCCGACCCCGTT
>Ga0302281_10000748_pt1 | contig 23973 bp, 24 predicted proteins | sample III_Fen_E1_2_FD_198762 | JGI IMG/M metagenome (GOLD analysis project Ga0302281, IMG submission 198762) | Peat permafrost microbial communities from Stordalen Mire near Abisko, Sweden - III_Fen_E1_2 | ecosystem: Environmental > Terrestrial > Soil > Wetlands > Permafrost | place: Sweden: Abisko...
GTGCCTACGTTAAGACCAAATCCTGCTTTTTCATCGAATACTAAATCCAGGTAGGTGTACGTAGCTGCCAATTGCCAGCTTTTTGTAACGTCCGCTTTGGCGCTTAACTCAAATCCTTTTGAATTTGCCGAGGTAGTGTTTTGGGCTGATTCAGGTAGGAAATAATAGGTGCCGCCGCCGGCAACAGAACCTGTGGCGTACGTACCGGTAAAAATCTTGCTATAGTCATTGTAAAAAGTGGCAACGTCCAGCGAGACTGCCTTGGTCGGTTGCACGCGGTATCCCAGTTCATAGGCTATTAAGTCTTCCGAATCCAGATTAGTATTTCCAACTGCTGATATCAAAGTGGGAAGAACTGGAACAACGGCACCAGGAGGCGCAACGCCTAATACAAAATGGGCGTCGGCTGTATCGCGATTCGGAGTATGCACGGCCCGTGATACAGATCCCCATGTCATCTGCGTATCCGAGATCAGCCATGACAACTTGGCGCTGGGTTCCACTTCGACGCCGGTAAAGTTGTTATCCTCGAATTTTGAGCCAAGGGTCAGGAAGAGCTCTTTGGGATTGAGGGTAATTTTGTCCTGCAAAAACGCGCTATATACGCTCTCATTATCTTCGGGCGGCGTTAAGGCGACCAGGAAGGTCGGGCCGTTATGATCTTCGATTAAGCGGTAGCCGGCGCCCCAGACAATTTCGTTACGATCCCATCCGGTCCATGTATGTTGGAAATCGAAGTCGGCAGTGGTGGCATTATAGCTGAGCCAGCTGGTTTTATATTGCGTATTATCCAGATAAACTTGCGTTTCCGTGGAAGATTGTGCACTAAGGTTTTTGGTCCAGCGAGCCAGTACGTTTCCGCCAGAGGTTTCAATATCGCCTGGCGTTGCGAATAAATACGGAGCGGTCAGGCTGGGTAAGGCGTAGTTTTCACTTTCATGTGAATTATAGCTATCTCCCTGCACCGTAAGAGAATCTTGATCGCTCAATTTGGAATCACTCCGGAAACCGGCCTGGCGCTTTTGCCATCCGTCATCGCTGCGGCCTGTGCCGACATTGAATTCCGGCGCATCGTCGGTATATTTAGCGTAGACACGCGCATAGCTGTCATCGCCGATTTTTACGCCATACCTGGTGCCATCGTCGGATTTGACCATATTACCAGCGCTGGCGGTTATCAACCCGCCCTGCGTGTCTTTTGCGCTCTTGGTGATGATATTGATTACGCCGTTGACGGCGTTGGCGCCCCATTGCGTCGCGCCCGGCCCGCGAATAACCTCAATACGATCGATATCTTCCAGGAGCGTGTCCTGATTTTGCCAGATCGTGCCGCCGAAAAACGGATTGTATACGGTTCTTCCGTCGATCAGCACCAGCAATTTATCGGCAAACTGGCCATTAAATCCCCTCGACGTTACCGCCCAGTCATGCGCGCCCGCTTGCGCTACCTCGATACCTGGAGCCAGACGCAATGCGTCCGGAATACTGGTGGCGCCGGAGCGTTTTATGTCTTCTTGCGTAATAACGAAAATGGCGGCAGCGGCTTCATTGGCTTTTTCGGCTTTTTTGGAGACGGAAGTTACTTCCACGTTGCTTAGCTCGGCAAGCGACATGTTAAGCACGGCCTCCGGAGTGAGGTCATCTGCCTGCGCTACCGAAATAGTCGCTAGAGTAATTATAATGCCCGCGAGAGCCGTAGACGTCTGCAAATGTGCCATAGTCAACTTTCCACGTTACTGACGATATGAATGACTAGCTGCACTTAATTAAAATTAGATTAATGCTGTCCGGATTCAGGAAAACTTATCATTCTTCATTATCTCTGTTGCTAAAATAACACTTTCCGTATTATACAAGGCTTATATAACTGGAGGATACAATTCAGCGATTTCAGGTTTTTGAATTTGGCGATCAGTCATGGCTCTCCAGCTGGATGCGAGAAGCTTATCTGGATTGCTTTACCTTCGTTCACCGTACCTATCAACCGTACTACCGCCTTGCCAGAACCATTGCCGAGTGGTCAGGGGACACCAATAAGATATTGGACCTAGGTTCCGGTGGCGCAGAACATGTTTTTGCTCTGTTGCAGGCATATAAAAAGCTGGGAATCGCTCCTCCTCAATTCGTTCTGTCGGATCTTTATCCGAATGTGGATGCCTATGCAAAATTGCAGAAAAAATTTGGTGATAACGCCGTTACCTATATAAACTATCCTGTCTCGGCACTGAATATCGAAGGAACCGATATTCGCTATTGGTCGATTTTTACGGCATTTCATCATTTCGCTCCTGCCGATGCGCGTCAATTACTGCAACAATTATTTCTTAAAGGCGATGGGCTGTGTATTCTGGAATATACACAACGTAGTGTGTATCAGCTGGTTATGATGATATGCGGCTTTCCTCTTCTTTTGCTTGTGCCGTTCTTTGCCAGAAAGTTTCGGCTGCGAAAAATGCTGTTCACAACGATCATTCCCGTCATACCCTTGATGGCTATATTTGATGGAATAGTTTCCATATTGCGCAGCTATACCAAGGAGGAAATACTTGCTCTTATGCCGCCCGATAGCCGTGATGCGTTCCATGTCGATTATAAGGAAGTAATGTGGCGTTTTGCACCACTTAAGGCAACGATGTTTATGCTGAAGCGCAAGCACTAATCACACCATTTTCATGACAGCGGAATCATTCCAATTTGAAGAAGCTTTTAGTCGTTCCCTAGGGTGGTTGACTAAACTCGAATTGCAGCAGTTGCGCGGCAAAAAGGTAGCGATAGCGGGAATCGGCGGCGTTGGCGGGAGCCATTTGCTTACCCTTGCCAGGTTAGGTGTGGGGGCGTTTCATATTGCCGATAGCGATACGTTTGAACTGGGGAACTTCAATCGTCAAGCAGGGGCGATGATGAGTACCATCGGCCAAAATAAAGCGGAAGTAATGACCGTTATGGCCAAAGATATTAATCCTGAGTTGGATATTGTTTCGTTTGGCGATATCGACGAAAACAACGTCGATGCCTTTCTCAAAGGCGTCGATTTATTTCTCGATGGGATTGACGCGTTTGCTCTCGATGCGAAAAGATTGGTGTTCCGGCATTGTGCGACAAGGAAAATTCCGGCAGTTACCGCGGGACCGTTCGGGACCGGCACGGCTTATATTAATTTCATGCCGGGCAAAATGACGTTCGACGATTATTTCGCTTTCGATGGTTTGCCATCCGAAGAACGGCAAATCAATTTTTTCGTCGGTGTGGCGCCAAAACTCATGTACCGTAGTTACATCGCCGACCAGAGCCTCATTAACCTAAAGCTGAAACGCGGAATGACGACGCCGATTGCCTGCCAACTTTCTTCGGTGGTAGCCAGCGCCGAGGCCATGAAAATTCTCCTCGGCCGTGGCAAGGTTTATGCCGCACCTTACTATCAGCAGTTCGATCCTTATCTTAATAAATTTGTGCGGCGCAGGCTTATCATGGGCATGAGAAATCCTATCATGCGGCTTAAGAAAGCGATCATGAAGAGGGTTTTGAGAAAAATCAGAGGATAGCAGGGCTGTGTTAAGCAGGTTTTCTGACAATGACGTTATAGGTATTGCCGCGTACATATTCTTCCGCAATCGTGAAACCCACCTGTTGAATACGGTTTCGTATATCCTCAAGCTCGAATGAATCCACCAGAATGCCCTTGCGCTTGCCCCAGGCGTTGACGCGCTCGGCCCATTGGCGCAACAGGCGCGGGCCGCGCGGATGCAGCAATGCGTTGGCGGCCATGGTTTTCCCCGGTTTCAATACACGGTAGATTTCGCGCAGGACCGCATCGGGGTTATGGATGGTATGCAGCGCGTTGGCGATATTGACCGTATCGAAACTATTATCCGCTAGATCCAGATTGGTGGCATCTGCCTGTTGCAATGTGATGTTAGGGTTTCCGGCGAAGCGTTTACGGGCGCCGGCCAGCATCATCGGTGCATAGTCGATTCCTACCACGTGAGGAATCATTTTATTGCGGCGTATAGAGCGTTTTAAGATAAGCTCGAACAAAGTGCCGCTGCCGATAGCGATCTCCAGATGCCGCGCGCCCAGGTTCCTGGCAAAAAAAGCAATGACCGGCAGTGGCGTATCGCGGTAGGAAATGAGCAATATAAAACACCCGCGTATGTCGTACCACCAGGAGGGTGATGCGTATGCTTCGGCGGTGTTTTTTTTGACGTTTTGACCGATAGTGTCTGTCATAATTGTGCCCCATCGCAGAAATATCAGAAAACGAGGGATATTTAGCACGGATGCATATAAGTGTCACTGGGTTTGCACAAAGATTACGGAGCTAATAAACGGCAAAAAATCAAAAATAATAAATTTATTAATTTATATATAACAATTAGTTGCGGATATTTAGGTATTCCGCCTCTAGTGCTTAATACATTTTTAATATTGGCCCGTTAATATATTAATATAAATAAAGGCGTAAAACCTATAATAAGTATAAACGGTGCTATACCATGTCTTCGCAGAAAATAGCGCAGAAAATCCATCATATGATGACGCCGGACAGCTTTGTCTGGTGGGTGCTGCTGGCGATTTCGATGCTGTCGCTGCCGACCTATATCCTGGTAATGTCCTACGGCGTGTATGAAACCGAGATCGGTAATATCATGATGCTGGCGCTGTGCTGCACGATTTCCATTTATCTCGGTGTGCATATTCATGAAGTGTTTTTCAGCCACAAACTGCGCGTCAATGGCTTTGCCGATTCGCTGCCCGAAAACATGCGCGAAGAATTCCTCGATAATGCGCCGCTCGATACCAAACTGATCGAGTATGAGAAATACCTGCGTAAAATAAGCTCCATTAATGAACATACCTCCATGATAGGCGAGGGTATGGGCAAGCATGGCGGCTATCACCGCTCCTGCAATCACATAAGCGACACGCTCTAAAACTTAGTGCGGCGCTTGGGCCAGCGGCTTGAAATGCAGGCCTGTGGGGCCGTTGACATTGCGGATTCTGAGCTTGATCACATTATCCCCCGGTTTCAGGAAATTCTGCAGATCGATCGCAAATCCGGTTCTCCAGTTACAACGTTTCGCTTCCGCCTGCCCCGCCAGGGGAACGACCATGTCATTGACTTTCATTTCATCGACGCAATCGTCGGGAATGATCTCGAATATGGTCGATTGCCCATGCGAAAACGCGAGCGTGATGGTGAAATCAAGCAATTCGCCGCGCGCCCCCCGTTGCTTGGTATAGGGCAGTTGCACGGGCACCGTTTTCTGATCGACGGAGCTTAGCAGTGTGGCCGCGGTGATGGCCGGAAGCGACGGATCGGCTGGCGTTTGCGCTTTAGGAGTGGCGGTGGGGGTCGGAGCAGGTGTGCTTTGCGCAGACTGCTTGGCTGTCGAAGGCGAAAATAGAACCGCCAGCGCGATAAGAACTGCCGCAACAGCCGCTACGATCAGAGGTTTTTTCATGTCTTTTCTCCCCGCAATTCCCATTTCACAGCGAGTATAGGAGCGCTCCACTCCAAATCAACAAGATTCTGGATATAGGAATTTAACAAACTCCTCTTTGTTATTCTTTAACTATCGGTCATTACTATGGGCGGCGATTGGATTATTTCCGTTTCAGCGGGGCGTCGATGTTTGCAATCACGAACGATAGCGTAACCTTCCGGCGCACGGGATTTGCGCTGCTGCTCATGCAGCTTGCCCTGTTCATGTACGGCCTGCCGCCGTTTCATTTCGGCGTCTGGGTTCAGGTCGAGCCGGTATTGCTGATGATGTTTCTGTATGCCTATCTCACCAGCGCCTGGCTCGCTTTCGGGATTGCCAAGCGCTGGCTGATTCCCGAGGCCAATGCGCCGTTATGGTGCGCGGTGGTGGCGTGGGCGGTGTGGCAGATCGTTCCCACTCTGCTGGCGACAACGCCGTGGCGGTCATGGTTCGGCCCGCCGGAGCTTGGCGAGGGAATGGCGTGGCACGTCTCACTGTTATTGATGGTGATGCTGGCGTACCCGCTGATGCAGGTTTCCTCATACCGCCGGATTATCGTGATCGCCGCCTTCGCTTTTATCGCGCTTCAGGCGACGCTGCATGTGGTATCGCCGCGTAACGAAATCACCGATGAATTGGGATTCAACGCCGACCGCTGGGTGGCGACGCGCTATCCGAAGGATTTACCCTTCATGGCCGCGTATCTCTGGATTTTCATCGCCTGCTGGCGGCAGATTAAAAGCAAAATCTGGTACATTGCCTATCTGGCCTTTTTCGTCACCGTGCTTGCCATCTCCAATAACCGTACGGCGATTGCGCTGCTCGGCGGCGCGCTTGCTCTTAGCGTGGTGCTGAAGCTCATCAGGCGCCCGTCACTCAGGCGTTTTTTCTATCCGAGCCGTAAATGGCGGATAGCGGCGATTTCAGGCTGTCTCATGCCCTTCATATGGGTATTGTTCTGCGTCAATATCGGCGCGCTCGGGTCTTATATCGACAAGTTCGACAATCTGGAGCGCAGCCTTAATCTTCCCTATAATTTCTGGCTGAACACCAAGGACGGCACCATCGGCGGGCGCATACCTTTTATCCAGGTGGCGTGGGAAACGCTGGAGCACGAACCCAATCGCTGGCTGGCTGGCGACGGCTGGGGGCGCTTTACCGACGATTCGTATAAATACGCGCTGGTCGATGGCATTTATGCCTACAAAAACGGTGTACATACGCCGAACTGGACCATGCTGCAGGACGTGCCGGTAATTCATTGCCACGACCAGCCGATAGAAGCGTTATTGTCGCTGGGGCTACCCGGCATGCTATTGTGGCTGGCGGTTCCGATGCTGGGCATATGGTATCTGCCGAAGCGGTTTTTCTGGAGCGTCGCGCCGATGCTGGTCGGGCTCAATGCGCTTTCGTTTTTCTGGTTCGAGCTGGTGCAGGAAATGCCGTTTCGCGCGCTTATGCTGGCATCGCTATGCCAGGTGAGCATCGTGCGCATCCGCCCGTTTTTTAAGAAAACGGATTGGCTGGTGCTGCTACTGACAAGTCTCTGCCTGATAATGGGTTGGAGCACATGGGAACAGCGCTCCGCTATTTTATATTCGCAGCAGATACGTGAATCGCTGATGTCGGGAAGTTTTGCCTACAAGGAAGAATGGCTGGCCGAAGATTTTAAGCGCGGCGGCGACCGCCTGCGTGAAACGGCGCTGCTGTATGAAATCATGCTCGCCGGTTCGATCCACGCACAGCCCGCGGACGATATCGATTACGACTGGTACCGCCTGTTTTTAAAAACATCGCATGATTATTCCATCATGCCGAACAGCGCTACCCGCGCCGCGACGACGGAATTATTGATGATGAAAAAACTCTTCGGTGAGCTTTCCGTGCCTTCCTTCGCGGCGCTCAAAATGGAAATATTCCCCGCCATTCCCGAGGCCGTGCTGATTAATGCTAAAAAAGCTCCCCTGCGCGACGACGTGGCCGCAACCTTCCTCGCCAACCTGCCGAAAATCACCAATAACGACACGGAGCGGCAGATCGATTTCCTGAATAAGCTTCTCGCCATCGCTCCCGATCACCGCGGCGCGTTATGGGTGCTGGGGCATATCCTCGCGCAAACCCCGGGCCGCGAAGCAGAAGGCGAGGCGATGATCAGGCGCGCCGTGGAATTGCATGTAGAGCGGGTGTATCCGGTGACGGATGAGGAGTTGGCGGGGGTGAGGTGATCACTTTTTTTAAGAGGAGCCTTAAATGTATTTTTATTGTCAAGATAAGCTTGTTGCCCTGAGTAATTTTCGTATTCCGCCACCGGGCGAAAGCATGTTTAAAATACTAGGGCATTTTATTTTGAGCGCGCTGCCTTTGATTGCAATCTTTGCTTTGATCTCGGTATTTGTAGGTTTTTTTAGTTTAGCTGCACATATTACCTTGGGGTATCATGTCAATTTTCCGCCACTTTATGGCCAAGATATTATTATGTATTTCCATTATTTTATTAATTCATTATTCGCGATTATGATTGTTTCAACTTTTGTCTCAATGCTAAAAATTCGCTGGGTTAATAGCGATATAATACATCGCGGCTATCCTATTAAGGTAAAACTTGTACGACGAGACAAAACGCCTATTTTTTCTTTATTGGAATTTCGGGATATGGATACGAACGTTCTGCTCGCTCGTTCGCTCAATCTTTTTGTTCCCCATGATGTTCATGTAGATGGGTTGCAGGATAATGTGGAATATGACGCCTATGTTGGTATGAAGCGCTATAACCGCCGCACCAGTTTTTTGATTGTCCTGGACGTCGATAAATATGCCGGTGTCACACTTGGAAATAATAATGGCGCAATCATTTCTTAGTCAGGTAACCAGAAGATCGTTCTACCCGGTACGTATCCAAAAAAAATACGATGTCGAAACACTGGTATAAGACTGGAGCGCCGTAATCGACGCGGTTCGAACCTTACCCGAGCAACGGGCGGCTGTCATCGAGTTTCCTGAGCGGCGTAAAATCCATATAGACAGCTACTTCTATCTAGCAATGGCGTCCGGCAATCGCTGACGGATTTTCTCTCTGATATTGTGAAAACGAAATAGACTATTGTTGAAAAACAATATGTTAATACACTATTTTGCCGACCATTTCGTTTTTAAAAATTGGCGTTATTATTTATTATCAGATACTTACATCATAAAAAACGAAACGAAATGGGTTTTAAAATTCTGGCGCTAGCGAGATTCCGGGCGTTGCGTCCCCGCATAGCGCGCGCGGAGGAAGAACCTAAAAGCCCCCTGGCAGAGCCGTGGCCAGTAAGGCTTTCAGCAAGCACTACTTTCGTACACGTATGCGTCCCCCATACAACACTCTTGAAAGACAGGAATACGTCTGCGCTCGTATTTAAGCGATGCAACTCCCGGCACGAGTGCTGTGGGTTTGGATTTTTATAAATGCGTCGGGATTCTGTCCCGGCGCATTTGTTGCTTGAGGCAAAAAGCTAAATATTCATCAACTTTAGTTATCTCGTTGTATATTATAGCAATCGCCATATATTTAGGAAATGAATGAAACACTCGAAATTGAAGAAGATAAAACTGAATCCACCATCGTTGCGATGGAGGATTTTCAATCCGTTGATTTCCTAAAGCCTATAGCCGAAAATCGGTATGCAAATTGTCATCGTCTTCAAGAATCATACAGGCCCGCAATTGAGGCAGCGGCTAAGGATGGACGCAAAAAGGATTTGCATGTTTTTCAACTTCTGCACTCCCTATGCGGGTTCCACTTTAAACCCCATGATCGCGCTGTACCTTATGGTTCAATGATGACTCTTTCGGATGGAAGACGAACGCCAATACCTGATGATTATGCCGGGCTGCAAAACGATGTCTTAGCTAAAATACTACCCACCATCATGCATCCTACGCTACGTGCTCGTATTGCTGATGTTGTGTGGACGAATAACCGTAAGGAAAAGGATGCCGCAAAGATTGCGATTGAAGCGTATTGTGAAGTTCTGCGCGGGTTGATCGAGGGGAAGTTTCAACTGCAATTTGAAGCAGACAATCATCCGGCAATGGAGGAGGTTGATATTTTACAGCGTGTTCTACAAATCGCGACACGTATTTCAAAAAAAGGACAATTACCTGACGATGTCCGCAATATAACCATGCAGCTATATGAAATTGCCCAGCGTAACAAAACCTGCATACCGTTTAAAACAATCGCTGAACTTGCATTAGCATCCGGTTTTATCGAGCCGGCTACCCTCGCACAAAATGCTGAAGAGGTAGCAGACGCCGCAGCAAATTTACCTAATGCATATCCTGAAGCTATAAAAGCGGTATTAGGCTCTGCAGTACAAGCTTATAAGCAGTCTGGCGATGCTGAAGCCTCTAAGCGCTGCCAGTTAAAGAGCGCCGAACAAACGCTGCTAATGCGAAATTATGTCTTAGGCTCTTCAATGGCTGAAGCACACTGGATACGAGATACCATTGAAGAATTGCGGCTGATACCGGGCACAAAAGATCGGCAAGAGGCACTTCGACTTGAGATGCGTGAACTACAAGAAAAAGCGCGCGATGAGGTCGGCAGCTTTATGGTTCCTTTGGATTTCAAAGATGAACAGGCAGGTATTATAAAAATATTCGAAAATATCACGTTGCCTGACGCGCTATTACAATTTGCCCGCCTTTCAAAATCTCCTTCGTTGGAAGAACTTAAGGAGGAGGCATTGGAAGGAATACGTAATTCACCATTAATGGCGATGATGAAAAGCTCTTATTTCGATCATGAGGGTAAAATCGTTGCGGAAGCTCCGGGAGCTTCATTGACAGGTGAACCAAGCGATGAGTGGTTGAAAAAGACTTTCTCCGAGAACCATAAGTTCCAAAGACATGTCGTTGTTGCGGGTAAAATAGAACCAGCCCGCATGACTATAGAAAACAATTACCCGCTTTCTGAGCGTCATTTCAATGCCATTGCTCAATATAGCCCCTTCATACCAGCCCCTCAGCGATACACATTTGCCTTAGGGTTTGCACGCTTTATGCAAGGTGATTTTGTATCTGCCGCTCATTTACTCGTGCCGCAGGTCGAAAATTCTATACGTTACGTTTTAAAATCGCGCATTCAGGACTTTTCAAAAATCAAACACGATATGCTGCAAGAAGATCGGGCATTATCGGATATCGTGGACAAATTCCGCAGTGAATTAGAGCAAATCTTTACTGCGCCTGTCGTCAACGAAATCGATCTACTATTTGTGTACCGCCCAGGGCCAGCATTACGTCATGAATTTGCGCATGGAAAAATTGCCTCCGGGTACTGCTATCACCCAGACATAATCTATGCCTGTTGGCTTATTTACCGTCTCTGCTGCTTACCGCTAATGCCGCACTGGAAAGAGCATCTTGCTCCCGCTATTGAAGCAGAGTGTTTTTAACGCTGAGTGCCTTAGTCTGCGGGAAGAAAAATCAAGTAAATGGGCCGTCTAGGTGACCCAAACACCCGACCCCACATTCCGAAGGCAGACCGCAAGATTGTCAAAAAATACCAAGCTATTGCAAGGATATTGCTGGCATGGTGCTGACATGAACGTATCAGCATATGTTTTTTGCTGACACGGTCGCGGTTAATACGCGCAGTTACCCTATGCTCCTTATCAGCAATTTTATTGGGTATGTGAAAGCCAATACGGCAAATAGACCACCGCACCACAGAAGCGCGAACCACACCCACTGTTTGGCTTTGGGATGTGCATTCAGCCAGTTCTCAGTACGTTTAATACATATGTTCATGGCTACTTTTACCTCGGAAGATGTAATAACAATAGCCGGTATAGCCAAGAATCAGTGGCAGCAGGGGCACCACGCCGCACAGCATCAGCGAGAGTCCCGGCCCCGATGCGGCCGCATCCCAGATGGTATAGTGATAGGGAATCAGCCACGGAAAAAGACTTAAGCCTAATCCTAGATAGCCCATCAGGAAAATGCCGATGCTGCATAGGAAGGGACGGTATTCACGCTTGCTCTTGTGCAGGTCGCGCCAGACCATGAGGAACAGCGCAGCGGTAATGATCGGTATGATAGCGAGGTAATAAATATTCGGCGTAGAAAACCAGAAATGCTTGATGCGCTCGTTGACGAAGGGTACGGCCATGCTCACCAGCGCCATGAAAATACCGACGATGCCCAGCACATAGGACGAAACATTACGCGCCCAGCTTTGCGTTATGTCTTCGGTTTTCATTACTAGCCATGTCGAGCCAAGCAGTGCATAGCCAAACACTACGGCAATGCCGGTCATGACGCTAAACCCTGTCGCCCAATCAAACGGGCCACCGGAGAAATTACGTCCGTCTACTTGCACACCCTGCACAAATGCGCCGAGGATCATGCCCTGACAGAATGCCGCGCCGAGCGAGCCGAAATGAAAAGCAAAATCCCACAGGCGGCGCGAGCGCTCACCTGCCTTGAAGCGAAATTCAAACGCCACGCCGCGCATGATAAGGCCGAGCAGCATGCAGATCAGCGGGATATAAAACGCTGGGAACAGCACCGCATAAGCGAGTGGAAATGCAGCGAAAAGCCCGCCGCCGCCTAACACGAGCCAGGTTTCGTTGCCGTCCCAGAAGGGCGCGATAGAATTCATCATGCGGTCGCGGCATTTGTCGCTTGGCGCGAAGGGAAATAAAATCCCGATGCCGAGATCGAAGCCATCCAGCAGCACATAGAGGAATATCGCAGTGGCGATAAGCAATCCCCATATCAGCGGCAAGTCGATGAAGGAGGAGAAATCAAACATGTGTGCCTCCTTTCGTCGCCGCTTCGGTGACGGAGGCTTCCTTGCTGTGTCGGTAATATTGCTCTTTTTCGTCAGCAGCGGGGATACCTTTGCCGATAAGTTTCAGGATGTAATAGGAACCCGCGCCGAAAACGAAAATATACATCACAACGAAAGCCAGCAGCGACCACGCCACCTGCGGGCCGAGAATGGCGGGCGATACGGACTCGGCAGTGCGAATCACGCCATAGGCCGTGTAGGGTTGCCTGCCAATTTCGGTGACAAACCAACCAGCGAGCAACGCAATGAAACCCGATGGCATCATCAGCATCCACCAGCCCTGCAGCCAGCGTGTTTCAAAGAGTTTGCCCCGGAAATACTGTACAGCGCTGACTGCGCCGATGGCCACCATCAACAGCCCAAGCCCCACCATAACACGGAACGACCAGAACACCGGCAACACCGGCGGGCTTTTTCCTTCAAACGCATTCAGGCCTTTGATTTCACCGTTTACATCATGTGTGAGGATCAGGCTTGCACCGCCCGGAATGCCGATGGCAAAATCGTTTTTGCGTTCTTTTTCATTGGGGATGGCGAACAGCAACAGCGGCGCGCTTTTTTCTGTCTCCCAGATGCCTTCCATCGCGGCGATTTTGGCGGGCTGGTATTTAAGCGTATTCAACCCGTGCATGTCGCCAATCAGCACTTGTGTAGGAGCAACCAGCGCCGCCATGATCGTCGCCATGCCGAGCATGATGCGTGCTTGTGGTATATGACGCTTATTCCATAAATAAAACGCGCCAACGCCGCCAACGACGAATGCGGTGCTTAAATAAGCAGCCGTGACCATGTGTGCGAGTCGGTATGGAAAGGATGGGTTAAAGATAATTTCCAGCCAGTTGGTAGGCATCAAACGTCCATCCGCACCGATGGTAAATCCCTGCGGCGTTTGCATCCAGCTATTGGCGGATAAAATCCAGAAGGCGGAAATCAACGTCCCGCCCGCCACGATGCAGGTGGCGACAAAGTGCATGCGTTTGCTCACACGTCCCCAGCCGAACAGCATGATGCCGAGAAAGGATGCCTCAAGGAAAAAGGCGGTAAGCACCTCAAAGCCAAGCAGCGGCCCCAGCACGTTGGCCACGCGGTCGGAAAATACCGACCAGTTGGTGCCGAATTCATAGCTCATCACTACGCCGGAGACGACACCCATGCCGAACGCCACGGCGAATATTTTGACCCAGAATTTATAGATGTCACGGAAACGCTCATCACCGGTTGCCAGCCAGCGCCATTCCACCACCGCAAGGAAACTGGCAAGGCCAATACTCATGGCCGGAAACACAATATGAAAGCTCACCGTGAAGGCGAATTGGATGCGTGCAAGCAGAACGGGATCAAACGTGAACATAATACCTCTGTTTATACAGCGGCATGTATGGCAGAAAATTGTTCAAATGCCAACATCGCATCGGCGGCATAGTAAACTTGTCAAACGTTACATTTTCTAGAAATTGGTCATTCGTGGGGGACTACTTTAATGCAACGCATAACAGTAGAGGCAATTATCACCGATCTTGTCTATCGGCGATGATAATTGCCTCTATTTTAGAATCACTGTCTTAAGCAGCTTTGTGCATTTGCTTTGAATATGTGTCCGTCTGCTTAATGACTGGCGCCAGCACCTCTGCCCATGCATCGAACGCGGTGCGGGATATTTTATTCACCATATCAAAATAGCTGCTGGATAACTGTTCCATCGACCGGGTTTGCAACTCCATCACATCATTGATAGTGCGGCACGCCAACGCTTCCTGCGAAATCTCGGATAATTCGGTAGCCAAGTTATTACAGTTTGCAATTATTTCGTTGCTTATATTCATGCAGCAACGCGAAGCAGATGTGCCAGAACTAAGAAGAGCGCCGATATTTTCGGAGCACATCCCTATGCCTGCCGCCGCTTTATGATTAATTTCGTCAGCAGTACGCTTAAAATTTTCAGCGCCTTCACGCATTCCATGCACGCTACTATGGATGGTTTCGTTATCCTGATGCTTTTTTTCAGAATGGAAGTTGGCGCTTTTTTTTGCTTGCTGGGTCATAATAGTAATCCTTTTCATTGAGGTTAAGAAATATGCTCCCAGCGCTTTTACGCAGGTCTAATTCCATAGACGATAGTGTCATATCGCCATTAATAAGGTTTGATGCAGGGCAAATCCTTACGGATAAAAGATGTTCTGGGTTCATTACCCGCCGATAATATTATATCCGGCATCGATGTAAGCGATGCTACCCGTTACCAGCTTCGCTTCATCGCTCACCAGAAAACGTGCATATTGATGTCAGTGTCATATTGATTCCGTTACTTTGTGAGTTGCTTACGGATAGCTTCCAGTTCGGCATGACGCTGCGTGGTGGCCTTGGGATAGGCCATCTTAAGGTCGTCCAGCGTATCCAGGATAATGTGGGAAACAATCAGCCGTGCATTCTCCTTATCGTCAGCGGGAACGACATACCATGGGGCGTGATCGCTGCTGGTAGCACCGAGGCAAGCCTCGTATGCCTCCATATAATCCTTCCAATATTGCCTTTCATGGATATCCGCTTCACAGAATTTCCAGTTCTTGTCCGGATCGTCGATCCGCGCCAGGAAGCGTTTTCGCTGCTCTTCCTCAGAGAGATGTAGGAAAAACTTGATGATGCGGGTTCCATTGGCCTGAAGGTGTTTCTCTAAATCAGTGATGGAGCGATAGCGATCATGCCAGACCTTTTTATTGTGATCTGGCATATCAGGAAGTTTTTCGCTCGTTAGAATCTCCGGGTGAACGCGTACAATCAGCACTTCCTCGTAATAGGATCGATTGAAGATTCCGATGCGGCCACGTTCTGGCAAATCACGCGTCGTGCGCCAGAGAAAATCATGCTGCAATTCGTTGACGCTGGGATGCTTGAAGCTGAATACCTGGCAGCCCTGAGGATTGACCCCGGACATCACATGCTTGATGACGCCATCTTTGCCCGCCGAATCCATCGCCTGAAAGATCAGCAGGATTGCGTGGCGGTCGGAGGCATAGAGAAGTTGTTGAAGCGAACTTAAGCGCGCTACATGTTCTTCCAGCAATACCTGATATTGCTCTTCCGACGTGTACACGGGGTCGATCTTCGTCGGCCATTTTTTGAGATTAACCTCGTCGCCTTCCTTTACGCGGAAATCCTTTGAATGTAGTTTCATTTTGATACTTTACCTTTCCGTGCTGCCACCCCCTGTCTTTCATCGCGCCATAATTCTTCATAGAATTCATGAACACGCTTTACGAAATGCTGGGTTATACGCAGAGGCTCAATTTGATTCGAATCGCCCAAATGCTATACAACGATCTTCATTATAATTATTTGATATGGGACAAAGAATTACGACAGATGTGCGTATATGCATAAGGAAGGCATGCGTAATAATAGCATCAACGTTAAGAAGCCATAAACGCTGCTAGATAGAACTATTTTTCGCAGGAAGATTTGCTCCGCGACAAACCGCAATCAGATTTTTGAGAGTACAGTCCGGCTTCCTTATCAATCAGCGATCTCATATCGCGTTAGATTATAAGGTGCATGCTTATGCATCTACCGCTGTCGCATTATGCGCGGCGGAATCAACGTTTAGGAGAATATTATGTCGAACGCGCCACAAAATCAGAAAAGTACGCCATCAAGCAACCAGTCTAGTGCCAGCAAAAGTGCTGCCATTCCCCTTAAGGATGAGCATAAAGCGCAGAGCGGGATGAAGGATAAATCCTGCTCTACCTCCGGCTCCTCTAATAAGTCTTCGTGCGGTACCAAGTAACCGAATTCGTCGTAGTAATGATACCACAGGGAACCGTGCGAATATTGCGGTTCCCTGTGGCCTTACATTAAATACCAACGCTTCTTAAAGGAATTCGCTCATGCCATCGGCAGACAAGATTAAAGACGCTGCGGAATATGAAGCGGTATTTCAGCGATATCTGGAAATCTGTAACCAGGCTATTGAGCACAACAAAAACAAATTCCCCTATACCGAAATATGGGGCGCGCACTTTAAGGCACTAAAGACGGACGCGATCCTTGACGCCGTTGTCTATGATGACCGGCCAAAACTGGCATGCAAACTGCGCCTGACTCCGGACATGAAAATTGAAATCGTAGAGAAGAAGCCCATTAAATCCGAAGATGAATGGCCATTTACATATCAATACCTCAAGCGTGTAGTAGATAATCCAAAAGAATATATTGAAAACCCCGCGAAACTTGAATGGGGCTGGCTGAAAGAAGTGTTCGGCTCGGTTAAAAAGACTCCCTGAATTGCAGAAAAATCCAACTTAAAATGAAGGTTTCCCAATGAAAAAAGAAAAACACACGTCTCAGGATTTTGATCGTAAACACGAACAGGATCATATTGCGCATAATCCCCGTGCGACAAAGGATATACCAACCCCGGAAGATGCATATCGTGAAGATAAGCGAAAAGAGGTTCGTCAGGAACATACGAACCATTTTACCAGCCGTGAAGGCCATCCGGAAAAGAAATAGCGCTACACCGCGCCCTTGCGTAGGTAATTGTGCAGATAGCAGCCATTCAGAAATTTTATAAGACGCTTGATCGAATCAATCGTTACCTTTGTACCGCTAACGCGTGTCCCGGTTTCATCGCGCAATATATTCAATGCGCGGGAAAATGTCGGCCCCTTCATTCCTAAGGTGGAAGCGATCAGCGTCTTATCGTAAGGAAGGTTTATGACCACGCCATCCACCTGTTCCTTTAGCGGACACAAAGCCAATATGAAGCAGCCTACACGCTGCGGCGCTGTGTAGAGAAGATATTCCTCAAGCTGTGATTCATGCTGATGCTGATATTGGGTCATTGAGGTCAGCATATTGATGGCTAGTTGGCTATTGGCTCGTATTTGATCTTTTAATAGCGCTATCGGAATGCTCAGTATTTGCGCGTCTTCGACCACTTGTGCAGTGCTCGTGAAATTTCCCTGAACAAAAATTGAGCTTTCGCCCGTAATGCTATCTTTGGTGAGCATCCCTATGATAATTTCTTCACCTTCTTCCGTTACATGAACCAGCTTCAGCCACCCGCTGCAAATAATATAGAAGCACTTCGCTTCTTCGCCTTCCATGTAGAGGTATTGGCCTTTTTTATAGCGCTTGATTTGAGTGGCATCTATGAAACACGCCACCTCTTTGTCAGATAGATTGGCAAATAGAGGGAGGCGCTTAAAAGAGTCGCATGGCGGACATTTCTTTGTGGGACAAACCCATTTTTCACTAACTGCCGTCATGGAATAGCCTTTTGTAAAATTGCCAGACACCATAATAGTATCTGGGACTAACGTTTTTGCCCTAGGACAAAAAACGATCTTTTTTATGGCTTTTTGCCGCCAGTCAAAATAAAGCCGCGCGGTTTGTGCAATTAATCGCTAACCAGGCAAATTCTTCCCCACATTATCGTAAAGGAATATGCCCTACAACCTTTATAGGAGAGATTTATGAATCTAGCCGTGCACAATGTAAAGTTTCCAGCCATTCCCGTTGCGGAAACGCCTTACTCTAAATTTAGCGATGCGGACTATCTGGCTATGATGTGCCATGAAATAGGCACACCGCTTACCGCCATTATCGGCCTTTCCCACATTCTGGCCAATGTGGACTGTAGCCCGCAAAAGAAAAAAGAATGCGCTGCCATGCTTAATGACAGCTCCAATATGCTTATGGGGCTGATGAAAAATATGCTGGATTCCGCCAAGATGGACGCTGGCAAGGTTGAATTGGAGGATATTCCTTTTGATCTGGCTACGGCAGTGATGGAAGCGGTGCACATCATCACGCCGAAAGCGGAAGAAAAAGGGTTGAATCTATACGTTACGACCGGCCAGATTCCTGAATATATGATCGGCGATCCTCTACGCATACGACAGATCGTCGTCAACCTCTTAAGCAATGCTGTTAAATTTACCGATGCCGGGTGCATTAGCCTAGATATTCAAGCCATACCTGATCCTACCGGTTGGCAGTTGCGCATTGCCGTTACCGATACTGGCATCGGCATGTCGCATGAGCAGTTAGCTCGGGTTTTCAATAAATATGAGCAGGCGGATGCATCCACCACCCGTAAATATGGAGGCACCGGCCTTGGGCTTACCATCTGCCGCGATCTGGCGCAGATGATGGGCGGCGATATTCTGGTGGAAAGCACGCCAGGCATGGGTTCGTGCTTTACCGCGTTGCTGCACCTGTCCGAAGCCATCATGGCGCCAACGTTACTCGCCGCCTAATCATTAATAAAAGGAGAAACCCATGTCCACTATACAATTAGCCCACCAAACTACAGATTCAGGCGCATCTAAAATACTGCAGCTGCATTCGCTCGAATGTGAGTTGTTAGATGATATCGAAGCCATGACGGATGAAGAGATCGATAATTATGTCTCCCACCTCAGGCAGATGGGGCATGAAGCCTTCGAAATGGCTGCTTAATCATAAATAATTTTTAATGCAAAAAGGAATAAAATCATGCAATCCACAAAACCGCTTGCCTACAATGCCGCCCTTGAAATGGAACAAGCGCTCGAACGCATGCCGATACCGATCCGTTCATCCGGTATAGCGCGGCGGATGGTTAATGAGTCTTTGCCGATACCGGAGACACGTCAGGATATTGAACGCTATGTACTTACCCTGCTGAGCAGAGATGAAGAAGCCGTATGCGATATGGTGACGGATTAATACCCATTATTTCTGACTCCCGCACGAAACTGGAATTTTATTCGCGCACCGGTGACGCATGGGAAGCGATGTACTGCGATTGCTTAGAAGCAAAAGCATCTATCGAGTTTGAACAATATATCATGCATAATGATGAAATCGGCAGGCGTTTTCTAACATTGTTTGCGGCTAAAGCAAAAGAAGGCGTCGCAGTTCACCTACTTCTAGATCAGATTGGAAGCCGGAGCCTAATATACTCGCCGCTGATCAGTCAATTAAGAGAGTGTGGAGGCACAATCACCTTTTATAATCCGATCCCATGGATTCATTTTCTTATGCCCTCGACCTGGTTTCCCCGTAACCACACCAAAACAATGCTGATTGATTCCAGTATCGCCTATATCGGCAGTGTATGCCTTGCAGATTATATGCGCAACTGGCGTGACCTGTACGCTCGGGTCACCGGGGATTTAGTCGATTCTATCGTACAGGATTTTGCGTATATATGGGCACGGACTGCTGGCGTAATGAATATCCCATCGCGCCCTGCAGCATCAAATAGTGCATTCCATTATGTTGTGGCAAAGGCGCGCATGACACCAAGCCCGGTCTATAAAGAGCTACTCTCAGAAATTGGAAAAGCGGAAAAAAGCATTTACTTGGCGACGCCTTATTTTATGCCGCCCCTGCGCCTGCGCCATGCTTTGCTTAAGGCCATAAAGCGCGGCGTTACGGTCAAGGTGATGGTTACCGAAAAGAGTGATGTTCCCTTTGCAGATCTTGTGTCCTGCTCTTATTTTCCGCGATTCATACGCGCTGGCATATCCATTCTTTCATACAATAAGTCAGTGTTTCACGCCAAATACACCGTCATCGATGACAGCTGGGGGACGATGGGCAGCACCAACATTGATTACTTAAGTCTTTTAAGCAATCGTGAAGCTAATATTCTGATTCGTGATCCGGCTACGATTGCGGTGCTTAAAAAAGGATTCATCGGCGATATGGCGCATTGTGTAATTTTAAGCCCTGACGTTTGGAAAAATACGCCTTTCCTGTCAAAGATCATTGGTTATCTTGGGCGCGCGATCAAGAGGATGATCTAAGTCATGACCTTCAAAATCCTTTTCAGTAATATTGGGTACGCAAAAGGAATCGACGGCTCCCTGAAACAGCATATCGCGTATTTTTTAAGGCATCTTCATACCCCCCATACCGTGCAGGAGAGAGTCCTAGCGCAGATCAAAATCATTATTAACGCAGAAAATCCTGATTTATGCTGTTTCGTCGAAATTGACCGGGGATCGTTTAATGCGGCAGGCTTTAATCAGATCAGCGCGCTGACGGATACTGAATATCAATATCATGACATCACCGATAAATACGGCCCGGAAAGCGCCTTGGGGCGGATGCCGCTGCATAGAGGTAAAAGCAATGGATTCCTGGCAAAGGCGAACATTCCATTTAAAAGATTATATCTGTCGCATGGGAGCAAACGTCTCCTATATTGCCTTGAGCTGCCTGACAACATTCGCCTGTTTTTTGCGCATTTTTCACTACGCAAAAGCATTCGCCTTCGGCAATTCCAGGAATTACGTCAGCTCATAAAGGAAAATAAGGGCGAAATAATTATCCTCGCCGATTTTAATATTATGAGTGGGTTTCGAGAACTTGATCCATTGTTGTATGAAACGGATTTGAAAGTAATCAGCAAGGAAGATAAACCTACGTTCCGGTTTTATCGACACCATATGGTTCTCGATTTATGCCTGTGCTCGCAGAGCCTAGCCTCACGGATCGACTTAAAAATTATACCACAACCATTTTCAGATCATGCCGCTCTATCAGTAAGCATAGATTAGAGCTATCTCAAGGAGTTCTATCATCCCGCTGTTTCTTGATTTCCTGAGTGCGCGACTGGGTTACGATATAGCGTACAAGTTCATATTCAAAGGGCGAGCCGGTGGAGAAATAGCGGAAATTATTGTTATAGCGCTGGTTAATCGGCTCGATTCCGTAGGCCACTACGTCATAGGCGGTGGTATCCTTAACTGAATTGGGAATAACAACATAAAGCGTTGCGTAATCGACGAATGTTCCGAGTGTATCACGAACATTGGATGGCCCAAGTATAGGTAATACAATATAAGCGCCCGAGCCTGCCCCCCAATATCCTAATGTTTCACCAAAATCCTCCGGCTGCCTCTCTATGCCCATGTCCGTCGCCACATCAAAAGTACCGGCAAGGCCAACCGTTGTATTGACGACAAACCTTCCTAACGTTTTGGCGGCTTTATCTGGCTTAATCTGGAAAACGGCGTTGGTGAAGTTGGTTGCCTCACCCACATTCAGGAAAAAATTCGTAACGCCCCGGCGCACAAAGGCCGGTGTTACATATTTATACGCATCGACAATTGGAAGTAAAACATAGGTATCCAGTTCGGCATTAAATTTATAAATATGCCTGTTCATCGTTTCGGCGGGATCATAAACAGCGAATTGCGTTTCGGCATAATTTTTCTCAGTTTCGCTGGTAAGCTCGCGCCGTGGCGGCGGTGAATTTTCCTGCGTGCTACTCGTCGAGGAAGTACAGCCCGCCAAGCTTAAAATCAAAAGTACCGCCGCGGTTGTTTTTCCAATCATACATCACTGCTTCATAAAGGTGATGATCTGGTAAGCCATGGCCGGATGGGCGATGTTCCCCATATGCCCGCCACTTGGAAATACTACAGCATTGGGGCCAAACAAGCGGACGACTCTATCCAGCTCCCCCCGGGCAAGGATAATATCATCCCGGTTGGTAATCAGCCCCATATTGCGGTTATGAGAAATATAGGAACCAATGGATTCCAGATTACTTGCGGCCATGAAATCCTGCTTAGTCAGTGCCGGGTTTTTGGCATGTTCTTCTTCGTATAAAACCTCGTTTAAGTAATCACCAAAACCGGTGCGCACGGCTACCGCCAAATAGGGATTCAAGTCCGTAGACGTGGTGAAAGGCTTGTTCTTAGGAAAAATATAGCCGGAGTGACGCATCACGTCGGAAGTAAACACCATGTCGGCAGCGGTAAGGCGGAAACTGAGGCCGATGATGGTCGCCAGCTGATCATCACTGGGATGGGTTTTATTATACACATCCAGCCTCAAATCTTCATTAGTGAAGTCAAAAGCTTCTCCGGTCTGGCTAACGTTGGAAAGACGGGTGATGATATTTTTTATAAAATGATCGGCATCATTCATGCCATGTGGCAAGTCACGCGTAAGGTCATTATCGAGCGTTTTTACGGAACTATACAGGTTGAGCGGTGGGTTAATAAGTAGCACTTTGCTGAAATTCAGCAGCTTCTTTTCGCTGTCCAACTTAGCGGTAAATGCCGCCTGCCATCCGCCAAGGCTATACCCAACCAGCATATGTCCGGTCACATTTGTTTTGTGAGAAACATCTCCTTCGATAGCGAGCATCAAATGGTAAATATCGCGCGCATCTTGCACCGGATTGCCGGGAAGATTGTTTTCGCTCGCATTGATGATAAAATTTGGATTGCCGGGAGACGGTAATAAGACAACGCTATAACCAGCCGTATATAAAATATTGGCGATGGTACGCATGACGCCAGCATGAGCATCAGCGCCGATACCTGGAATAATATAGACCAGAGGCGCAGGCGCTGTTTGCAGTAGCTCACTATAGTGCAGCCCACGCTGATACCAGAAACCCTCAGGAATTGTTCTATCTTTGAATAAAGTGATTTTTTTATCTTCTGGTTCTGGAACAGCGGAATAATCCACTTTCATGTCTGCTGGTAAGGTAATGACAGTTGCCGCATAGGGGTCGCTGATGGGGTAATTATACGCCGGTTTAGCACCATAGGCCTGCGCAGGAGTCAGCAGCAATGGTTCCGACGGCGCACAGGCGCTAAGCAAAGTGATGGCAATAAGCGCAATAAAACCAGCGGTGTTGGAAAGGCAATGTTCCCGCGTCATGATTTTATTCCAAATAAAACCCCAACCAGCGTGGTCAGCCCGAGTGAAATCGCTCCCCAGAATAATACGCGCAACGTTGGCCTCAGTATGCCAGCACCACTGGTTCTCGCGCCCAGCACTCCCAGGACGGCCAGAGAAATAAGGGTACTCACAATGACCACCTCTTTAATCATGGTTGGTGGTGACAGGATGGCAACGACCAACGGCAATATCGCTCCACAGGTAAAGCTGGCAGCCGATGCCAACGCTGCTTGAATTGGCTTGGCGACGGTTGTTTCTGAAATACCAAGTTCATCGCGGGCATGTGCGCCAAGTGCGTCATGTGCCATCAGCTGACCGGCCACTTGCCGGGCTAATGTTAACTCCACACCACGAGCCACATAAATCTGCGAAAGCTCTTCAAGCTCGAACTTGGGGTTTTGTGCCAGCTCGCGTTTTTCGCGGGCCAGATCGGCATTTTCCGTATCGGTTTGTGAACTCACCGACACATATTCCCCCGTTGCCATAGAGGTGGCACCCGCCACCAACCCAGCAAGCCCAGCCAACAAAATAGCTTCGCGTGATGCGCCACCCGCTGCCATTCCGCTGACAATACTGGCGGTGGAGAGAATGCCGTCATTAGCTCCAAGCACCGCCGCCCTAAGCCAGCCAATGCGATGCATGAGATGCGATTCAGCGTGCGGTTTTTTATTTCTATGCGCCATTTTGCTTTATCACCATCATAATGCTTGTTTGCACCTCCGGCGGCTGCTGCGAAATAGCATTGTGCAGCTTCTGCATATGCGCGCGCGTGCTATACAGCTGATCGAGCAGCGACAGCACCACATCCATCCCTTCATCGTTCACGTTTATATCCTGCGTGAGGTGACAGACCAGTTCCAGGCGGGCAATGTCTATATCTTCAAAATACCAGCCTGATGAATGTGAAACGGGGCGCAGCCACTGCCGGGCGATATATTCTTCCAGCGTTTGCCGGTC
>Ga0302281_10000750_pt1 | contig 23967 bp, 11 predicted proteins | sample III_Fen_E1_2_FD_198762 | JGI IMG/M metagenome (GOLD analysis project Ga0302281, IMG submission 198762) | Peat permafrost microbial communities from Stordalen Mire near Abisko, Sweden - III_Fen_E1_2 | ecosystem: Environmental > Terrestrial > Soil > Wetlands > Permafrost | place: Sweden: Abisko...
CCCCCCCCGAAAAGTTCGCGTATTTAGTAACTGTGAATCGTCATGACTCCTAGAACAATGAAAAATGGGTTTTCAGGCAGAGGCTTGAATATATGATTCAGCGCGTCTAACCCAAAAAGCGGAAGGATGTGGCCGGTCAAACCTTGGCAAATTTTTTCCGCCGATATTCCGAAGGTCGCCAGCCGATCCATTTGGTAAATGCGTTAGAAAATACGAACGGGTTTTGGTAGCCAATCGCTTGAGAAATGGATTCAATGGTATGCTCGCTGGTGGCGAGCAACTCCGCCGCACGCTGCATCCTGAGGTATGTCACCTGGCGCATCGGGCTGCGCCCCAACTGGCGTTGGCATAGTCGGCGCAAATGTTCATTGCTGTAACCCGCCTTGCCCGCCAACTGCGGGAGCGACCATTCGTCCGCAAGATTAGCCGCGACCATCTCCCATAACAACTTGAGATGGTCGGGTTGGTCAGTTGGTTGTGTAAACCGCAAAACATAAGAGTGAACCAAATCCGTCCACGCTTGAATCAAGCTCGGTTGGGCCGGCCCGTTGCATTCATAAATCAAGCCGAGAATCGCCGACCGGAGTGGCAAGGGATCATAGCGCGCCATGACGGGCGTGGTGATGTTGGCAATCGGACGTTGATTCGTGGGCCGTTGATAGCAGACCCAGCAAAATTCCCAGTGGGCTTTGGGTGCTACTTCGAAAGCGTTCAGCGTGTGAGCGGGCAATAGACACGCATAACCTTCCCGGCATATCCGCCAGCGGCCGTCAATCAGCACTCGTCCCTGTCCGCCAATGCAGGCAAGAAAATAAGCCGTGGTCTGCTTCGTCCGAACAATCCGCATGGGCGCATTAGTTTCCTCAATTCCGAGATGAATCATCTGATATTGATGCAAGGTCGGACAAATAGGAAAGCCTTCCAGCCAGGACCGGGTTTCAATGTTGGCAGCTTGAACTCCCCGCAAGTGGGTGCGCGAACCCAAGGTCGTGACATCCATCAATTCAATTTCATTTTCGCTCATGCAAGAATATGTGAAAGGTAGTGACCGCCTCGTTATTTGCCAGATAAATATGATGGTCGGAACAATTTGAGATTTCAAGGAGTTCTGCCGTCAAAAGTTATTGAATTGATCACTGCGGAAACGCGAAGCTATTCAATCGCCCGGATGCTCGATGACCAAACCCGCACCGGTGTCATCAAGCCCTTGCGCCAGTTGACAAGGTCTGGCGGCTCACGATCACCAATCTTACATTCTATTTCTTGCAATCTCAACCTCGGCCAGCGGGTCACGAATCTGGTTTTGAAACTTTTGGCTCGAACCAATCGGTTTGAGTCCGAATGGAATTCGGCTCCGAGCGGATGGTTTTTAAAGTGAGCTTACGGACGCCTGCAATGGACAGTTCCACAGACTTCAGTTGACTTGATTTATTCAATGTGCCGCTGCGCCAGAGTTCCCGTCCATCGCCGTAAATCAGGAATTCTGCGGTGGCATTTTCATCCGAGTGGTCATCCACGCCGACCCCGACCGTGAATGTGGAATAAAGTCCTTTCAAATCGAATTCGACTTCGGAATTGACGAAAGCGCTTAATCCTTGATCGCAATGCGTTCCTGCCACCGACAGCGGGGCGCGCGTCAGCAGGCCATCGATTTCATAGCCGTCCCACTGTCCCGTGGAACGCGTCGGCGTCAGCTCGGTCAGCAAAAGTTTGTCCGGCACCAACCCGGCGAGACTGAATTGGATTTGTGCACTCCGCGAACTTTCCTGCCCATCTTCCCAAACAGATTTCACTTCAGCGGTATAAGGCGCTTGCGCAGTCAGACCCCGGATCGGGAATTTCGCCACTGGCGTGCAGCCCAGCAATTGGCCGTTGAGATAAACCTGATACCCTGCATTCAAATAATACTGTTCCTGCCAGCTCAAATTCACCGCGTCGAGACCGACGCGCTGTGCCGCTAGTTGCGCCGGGGCACTGGGCGGGAAATGATAAAGTTCGCTGTCGGTAAACTGGATTTTCCAATCAACATCCCGTGTTTCGGGCGAGGTGAATTCCACCGTAGCCCAACCCTGATGATTTGAAATTTTTACCGGCAAATGACGCCAGCCGGCGCGAGCCGTGGCGCTTTTCACCACATAATTTGTTCCGCGCGGGAAGACGAAAGTTAATTGGTAAGGATCGTTTTTAACCAGCCGACTGGCGCCTTTGAACGAATCGCCGGTCGCACTTCGGTTCAATGAAATAAGATCTACCGGTCCCTGTGTGATATGGCGGCTGGTGGAGATGAGCTGGATCTGGTTGGAAGCTGGCAGCAGCGTCAGCACGCGGCAACTCGTGGGTGAAGTTGGCACGGCCATTCCGTTTGCCCATTCGCCGAGATACTCCTTGTTCCAGAAATCATAGACGTGAACCATCTGGTTCGTCGGCAGGCCCAGTTCCTTCCAATTGAGATAAACTTGGTCAGCCTTTTCCGGGTCGAAGTTGAACACTCCCACCACATCGTAACGGCGATCGAGATGATTTACCTTCAAATCCCAGATGCGTTTATAACGTTCAGTCGGGAACAGGTCTAGTGGACGTATGTTGGTGGCGGGATAAATGCGCCGCAGCAGTTCCACCCGGTCTTCGCCCAAATCCATTAACCGGTCGCTCGACATCAGGGCTTGGCCGGTGAGTCCGGCAAGCGTGGCCCATGCGCGAGCCTGTTCGAGCGGGAGCGGTGACCGCACCAGCACGACATCCGGATCACAATACCAGACGATGTTATGCAGATAATAATATTGCAGGGTCGGCCGCAGCGCGACTTGGAATCCGCCCCAGCCCAGCACGATGTCGCCGCCGGTGCGCGAGCCGTTCATGATGCCCGCGCCTTCCAGCGGAATGCCCCAGCAGCCGAGTAAATAACGATCCGGTCCGATTGCGTCGCGAATGGTCTGAATCGTCTGACGATACAATCCTGCGGCGTCGTCTGAAGGAAATTTCATGCACGCTCTGGTTTTACTGTATTCGTCCACGACGATGGGCTGGCCGTCAATTTTGAAATAGTCAAAGCCCCAGCCGGACAAGCGCTGGAACAGGTGTCGTAAGTATTCGTGCGCCGCTGGATTGGAGGGATCAACGAGGAATCGCCCTTCCCAAGTGTCGGAAGCGGTCGAGCCATCAGGTTTGAGCAGGAACACCCCGGGATTGGCCTTCACGACCTCGTCGCTGTTCTGGCCGTGTGGTGCGATCCAAAGTCCCGGCGTCAGGCCGAGTGATTTGATCTGTTTGGCCACGTCAGCCATACCTTTAGGGAAATGTTCCAGATTCACAGCTTCCCAGTTACGGGCGCTGCCTTTCGCTCCGGTTCCCTGCCAGCCGTCGTCAATCTGCACATATTGCGCGCCAAAATCCTTCAGGTTGGCGGCGATCCATTTTGCGTTTTCTTGCACCTCGGCGGCAGTAACTCGATTGTAATAGTAATACCAAGTGCACCAACCGGATGGCGGCTGTGGAAACTGCAATTTATCTAGCGGTTGGTAGAACTTTACCCCCAGCCCATCCCGATAATAATTGGTTTTGACTATTCCGTCCTTTAGCACCACTTCGTCTTTGACAGGATCAAAAACACCATCAGCCAGCGGCGTCTGGACATCGCCCAACGTCATTACAAACAAATCGGGGTTGGTCCCGTCCTGAATGCGGCACGGGATGGGATGGGGCCAGGCCGGAACGTCCGCCGCCTTTTGGGCGAAGGTTTTTTCACCGGGAGAAGTGGCGACCAATAATGCAAGGGCGAGAGATTTGTTCATGCTAAAATGTTTAATGGGGCTCATGATACAGGCAAATGCCTGATAAAAACAACTGGTCGGGGTGAAATTCGATAGGTGGTTGTGCATTTGATTTATGGGCGTTAGCATCACCTCCGACTAATCTAATCATACAACGTGAAGCGCGCCGGCGTCGTTCGTTTTGTTTTCATGAAACTTGACAACGGCTAAATCAAGCGCCGTTCGCCGCTTAAGTAAAAAGTAAAATCATAAAAATTATGCGCTACGATCGCATCAGGCTAAAATTATTTGTTGAAAACCGCCGGCGGCTGGCCGGTTTGTTGCCGGCGAATGCGTTGGTGGTGGTCAATGCCAATGACATTTGTCCCACCAATGCCGATGGTTCGCAGACCACCATCCCCAATTCCGATTTATTTTACCTGACGGGAGTTGAGCAAGAACAATCCATACTGATAGTTTATCCGGATTCCGACGACAAAAAACATCGCGAACTTCTCTTTTTACGCGAACCTACTTCTGACAATGAGTTGTGGGAAGGCCACAAGCTTACCAAGCAGGAAGCGCGTGAACTCACAGGCATAGAAAACATTCACTGGATTTCCGAGTTTCCGCGCCTGTTCCACCGGTTGATGTGCGAGTGCGATTCGGTCTTCCTTAACACCAACGAACACAAGCGCGCGATCATTGATGTGGAAAGCCGGGAAGCGCGATTTGTAATTGAAACCATCCGCAAGTATCCGGTTCATGATTATCGTCGGCTTGCACCATTGATGCACTGTTTGCGCGCGGTAAAAAGCGAAACCGAAATCAGCCTGATCCAAAAAGCCTGCGACCTTACCAATCAGGGCTTTAAGCGGGTGCTGAATTTCGTGCAGCCCGGCGTTAAAGAATATGAGGTGGAAGCAGAATTGTCTCACGAATTCATCCGGTGCGGCGGTCGTTTTGCGTATGCGCCAATTATTGCCAGCGGCGTCAACGCCTGTTGCCTGCATTACCTCACTAACAATCAAGTCTGTCGCCAGGGTGATTTGTTGCTGCTTGATGCGGCGGCCAGCTATGCAAATTACAATTCCGACCTGACCCGCACCATCCCGGTGGCGGGCCGGTTTACGCCACGCCAGAAGGCGGTATACAATTCGGTGCTCACGGTTTTACGGGAGTGCATCGCCGGACTCACGCCGGACAAGAAGATCAAGGACTGGCAGAAGGAAGCGGAGCAATTGGTCGAACGAGAGCTGGTGAATTTGAAGCTGCTTTCGCTGCGGCAAATCAAACAACAAGATCCGGATCAGCCAGCGTTCAAAAAATATTTCATGCACGGTTGCGGTCATCCCATTGGACTAGATGTCCATGATGTCGGTCTCACCGTCAACCCCATTCAATCCGGCTGGGTCATGACGGTCGAGCCGGCGATCTACATCCGGGAAGAAGGCTTCGCGGTGCGTCTGGAAAATGACATTCTCGTCACCGAGCAGGGGCCCGTGGATATGATGGCGCACATTCCGATCGAGACCGATGAAATTGAAGACCTCATGAATTCAAGATTGAAGATCGCAAAAGCAAAACCGTCACCTTTTGGGTGCAATACGAGATCCGATAAATCTTTAGTGGCAAATCGTTAGAAGTTCGATCAAACTAAATTCATGAAATCATCCTTAAAGCCAATGGTTATAGTCGCCATTGCGTCGCTCGCAATCAATGCTTCATTTTCAGGGACGGCCCACGAGATGAAACCTGCTATCACAATTCTGAATCCGCCGGAGCTAGGTTTTTTTTCAAAACAAATCTCCTATAATGGAATTCCCATCAAGGCGAGTGCAGTGGTTTCAGATGAAGCATTGTATGTCGCCTTTGACCGCCTATCTATGATGCTCAGTAATATGCCGGTCGTCGTGTCAAATCTCGTCGCCGCCAAGGTTGAACTTCACATTATCGGCCAGAATCAGGTCACCACTGATTTGCCTGAATGGCGGCAGGACAAGGGCAAGCCGTTACCGGAATACAACGGCCTAACTCGTGACCAACGCACGCGGGGCATGGGCGGGAGGTTAACTTCCTGTGGCGAAGAGAATTTGCTCAAGCTGCCAAAGGAGCACTATTATGGTCGCGACATCTGTGTGCATGAGTTTGCGCATGCAATCCGCAACGAAGGCCTTCCGGTGGCAGTCATCAAAAGATTTAACGAACAGTGGCAGCAATCTCTAGCCAAGGGACGTTGGGTAAAAGCCTACGCTGCAACCAACCCTGATGAGTTTTTTGCCGAGTTGTCCATGTGGTATTTTGGGACTCATGGTGACTTGGGCATGACGGGACCTAAACCTGAAAATGGTCGCGAAGGACTCAAGCAATACGACCCGGACGCCTTTGCTCTTTTTGATGATTTGTATAGCGGCCGGATAACAATTGAAAAAATTGATGAGCAAAAACCATAGAATTACGGTAAAATTCATGGTTGTGAGCCCGTATAAATGTCTGCGGATTCAAATTCAACGTCACCATTTGAATGTATCTTAAAAAAAAATCGCGAACCATGTTCCGAAAATATCTTGGCATCGCAATTGGTGTTTTGTGGCTGACGACCATGGGCTTGGTCTATGCCGGTGGCGGGGACGTGGCAGCGGCTATTATCTACCCAAAACTAGACCCCATCCAGAAGATTACCAATGCGGTGCCAGTGTTTGCGCTGCCGCTGCCATTGTCGGCAGTGCGCTTGACTGACGGGCCGCTCAAGCACGCACAGGAACTTGATGCTCAATATTTGCTGGAACTTAATCCCGACCAGATTATGTATTATCTGCGCCAGCTAGCCGGTTTGAAACCAAAAGCCAAGGAAGGTAATGGCGGGTGGGACGGTCCTGAAAGAAACCTGACCGGTCATATCGCCGGACACTATCTATCAGCGGTGAGTTATATGTATGCCGCCACCGGCGATCCGCGCTTCCAACAACGGGCCGATTACATGGTGGAGCAGCTCAAGGAAGTTCAGGCGGCGCAGGGTGACGGCTACATTGGCGCGCTCATGGGCACCCAGCGTGACGGGGAAACCAACCGGCTGGTGGACGGCAAAGAGCTTTTTGACCAACTTGCTCGCGGCGAAATCCGCTCCGGCGGTTTCGACCTCAATGGCATGTGGTCGCCGTGGTATGTCGAGCACAAGATTTTTGCCGGCCTGCGGGATGCCTATCACTGCACGGGCAATCGCACGGCGCTGAAGGTGGAAATCAAATTTGCCAGATGGGCTGGCAGCATTGTCAACAATCTCACGGAAGAGCAGGATCAGCGGATGTTGAATACTGAGTTTGGCGGCATGAACGAAGTCCTTGCCGACCTCTATGCCGACACCGGCGACAAGCGGTGGCTGGCGTTGTCTGACAAGTTTGAGCACAAGGCCTTGGTGGATCCGTTGGCGCAGGGCGAGGACATCCTCGGCGGCAAGCATGAGAACATGGAAATTCCAAAAATAATCGGTGACGAGGCGCGCTACCTTTATACCGGCAACGAAACCAATGGTTCGGCGGCTCGCTTTTTCTGGGATCAGGTCGTCTTTCATCACACTTTTGCAACTGGTGGTGCGGGGCACGATGAATACTTCGGCCCGGCGGATAAATTAAACGACATTGTGGAAGGCCGGGATGACGAATCCTGTCCGGTTTACAATATGCTGAAGCTGACGCGAAAACTTTTCGCGGTTCAACCGGGCATCAAATATGCGGACTTTCAGGAGCGGGCCATATTTAACCACGTGCTCGCTTCGATTGATCCAACCAATGGCCGGACGTGTTACATGGTGCCGGTGGGGCAGGGCGTCGAACATGAGTATCAAGATATGTTCCAGCAGTTCACCTGCTGCGTCGGCACCGGGATGGAAGACATGGCGATTCTTGGTGACGGCATTTATTACGAATCTGGAGACAAGCTTTGGGTGAATCTTTACACTCCATCCACCGCCGATTGGAAGCACCAGTCGGTCAAACTCGAAATGCAGACGGATCTTCCCGATGGCAACAACGCGACGCTGCGGCTGGTGATGAAAGGACCGAAGCAATTTGCACTATCTCTGCGGCGTCCGGCGTGGGCTGGCGCAGGTTTCTCAGTCACCGTCAACGGCCAAGCCGTCTCCGATTTGCCGCCGCCGGATTCGTATGTTGAACTCAAACGCATCTGGCATGATGGCGATACAGTTGCGCTGATACTGCCGAAACGGCTGCACGAAGAGCCATTGCCAGACAACCCGCGTTGCGTAGCCCTGCTATGGGGACCATTGGTGTTGGCGGGGGATTTGGGTCCTGAAGGCAGTAAAAGTGGCTATGGCAGCGGGGCGACTACATCGGAGAACGTGCCGGTATTTATCGCGGCGGAACAACCACTGGCCGACTGGCTCAAGCTCGTTCCCGGCCAGCCCGCCACGTTTCGCACTGACGGAGTTGGCCAGCCACACGATGTGACGTTCAAACCTTTTTATCAACTGCCTGATCGCACTTACGGCATCTACTGGGACTTGTTCACACCGGAGGAATGGAAGCAGAAGGCCGCTGAAATCGCCGCCGAACGCGAACGACAGCAAAAGTTGCAACTGGCGACGGTGGCATTCGTGCAACCAGGCCAGATGCAGTCTGAACGGGATTTCAACGAACAAGGCGAGGATACTTCGCCGGATCAAGTGATGGGCCGGCCCGCGCGGCGCGGTCGCAATTGGTTTTCATTTGACGTGCCGGCGGACCCTGCTCACCCAATGGCACTAGTTGTTACTTATTATAGTGACGAATGGCGCAAGCGGACGTTTGAAATTCTGGCGGATGGACAACGCATTGGTGAACAGGTGGTGGAGAAGGGCGGCACACCGCATTTTTTTGACGTCGAATACGCGCTGTCAGCCGAACTTGTGAAGGATAAAAAGAAAATCACCATTCGATTCCAGGCGACAAACAAAAATGAAATCGCCGCCGTGTTTGGCCTGCGCATCATTCGCGCTGATGCCGAGCATTGACTGAAAGGCTGATGCCGACGACATTGCGGGCGGCCACAACAAATTATGCGCCTGTTAAATTAAGGTGCGTCATGAGTGTAAGTAACAAATAAAAAACAACAAAAAACTAATATGAAAATGAAATGGACAGGCGTCATTCCCGCGATAACCACGGCATTCAAACCTGACTACAGCGTGGATCATCAGTGCATCGCCAAACATGCCCGCTGGCTTGTGGATAGCGGTTGCACCGGTGTGGTCGCCCTTGGTTCGCTCGGCGAAAGCGCCACGCTGCGGTTTGAGGAAAAGGTGGAGATTCTAAAAACCCTTGTCACCGCGCTTGATGGCCGCGTGCCGGTCGTCGCAGGCATTGCGTCGTTGAGCACGCAGGAGGCGGTGGAACTCGCGCAGGCTTCGGAAGCCGCCGGGTGTTCTGGCCTGATGGTTTTGCCGCCCTATGTTTATACGAGTGACTGGCGCGAAATGAAGGCGCACGTCCAGCCGGTAATCCGCGCGACAAAACTTTCCTGCATGCTTTACAACAACCCCGTTTCCTACAAAACGGATTTTTTGCCGGAGCAAATTAAGAACCTGGCCGATGAAAACGAGAACCTTCACGCGGTGAAAGAATCCAGCGCGGATGTGCGCCGGGTGACGGCGTTGAAGGCGATCTGCGGCGACCGGTTGCGGCTGTTTGTCGGCGTGGATGATGTCATTGTCGAAGGCGTGGCCGCCGGAGCGATTGGCTGGATCGCCGGCTTGGTGAATGCGTTTCCGCAGGAGTCCGTGGCGCTTTACAATTACGCAATCCGGGGTGAGACAAAAAAGGCGGACCAACTTTACAAATGGTTTTTGCCGTTGCTGCGGATGGACACAGTGCCGAAATTTGTCCAACTCATCAAACTTGTGCAGCAGGAAGTCGGCATGGGGCACGAACGTGTTCGCGCGCCGCGCTGCGTCTTGGCCGGGGCAGAACGCAAGGCGGCCCTGGAAACTTTGAAGGCCGCGCTCAAAAACCGTCCCAAGTTAAATTAATTATGAAACTCGAAGGTCTTTCGATACTCGGTCAAGGGCGCGTCACGGCTGCGGGCAAATCCTATGCTGCGATCAATCCCGCCACTGGGTTGGCGATTGGCCCGGATTATTTTTGGGCGACAACTGCCGATGTTGACGCCGCCGCGCAACTCGCCGCAAAGGCGTTTGTAGAATTCCGCCGATGGTCTGGGCAGCGTCGCGCGGGTTTTATTAATCGTATTGCCGAATTGTTGGAGGCCAATGCGGCGGCCATTGTTGAGCGCGTGACCTTGGAAACTGGTCTGGCGGCTGCGCGGTTGCAGGGTGAGCTGGCGCGGACGTGTTTTCAATTGCGCCTGTATGGCCAGGCGGCGGCGAGCGGACTTTGTGCCAGCGCAAGGATTGATCATGCGGATCCAAATCGCAAACCATTGGCTAAGCCCGACCTGCGTTCGATGATGGTTCCGGTCGGACCAGTGGTGGTTTTCGGGGCCAGCAATTTTCCATTGGCGTTTTCGGTGGCCGGAGGCGACACGGCTTCGGCGTTTGCCGCCGGTTGTCCAGTGATTGTGAAGCCGCACCAAGGTCATCTGGGCACGGCGGAACTGGTCGGTCTGCTCGTGCAGCAGGCCGCGTGCGAATGCCAGGCGCCGGAGGGGATTTTTTCTCTGTTATACGGCTCCGGACGCGAGGTGGGAATCGCGCTCGTCAAACATCCGCTTGTGAAATCGGTTGGGTTCACCGGTTCGCGCACTGGCGGTCGTGCGCTCATGGATGCAGCCGCAGCACGACCCGAGCCGATTCCGGTCTATGCTGAAATGGGAAGCATCAACCCGGTTTTCTTTCTGGCCGGCGTGATGAACCAGAAGCCGGAGGAACTTGCGGCTGGCCTGCATGCTTCCGTGACACTTGGCGTCGGACAATTTTGCACTAATCCCGGCTTGATTTTTGTCGAGCGTGGTAATGGCGCGGATGTTTTTTTACAGAAATTGGAAACGCTTATCGCCGCCACGGCATCGGGCACGATGCTTACAGCGGATTTGTGCGCGGCATATCGGTCTGGCGTGGAAAAATTTTCAAACTTTTCTGGCGTGAAGCGGCAGGCACAGTCGAAAGCTGATTTGGGCGCGGGCAACGCGCAGGCCGGGGCGGCATTGTTTGTGACGGATGCGGAAACTTTTCTCTCCAATCACCACTTAAGGGATGAAATCTTCGGACCATCAACATTGGTTGTTCAGTGCCGGTCGCGGGCGCAGATGCTCAACGCGGCGAATCAGCTTGAAGGTCAGTTGACAGCCACGATTCATGGCTTGCCGGAAGAGTTGCAGGCGAATCACGAGCTGGTGGAAATGCTCGCGACCAAGGTCGGACGGCTGGTGTTCAACAGTTTTCCCACTGGGGTTGAAGTCGCGCACGCTATGACGCATGGCGGTCCGTATCCGGCCACGTCAGACGGACGTTCCAGTTCCGTTGGCACGCGGGCAGTTGATCGGTTCTTGCGCCCGGTCAGCTACCAGAATTTCCCTGATACGGCGTTGCCCGCAGAATTGCAAGAAAGTAACCCGCTCAAGATTGACCGCCTCGTGGATGGAAAATTAATTTTGTAATGATTCCTTGTCGGAATAAAAAACAGGGGATTTTAATCAGTTATATTCAGCGCTTGTCTTAATATGAAAAAACACATTGTAATTGTTGTCATTGCCATGGTTATGGCCCTGAATTCTCTTCAGGGATCTGATGTTGATATTAAGACCTTTGACCGGATTGATGTAACGCTACCTCGAAATGAGTTCTATGGAGGCAATCGTGAACCATTGCTGCCCAGCCCGTTGATTGGTCTGCCGTTTGGATCAATCAAGCCCAAAGGTTGGCTGCGCACCCAGTTAGAATTAGAGCGTGACGGCTTCACCGGCCACCTCATGGAAATCAGTCCATACTGCAATCCAGAGGGCAATGCGTGGTTGAACAAGGATGGAGTAGGCAATAATTCGTGGGAAGAAGTGCCGTATTGGTTCCGCGGCTTCACCGCCTTGGCCTATGTATTAGGCGACAGCAACCTTGTGCACCAAGCTCAACCGTGGATCGAAAACATGATCTCCAGTCAGACGGAGTTTGGTTATTTTGGCACCCAGGGCAACTTGTATGCGCCCGTGGATCCACCGGTGCCCGGCGACTTGTTAAGCACCCCCGACGGTAAGCCGGGTCTGCTCGGTGAGTATTTTGCCGATTCCGAGTTCAAGAGCCTTAAGGTCAGTCGAGTCGATCCTGTGGTTGATTTTGATTGGGGTGAGAAGCCGCCGTTGCAAGGAATGCCAAATCATGATTGGACTGCCCGGTGGACCGGTTTTATTACTGTGCAAACGACTGCTGACTATACCTTCTCCGCCTGCTCTGATGATGGGGCTAGACTGTGGGTCAATAATGAACAACTCGTGGACAACTGGAAAGTTCAGGCTCCAACCACCGTGTCTGCCACCAAGCCCGTCCATCTTGAGGCGGGCAAGAAGTATCCGATCCGGTTTGAATATTGGCAGACGGGTGGCGGTGCCTTGGCCCGGTTGAGCTGGAAGATGCCCGGGGCCGTCTACTCGGCGGGCAGCGGGGCTCCGGATTTTATGCCCAACATGAATATGCTCTTCGCCTTGCGTTCCTACTACGAGTATTCTGGTGATAAGCGCGTGCTTGATTTGATGACCCGTTATTTTCATTGGCAGCTCAGCGTGCCGGATAAAAAGTTCTTCGCTGGTGGCTGGCAATACCCACGCAACGGAGACAACATGGACAGTGTTTTTTGGCTCTATAATATCACCGGTGACAGCAAACTACTTGAGCTGACGGAGAAATTGATGAAAACCGGTGCGCCTTGGATTAGTGGCAAGGTCACGGGTGGCCACAATGTTGATTTCTCGCAGGGTTTTCGTAAGCCCGGACAGTTCTATGTGCAAAGCCGGGATCCGAACGATCTGGCGGCAACCTATGGTAATTACGATACGATGTATGACCTATACGGCCAGGTGCCAGGCGGCATGTTTTGCGGCGATGAATTTGCCCGCCCCGGCCACACTGATCCGCAGAACGCCATTGAAACCTGCGGAGTGGTGGACATGATGTTGTCGCAGGAAATCCTGCTACGCATGACCGGCGATTTGACGTGGGCCGACCGTTGCGAAAATATTGCCTTCAATACCTTGCCGGCTTGTTTCACATCCGATCTCAAGGCCTTGCGTTATTTAACCTCGCCTAACCAAGTTAACTCGGACAAACGTAGCAAGTATCCGATCTTTGCTGATGATGGCCAGATGCAGGTGATGGATCCCTATAATCACCGATGCTGCCAGCACAACTCGGGTATGGGCTGGCCCTATTTTACCCAGAACCTCTGGCAGGCAACGCCGGGCAACGGCCTCTGCGCGATCATGTATGCGCCCAGTAGCGTGGCCGCAAAGGTCGGCGACGGCACGGAAGTGACCCTCACCGAAGACACGCGTTATCCATTTGATGGTGCGGTTAATATCTCATTGGCCACGCCAAAACCGGTGCGGTTCCCGCTCTATTTCCGGATGCCTGGATGGTGTGACGATCCGAAGATCATGGTCAACGGTAAAATGGCGAAGGTGGATGCCAAACCGGAGTCTTTGGTGATGATTGAGCGCACTTGGTCTAAAGGCGACAAAGTGACCCTTCAGTTCCTGATGGAGGTCAAGGTCAAGACCTGGGCAAATCAGAAAAATGCGGTCTCCGTGGAGCACGGCCCCTTGACATTCTCGGTCAAAATCGCCGAAAACTACGTGCCCTATCGTCCAGATCGCAAGTGGGCAGCTTGGGAAATTCTGGCTGGCAGTCCGTGGAACTACGGACTCGTCTTCGACAAAACTGACCCGGCCGAATCATTTCATTTTGTTACAAAGGATTGGCCTGCCGACGATCAGCCTTTCAAATGGGATCAAGCACCGGTGGAACTTCAGGTCAAGGCAAAGAGGATTCCGAATTGGACGGAGAATTACTGGGGAACCATTGATGCCCTGCAACCGAGTCCGATCAAAAGCAGTGAGCCGGTGGAAACAATTAGTATGATTCCAATGGGTGCCGGCCGCTTGAGGGTGTCGCAGTTGCCGCAAATCGGCGATGGTGCGGACGCCAAAGAATGGTTGCCGTTCCAAGAACCTATTTCGTCCTCTACCCATCCAGCAACGCCGATGTCGGCGATGTGGGACGGATTGGTTCCCAAAGCGTCAAATGACCGGTCGGTGCCTCATTTTTCTTGGTGGCCGCGAGCCGGAGACGTGGAGTATGTCATCTGGAAGTTCGACCAGTCGAAGGCGATCTCACAGGCTCAAGTTTATTGGTATATCGATGAAGACTCAACCACTACGCCAGAATGGTGGAAACTTTATTACAAGGCCGGCGACAAGTGGATGGAAATTAAAAACACCAGTCCTTATGGACTGGCAAAAGATAAATTCAACACGGTCACATTTGAGCCTGTAAACACGTCGGCCATCAAGTTGGAAACGAAGTTGGGCGACCGGTCCGGAGGAATTTCCGAGTGGATAGTCAACTGACATCGGCATTATTATGAACGTGAAAAAGACTTGGTTGCTGGGGATTTGCTTGCTGGGCTTCCTGACTGGGGCGCGAGCGGAGGTGCGGGTTTCCAACATCTTCGGCGACCACATGGTTCTCCAGCGTGACAAGGCGGTTCCAGTCTTTGGAACGGCCTCGCCAGGCGAGCAGGTGACCGTAAAATTCCATGGACAATCACTCGCTGCCATGGCCGACGCGCACGGAAACTGGGAGATTAAACTCACCGCCATGAGCGCCGACACCCACGCCCAGATCATGACCATCATTGGTTCGAACACGATTATTTTGGACGATGTGTTGATTGGAGATGTGTGGCTGTGCAGCGGCCAGTCAAATATGGATATGCGGCTTGGTGATTGCAACCGCCAGGAAGACATCGGGGCTGCGGATTTTCCGGGTATCCGATCCTTTCGGACGCCGCTTGCGGCAGCAGGAAGTCCGAAAAAAATGTTAAAAGGTGATACTAAATGGGTCAGATGCAGTCCCAGTAGCGCAGGTGATTTTTCAGCCACCGCCTTCTATTTTGCGAGGAAAATATATCAGGAGAATAACGCCGCCATTCCGATCGGTCTAATTGTATCTTCAGTCGGGGGAACCACCATTGATGTGTGGCTTTCTCCTGAAGGCTTGGTTGATCTGCCCGTGCTCAAGCCGCTTTTAAGCCAGCCGGTCATGCCCAACGGCCCTTTCGGTTTGTCCTACGGAATGATCCATCCATTGGCCCCTTACGGCATCAAAGGGGCGATCTGGTATCAGGGTGAAAGTGGGGAAAAAAGCGTCCAATCACCTGACAGCTATTTTCTCAAGATGAAGGCGCTGGTTCAGGGCTGGAAACGCCTCTGGGGAATGGATGTTTTTCCGTTTTATTATGTAATGATTGCGAATTACGGCGAACGGTTGGAGACGGACACTCCGGTATTCCACTCTGGTGGCTGGGATGCCGACACCCGATTGCAGCAGGTCAACGCTCTGGCCCTCCCACATGCCGGTTGTGCCTCGGCGATTGACATCGGCGTCTCGGAGGTAAGCTGGCCGGGCTATCACCCTAAAAACAAACAGGATGTTGGCGAGCGTCTGGCGCTCTGGGCTTTGAAGAACGACTACGGCCAGCCTTCGTTGGTGGCGTGCGGCCCGGTATTGAAGGACGTCTCAGTTTCCGGCAGCACCGTTGTGTGTTCCTTCGATAATATCGGCAGTGGATTGATGATTGGTTCAAAGTCGTGGTATAAGCCAACCCAAGAAGTTCCTGGCGGCAGCCTGCGACGCTTCGTCATGGCCGGTGCCGATGGTAAGTGGTATCCAGCCAACGCCATCATCAAAGACAACCAGGTGCTGATGTCCTCATCCTCGGTTCCAGAGCCCCGTCAGGTTTCCTATGCCTGCTGGCAGAATCCAGAGGGTTGCAATCTTTACAACCGGGAGGGTTTGCCTACAGCTCCGTTTTATGTAGAGGATGTGACCAAACATTATCTCATCACTGCTTCTGTTGGAACCGGTGGCTTCATCACCCCGGTGGGAACCCATTCGATTCTGCCGCGAATGACCACATTATACACCATCGTCCCTGATGCTGGGTATTATATAAAGGATGTGACGGTTGACGGCGTGTCGGTCGGGTCGGTGAAAAGTTATACCTTCAATCCGGTCTATGCCAATCATACGATAGCCGCATCCTTTACCACGGTGGCACCAACCTACACAATTACTGCCAGCGCCGGCGGTGGCGGCATGCTGACTCCTTCGGGAACGGTCCAAGTCCTTCAGGGTGATTCAAAGGCATTCGCCATCGCGGCGAACGGTGAGAACCAAGCTTCAGTCGCCATTGATGGGACTATCCTTGGGCAACGATTCGGTATTTCTTTCAATGATGTTCGGGCTGACCATTCCATTTCTGCAGCCTTTTCTGGAATGATCAAGGCCACATCTGGATATGGCGGGACTATTTCTCCCGATGGTGCGGTGCTGGTTCCTTATGGCTCTAACCAGACATTTGCCATTGCTCCGATCCTTGGATATGCCATCGCCAGTGTAAAAGTGGATGGCGTCAATGTCATGGTGGCCGGCGACTACACCTTTACTAACGTGACTACTTCCCATGTAATTGCTGCAACATTTAAGAGCGTTAATGATCGGGAAACTGGCAGTGTGCCAAGAAGAGACCAGTTGATTTTCGCGTGTCGGAGCGATGCGCTACCAGCTAAAGGCATCGCCACTTCTTGGTCGGCTTTTTTTCCAGATGGCAAAATGCTGACTTCAATCGGAATCCCGGCGGTGGATGTCATAGATGACAGGAAATATGTGCGAATTACATCCGAGGCCGGAGATGGTTTTACTGTAGGATCATATGCTGCACCAATTGTTTGCAACGGCGCCAGCATTATTGTGGTTGCCAAGCCGATCCGGAACGGTGCCGGTGCCGGTTGGACCTCAATTGTTGATTTGTTCTACGACCGGCTGGTGCTCGGCATCCGCAACGACTCGGGTTTGGTTTGTGTTCGTCGCAACGGCACCGTGGATAACAACGACAGCCCGATTCCGGACGGCCAGATTACCATTTTGAGTCTGGTGGTGCAGGCGGATGGCACCTACATGGTGTATGCTAATGGCAAAGAAATCATGTCGAACGTGACGCCTAATGCGATGACATCAATTGTGCCCGGTGTCGCCGGGCCTTATGCCACTAGCATAACCGTGGGGCGCAACTCACCCGACGGCTGGACAACCTTTAACGGAGACGTCGGCGACATATTTGTTTACAAGGCGGCTTTGAGCCAATCAGAACGCCAAAAGTTGGAGGCTCTGATCGCAAAATCGCTGGTGCGGGAAAGGCCGTTGCGTTAGCCATAATGATTTACAACCGTGCTTATCCGGACTTTGCCTTTTTGTATAAAAAATCAGTTTTTCCGTGAAAACAAACCTAGACGGCAAGCGAACTGCGGAATATATTTGATTTAAAAAATTGCATTGAAGAATTGTATTCATAAGAAAATAAAATGAAACTTTCAATTTATTCCTTGGCGGCATTGAGTCGCCGCAATCATTATAGTCATGCAAGGGTCTTGGACGGCGTGCTGGTCGCTGACCTGCAACCAAAGATGGAATCCGCCGGATTCGGCGGTGATTTGATGTTGACAGTAAATGGTCAAACCGTGCGACTTGAAGACGATATCCCTCCCATTGAGCGTGGTGGCCTAAAATCAGTTTTCAATGGTTTTGATTGTAAGCATGTTCGTAGTTATTCGAGCAAGTGGGAGCGTTATCCACGCTCCAAAAAAAATGGTGGGTTCACGTTGATCGAGCTTTTGGTGGTCATTGCCATTATCGCCATTCTGGCCGCCATGTTGCTGCCAGCATTGTCTAAAGCCAAAAGTAAAGCTCAAGGCATCCTGTGCTTGAGCAATACGAAACAGCTTACGCTTGCTTGGATCATGTATGCGAATGACAATCAAGATAACGTGGCGACCTCTCGCAATTGGCTGGGACAGAATGCAGATGGAAACGGCGGGTGGTTCAATCCCCCTCCAGCCGATCCCGGCCCGGACTCCACTAATATAAGCTTGTTGACGGGCGGGCTGTTGAATTCCTGTTTGGGTGGAAACTATAATGTTTATAAGTGTCCTGGTGACACCCGCACCTCAATGGGCATACCCGTTGTCCGTAGCGTCTCCATGAACAGCTTTATCGGTCAGAATCCAGACGGCAGCAGTTACTGGTGGCAGACAACCGGGCCCGGTGCCGCAATTTCGAAAAACTATTTTGGCTATGGCAAATTGAGCCAGATGAATCGCCCAGGTCCCGTCAACACCTTTGTCATTCTTGACGAAAGTGCGTTGTCCCTGAATGACGGTTATTTTGCATCGTGCATGTTGGGTTATGATCCTTATACCCCCTCAGGACAATGTTTTTGCGATTTGCCCGCCAGCTACCACAATTACGCTGGCAGCTTCTCTTTTGCCGACGGTCATTCCGAGATTCACGCCTGGCATGATTCTCGGACATGGACCACGACCGTGAACACGTCAACGTATATTGAGCAGTCTCCCAATAATGTTGATCTTGACTGGCTTCAGTCAAAAACCTCCGCCAAAATAACAGGAGCGACCCGATGAGTGCCGCCCGGACAACCGTAATCTGGCCAATCCAATTCTGCATCTTGCGGCAGCAAGCGGGAGTTTAATTTGCTCGTCCCGGCTTTCTGGTTGGTCAAGGCAGGCTGGGAAGAGTTGGGTGGAGCCAATGCCAACGATGGTATTCATATCGGAATGCCATCCGCCGACCATTTTAAATGAGAATGTTCGATTTTATGTATTAGATTGACAGTTTGATTGTCAATTTTTACCAAGACAACTTTGGAAACTGTGCTAGATTTTGAATGAACCATAAGATTTTAGAATACATTTCCCCGCCGGGGCGGTGTTTACGCGTTGAAAAAATGTGGAAAAATGCCGGAAACCAAGAAATTAAAGTGCAGAAAAATAGAAGAGCAGAAAAAATAAACATTAATCATTTATGAAAATACTCAATTCAAAATCCATTGCAACACGCTTTCAATCTCATGGTTTGTCTCCGACGGCGAGAGGGAGTGAAATATCGATGCGTTTCTGCCAGGGGTGGGGCGGCGGTGCGGCGACATTGATGCAGGTTGCCGGCGGGCGGGTTTGCAAGACGCTGGCGGCCTTGGCCGGGTTGCTGTTGCTGTTGACGGGAGCTGGCAGTGCTTTGGCACAGACCAACTACTGCCTCAATGCCGGATTTGAAAACGGAACAAATTATCCATGGACTTATTATGGCGGAACCGGTGGAGTGGTCACCAACCCAAAACCCGACGCGAACGACCCCACTCCCAATGTGTGGTCGAATTTCGGCAACCCAACTTATGTGAATGTTGCTTCCCAAAACTATATGACCAATGTGTATTTGGTCCCGGGTTCGACTTATCACATTCACGCTCAATATTACATACCGTCCAGCGAGGTTGTGTCTGGCACCACTCCGAGAGCTGGCATACTTTTGACGCTGCAAGCAAATGGAACGATATGGATTTTGGATCCTCGTTACCCGGATCACAATGTCGCGCCGGCGCCTAATGCAAACATTCCTATTCTCGACGAATGGTATACTATTGACTATGACTGGGTTTGCCCTAATACCAATTCAGCGGGAGTAACACTGACCGGATCGCAACAATTGAACTATATGGGATTCCGGTGGTATGGTGGAGATGGAACAACACTGGCCACCGCCGCCCATCCCAATCCCGGTGGTTATGTTGACAACTGCCAGTTCAGTTTTGGTTCCAGCCAATACACCAATGGCGTGAATGCCACCGACGGGCTGAATGGTGTTGTTGTGGACAGCTCTGGAAACCCGGTTTCCGGAGCGACCGTGACGTTGAGCAGCAGTTCCAATCCAACCATTGAGACCAGCATTACGCAGCCAAATGGGAGTTATGTGTTCGCATATTTGGCTCCTTACGGGACGAATTTAAGCGTGTCGGCCACCTATGGCACCTACAGCGGTGGCCCGGTGTCGCTGACCCCCAGCAGCAGCGCGGATACCTTCCCGTCGCTGACAATTGCTGGTTTATCCTTTGCCACCGTCTCCGGCACAGTGACCACGTCGCCCGGCGGTGCGCCCATAGCTGGCGCGGTGGTGACGGCCAGTTATACCAACCTGCCGTCAGCGGCCAGTGCCCCGTCCGCCGTTAATGGTTCATATTCTTTGCGTGTTTTCGTCGGCCAGCAAGCGTCTTTGTCGGCGGCGGCCAGCGGATACACTCTGGTCTCCTCGCCTGCGCCCGTAACCGCGCCCAATACGAATGCGATCTTGGGCAACAATTTCACGATGAGTCTCAACACCTACACGATCACGGCTTCCGCCGGTGCCAATGGGACGATTGCGCCGGGCGGGGTGACCACAGTGAATTATGGGGGCAGCCAGTCTTATACAATCACAGCGAATGCCGGTTATACCATTTTTGGTGTGTCAGTAGATGGCACCGCGAAGGGAAGCATCACCAGCTATACCTTCACCAATGTGGTGGTTAGCCATACGATTGCCGCCACTTTCGGTTCATCGGCGGCCTCGCCGGGATCTGGAACCATCAGTGTCAACTATTGCATAAGCCCCGGCTCCAGCAGTCTGCCATTAAGTTCATCCAGCACGGTCGGGGCTTCGCCGGCGGCCAACTGGAATAACGTGTCTAACACCGGTCCTGGTGGTGTGACGGCTCCCGTCCAGCTATTCAATGATAACAGCGGCTTATCCGTTGGGCCTTTCAACGTGCTGCTGTCGAGTGGATCTGTCAACACTTGGAATATCCATAGCGCGTCCTTTCCCGACGAAGATATGTTGAGCACCTGGGCAATGGATGGGGGCGGGACGGCCACTTTTCAGAACATTCCCTATACAAACAGCTATAACCTGTATGTGTATTTAAGTTCCTATAATCACCCGGTCTGCCAATTTACTATTGGCTCAACCGTCGTCAACATGAACAATACAAATTCGCCGAGTAATTTCCCTACTTACGGTTATATCTTTGGTAATAATTATGTGGCGTTCACGAATCTCACCGGTAGCAGCCAGACCTTGACTGTGGGCGCCGGGGGCGGCATTTCGGGTTTTCAGATCGTGGCGAACGCAAATTCCTATGTGGTCAACGCTTCGGCGGGTTCAAATGGCGCAATCACCCCATCAGGCGTGTCGGTCGTGCCCGCCGGATCTAACATTAGCTATACAATCACGCCAAACAGCGGCTTTCAGGTTCAAAGTGTGACGGTGGATGGTGTGTTACAAGGAAGCCTGACCAGTTACACCTTCAATAACGTGGTCAGCGCACATACCATTTCAGTCACATTCATCAGCCAATCCATTGATCCTCATCTGGTGGTTGTTCTGGATGCTTCCACACTGTTACCGGGAGTTCTGACCAGTTGGCCTAACGGCGGAATCCTTGGCGGCACATTCAATTCTTACACCCCGACGGAAGCACCGACCGTGGCGACCGTCTCCGGCCGGCAGGCCGTCCACTTTGTGCAACCGGACAGCACCGCTGCGAGCCGTCAGACCTTGGCTTGCACCTTGCCCGCTCCGGCGTCCCTCTCGGGGAACAATCCCTGGTCTATCTCCGCCGATCTATACTCGACCAATCTGAATTATATTAGCAGTGAAAATGGCTATTTTTGCTGGGCCGGATCATACCAGGGCGTGGGCACGTGCGCGGAGTTTCAGTATCTCAACAACGGCGCTTACAATCATGAGACCATGAGCGGTGTCGGGCCGTATTACCTTACCGGCGGGTTCGCCAATGTGCCGAGTGCAAATGCCTGGCACAATGTGACCATCACCTATGACGGCACGACCCAGACGATCTATATTGACGGTGCCTATGACTCATCCGCAGCGATGTCTTTGAACCTCGCGACGAATAATATATTGATGGTGGGCGGCCGCTACTATCAAAACCAGAGAGATCAGGACCAGTATTGGCGTCTCGCCAACGCTTATATTGGCAAACTTCAGGTTTTCAGCAAGGCTTTGACGGCAACACAGGTCGCAACCATGTTCACCCCATTGAGTTACGCCATCTCCGGCACCGTTACAGTTGGCGGCAGTCCCGCTGCGGGCGTGACCGTGACTTTGACCGGGGCAGCAGACTATACCACCACGACCGACGGTTCGGGCAACTACTCCGTTGCGGTGCTGGTTGGCAGCACCAACAGCCCGAGTCCTTATACTGTTACCGCGTCGGGGGTTGGTTACAGCACCAGCAGCCAAAATGTCAATGTCAACGGGGCTGCCCTCACGGGTGTCAACTTCGCGTTGACCCTGCAGGATAATCTTGTGGGCACAGTCAAGACATCGGGTGGTGCTCCCATTTACAACGCCATCGTTCAGGTAGGCGGATCCAATGGGGTGTTTGCCATCAGCGCCCTGGATGGAACCTATCGTGTCGGGGGCATTCCCACCAACAGTTCCGTGGAGCTTTATGCCAAAGGCTTGGGCTATGGTGCCTTCATCAATAATATTGACACCACCGGTGCCGCCACCGGGGTTGTGACCAACAATATCGTCTTGACGGCCCAAGTAGCGACCGGGGTTATTTCCAACGGTGGGTTTGAGGTTATTGATCCGGGCAGTGGCATCCCGTCGGCCTGGCATGAATGGGCGGGTTATAATTGCCCGGACGCCGGTGGCAACTATGTGGGTGGTTTGGGCGACGATTACATCAGTGCCACGTCTGCCTCTGGCGAGGTTTATAGTGGAACCTATGCGGCAGAGTATAATCCAAATCTTTATACGCCGGGTGGGCCGTCAGGAGCTTACACCTTTCTGTGGCAGGATGTTCCGGTGATGTCCAATAGCACCTATAACGTTTATTGGAAGATGAAAGCTGACGCGAATGTGACCGCTCATGTGTTTTGTCTTATCTCGTTCAGGAACAGCAATACTATTACCAATGAAACGGACATGTTCTCATACGCTGGCGGGGTGACAACCAATTGGACGCAGTATCCTTCGGCGTCACCGGCCGGACAGGATGCCGTGTTTGCACCCGGTCAGGCGACGCGGTTCGCAGTTCCAGCGGGAGCCAATGTTGTCAATGTTCTTTTGGGCGTGGACGACAGCTATACGGGACCGCCGCTCTACTTTGACGACGTGGTGGTTGACCGCAACGACCTGGTCTCGGTGCCCGTGACCTATACGATTACGGCGACCAACGGAGTCGGCGGGGTGGTATCACCGAGTGGTGCGGTGGTGGTGACCAATGGAAACAATCAAACCTTTACGATTACGCCCAGCGGCCCGGCTTATTCCAGAAACCAGGTGCTGGTGGATGGGGTTAACAACCGGGGAGCGGTCACCAGTGGCAGCTACACCTTTACCAGCGTGAACGCCAACCACACCATAGGCGCCGCATTTACATATAATCCGCCAACGGCACCGGGCTTCCTGCCGGTTTCCATCCAGTCAGGCAACTTGGTGCTGCGCACGGCGACGCAGGTCGGATACAATTATTATCTGCTGCAAACGACCAGCTTGAATCCGCCGGTGGTGTGGACCACCAACAGCATTACGGCTGGAACCGGTGGCACCATCACCAACACGCCAGCCATCACTTCTGGCCAACCCAAGACGTTCTACCGCTATATGGCGCAATAATGCCTGGTCTCAAGGCTGAATGGCAGCCGGGCAGCCGGAGTTGCAACCCGGCTGTCTTTTTTTTAAGTCGTTAAACTCGGTTAAAATTGACGATTTTGTGTCAATTTTAACCAAGACGGTTCAAAATATGTGGCTTATATTAAAATATAAGCGTGTAGCAGAGTAAATCAAGCTGGCGTCGGGGTCGGCGGCGGCATGATTTAAGTCAGAAACAAGACATACTGTTAATATAACAATATCTATGAGCATGATTAATAAGAGCGGTTTTGGCCAGAATCTGTTGGGCGGCGTGGTGCTGGCCCTGGCTGTGCTGGCACCGATGAACCGGTCAGTAGCGCAGACTTGGACGAACGCCTTGGACGATGAGGCCCTCTATCTGAATCAGGATCCCACCATCGAGACCCGGCGATCCCCTCATTTTCGCGTCTGTTTCGGACATAATAATTGGGATTCCTATGCCATGACGGA
>Ga0302281_10000753_pt1 | contig 23897 bp, 17 predicted proteins | sample III_Fen_E1_2_FD_198762 | JGI IMG/M metagenome (GOLD analysis project Ga0302281, IMG submission 198762) | Peat permafrost microbial communities from Stordalen Mire near Abisko, Sweden - III_Fen_E1_2 | ecosystem: Environmental > Terrestrial > Soil > Wetlands > Permafrost | place: Sweden: Abisko...
GCCGCATTAGTTTTTCCCTTTTCGAGTAAAATGTCTGCTTTCAAAGCTAGAAAACTGGCTTGATCGCCATTGCGATCTAAACCCAACTGTCCCTTTTTTAACACGTCTCCTTCTTTGCCCCCGTCAGCCAATTCCGCAAGAGCCGACTGAAAAGAGGGATAACCCAATTCAGGATGTTGTTTGGATACCGAATCATAAGCTTTTTCATAAATACCCGGCTGAAGGGAAACGCCGAAAATAGCCGAAGCCTTTTTGAGACCCATCGATCGAACCATATCATCCAAATAATACTTTTCTGTTCCAGGCAAAAAATCGGGAAATGTTGAAAATCCTGAACGAGGAGCAATACGGTAGAGCGAATAACCATTTGCTATGGGAATGGAGATTTTTTGAGTGTATTTCAGAAAAAACTGTTCGTAATTATGGAGTTCAGATGGACTCCAATTGTATCGTTCAAACCCCAAATCCTCGGCTTGAACGGCTGACGCCATCATTCCATTGGAGTTATACAAAAGATAGTTGAAATTATTTTTCAAAAACCATCTATAAAGTTCTTCAGGACTAGTTGATCCATCCGCCCACTCTTTTAAAACCGGAAAGGTAAAGTCAAAATCATAAAGATTTTCCCGTTTAAGGTAATAACCGTTTTGTTGACCTAAAATTAAAACTTTTGCGTCACTCGGGAGACTTTTGTTTAAATAAGTATTGAGATCAACATAGCCCATCGGCCTCATCACTTGATTCAAAAACTGATCCCTCGTTTGAAGACCTAAAAAATGGGCGAAAGGATTGGGTTGTTCTAAGAGACCCTGAAAAAGATAAAAAACCGCAACCCAGGCTAAAATCAGCGGCAGCCGAGACAGCCATTTAACCTGAGTCTTCCAGTTTTGAAGTGCCTGCTCAAAACCAAGAGCGATAATTAAAGAAGCCAAAGCGATCACGGGCGTTATCAAACGAAGCTGATGACTGGTCACAAGCCAAAAAAGAAAAGGAATCCCCACAGCCAAACCGATGACACCAACGCTCTTTTTATTCAAACCTTTCATCAAGAGAAGTGGACTGAAAACCAAAATCGCCAACCCCACTTCTTCATTGGGCGCTCCGCTATAACGGTTAAAAAAAATCTCCCACAAGATAACCGGTAATCGAATAATGCCTTTTAATCCTTCCGTGGGAAACTTAATATCTGAAATTCTTTGATCAAATTCAGTCCATTCAAAGGAATGGCACCAATCCGCAAGATAGGGATAAACCGGGTTATGAACATATTCCCAACTCTTCAATGCCCAGGGTATGAAAAAGAAAAGCGGAAAGAAGATTAACCACACTCCATAAAATAATTTGCTTTTTATTCGCCTAAAATTCCAAACCAAAATAAAGAACGCGGCCAAACCATAAGCCATTGCGTTGTACTTAATAGCCCAAATCGTGCCTAAGGCAAACGCGGCTAAAAAGAAAACACTCTTATCCTGTTGTTTGTTTTCAACATGGACACGGTCTAAAATCACCAAAGCCAGTGTTCCCAACCCCAGGGTGGCATAAAACCCCTCAAAAAGATCCACATAGCCCCGAGTTGAATAAATATTGAGGTAGGGGAAGAAAAAATAAAAGACGGCCGCATACCAACCGGCTCTTCCCGAAATCAACCTCGTTCCCAAAGCTACAAGGACCAAAGCCGTCCCCCAATGGGCAAAAAAACAAAAAGATCGCGCAATAGAATCGTCACCCCAGGCCAATCCCCACGAAAAAAACATCTGACCCAAAGCGGGATAATGGGACGGAACCATACCAATCACTGGATAAAAACTATGGTGATTCATGTAATAATGGGGTAAAACCAATTGATAAGTGATGGCGTCCCAGCTCATCTCAGGCGCTACTAAGTTAGACATAGTTAAAATGAATAGAACTGTTATGACGATAACCCAAGGCCAGCTAAAACCTTGTAACCGCTCAAACGGCCAACATCGACTCACTAAACGCCGAGGATTTTTGATTAAAAGTAAAACCAAGCCCAGCCCGCTTAGAACTTTTAACACAATCGAATAAAAAACCCCTGAAAAAGCCAAACTCTCCGCTAATAACCCCCAAAAAACAAAACCTAAAGCCAAAGACCAGACCCAAACTTCTACCAACAAAAAATCCAACCCAACCATCATTTCTAAAACAAATTCCCCGGTTCCCAGAAAAAGTATTAAATAAACCTGACTGACACAAATAACTAATAAATGAGAACCAGTGATCTGAAAAACCTGATTCCAGTTCCATAAGCAGTTTTGAAAAGAAAAAATCAGGTTTTGAAAATCGATGAAAGGATGAAGTGGTATTTCAAAAAAATAAAGGGTCAGGCAGGAAAGGAACCAAAAATAAAAAAACCAAATACCTTTTGGGGCGTCTTCAGAATGGCTTTGTTGCATAAAAGGCCTCATTAGCCGAAACAAAAAAGCCCGCCGAAAGGCGGGCAGCTATTCTTTAACCGTTGGAGTAAAAATGGTGGAGACGATGGGGATCGAACCCACGACCCCTTCCATGCCATGGAAGTGCTCTCCCAGCTGAGCTACGTCCCCAGATTTAAACCAACCGCCTTAACGCAAACTAGAGCGGCAATTTTATACAAAATGCTCAAAAAAACAAGCCCAACCCATGCTGACAAATGGTGGGCGAAACAGGATTTGAACCTGTGACCCCCTGCGTGTAAAGCAGGTGCTCTAACCAGCTGAGCTATTCGCCCAGAAACCTATAAAAAAGAAACCCCAGTCCATAATCTGAACTGGGGTTCATGTTTCAAACTAAAAACTAAACGTTCTTTTCAACAAAAAGAAAAAACTTAATTGCGCTTTTTTTCTCACCATCAATCGTTAAATGAATAAACTCAGGTTTGAAGTTGGCGTCCAAACCATCGCCCTTTAAAAAACCCCGAGCGATCGCGATCGCTTTAACAGTGTTGTTAATACTTTCCGGTCCCATCGCCACAATCTCAACACTTTTCCCATCACGTACATTATTGGCTATAGCGCCAGCCACAGTGGAAGGATTACTTTTAGCAGCGACTTTGAGCGTCATTATCCCAACCACAGGCTGCTCCTTCCGGCTCCACAACCAAAAAACATCCTCTTCGTTTTTATAACATGGGCACTAGGGGCTGTCAACCAAGGGGCTTTTGCCTTGGTTTTAATCATTTGAAGTATGGTAAAAGCGTGGCAAATAATCCGCATTGAAACCAAATTTCCTTTCAACTGGGTACTTTTTGTTAGGGGCCAAAATTCTACCAGCTTTCCCCCCAATAGAAACACTTAAATTTTAAACCCGTCCACAACCCTCTCAAAAACATCGACATATTGGTGCGGTACCTTATCCAACACCATAGGATGAAGTCGGACCAAGGTTGAATTTTAAGTACGGGCAGAAAGTATTTAAATAGGAAAAATCCGAAAGCGCTAACCAGTAAAAGAACTTCATCATTAAACCAAAAACCTTCTCCAAAATGCGCCGAAAAACCTTTTGTAAAACATTCCATTAAAACCAAAACACCAAACAAGTTTAACCAATGAAAATCATCCCAAGAAACATTAATAGAAACCCAAAAGGGCAGAAACCACTCTTGTCTGCCAAAAAATTGAACTTGAATGTCAATTCTTTTAGAATTTCTGGACAACCACGCTGTTTTTTTGACAATTCCAACTTCAATCTCTTTTTTGAGCTCCTTAAAATCCATTGAGTGAAATCGTTCTATTTCAGCTTCAGGATTGTAAAAAAAATTCAACTTTTCATCTCTTAATTTTTCAAGAATGTCCAATACAGTAAAATTTTTAGAAAGCTTCAGCAAAAGAGAGCGCCTGACGGCCATATTCACTGGCTTCAGCAGCGGGAGAATTCGATTAATTTCCTTATCCTCAAAAATCTCTACCTTGGTTGAAGTTAAATAGTCGCTTCCCCTCCCCAATATTTCGCCGGTTGACCCCCATCCAATTTGCTCGCAATATTGCTCAACTTTATTATGAAAATCTACCCGCCTCTGCTGAATTCCTCCCAATACCATTCCGATAAGATCATTTCCAAGAAAAGTTTGATCCATTCGTTTAACCCACTGAGGATCCGGAGAGCAGTCACTGCTGGTAAACAAGCAAATTTCTCCTTTGGTGAAAGCCAATACTTCAGAATAAAGGGATTCATCAGACTTAATCTTAACGGTTTTCACCGATTTAAATTGCCCGAGAAATTGCTTATAAATTTCATTTGCGGGTTTATGAGTGCTTTTCCCAGCGAAAAAAACTTCAATTTTTGATTTTGGATAACTCGATTTGAGAAGCATTAAAATGGGATCTGACAAACTTAAAGGTCGTTCAATAAAAACAACGACTGAAACAAATTTTTTACTGGCGTGGTTGGAAGAGCGGTTAACCATAGAAGGGATTTCTTTCATCATCACAGGAAGAAAAAATGGTGGGTGATGCAGGGCTCGAACCTGCGACCCGCTGATTAAGAGTCAGCTGCTCTACCAACTGAGCTAATCACCCACATACCAAAACAAGCAAATAAATCCCGCGCCATTGTTCTTTTAAGATTAATGGTGCGCCTGAGAGGGGTCGAACCTCTGACCTACAGATTCGGAATCTGTCGCTCTATCCAACTGAGCTACAGGCGCGTCCTCTCTAAGACTTACACAAAAAACTCACCCTAAAAAACGGGGTGTGCCACCTCTCCATTCAAAAACAGGTAGGTGGTACAACCCCATTCCTCATCATTCATACTTATAAATAATGACGAATGGGGTGAGAGACGGGAATCGAACCCGCAACCCCCAGATCCACAATCTGGTGCTCTAACCGATTGAGCTACTCCCACCATTTGCCTGCTAGCGCAAGGTTTCCAGGGGTTTTTCCCTTTCCTTTAGCCGCGAAACCAACGTTATCACGAAACCTTGGGAAAAGTCCTAAGAGTGTAAAAGTCCACTCTGGAAATGTAAAGATTATATTTGAAACTTTAAGAAAGATGGTGCGCCTGTCCAGATTCGAACTGGAGACCCACTGCTTAGAAGGCAGTTGCTCTATCCACCTGAGCTACAGGCGCGGCTTTATGTTCATGGTCGGGGCGGTGAGATTCGAACTCACGGCCCCTTGGTCCCAAACCAAGTGCGCTACCGCTGCGCTACGCCCCGTCCATGAACATATTAGAAATAATTAACCCATTGCAAAAAAGGCAAGGGCGGCATTCTAACCGATGAAAGGATAAATAAAAATAAAGACTTTTAATTGGCCAATAATTGACGAGCTTTTTGAAGAGCCTTACCACGGTGGCTAATTTGATTTTTTTCTGACAAGGTCATTTCAGCGAATGTTTTTAAATGACCATCCGGCATGAAAATGGGATCGTAGCCAAATCCGCCGGGGCCTTGAACCGCTTGGGTAATAACACCAGGCGCCTCACCCGAAACCTGTCGGACACCCTTTTCCGGTTCATATAGAGTAATTATGGTTCGAAAAACAGCTCGTCTGGAGCCCGATTCCAAGCCTTTCATTAAGCCAAGCACTTTTTGAACGTTATCGTCATAACTGCATTTTTCACCCGCAAACCGAGCGGCATAAATACCAGGCTGCCCACCCAAGGCATCTATAAACAAACCCGTATCATCCGACAAAGCAGGCAATCCCGCAAAAACCGAAAGAACCTTGGCTTTTTTCAAAGAATTTTCTTCCAGGGTTTTTCCATCTTCTTCTACAGCGGGCGCTCCTGGAAAATCAAATGCGGCTACAATTTCCCAGTCCAATCCTTCCAAGGCTTTTTTCATTTCTTTAAATTTGTCCCGATTATGAGTCGCAATGATCATCTTCTTCATGAACGCAAAGCTTTCTGTTGAGCCTTTATTACCTCGCCAATTCCCTTTTCAGCTAATTTCAGTAACTCATCCAGTTGCTTTCTGGAGAAGGGTTCTTTTTCGGCAGTTCCTTGAATTTCGACAAATTTCCCAGAAGCCGTCATTGCCGCATTAAAATCCACATCCGCTTGCGAATCTTCTTCATAACATAAATCCAGAACTGGCTTCCCCTTTACAATTCCCACGCTGACAGCTCCAATCGCCTCTCGAATCGGAATCTGGTCAATCACTCCCTTTTTCTTTAAACCATTCAACGCGTCAACCAAGGCGATATAAGCGCCATTAATCGAGGCGGTTCTGGTTCCCCCGTCCGCTTGAATAACGTCACAATCGATAATGATCTGCCTTTCACCCAAAGCTTCCAAATCCACAATCGACCGTAAAGCCCTGCCGATTAATCTTTGAATCTCGTGGGTACGACCATCAATCTTTCCTTTAACCGCAGCTCGTGAAGTTCTCTCCGCGGTGCTACGAGGCAGCATCGAATATTCCGCCGTTACCCAGCCTTTGCCTTTTCCCCGCAAGAACGATGGCACATCCTCAGAAACGGACGCATTACATAATACCTGGGTATTTCCCATAGATATCAAAACCGATCCTTCCGCGTACCGCGTGTAAGAACGTCGAAAATGAATAGGTCTAATTTGAAACGGCATCAATCACCTCATCATTAAAATATAGTTTTGAAAGAATCTTGAAGTGCAAAGACCTGCTTAAAGAAAATAATCACTCAATCTTTTTAAAATTTTAGGGTCATTAATTCCAAAACCTTCTTTTTGACTACCTTCATCCACCCATTTTTTCAAATGTCCCCTGATGATGTGAGAAGTATCAGCTCCCAATCCCTTTTCGATCGCTTGCAGCCTAAGATTCAGCAACGAATTTAAAGCCGTGTCTAACAGAACATCTGGTTGATTCGAATCTAAAGCATTTTTATTTTCCAGCATTCGGTTCGCGTTCAAAGAACCATCTGCCAGCAAATTACCGTTGGCATCCCAATTGGCATTACGAAATACATCAGGAAACTTTTCTCTGGCAGCTTCAAATGTTTTAACCAACATCCCACAGGTTTTTCGAGGCCCCACTGAATCTTTTAATTCTTCCAAAATCATCTCTCTGAAATGATCGTAAGCTTTAAAATAATCTTGGGGTTCGGAAGTTTTCGAGCTTTTTCCACGCTGAATAAGTTTAAATGACGATTCACCCTCGATAGATTGTCTGGATGGCTTTTCGGGGTTTAAACCGCTTCGAATCTGTCCAATCGGCTCAGAAACCGAATCGGTTGGCTGCGTCTGCCCCATGCCTAAATCAAGAACGACACCGCGCATTCCTTTTTTTTGCATACGAACCATTGGGGCAACGGAAGGCTTATTGGCGAGATCGTTGAATTTAATATCGCCTTCGTGCGAAATTTCATCGGATTGTCCATGCGTTGCGGGCGGAAGAGACTCTTTGGCGGGATGTGATTCTGACCCAGTATCGTCCCCCAACAGGTCGCCCACATTAAGTTTGATGACATCATCCGGATCACCCATAAAACCGCCCTTTTTAGTAAAAGCTCATATTTATATTAACAGAATTTAAAAACTTCTTCGCATTTGTGCTGAAATAATGTCTTTTATGTAATAAGCGTTGGGTTGATCCGACTCGCTTCGAATACGGCTAACCCCGAGACTCCCAACCCAATTTGAATCCAAATCCCAATTGGCCTTCACCGCCAATAAATCCTGGCTATCTTCATCAATAAAGCCCAATTGCAGGTCTGGAAGGTTCAAGGGGCTTTGATCGTAATACTTCAAATAGAGCCTGAAAAAAAGCTGCAGATAAAACCCTGACATCGGCCTTACTACTCCTACCCAGGAAAAACTTTCAACCCAGTTGGAAAAGCCGTAACTATTCGAATCGGTTCTTTGCCCTTCTACATTGATATCTTGAAGGATAGAGGCAAAGTAAACATGAGCGTTTAACAAAACTTTCCAGGTATTATCGTTTTGTAAATTGGCGACGGATGAAAATGCGCCTCCATTATCCGCGACGGCATAACGGTTAAACTCCCGATTGGTATAACTCCCCAACAACTTCAAAGAAAATCTATCGTCTATTTCTCTTTGAACACTTAAAGAACCCGATTGATCCACAAAATTCTTTGACCAAACCGAAGGATCCATATCGAAATATTGCCGGGTTAAATTTTCATATTGAACTTCATAGGTATAGGCGCCCATGGGTGTCCATCGAACGCCCAAGACATTGTTAACATCAAAATAATTGAAATCATAGTATTGGCTGTCCCGAATAAAATAATTGAATTTGTAATAAAAATTCCATTCGGCCGGTTCAAGCGCAAAGAGTAAATCAATGTCATTTTTCGCGTTGTTTAACTCTGTATAATTCAAATACTGGTCGTCGCCCAAGTGATAACCCAAATGGGCTTTAAAAATGTCATAGCTCGCCGTCGCCACACATCCCCAGTCGCCCGAAACGATTCCATCCGCCAATCGACCCGAATCTAAGGGTGTTCGGTAAACATTATCGTCAAAGCGAAAGCCTGCCGAAGCGGGATTTAGGGTTAATTCCCAGTTCACCACGGGATAGCCGGATGAATCTTGCGCCCATCCCCCAATAGGAATAAACATTGCAAAAACAGCCAATAAAATCAAAAATTTCTTCATGGTTTTTTGTCCCCGCCCAATCTGTCCAAACGTATTTGAACTTCAGTCGACAACTGCTCAATTTGAGCCAACAACTTTTGACCCCGCAAAACCTTTTGTTGCACCTCATTTAGCGCGATAAACAATTTTTTCTTCTGGCTATCACCGGACAAAAATTCCAAATCCTCCTGTTTCAAATTACCCTGAGGGAAATTAGAGTCCGCGTTGATATCCTGTATATCTTTAAGAAAGTCTTTCATTTCTCCCTGCAGCTTCAATTCGTTACGCAGACTATCCAACTCCAGCGACCATTTTTCGATCTGATCCTGCAGGTTCTTTTCCCGGTCTTTAAATAAATCAAGTGTCAACTGCAGTGTTTCCCTGTCATTTGTTTTCGCGGAATATATTTTTTCAACAGAACTCAATTTCTCGTTTTTTTCTTTTAAACCGTATTGATCCAAAACCGTTTGGATTCTGTTTCGTTGGCGGGCCAGAAGGCAAAGCTGGTCGATTTCGGACTTCAATTGCGATGGCGGTAAATTCGTTTCACCTGATTCCAACTCATATTCAATGCGTCCATTGTAAAGATCGATTAAAGAGAGGCACTTTTCTTCAAACTCTTTTTGTTTGAGATCCGCCTCGTGATCCAAATCAGAGTTTTCCTCCAATTTATCCCGAAGCTTGTTGAGCAGTTCTTTCAAATGGATTTCTTTAAAAAAATTCGACTGATCTCTCAATTGAGCGCTTTTATCTTGAAGTTCTAAAATTTCACCGGCTAACACTTTTTTTCGGGTTTTATAGGTTTCAAACCAGTCAATCAAGACCGTAATATCGTTCTCAAAACGAGCCTGTACACCCGTCCATTCAGCTTCAGAAAGCGTTACACCTTCCGAAGAACTGGACAAAGTCCCATTTCCTCTCTGCGGCCAAGAAGAGATACCAAAAACCAGCAAGACAAAACTGAGCAGAATCCTTTTCATTCTCATTCTTCGGTTAAATTCTCTTCTTCCGCTTCAGCCACTAATGCGTATTTCTTCAATTTGTAAATCAGGGCTGTCCGGTTAACACTGAGCAATTTGGCCGCCTTGGTCTGAACCTGACCGGCCTTTTCCATTGCTTTGACAATAAGCTCCTTTTCGTAATTCTCGACTTTTTCTGTCAAACCCGCGTCATCACGCAGGTAGTTCAAAGAGTCATCTTTATTAAAACTTTGGATATCCAATGGCAAATTGGACGGATAAATACAGTCTGAATCGGCTAAAACGACCGCCCGTTGGATGGCGTTTTCCAATTCACGCACATTGCCAGGCCAATGGTATTTGGTCATTAAATCAACGGCTTTTTTATCGATCTTGGTTATTTTTTTATTGGCTTCAGCGCTGTATCGATTTAGAAAATGATAGGCCAAACGTTCCACATCTTCGCGACGCTCCCGCAGAGGCGGCACCATAATCGGCACTACGTTAAGACGAAAGAAAAGATCCTCTCTAAACTGGCCTTTTTTAATCGCTTCCTCTAATTTTTTATTCGTAGCCGCGATAATCCTCACATCCGCACGAATCACTTCCGTGCCTCCAACTCTCTCAAATTCCTTTTCCTGAAGTACTCTTAAAAGCTTTACCTGGGTCGCCAGATTAATGTCGCCGATTTCGTCCAGGAAAATGGATCCGCCATTAGCCAATTCGAATCGCCCTATTCTTTTTCCAGCCGCTCCTGTAAACGAACCCTTTTCATGCCCAAACAATTCACTTTCCAAAACCCCCTCGGCTAAAACCGCGCAATTCACTTTAATAAAGGGTTTATCCTTGCGGCGGCTATTGAAATGGACAGCATGAGCCACTAATTCCTTACCCGTTCCCGAATCACCCCGGATCAAAACCGCCGTATCAGTCGGTGCTACCTTTTCAATCAACTCATAAACCGGCTTCATTTTGTCGCTGTTCCCCACAATGCGTTTATAGTTGTATTGGTCGTTTAACTTTTCACGAAGATATTTATTTTCGTAAACCAATTTCTGGCGTTCAATCGCCTTATCCACCGTTAACTTCACCTGCTCGGTGGAAAAGGGTTTGCTGATATAGTCGTACGCGCCCAATTTCATCGCTTCGACAGCCGTTTCAATCGTCGCATAGGCCGTCATAATGATGACCACGATTTCATTGTCCAATTCTTTAATCATTTTCAGAAGGGACATGCCGTCAAGTTTCGGCATCTTGATATCGCTGATGATTAAATCAACGTGCTTGGCCTTGATGGTCTCCAGAGCCTTTTCACCATCCTCCGCTTCCAAAATGGTATTCCCGTCGCCCTCCAGCGTTTGCCGCAATACCTTCCGCATACTGGATTTGTCATCCACGATCAAAATAGTGCTCATGAGCTCTCCCCTTTCTTTTTATCCAAGGCGGGCAAAATCACTAAAAACACCGCGCCGCCTTCAGGCCTGTTACCCGCCGCAATAGATCCACCCAGCGCTTCTACAATTTTCTGGGTGATCGAAAGACCCAATCCAAAACCTTCGGTTTTTGTCGTGAAAAAGGGGGTAAAAAGTTTCTTTATATTTTCCGGTTGTATCCCATGTCCATGATCCAAAACCAAAATAACCGCCCAATTTCCCTCGGTTTCGGCTGGCTTCAAATCAGAAAAACCCCGTTGGTATAAAAACACCATCAGCTCGGGCCGCGAGAACCCATGGATTTCAATGCGAACTTCTTCTTTCGCAGGTGAGGCCTGAACCGCGTTTAACGCCAAATTCAAAATAGCCCGTCTAAACTGCTCCACATCCAAAAGCAAATCCACGTCTTCTTTTTTGTCAAAAAAGACCCGGATTTTCTTTTGTTTAGCCTCATTTTCAATCAGCGGCAATACCCCTTGAATGGCCTCAGAAAGGTTTGTTTGTTGTGAATCCAAAGATGTTGGTTTGGCGAACACCAAAAAATTGGTCACGATTTTATTAAGAATTTCAATCTCGGCGGCAATATCCGCCACCATTTCTTTGGCCTGATCGTTTTGTTTTAATCTTTTTTGAAGTATTTCCGTAAATCCCTTCATCGCACCCAATGGGTTTCTAATCTCGTGGGCGATTCCAGCCGCCAACTCGCCGATCGTCGCCATTTTTTCAGATACTTTGATTTGGTTTTGCAGTTTTCGAAGCTGCGTTTCATCGGTAAAGATGACTTCTGTTCCCAATTTTTGCGCCTCCGCTCCCAAAAGCGGCGCGCTGCGTAAACGAACAATCTGCGGATTCTCTTCAAACAATAGGACTTCCTGATTCTCCAAATGACGGTCGAGTTCATGCGGATTACGAATGGCCTCCTGGAAAGAAGGGATGGATTTGAAAACATCGGTATAGTGCCGTCCCATAACCTCCGCTTGAGATAACCCCAAAATAGTCGAAGCGGCTTTGTTAAAAGTAATAACCCGGCCTTTCAAATCAACCACCAATAGGCCGTTCGACATGCTTTCTAAAATATATTCATTGTGGCTTTGAAGCCGTTTGGCCATTTCGTTAAAAGCGTGCGTCATCGCTCCCAATTCATTATTCGCGGCGGAATGAACTCTTTGGCTGAAATCACCGGCCGCGATCTTTTGAGAAACTTTCGCCAATTCCTCAATGGGCTTAATAAATCGGCGCGCAAAAGCGTAAAGCAATCCACCCATGAGAACCAGACAAACCAAACCAAATGTAAACAAAACTTTCGCGAACTGATCCAGGTCTTGCATAAATCCAGCGCTGGATTCCACACCCATCACGGCAATCACTTTTCGATTATGGAAAATGGGCGCGTATCCCACTTTATAAATACCGCCGTCGCTTTCCGGAAACAGGATGGAAACGGACGGTGTTCCCTTTTTGGCCTGGTCAAAGGGCTCCGGGTCCAAATCTCGAAGCCAATCATTTTCCCTAAAATCATATTGCCCGTTGGCGTCCACCAATACCCTGCCCTCCGGATCCAGAATGAGGATGTTTTTGGCCTGGCTTTCTTTTTTCTTCTCGATTAAAAAATCACTGAATTTATCGTAAAGATCGCCTTTATCAGTCAAGAAAGGCAGCCATTCCGCTTTGGTTTGATCCGCTGAAAGGCGCGCGATAGCCATCAAGCGGTCGCCCATCTCATGGTCGAATGTCTTTTTGGAAACGTAATAGGCAAAGCCGCCATAAACAAAAAGGATCACAATCCCCACAAAGAGGGTGCGGCTGACCAATTCGGCCAAAATACTGCCGCGAAAGAAGGTGGAGTTCGAAGACATGAGATTCATTTCCGACTTTGCCAAATAATGACAGGACTGTTATTTTATTGACGCAATGAAAAAATAATACCACTCCTACTGGGCTTTGTAAAATTTCTGACAAGGAAAGACTAACGAAGGTCAAAAAATAAAAGCAATTCCGAACATCAGACACCAAATGGCATCAAAAGGGACATAAACAATGGAATTTAACTTTGACGAGCACAAATTAACGTTTATTTGCGCTTAAAGATTTTCCGTTGTTTGCGGATGAAATGTCCCATATAGACGATAGGCCAGCTCTTTGCTGAAACCCGGTATGGCTACGAGGTCTTCCAAAGGCGCTTCCTGAATGGCCTTCACCGACTCAAAACGGTTCATTAAAGCCCTCAAACGCGAGGGCCCGATTCCCTTGACCTCAGTTAAGAGCGACGTAACCGCCTGCCGGTCCCGAATAACACGGTGATAACCCACGGCAAACCGATGGGATTCGTCCCGCAACCTCTGTAGTAAATGTCGAACTTTGAGATGTCCTTTAAAATCGACAGGTTCGCTTTGTCCCGGTACAAAAACTTCCTCTTCCCGTTTGGCGAGAGATGCCAGCCCATAATTACCGCCCAGTTCTTGATCCAAAACCTCTTTAACAGCGCTCAATTGCCCTTTTCCCCCGTCAATAAGAAGAAGATCAGGAACGGGGTTTCCTTCTCTTTCTAAAAGCCGAATATAGCGCCTCATCATTTCCTGATGGGATCTAAAGTCGTCCTGCCCCACCACCTCTTTGATCTTAAACTTACGATAGCGGTTCTTTTCCGGGGCTCCGTCCCTAAAGAAAACTGCCGACCCAACCGTAAATGTTCCTTGAAGCGTAGAAATATCGAAACAGGCGATATTTCTGGGAAGGTTTTTCAAAACCAAAAGATCTTTTAACTCCGTCAAAAGATTGGTTTGTTGAACATCGTCTTTTAACGCGGACAAAACATTCTTTTCCGCCATATTCATCAACTCAAGCCGCCAGCCTTCATCCGCTCTTCGAATAAAAACATCCGAGCCTTTATTAACCGAAAGAACTTTTTCAATCATTTCTTCATCTTCCGCCAGCCAGTCTTTGGCGATCAATATTTCATCCGGCACAAAAACTCCCGGCGCGTAATATTGCTGAAGAAAGGTCGGCAAAACTTCTTCTAAAGATAAATCCAGCTCATTCTCCAAAACCAAACGAATGTGGTCGATCACCTTTCCTTGACGCACCTGGACCACCGATACCAACACCTTACCCAGCCCAAAGGCAAAAGCGGCCACATCAATATCTTTTTTCTCGGGAATGATCATGGCGTAGGTTCCCTGCATCTGCTCTATCGCGGTTGCAAGGTCTCTGTATTTTGCCGCCTCCTCAAACTCCAGCCGCTCCGACGCTTTGAGCATTTCAGACCGGACATGATCCAGTAAATTATCGTGCTTCCCTTCCAGGAACCATTGGACTCGCTTTACCAAGGGGGCATAGCCCTTTTTGTCCACCACACCAATACAGGGCGCGGGGCATTGTTTGATTTGATAGCTCAGACAAGCCCTTTCGGCATGACCGTCAATTTCGATATTACAGTCGCGGATATTAAAGTAGCGATAGATGAGTTTGATGATTTCCCGCAGTTTCAGGTTGGGATAGGGGCCGTAATATTTTGAACCGTCCTGAACCGGACGGCGGGAAATGAAAACCCGGGGAAAGTCTTCCTTAACGGTCAACTTAAGGTAGGGATAGCTTTTATCATCCCGAAGAACCACGTTATACCGGGGCCGGTATTTCTTAATCAAATTGCTTTCCAGAAGCAAAGCCTGCTGGGCGTCTTCCGTCAGTACAAATTCCAGGTGATCGGCCTGCGATACTAAAGCCCGTATCTTGGGGTTTTCTTGATTGGCGGAATTAAAATAAGAGGCGGTTCTTTTTTTAAGTGAAATCGCCTTACCCACATACAGAACTGTTTCATGGGCGTTTTTAAACAAGTAAACGCCCGGCGAATCCGGAAAACCGGCCGATTGCTTTTTCAACTGGTCAAATTTAGGTTCAGATAATGGCAACGTCAAACTCGCTTTAATGTGAAATATTGGCTTAACCGACACTTTCCACGGTAAAGCGGCAACCCCGTGTCAGTCGTTAAAGTAACTATTCTTATTTCGAGAGCTTCTTTTTTTTAGTTGGTTTGGATGAAAAAGTTTTGAGCCAGGAAGAAGCCACTTCCTCCAACGTGTAATCTTTGGCCCAGCGGAGACCAGCTTCAATTTCTTGTTTGGAAAAGTGTGCTTCCAGCAGTTCCGATAAGGAAAGCATATGGTCTTTAGTTTGCTGCCGGCAAGTGGGATCGGCGAGAGCGGATGTCAAAATACTAACGGCGTTGCTATCTTCACCCTTTTCCTTCATTAACCGAGCCAAAACTGTCAGAGCATCCACCAAAAGGGGTTTGCATTGGGTGGGAACTACCATCTTAATGGACTGGCGAATATATTTTTCCGAAGCCTCAAAATCTTTTTCTTCGCAGGCAATCTCCCCTAAATGAATGAAAGTTGCCACTTGCCCCAAAACATCTCCCATTTCCGTAAATAGCTCCAGGGCCTTTAAAAAACCATCCCTAGCCGGCGCCCACTGTTTTCTAAAAAGTTTTACGGCCCCCAAATGATATTCATTCCAGGCTTTGCCCTCTGGACTGTCTCCAACTTTCCGGGCTATGGCAAAAGCGCTAAGGTAAGAACTTTCCGCCTCTTTGTCTTTTCCTTCCGCCAAGAAAAGATTTCCCATCAGGTCGTTCACCCAGGCCAGGCCTGGCAAATACCCGGTTTTTTCAAATTGTTTCCGGGCTTCCTCTAAAAGTGTTTTGGCTTTCGCGTATTCACCTTTGGCCCAAAACACATTGCCCAAAAAAGCCTTGCTTCGAGCCACTCCCAAGTGGTCATTTAACCGAAGATAAAGATTTTGGCTTTCCGTATAAGTTGTTACAGCCTTGTTATATTCCCCCAACAGCTCCAGCACCCTTCCCAGCTTCAAAAGGCAGATAGCCATTCCTATGTTATTCGAACCCTCGCGAAAACCTTTCAACGCGTTCGCGAAATAGTCTCCGGCGGACCATAACTTCGCTTGAACAAAGCGGGCCTCACCCTCTTCATAAAACCGCGCTAATTCTTCGCTGGCATTTATCGATTTCAAGTTCAATTCGGACAAAAAGTTCTCCCCGAGAGATTAAATTCGCGCAAACAACCTAATAATTAAAACTTTTCCGCTGACAAACTTACTCTTCTTATTGAACCACTACTTCGCTTCATCCGAAATGAGGTTTTACCAAGTTAAGAAATGTATCCACTTTGAACACATTTCAATTCAAGATATCGGTCTTGGCCAATAACCAAGGGGTAATTCCAATTCGTCTCTCAAAAAAGCAGCCCTATTTCGGGACATTTTTCTTGGTCTTCGACTTGAACGAAATGGCTTTTATCCAGGAAGCTGCCATTTCCTCCATCGTAAAATCCTTAGCCCAGCTAAAACCACTTTCGATATCCTGTTTGGAAAAATTGGCTCCCAAAGATTCCGATAAGGAAACCATTCGGTCTTTCGTTTGCTGACGGCAGGTGGGATGGGAAAGGGCGAACATCAAAACCCCGATAGCCTTGCGGTCTTCCCCCCTGGCTTTAAACAAACGAGCGAGAACAGTCAAGGCATCGGCTATAAGCGGCTTGCATTGGGTAGGGATCACCATTTTTACGGACTTAACGATATATTTTTCACCAGCCTTAAAATCTTTTTGCTCGCAGGCAATCTCACCCAAGTGAATCATGGTCGCCACTTGCCCTAAAACATCATTTCGATCGGTAAACAGTTTTAAGGTTTTCAAAAACCCTTCCCTCGCGGAGTCATAATGGCGTCGAAAAAGTTTGACGGCCGACAAGTGATATTCATTCCAGGGCAGTTCATCGGGTTTTACTCCAACTTCCAAAAACATGGCAAATGCCGCGTGATAGCAACTTTCCGCCTCCAAATCCTTTCCCTCCGCCAAGAGCAAATTCCCCATCAAGTCATTAACCCACGCTTGTTCGCGAAGATCCCGTATCGCATTGAAGTAAAAATGAGCGTCCTCCAAAAGTTTCCTGGCACTAGCGTAATCCCCAATGGCCCAGGCCACATTGCCTAAAAAAGCTTGGCTTCGCGCGACGCCTGATTTGTCATTCAACTCCGTATATAAAGCGCGGCTTTCCTTGTAGGCTTCCAGGGCTTCGTCATATTTCCCCAGCAATTCCAATACCCTGCCCAGCTCCAAAAGGCAGACAGCGATTCCAGCGTTGTCTGAAACTTTTCGGAAGGCTTTCAAAGCCTTGTCAAAATAGACCTCCGCAGACACCAACTTGGCTTGAACCAAGCGGGCTTCTCCCCCCTGGTAAAAACTTACAAAGTCCGCACCGGCTTTTATGGATTGAGGGTTTAATTCGGACAAAAGAGTCTCCCGTATATTAAGGACAAAATTAGCGTAGTTGGTCTTTACCCAATTTTGTCTACAAATTTACTCTTCGATTCAATGAATTACTACAGAGTTTGTTCAAAAGAGAGATCAAAAGTGATTTTTTAAGTGACAAATTTTCGACAGCCGAACTAAAAATATCGTTCTTTCAGCAGCGCGTGCCCGACGGTGAAATAGCACCCAGCGTCAATTATGGAAAAGACCCCAAAGCCCACCATGGTCCAAGTTGTCAAATGCAGATTCAGCATTTTGGCTTTTTCATGAAGAGTGTCGTGATCATCCTCGGTACCCTGCCGGGCAAATAGGTAAATCACCAATATCAAGAGCATCGGCAAAGCGTAGCCGAAGTTATAAAACAAAATAAGCCCGCTTACCGCGGGAAGGTCAAGATGGAGGGCCGAATACCTGCCCAAAACAATCAGATAGGGGATGGAACAGGGAAATGAGGATATGGATATCAAAACGCCAATGCCAAAGGCAAACCAGCCGTTCATGGATTTTAGTTTTAAAAGAATCTTGTTTTCCGCTCCGGACCAACCCTGCTTTTTCTTCCTGTAAAAATACCAAATGCCCAGCCCCACCATCCCAACGCCCATTAGAAATTCCGCCTGATAGTATTGCGCATTGGGAACTGAATCTTGGGAAGGAAAAAACTGGTTCAGTAAAGCGCGCAACTGGTCGAGAGCCAAATATCCGGCCAAACCGCAAAGAAAATAGGCTCCGCTCAACCCCACTAGATAACTTATCGCGTTTCTCAGCGGCTTTGCCGTCGTCAACAGCAGTATAAAAACGATAATTTGAAGGGTTGTCGACAGACTGTCGAACAAGGAAATGCCAAAAGAATAAAGAATTGTGTTCATTTATTTTTAAAACAAAGCAATCGCCAATAACCAAAAGGCTGGATAGGAATGTCTTGCGCTTCCTTCATGCCAGTCTTATCCAGAAATTCATCCAGATAAAAAAGCGGTTCAAACCCTAATTGGTGGGCAAAAGGGCTCAACCCCTTCTCAATAAGACTCATAAAAGAACCTTTTTGGCTGAAGTGATTCAAAATGTAAATGTGGCCGCCGGGACGGGTCACTCTTTTCATTTCCTTTATCATCGCCACGGGATCGGGCATAACCGATGCCACAAACATGGCAATGCTTTTATCAAAAGAATGGTCAGGGAAATCCAGCTTTTGGGCATCCATTAAATGCAGTTGAACATTGTTCAATCCCAAATTGCTTACCCGTTGATGGGCTTGTTCCAGCATTTCAGGCGTAAGGTCGATACCCGTAATTTCTACATCCTCCGGATAATGAGACAATGACATACCCGTTCCAATGCCAATTTCCAATACACGGTGTCCGTCTTTGAGCTCCATTTGTTTAACAGCCACGGAACGCCCCGGGTTCAGCCCGAAGATGTAAAACTTAGAGTAAAACTGATAGCTTTTTAAAACCGAAGAATGATCCATCTTTGCCCCATCTCGAATTAAACAACCCATATATCTTAAAGCCAATTGAGAACAAAAAGGAAACCAAACTCAAGATTCGTTTCTTTTCATTTGTGTTTTTGTGGTTTTAAAATCTCAGGTCGGGCTTTTAATACGGTCCCGCAATTGGCGGATTTTATCCCGTAATTCCGCGGCTTTTTCAAACTCAAAATTTTTGGCGTAGGCCATCATTTCTTTTTCCAAAGTCTCGATTTTGCGGGGCACAGCCTGGGGCGGTAAATATTCGTCTCCGCCATCCTCCGCTGCCATCGGCACAGTGTAATAATCCGCCTCATAAACCGTACCCAACAATTCGCGAATCTGCTTTTTAATCGTAGCCGGGGTGATTCCATGCTTCTTGTTATAGTCGCCCTGCACTTTTCGGCGGCGTTTGGTTTCGTCCAAAGTTTTTTGCATCGAATCCGTAATCTTATCCGCGTAAAAAATAACCCTTCCATCCACATTGCGGGCCGCACGGCCAGAAGTTTGCATCAGGGATGTCGCCGAGCGCAAAAAGCCTTCTTTATCAGCATCCAGAACCGCCACCAGGCTCACTTCCGGTAAATCCAACCCTTCCCGAAGAAGATTCACTCCTATCAACACATCAAAAACACCCAACCGCAAATCCCGAATAATTTTAATACGGTCCAACGTTTCCACATCCGAATGCAAATAAGCGACTTTCACATTCAATTGCTTCAAATAACCGGTCAAATCCTCAGCCATTTTTTTGGTCAGGGTCGTTACCAAAACCCGCTGTTCTTTTTCAACCACTTTCCGCACTTCACCCAACAGATCATCCACCTGGGTTTTAGCGGGCCGAATTTCAATTTCAGGATCCATCAGGCCCGTGGGCCGAATAATTTGTTCCACCACTTCACCCTTGGAATTAGCCAACTCCTCTTTGGATGGTGTCGCGGAAACATAAATCAACTGTCCTATTTTTTTATTAAACTCCTCAAATTTGAGAGGCCGGTTGTCATAAGCGCAGGGCAGGCGAAAACCATATTCCACCAGGTTCGTCTTGCGGGCAAAATCGCCATTGTACATCGCCTTCAACTGGGGCAAGGTGACGTGGGACTCATCAATGAAGGTCATATAGTCTTTGGGGAAATAATCCATCAGCGTAAAAGGCGGCTCGCCCGGCTTGCGGCCGTCAAAGTGACGGCTGTAATTTTCAATCCCCTGGCAATAGCCCATTTCCTGAATCATTTCCAGGTCATACATAGTGCGCTGTTCCAACCGCTGCGCCTCTACTAATTTGTTTTCTTTTTTAAATACTTGAAGCCGTTCCCGAAGCTCATCCTGAATATCGGACATCGCCCCCTTCAAGATATTTTGAGGAGTCACGTAATGTTTCGCGGGATAGACAGCCAAGACCGACCGTTGATTGAGAGCCCGGCCAGTGACCGGATCAATTTCAGAAATCTTTTCCAGTTCATCGCCAAAAAATTCCAGGCGGTAGGGATTTTCTTCATAAGCCGGATAAACCTCAATCACATCGCCCTTCACCCTAAACTTACCCCGAGTAAAGTCGATGTCATTGCGCTGATACTGAATGGCCACCAAGTCTTTCAGAAAACCGTTTCGCTCAACCGTCTGCCCTTCCCGAACCACCAAATGCATTTTTTTATAATTCTCCGGCGACCCCAAACCATAAATACAGGAAACCGAAGCCACGATAATCACATCCCGTCTTTCCTGTAAAAGAGCTGTGGCTTCCAAACGAAGCCGGTCCAACTCCATGTTGATCGAGGCGTCTTTTTCAATAAAGGTATCGGTATGGGGCAGATAAGCTTCCGGCTGGTAAAAGTCGTAATAGCTGACAAAATAGGCCACCGCGTTTTTGGGGAAAAACTCTTTAAACTCGCTATAAAGCTGGGCCGCCAGGGTTTTGTTGTGGGAAAGGATCAGCGCCGGTCTTTGCAGTTTTTGAATCACATGGGCCATCGTGAAGGTTTTACCCGAGCCGGTTACCCCCAAAAGGGTTTGCCGAGGAATCCCGTTTTGCATGCCTCTGGCCAGCTTGGCGATAGCCTGCGGCTGGTCGCCGGTGGGTGTGTAGTCGGAAACAATTTCGAATTTCATGGGTTCATTGTGGGGTGAATGGGTGAACAATTCAAGGAAGGATGAATAACAATTGATGAGAAATCTCTCAACATAAATAGTTAAGGTGCAATTTTCCGAATAAGGTTGCTATATGTATCAGCTACATAAACGTTTCCAGAAGAATCGACTGCGACCGAAGCTGGATAACGAAACGAAGCCATGTTTGCAGGTCCGTTAGCTGAACCATAAGACCCAGACCCCGCCAGAGTTGTTACCACACCACCCGGCGTAATTTTCCTAATAAGATTATTGAGAGTATCCGCCACATAAACATTTCCGGAGGCATCAACCGCAACGCCGGAAGGCCTATTGAACGAAGCTGCTGTTCCGGTTGCGTTAGTCGACCCAGGGGTCAATTGCCCAGCCAGGGTCGTTACCACCCCGCCAGGTGTAACAACCCGAATCATATTATTGTATTGATCTGCAACATAAACATTACCGGAAGAATCAGTGGCAACACCATAAGGAGTATTAAAAGAGGCTGCTGCTCCGGTTCCATTGGCCGATCCCGTCGAACCCGAACCAGCAAGAAATGACACCACCGCCCCAGAACCAATCTCACGAACCATTTCGTTGCCACCATCGGCTACAAATACGTTTCCCGAGGTATCAACTGCTATATCAGTTGGATCCCAAAAAGATGCGGCAGCTCCAATTCCATTTGCCGCTCCATGAGGCGCAGGCGGCGCTTGACCCGCCAGAGTTGTTACCATCGCGCCGGATGAAATTTCTCGAATCAAATTATTATTTGCGTCCGCAACGTAAACATTTCCAAAAGAGTCTACCGCAACTCCATTTGGACTATTAAATGATGCGGCCGTTCCGGTGGCATTAGTTGATCCGGGTGATCCCGAACCCGCCAAAGTAAAAACTACTCCTCCGGGATTAATTTCACGAATTAGATTATTTCCGTTATCCGCCACATAAAGGTTGCCGGAAGAATCAACAGCAACACCCAACGGAAAATTAAATGAAGCTGCAGTTCCAGCGGCGTTGGTAGATCCAACAGATCCAGACCCTGCCAGAGTTGTTACCATCGGACCAGAGGTACTAGTTGCCGTTGGGTTATTTGTTGGCGTATTTGACGGAGAAATTGGTGACCATGTATATGTTTGACTACATGCAATTGGGAATATGGCTAAAACTGATATAAGTAGAACTGTTAACCCATACAAATAAATTGATCGGCTCATCAATATGTCCTCATAAAATTAATTAAATATGTTTCGTAGTTTATCACAATCAAAATCAGTCCGATTTCCCTTACCCTCAAAAACATGCTTGTTTATTTCTAACCAACCCCAAAATCACTACCAAAGCGGTGATTTCCTGTCCTCTTTTTGACCTCAAATTTAATAAAACCAAACAAAATTTATCGGCAAATAGAATTTTCTTGAACCGGTTTTTGGATACCCGGTAATATTTTTATCCATCCCCTATGAAAGCGTCGGGGATTTCGTCCCCTCCGGGGACTCAAGGAGCCAAATATGCCGAAAGATCCTGTCTTCCTCAAAATCCCCACCAACCGAATCAGGCCCAATCCCAACCAGCCCCGGCGGTTCATAACCCCCAGCGCGATAGAGCAAATGGAGGCTTCCCTTCGGGAGATAGGCCAGCAGACCCCCGCCAAGGTGCGGGCCCTGACCGAGGCCGAACGGCTTGCCGACCCCGACCATGACTATGAACTGATCGGCGGGCATATCCGCCATGCCGGAGCCCTGAAGGCCGGGTTAGCCACCCTGGACTGTCTGGTTTTGGACCTTACCCCCGAACAGGCCGAACTGGCCGGGTTAGTGGACAACCAGACTACCGACATGCACTGGCTGGACTGGGTAATCGCCATCGAAAAACTAAATCAGGGCCCGGCCAAGTTAAAACAGCAGCAAATTGCCGACCGATTGGGGGTAACCCAGGCACGGGTAAACTACGGTTTGAAGGTCGCCAAGGCCTTAACCCCGGCCTCCCGGGATCAAATTTATAAGCAGCTTATAAAATTGGGCCCCGAAAAGGTCCCTGCCGAGCGGGCGGTACTGGCCTTAGCCGGTTTGGACAACCCCCAAGCAGTCGAAAGGGCCCTGCCGGTATTCCTCGACCGCCGGATGACCGCACCCCAGGCCCAAAGGCTGGTAAAGCACCTCAAAGAGGGTAAACCCTTGGAGGCCTATCATGCCAACGGCAATAATAATGGGCCGTTGGCACAACCAAACCATGCACCTCGGCTTGTGGCCTCGGCGCAGGTGTCACCAGCCCTCCCCCACCCGGCTCATACCCCCTCGGCCCCGGCGCCGACGTCGGGGGACGCCTTTAATTTCCGTGAATATTGGGAGAAAGTAAAAGCAGATTTAACCGAGGAGGGGGAACCTAAAACTTTATTGGGAGGCATACTGCTGGCTATCATAGGGTTTGCCATTTTGGGCTGCATAATCGGTTTAGTCTTAAAAATAGTCCTTTGGGTTCTTTCTACCTTCTTTTCCATTCATTTGCCTGACCCACCACCTATACACTAACCGGCCCCCGGCCAGCCTTCTTTGCCGATCAAGGGCACAAATCGTACGGGGTAAAGGGTCTTTTCCTGATAACCGTCTTTGGACCGTTTGACTACCCGCATCAGGTTTTGCTCTTCCCGTTTTCCCACGGGGATTACCAAGACTCCCCCAACCTTTAACTGGGCCAATAGAGAGGACGGTATGCGGGGGCTTCCCGCCGTTACCAGAATAGCGTCGAAGGGAGATACGTCTTCCCATCCCAAAGTGCCGTCCCCGAGTTTCACCTGAATGTTGGACAAGCCCATCTCTTTAAACTTCGTTTCCACCTGGGCCAGCAAAGTGGAATCCCGCTCCACGCCGTAAACCTGGGCGACCAAACGGCAAAGCACCGCCGCCGAATAGCCGCTGCCCACCCCCACTTCCAAAACCCGAAAGGCCGGTTGGGGTTCGATGAGTTCAATCATGGAAGCGACGATAAAAGGCTGGCTGATGTTTTGCCCGGAACCTATCGGAAGCGGCCCATCTTCATAAGCTTTGTTTTGGAACTGGGGAGGAACAAAAGAGTGCCGGGGAACA
>Ga0302281_10000761_pt1 | contig 23825 bp, 8 predicted proteins | sample III_Fen_E1_2_FD_198762 | JGI IMG/M metagenome (GOLD analysis project Ga0302281, IMG submission 198762) | Peat permafrost microbial communities from Stordalen Mire near Abisko, Sweden - III_Fen_E1_2 | ecosystem: Environmental > Terrestrial > Soil > Wetlands > Permafrost | place: Sweden: Abisko...
ATTGGCCCCGAACAAAACCTGATTGTTATTGACCGCCGCCAGCGTGACCCACTGCTGGATCGAGAAGGCTCCGGTGAATCCGCTCATGGCCGCACTGCCTATTGTCACGCCGGTGTTGGTTGAAACTCCGCCACTGCTGATGGTCAGGCCGCTGCTCGTCAAGGTGGTATGCGCTTCCGTATTCAGGGTGGCCGTCGTGTGCCCCGTCAAATCAGCCAGCGCGGCCCCGCCGCTCTGGGTGCCATAGGTCGTAAAGTTGAAATAGGTCTGCAAAGTCTGGGCGTCGGCGGCCGGGGCAATAGCCAGGACAACCGCAGCGAGCAGGCTGATGGAAATATTTTTCATTGTTTTTTATATGTGTGGTTGCGGAATTGATTTTTGTTTACGCGCGGTGTAGTCTTATTAAAACATAAACCCCCAATTTATCTCTGCAACCGGAAGAACAAGGTTGCATTGGTCATGGTGACAGGCACTTGGTTGTTCCCGCCGATGACGGAGGGCGTGAGGTTGACCGGAGTCCAAACCGCATTTGCGCCCAAGGTGGAACTGGATACCAGCGTGAAACCCGAGCCGGCCACCGGCCAGTTTAGAGTCAACGATCCGCTGCCCTGGGAAACGGCCAGCGAAACATTGGACGTGAGCAGGACATCCGGCCCGATACTTTGCGCGGCGGCGATGTCAGCCGGCAACAGTTGTCCGGCATAGATGCGAAACTCGTCAATCGCTCCATTCAACCACGGATCACCATTCCACGGCGATCTTCCCAGTGCGGCGGCGTTTAGACTGACATTGGTCAACGAAGTGGAAACGGCCTGGCTTGCTTCCAGCACGCCGTTGGTGTAGATGAGCGCCACGCCGGCAGACGGATTATAGACGCAGATGACATGAACATATTGCCCGCCAAGTCCGGGGTTGGCCGTGATTTTCGGACTGCCGCCGCCGCTGGCGAGTTCTAAAAAATTGCGGCCGTTGCTGCTGTCATGCAGCACATAGCGCAGGTAGCCGCCGCCGACCCCGTCCTGCAAGCCATCGTCAAACGAGAATAATTCCACGTTGTCAGGCGAAACAGCATTGGTGACCCAAGCTTCAATCGTCACGTTCGACAACCCGGCGAGCAGATTGGCTGGCAGACTGACGTAAGTCCCACTGGTGCCATTCAATACCACATGGCCGCTGCCGTCGAAAGCCGCACTGCCTCTCAAAGTGCCATTGGCACTGCCAATGGAATCGTGCGCGGTGGTGCCGCTGGTTTCGTTGAAACTGTATCGGTGAATCAACGCGGGCAACGGAGAGGTGACGACAACGGCAGATGTGGAGAACGAGACATTGTCGAACTGCGCCTGGCAAAGCGTGCCGTCAACGTGGCTGCACACGGCGAGGCCGACATAGACATTGGCATTCATGCTCACCGTGGTCGTGCCGGTCTGCGTCCAGTTGATGCCGTCCGGAGCGACATAGGAGGTGAACGTGTTTCCACTGCGCACCAGCCGCACCCAATACGGCGCGGCCAGGCCGGTGCTGTTGCTCACGCCGGAAGCCGAAGCGCCCGTGCCGCTGCGCTGTTGAAGCGCCGTGCCATTCGCCGGCGAGATGAAGTTGATGACATATTGTGATGCGGCATCGAGCGTTTCACGGATCATCACGCCGGCCTTGGCCCAGCCGGTGGTGTTTTGCAGGTTCAGCACGCGCGCCGTGAGGGCACAATCGCCGGCCAGCGACTGAAAGACATAACGAAATCCGTCGGCCGAATTCCAGATGTCCGCGCCGGAGCCTTGGATGGTGAAGACGCCGTTGGTCAAACCAAAAGAACCCGTCGCCGCAACCACGCCGACATCTTCCGTCAACCAGTTGGTCGAAGGCGCGGCGACCAGCGACGCGGAGGCTTCGGTGGAATTAACCGATTCGCCGGCGGCGTCCACGGCGGTGACGACGTAAAAATAAAGCGCGCCGGGCGAAACATTGGTGTCGTTAAAAGCCATTGCCGTGAGGTTCGTCGCAATGGGCGTGTATGAACCACCGTGCGTCAGCGAGCGTTTCACATTGAACGTCGCCGTGGCTGACGGGCAATACCACGACAAGTTGATTTGATTGGTTCCCGGTAAAGCAATGACATTCGCCGGCGTGGCGCTGCCAACAGCCGTGGCCGGGCCAATCTTCAAACCAATCGCCGTGCCCGACGGCAAGCTCGGCATTGTCGCCGGCAACGTCACGACTAGCCCGGTTGAAGTCTGCGACCAACTCAACGCGCTGGCGCTGCCGAGCAATGAAACCGAAGTGATTGCCGACTTCAGATTGCTTGAAGTGCTGGCGAGCGACGGAATGGTCAAGATTGTTCCGCCCGACGGAATGCCTTCGTAAAAAGCATAGAGCAGTCCGTTCGTGCCGACAGTGAAACGAAAGTTGCCGTCGGTGGGCGTCACCCAGGCGCGGCTGCCGTAAACACCTTCGCTGTGAATGGCCATCCATTGCCCCACACCAACGAGCATATTGGTTGCGCCGCTGTCCAGCGAACCGTCCGGGCGGTTGGGAATGTTCACCATCATCGCGCCGTCGCGCGAAATCGCTTCAAGCAGGCGCCAGACAATCGTTCCGCCGTTGTCATAGGAAATGCCCGGCTTCCAAAACCAGTCGCCGATGGCCATTTCCGCAAACCAAGGCTGGTCCTCCTTGATGGTCGAGGAATAACCGCCTTCAAACGTCGTGCCGATGTGGTCGCCGTTGTGAAATTTGACGACCGCCAGCGTGTCAAGCTGGCCGTGGCGCTCCAATGTGCGGTTGTAAAAATGCGCGATGACGCGTTCCATCGCGTCGCACTTGTAGCCGGTGCCGGTGGCGTAGCCGCTGAACGGCTGGGTGGAGTTGCCGTCGGTGTAGATGAAATCGGGATCGTAATTTTCCACCACGTCCAAAATCCGCAGCGCCCATTGCGTGGCATACCAATGGCAGTAATCGAGGTCGTTGGTGAAAATGCCGGAACTGGGATTAAAATAACTGGTGCCGGTGTTGACCACGCCCTGATATTTCTGGATGTTCTGGTTGTAGAGCCGGCGGGTGTCGTAATTCTGCCACCACGTTCCTGCACTGTTGGTGGCGGTCACGGCGTCGTAAGGCACGCCGGCAAACGGCCCGGTGCTGTCGCTGTCGAAATCCGACTGCGTGAACCACCAACTGTATTCGTGGTGGAACGCCACGCCCATGTGCATTCCCAAACTGCGCAGCGCGTTCGCCCATTCCGCCATCGTGTCGCGCTTGGCGCCAAAGTTCATCATGTTCCACGGATTGTAGCGCGAGTTCCAGTTGTCGAAGTTGTCGTGATGCACGCCCTGCACCAACACGAACCGCGCGCCGGCATTGTAGTAAAGCTGCGCCAAGCCGGCGGGGCTGTAATTCGTCGGCGACCACGCGCGAATCACATCCTTGTAACCATTCGTCGCGTCGTAGCCGAAATTGTTGGTGTGAAAAGTATAGGCCGCCGCGCCCGGTTGATACATGTGCTGCGCCGACCAGTCGCCGCTCTGGAGATTCGCCTGCGGGCCATAGTGAAACCAGATGCCGAATTTGGCCTGCCGCAGCCACGCCGGCGTGCCGTTGCCGGGGACATTCGCCGCGATGGACGTCCACGTCGGTTGGAACGGCCCGTTCGTCTCAATGGCGAAATTCATGTTGGTCTCGGCAAAGTTGTCGGCGTTGCCCATCGGCAAAGAGCTAGCCGTTGCCGGGGTTACGAGCGGCATGGTCGGCAAATCCGGCAGCGTGTAGGCATTCGCAGAAATGACTGCGAGAAAAAACAGAATGCCCGCTGCGAGGGAAGTTTTTTGATGACCTGGCTTCATTTAATTAATTTGGTGATGACCATCACCCTTGACTGCCAAACTGTCTATCGGTTGCGAGAGGGCAATCTTGAAACACAGAGCCGTTTGGAAAGGCATTTGTTCGGGACAAGTAATCACCAAACCGTCCGCCGGCTGCGACCAGACCAGTTTTTCTGTGCAGCCGAGCAGCGTGACTGATTGGATGGTTCCTGCCAGCAATTTGGCATCGGTGCCAAGCGAGGCGATCTTCAGTTGCACGCCCGGAGCCGGCACGGTCATGCAATAGGCATAAAGACAGCCATTCGTGCCCACGGTGAACCGGAAATCATCTGGCTTGAAAGTATAGTTCGCCTGCCAGGAACCGAGTTTGCCGCCGGGAAGATGTTGTGATCCCTCGCCATATTTCACCCAGGCGCGGCTGCCGTAAACGCCTTCGCCATTGATCCGCATCCATTCGCCAACCTGCTTGAGCATCCGCCGGCTGCCGTCATCGAGCGAGCCGTCCGGCAGGAGCGAGATGCACACGGCCACATTGCCGTCACGCGAAACCTCCTCCAGCAGATACCGCACGACCATGCTGGAGTCGTAAGTGAAACCGGGTGCATAAAACCAGTCGCCGACGGGCGTCTCAGCGATCCACGCCTGATCCGTCTTGATGCCGCCGGGAATGCCGCCTTCCTCGGTGTTCACCGTGCCGTTGGTTTTTTTGCGGAACTTCACGATGCTAAATGTGTCCACCTTGCCGCGCCGTTCCAAAGTCGTGTTGTAAAAATCCGCGATCACGCGTTGCATGGCGTCGGCCTTGATGCCGGTGCCCGTGCCGCTGCCGCTGAACGGCTGCTGGTCCGTGCCGTCGGTATAAATGAAATCGGGATTATATTGGTCAACCACGTCCATCATGCGCAACGCCCATTGCGTGGCATACCATTTGGCGTAATCGAGATGGTTGACGAAAATACCGGCGGGCGGCGGATTCCACGGCGAATAGGCCGCTGCGGTAACGCCCTTGTATTCGCGCAAGTCAATGCCGTAAAGCCGGCGCGGGTCGAGACCTTCCCACCATTTGCCCTTGCCGTCGGCGAGCGTCAAATTGGCGTCCTTGTCACCGCCGAAAGCCGTCTGCCACCACCACCAGGTGTATTCGTGGTGGAACGTGACCCCAAAACGCATTCCGTCCGCGCGACAAGCCTTGGCCCATTCACCGAGCAAATCGCGCTTCGGGCCGAGGTTGACGGCATTCCACGGCTGGTAATGCGAATTCCACAAATCAAAATTATCGTGATGCACGCCTTGAATCATCAGGAAACGCGCGCCGGCGTCCTTGTAAATTTCCGTCAACTTGGCGGGGTCGAGTTTATCTGGATTCCAATCGCGCAAGACTTCCTTGTAGCCGGATTCGGACGGCGGACCGTATTTCTTCAGGTGATTGTTGTAAGCCGTCGTGCCGGGCACATACATTTTGCGGGCATACCAGTCACCGCTCTCGCCGGAGGCCTGCGGGCCGAAATGCACCCAGATGCCGAACTTCGCCTGCCGCAGCCAGTCCGGCGTGCCGGGATAATTTTTCTCGATGGACGCCCACGTCGGCGCAAACGGTCCTGGCGCAATCGGCAAATCCAATTTTACTTCGGGCGAATTCGCCAACGCGCCCATCGGCACGCTATCCGGAGGCTGCGGCTTGGAAATCGCCGGCATGGGCGGCAGTGAAGGCAAAGCTGTCGCCGAAACGACGCTTAACAAAGTGCTCCCGTGCGGAGGTAATTCCACACTGAATAATTTTGATTTGCCCAAATCCTTGTGCGCCCAAAGGTCCCGCACTTGCTGGCTGTTGGAGAGGCCGAGCACCTCCGACCAGAGCACATCCAGCTTCAACGCCTTGTCGGTGCGATTGAACAAACCAACCGCTTTGGCACCGCCCGACAACTCTTTCACCCAGATTTCACCGCCAGCCTTTCGCTGAACACAGCGCGCGGGCCGGCCCAAGGCGTCTTGATTGACCGCGAGCACTTCGTCGTTGGTCAACAACGACAAAGTCCAATCATCGAGGTCGGTCAAGTTCGCTCCCAGCATCAGCGGCGACGATGCCAGCGACCACAGCGACATCAGCGTGCGCTGTTCGTCCCTGGTAAAGCGGGTCTGGCGCTCCTTGCCGGCGATGGTGCATTTGATGCCGATATGTCCAAATGGAATCATGTCCGCGTCCGGCCAGTGGCCGGGGCGACCGACGCCCTGCCACGCGGCGATGAGATCGAACGCGTGATTCAGGTCTTTCCAACGATCCCAGAAATCACCGGAGATGCGCCACATATTGGCGTTGGTGCGGATGTGTTCGGCGTAACGAACTTCCGTCGGTCCGGGCGACGTGCTGAAAACAATCGGGCGGCCGCACTTGTCAATCGCGTTGCGGATCATCTCGATCTCATGGGCGCTGTAAGGCACGGACAGGTCGTCCACCTTGATGAAGTCCAATCCCCACGCCGCGTAATGCCGGAATATGGAATCATACCAAGCCTGTCCGGCGGCGGTGTCGCGCACGCCAAACATGTCCGGGCACCAGCCGCAAATGCTGTTCGTATTTCCCGCATCGGCGGCGGTGAAGGCGCTGCCTTCAATCGGCGTTCTGGCCAGCACCGCCTGACGCGGAATGCCGCGCATCATGTGAAAACCAAATTTCAAACCCAGCGCGTGAATCCGGTCGGCAAGCGGCTTGAAGCCCACACCGCCAACGCTGGAAGGAAAACGGTTCGTGGCCGGCAACAACCGTCCAAATTCGTCGGCGGCGAGCCTGACCCCGGAACGCTCCTTGTTAAAATCACGGTCATCAAAGGAAGAAAGGGAATCATACCAGCGCGCATCTATGACCACATATTCCCAGCCATGCGGGCGCAGGAATTTACTCATCGCGGCGGCGTTGGCCAGCGTCTCCGCCTCGGTGATGCTGGTGCCCCAGGCATCGTAACTGTTCCATCCCATCGGCGGCGTCATGGCAACGCAAGTGCCGCCAAGGCTTGGCGGCGCGGATTCCGCATTCAAGACCAGAGGCAAAACAACCAGCAGCAAGGCTAACGTGGATTTCATTCAGTAAAATTCAATTTTGTGTGGCAACTATTGCTTCAGCAACACGCGGTAAAACATGGAATTGTTCGTGGGCGACGCGACCAGCGGCGAGGCCGAAGTGGATGCGCGCGACCACGGGCCGGCTAGGTTTGTGGATTGAAGCAACGTGCCTTGCGGCCAGGTCAGATTCAGGTTTGCGCCGGAGGGCTGACAGCCGACCTGCACCGCCGGGAGTTGGCTACCGTTAGCGAAGAGCAACTGGATTTGCGCCGGCGGCAGCGCGTAGTTGAACACCGCCACTTCATCAATCAATCCGTTGAACGTGCGGCCGGTGGCATCGTAAGCGTCAGTGCCAATCGTGCCGGCACCGGAAAAACCCTGGTTGGGATGCGCGTAGGTATTCGTCGCGCTTTGCTGGCCATTCGTCGTGACCAAATACATTGTCGCGCTGGCCGGCTGAACGACGAGCGCGACGAACGACCATTGATTCGCGGGCGGGGTCAGGCCGGAAGTCCAGTTCCAGGTGTTTTGATCGTTGTTCCAAGTGTAGCCAATCATACCCGTGTTGGAACCAAACGACCCGCCGTAGTTGATTCCCGCCACCGTGCCGCCGCTGCGATAAAAGCACACACCCGCGTAATCCGCCATGGTGCTGAACGGATAGATCCAGGCGGTGATGGTCACGGTGTTCGTGTTCAGGTTCAACGCCGGAACATTGATCCATGAGTTGGTCGTGCCGTTCGCAAATTGTGCCGCAGTGTTAGTCATTTCAAAGCCGAGAAAATCAGGCGGACGCGGTCCGGCAGCGCCCAGCACCGCCGCGCCGGCATTCGTGCCGTTCTTATTTCCGATGGCATCATATAGTAACGCGCCATTTGTCTCGGAAAACCGCCACCAAACTGCGGGCGCGGCGGCGAGCATCGCGGTTTGATACGCCGTGCTCGTGGTGGCGTAGACCGGTTTGGCGCTGGCCTCGACGGATGGCGGGCTTTCGCCGCCGAGCACGGGATTGATCGCAGTAACGGTGTAAAAATAAGTCTGGCCGTTGACGACGTTGGTATCGGCAAACGCGCTACCGGTCAGACCGGTTGCCAGCGGTATCACGGCTTCGCCGCCACTAGCCATGCCGCGATAAATGTTGAACGACGTGCTGCTGGCCGAAGCCGTCCACGCCAGGTTCACGTCCCCGTCACCGGCGGTGGCGGTCAGTGTGGCTGGCGAACCGGACGACACCACGATCTTGTCGAAGTTCGGCGCCAGGCCGGTGGCATTGCCAAACGTCAGCGTGTTGGTGTTGCCGGCGGCGAGTTGAAGATAGGCCGTGATGGACGACGGCTGCGTGTCGCCGCCGGTGGCGGGGAAATTCAGGTTGGTGACGGCACCGCCGTTCACGCTCAACTGCGCCGTGCGCGCCGTGGCGCAGGCATAATAAACATCCACCTCATAAAGTCCGTTCGACGGCGCAGCAACCAGGTTGAACTGAAACGCGTTCACCGGGCCGTTGCCGACGCCGGTGACATACGCGCTGGCCGAAAAGCTCGATGCGTTCGGAACATAGTAAGCATTTCCAGAGAAACTGTTGTAAGCCCACTCGGCCTCGTAAGTGCGCGGGAGATTCCAATCAAATGTGCCAGCCACCTGGAGCAGCACCGAGCCGTGCGCGGGAATGTTCGTCGCCGTGTAACTGCCGGCGAAGGATCCCAGATCGGCGTGCGCCCAGAGATCGCGCACGGTTGCCGTTGAACCGGGCATCAGTCCGACATCCGCCCAGTTCACCGTCATGTTCGCCACACTGCTGGAACGGTTCAGCAACAGCACGCCGTATTGTCCGGAGATATAACTGCCCAGCGGCTTGGCATAGACGTTGTTCGCGACCGGCCGCCCGACAGCGCCCAGCGTATCCTGATCTATGGCGATGGCTTCGGCGTTGGTCAAGGTGGCGAGCGATGCCCCGCTCATCGGCGGCGGCAGCGCGCCGCCCGTGCTGCGGACATCGGTGCCGAGAATCAACGGCGCGCCGAGGATGCACCACATGTTGAAATGCGTCCGCCCTTCGAGGTCGCTGATGCCATACATGCCGGTGCAGCAAAAATCGGGATCGTTCCAATGCCCCGGCGCCTGCGTGAACCACTTCGCCTGATCCACGTCAAATTCGCGGAGAATCGAACTCCACGTCACCGAGCCATTGTAAATGAGGCTGATGTCCGTGCTGACGCGATAGGAGTTGGCGATGCGCGGACCGAATTTCACCGCGTCGGTCTGCGGACACGACAGGCTGATAACCATCGGGCGGCTGGAAGCGTTGTGGGCGACGGCATAAGCCGCGGCGTAAAAATCTCCGGGCCCACAATCGTCAATCTTGACGTAGTCCCATGCCCACGCGGCGAATTGATCCGCATCCTGCTGGTAATAACCAAACATGCCAATTTGATAATTCGTGATGCCATAACCGATGGCACCGATGTCGGAGTAACCGCCCATCAACAAGCCTTTGGCATGAACGTAATCAGAAACGTATTTCATGCCGTGCGGCCAATAAGTATTGGTTTCGGGAAGCAAGTGGCCGCTGGCGTCGCGGCTGCCGCGTCCGGGGGTGGCGATCCAAGTGCCGTCAATGTTGACATATTTGTAGCCGGCGGCGCCGAGACCGTTCGTCGCCATCGCGTCGGCGGTGGAAAAAACAAGGCTTTCGGATGCGCCCAAACCCGCCACGACAAACCACGCATTCCAACCCATCGCCGGCCGGAGCGCGTTGGTGGCGACGTTGAGTTGGGGCAATGGCCAGGTCGTTTGCCACTTCATTTCATTCGCGAGATCGGAAGGCGGCGTGACCTGCGGCCCGGCCTCAATCAGCACACTGTTGAACGTGGCGACGTTCGTCAGCGTATTGTTATGCGCGGTGACGGCGAGTCCGGCCAGAACCGAACTGTTCATGGAAACGGTTTGCGGCGTGCCGAGTTGCGTCCAACTCGTGCCGCTGCTGCTGTAGCTGGCGGTGAAAGTGTTCGTGGAACGGCTCAAGCGAACCCACGTCGGCGCGCTGATCCCGGTCTGGTTGACTTGATAAGTCACGCCACCGGCGGTATAGCGGTAGCGGAACGAAACGCCGTTGCCCGGCGTGATCATGAGCGAGACTTGCGGCGCGTTGGACGCCAGTCCGTCGCGGAACATGATGCCGGATTGTGCCCACGGATCGGAACCGGTTTGCGCCAGCACATGCACTAGGATCATGCCGTCGCCGTTCAGGCTGTTGGTGCAATAGTTGAATTGATCGCCGTTGTTCCAGATGTCGGTGCCGCTGCCGGTGACGGTCCAGACCGTGTTGCTGTCGTAACCGGCTGAACCCGCGAAGGCCGGGGAACCCACATCCACATCGCCCCACCCGGCGGGCAAGGCGGCGTGACTGGAACCGCAGGCCCACAGCAAAAAAACAGCCGCGCCCAAGCCACGGGACAGGGATTTTAGCCGGCTTCGAACATCAACCGCGCGGAAGTTCAATGCGAACCCGACGGATTTCAAGCCGCTGGCTGGAGTGACGCAGACGTTGCGCTCCTTGGTTTGAAATTTGTGGCTGATCATCGAGGTTCATGCCCGGCATCCAAAGTCATTGCAAATTTGAATCCGTAAGCGGGGATGTGTCGTAGTTGTAACCAAGCCCACCGGCAAACAGACCGAGAAGAATCGTTTTAACAGCGGCGGATACGGCGCATGTAAACATGATGGATTGCTGCGATTCGGTGCGGTGCGGAAACGCCTTTTCATTTCCAACCGGGATAACGACAGCCTTGATAAGCATATTAATTTAATTGGGTGAAGGCTGCACAACGATTAAAAGGAAAACCTTCAAGGATTGGCCGGGAACAACCAATGTTGTTTCATGTAATTGTAATCAACGGTGCCTGAAGCCGGTTGGGAGCCAAAAACAGTTAATGTGGCCTGCTGGGCGGCCGTCTGTCCGGTGGAAACTATCGTCGGATCCGTCCATTTGTGATGCTCGGCATGACCATCCGCGAAACTTTCGGTGTTCACATTGCCATGATACATGGCAATGATATCAACAAATGAGATGCTGCCATTATTCCAATCTAATTCGAAGCAACCAATGTTATACCCGCGATCGTCGGCTTGCTCCATAAATGTAAAAGTGTCGGTAGGCCTTTGAATCTGTGTATATTTTACGTAATCCACAATGCCACCCTTGCCTTCGCCGCCCACATTGTCTGTCTTCGCGTAACTGTCGTAGGCCCATTTGACCGGGCTTTGCCCGAGGGTGATTGGAAAATTAAGCCGGACGTCACCCGGGCAGTGATATAACCCCACGCTGGGGGCATACTGGTAAAGCAAGTTATTGGTTTTTAGGCTGGATTGTATGGCATTCAAAGCCACTGTTGAGTTAAACCAAGGAGTGCCGCCGGGGTATGGGTCCGGGTTGGGCGGTCCCCAATAGCCGTCCGCATCGTGGCCGGCGGCCGTTGCTCCCGCTTCCGACCATTGATACGGGCTGGTGCTGCAGGCGTTGACAATCCGGTCGTTGTTTTCGTTGGCATACATCGTGAAGGCGAGGCCGAGCTGCTTCTCGTTGCTCAAACAAGTTGCCAGCGTGGCCTTCAATTTCGCCTGCGCCAACGCCGGCAGGAGCAGCGCCGCCAGGATGGCGATGATGGCGATAACCACCAGCAGTTCGATCAGGGTGAACCCGGTTCGTCCCGGCCTCACCAGGGTTTGTTCAGTCTTTTTTTTCATTTTTAAATGTTCGCTATCCAAAATTATTGCGGGGTGCCGGAACCCAATCAACCGGCACCCCGCTCTCACCCCTGACGGGAACCCGTGCACCCGTCAAATCGTCACGGATAAATCAGCCGGTAATACTCGTTCAGGTTCGTCTTGGGCATCGTAATGTTCGTTGTCGTGATCGCCGTCGATCCCGGCATCGTCATCCAGTCGTTCGTATTGCTGCTGACGCCCTTCGCCAGGTTGTTCGTCTGCTCCAGCAACCGATAGCCCTGGTGATCCGCCGGCCACGTCAAGGTCAACGTCGAACCGCTCACGCTATTCGTCAAATGCGGCACCGTCTGGCTCGGCTGCAATGTCACGTTCACCGTGTAGGTGTTCGTCGCGCCACTCTGGGACACCACCTGCACCTGCACCACGTTTGTCAAGCCCTGGCTCAGGGTCAGCGCCCCGCTCGTCGCCCCGGTCGCGGCCAGACCAGTCACATAGCTGCCTTGGAAGAACAGACTGTTCGTCGCCGTCGTGTCCGCATTCGTCACCGTCACCGTCACCGGGTTGTTCGGCAGGTAATTCGTAACCGCATAGGTGATTGTGTTCGACACAAACCCGGACAGGATCCCAGCCGGCGGATTCACCGCCAGATAGGTCAGCAGGTTGTTCGTGCTGAGCGGCGGCCCCTGCATCGTCACGTCCACCTCATAGAGGTTGGTCACCGACAAATCCTGCGACACCACCTGCACCTGCACCACGTTCGTCGAGCCGACGCCCAAGGTCAGCGGCACGCTGGCGGTCTCGTTGGTCAGGATGCCCAAAGAGACGCCGTTCACAATCAGCGTGTTCGTCGCCGTCGCATCCGCATTGGTCACCGTCACCGTCGGCGCGCTCAAATACGCGTTCGTCTCGTAGTAGAGAGTCCCGTTCGTCGTGAAGGCCGGCGCGAAGCCCAAGGTGGGGTTGAACACCAGCGACGTTAGATACGCGTTCGTGCTGACGAGGACGGGCGGATTCACGGCGAGCACCGAGATGGAACCGTCCACGGCAACACCATTTGACCAAGTGTAAACATATCCGACGGAATTCGTCGCCGGCAGGGTGATCTGGGCAAAGCCGATGGCGGCGGTGGGGAACAACTGGAATGTGTCACCCTGCAGCAGGTCCTGCCCGATGTTGGTGGCAACCAAGGTGCCGCCATAAGTGATGGAACCCGCCAACTGGTCGCAATTCGACGGCGTATTGGTCCGGTCCAGGTCCATCAGGAGCAGGCCGCCCAGCGTGGCGCTTGAAACCGTCAAGGTGCTGACCGCAACTCCACCGCCCGGATTGATGGTGGCTCCAGCCGCGCTTGTGACGTTGCCGTTAACCGTGCCGCCACCCGTCAAGGTTTCGCCGCTGCTCAACGGGAGCGTTCCGCTGCCCACCAGCGCCACGTCCAAGGTGGCGCCGCCGGCGATGCTGATGAGGGTGCTGTTGTTGATGGATCCGCTGTTGGCCAGATAGAGGATGCCACCGTTGATCAACGTGCTGCCCGTGTAAGTGTTCACCCCTTCCAGATAGGCGTCGCCAGTGCCGGTCTTGGTCAGCGCCACCACCCCGGCCCCATTTTCAATGACCCCCTTGAAGTCGCCATGGGTGGCGTTAAACCCGCCGATAGTAAGCGTGCCCGTGGTGCTGGCCGCGTTGTTGAGAATCACGCCACCCGCGCCGACAAGATTGCCAACGGTTTCATTGCGGCCATTCATGTCCAATGTTCCGCTGTTGATGGTCAGCGTGTTGCCGTCAAACAACTGATCGCCGCCGTTGCCTGCCAGTTTTGCCGTGCCACCTTCGACGAACAGGGCGCTGGCCGCGTGAACACTGCCGGCACTCTGCTTGTCCAGCAGCACCGTGCCATTGACCACATGTATGTTCAGGAAAGCGTTGTCATTTGTCCCCGCCAAATCAACCGTGCCAGTGTTGAGGTTCGTAACATCAAACTGCGCACTGCTGGCGTTCGTGATGGTGGCGAGGGTGATGTTGCCAGTTCCTCCAATGGCCGTGAACGAGGAGCTTGCCGTGGTGATGTTGCCGGAAACCGTGGCGGCCGTGGCGCTGCTGTTGATGAGCGTCGCACCGGAATTTAATCTCATATTCTCGCTTATCGTTTGTCCGTTCAAATCCAATATGGCACCGTTGTTGACGGTCGCGGCGGCCGTGCCGAGGGCGTTTGAATTCGCCACTTGCAGCGTGCCGGCGCTGACGGTGGTGCCGCCGGAGTAGGTGTTGCTGCCGCCCAGCGTCAGCGTGCCCGCGCCATTCTTGGTCACGGTCAGGGTGCCGGCGGAGTTTTGAATGACACCGTTGAACGTGGAACTGGAGCCGCTGCTGCCGATGGTCAAGGTCGGTGTGCCGCCGGCCACCGTGTCCACCGTGCCGCTGCCGGACAGGCCGTTGATGGTCTCGTTCTTGCCGTTCAGATCCAATGTGCCGTTGAGCGTGACATCGCCCTTTCCTGAACCGCCGGGCATGACGTTGATGCCGCCCAGTTGGACGGTGCCGTTGCTGATCACCGTGTTACCGAGATAGGTATTGGTATTATTCAACACCAGCAGGCCCGTCCCCAGTTTTGTCAGGCTGGCGGCACCGCCAATCGCACTGCCGGCAAAAGTATAGGTCGTGGTGTTGTTGCTGACGACCAGGCTGTTCGGGGAAACCGGGACCGTGACAAACACGTTGGTGGAAACCGCCGTGTCGTCAAACCAGGTGTTGTCTCCTTCGAGATAGGTGTTGGTCACGCCGCTGACGAGCCAGTTCGAAGTGCCGTTGATGTCCCAATTGGTGTTGACCGCACCGGTCCAGACATCAAACGACGGCACATAGCCCGTCACATACAGGGCAATGGTGTTTCCGCCGTTGGTGACGAGGTTGGCAACCAGGCCGCGCGGCAGGGTTCCCAGGGCGAAACCGCCCGGACCACTGATGCCGGTGGAACTGATCAGCGGATAAGTTTGTCCACCCGTGAAGCTGCCGCCGATGATGTTGACGATGGTCTGCCCGTTCAGCGTGACTGAACCGGCATTGACCGGCGCAACGGTCGTGCTGGTCAGGCCGGCAAAGCCGTTGGTCACCGGGCCGGCGCTGCTGCCCAGCGTGTAACTGGCCGGCGCAAGCTGGTGCGTGCCGGCAACCTCCACCGTCAGCGTCGCGCCGTCGTTGACCGCGATTCCGGTTGTGACATTGGTCTGGGACGTGTTCAACACCAGCGTGCCGCCGGCGATGGTCGTAAGCCCGCTGTAGCTGTCCACCCCGCCAAGCGTCAGCGATCCGGTGCCGATCTTGGTCAGTGACGCGCCCATCCCGGCGTCAGACAGGTTGCCGTTGTAAACCGTGCTGCTGTTGTTGTTGCCGACGGTCAGGGCAACCGCACTGGTGCCGTTGGTCAACGTGATATTGGCCGTGCCTGACAGGCCGCCGAAGACGAAAGCATTGGAGGTTACAACGCTGTCGAACAACAACTGGCCGGGACCAATGTTCAGCGTGCTGTTCTGGAGCGCCGAACCGTTGCCCAGCACCAGCGTGTAAGCGGCATTGGTCCAAGCCGTGCCACCACTGTAAGTATTCGCCCCCCAGAATTCTTCCGCCTGACCGTTAATTGTGTTGGCACAACTGATCCCGTAGCCAAGCCCGCCATCAGATATGACCCCGCTGATGCCGCTCCTGCCATGGTGATCGTAAGCGCCGCCATAAACCGTGGTGCCCTGCAGGATCACATTGCCGGTGAGGACGGCCGCGTCATCCACGCGCAACGCGCCGTAACCCTCGCTGTTGCCGGAGCCGGAAACATAGATGGTGGCGGCAACCTGTTCCGCCTGCCCCGCCCAATCGTTTGTCGTGCTGGCGCTTTCCACAAACAGGGTGCCACCATTTGAAACAATGATCGTGGCGGCACTGTTCCAGACGGCATCGCCCTCAATGTCCACCTTGGAAGTGGCCACGCTGGCCGGAACTAAAATCGTGCCGGTGAAGCCGGACATATTGCCATCCAGCCGGCTCTCCACGTTGGAAGTCCCAATGACATTGATCGTGCCGTTGCCAACGAGCGGATTGAAGAACCAGCGGCCGACGTAAGTTCCGGCAACCCCAATGTTAAGATTGATGATGCCGTTATTGGTGACCGGGCTCGTGGTCATGTTTTCGCTCGCCGTTCCCAGCGCGCTGTTATTCTCAATCTGCAACGTGCCGTTGCTGACCACAGTGCCGCCCGTGTAGGTGTTGGCATTCGGCAGGTCCAGCACGCCGGCGCCGGTCTTGCCCAATACGCCCGTGCCGCTGATGGCGCTGGCAAGGGTCTGCGCCGCCGGATTGGCAATCAACAATTCGCCGTTGTTCGTCACCGGTCCGGTGATCGCCCCGTTGCTGGTGACTTTGTCGCCGACCTGGAGCGTGCCGGCGCCGATGGTGGTGCCGCCGCTGTAATTATTGTTGGTGCTGGTCAAAATGATGACGCCCGCGCCGGCGGTGTTCAAACCGGACGAGCCGCTGATGAGCGAACTGATGGCAAGCGGGCTGGCCGAATCGTTTTCGACCGTTTCGGCGGCGCCCAAAACCAGGTTGCTGACGCTGATCAAATTGTTGAGCGCGGTGCTGGCGTTCGTCAGGCCGGCCGCGAGCGTCAAGCTGTTGGCGGCTCCGGCAATCGTGACATTGTTCGCGGTCGAAAGCGTCAGGTTGTTGATGGTGAAATTCGCACCGAGAACCGTGCTGAAATTCCCCGCGCCCGTGGCCGCAAAAATCACTGAACTCGGCGCCCCCGGCGGCACAACGGTGTTCACCGTGCCGGCCGCGTCAGTCGTCCAGTTGGCGTTGCCGCCGGAAACGGTGTTCCAGTTGTTGTCCAAGCCGCCTTTCCAATACGCCACGTTCGGCGCGTTTTGCGTGATCGTCACCGTCAAGGCTCCACCGCTGTTGCCGAGCACGCCAGCGTAACCGCTCGGCGTGGTGCCCACCACGAAACCGCTGGTGGTCGTGATGTCGTTGGCGGCGTCCGTGATCAAAGTGTAGGTGGTGCCGCTGGTGAAAGAAGTGATGGCGTTCAAATTGATCGTCACCGTGCCGCTGTGCAAGAACGAGCCGCCGCTGACGGAAATTTGATCCGCAGTGGAGCTGTTCAAATCAAAGGAAAGCTGGTTGCCGTTGTTCAGTGTCAGGCCGTTTTGAAAAGCCGTTGTCGTGATGGCATTGTCCAGAAGATTGATCGCGGAATTTCCCGACGCGAGCGTGACCAGCGCGCTAAACGTGCCGGTGGACGGGCCAATCGCGCCGCCGGGGTTGACGGTCGTGGCCGTCGGCACCGTGCCAGTGACTTTCAAGATGCCGCCGTTCACCGTGGTTGAACCGTTATAGGCGCATATGCCGCCCAATGTCAGCGTTCCCGTGCTCCCGCTTGAATTGGTGAGCGTCAAGCCGCCGTCGAAAACCGCGCCGCTGGCGATGGCATTGTTGATGGCCACATTGAAACCATTTGCGTCAATCACTGCCCCTCCCGCTTTGATTGTCACGGCGGTGAGCGGATTATTATTCCCAACGGTGGCGGATTGGAGCCAGTCAGTTTGATTGGCCAGCGCCTTTAATGTTCCGCCGTCAAAATTGAAATATGCCTTTCCAATCGGGGTCGCGGTTCCGCAAGCGAAGACATCGCTTGATGCCAGAGTGCCGCTGGCCAGATAAACCGTGCCGGTGGAAGTAAGACTATTCCGCCCCAAGGCAACATACTTGTCATCCGCAGAGGCACCCGCCAGAATCGTGACGGTGCCGTTATTTGTAATCAGCAAAAGTCCGCTGCCGTTGCCATTCCCGATGGCCAGAGAACTCGAGCCATCCCAATTGAAAGCACCGCCGTTAACCGTAAGCGTGCTGATGCCGCCTGTGCCCTGCTGGCCGATGATCGAACCCGGATCACTAGTCATATTGGTGAACGACAGGGAGCCAGCGCTGTTAACAGTGATGGTGCCAATGCCTCCGGCTGCATTGTTACCCACGTTCAAATAGGCATAGACGTTGCCAGAGCCACCGCTGGAGTAACGCAAGTAACCGTTGACGACCAGCGTGCCGCCGGACTGGACGGAAAGCGGCTGATAAGTGCTGGTGGGCGCGAGCGCGGCGGCGGTATTCCAGTTCAGCGTGCCGCCGGTGACTTGCAATTGCCCGGTGAACTGGTTCGTGGTCGCGGACAAAGTCAGCGTGCCGCTGCCTGATTTGGCAAGGCCGACGTTCGCCGCATTTGAATTAGGAACAAGGTTTGCGGATACGTTCAAATCCGAGGCCGGAGTCGCACTGCCGCGGGTGACGTTGAAAGTGATGGAGCCGTTGGCAACGTTCTGGTTTTGGAGACTGATCGGCGTGCCGCTGATCGTTGCCGCCGTGCCGCTCGCGTCCGAAGTCGCGGTAACCGTCCCACTCAATGAATACTCACCGTTGCCATCACTGACTGTGGCGGCGCCCGTCAGCGTGCCGCCCGTCATGGTCAGACCGTTCCACAAGGTGACACGATTGGTGCTCATGCTGTTCGTAATCGTGCCGCCGCTGTTGATGGTCGGGACGTTTTTGCCGGTGGTGAAGCCCAAGGCGTCCGCGAAATTAAGCGCCAGCGTGCCACCGGTATTTACGGTGACCGACGCCGAGGAGGAATTGAAGCTGTTCATTTGCAGCGTGCCACCATTTACGACTGTCGCACCGGTGTAGGTGTTCGTGCCGGACAGCGTAAGCGTCTTGGTGCCGACCAGGGTGAGGCCGGCGCCCGAGTCGGAAACCGCACGGTTGATGGCGATGTTGCCCGCCGCCACGTTGATGTTTTGCACCGCGCTCAACGCCACCGGCACATCCAAGGTCTGCGCGTTGATCGAATTATTCGTCACCCCTGCGGTCAAGGTCAGCGTGTTGGCGGCATTGGTGATGTCGAAGCTGCCGGCGTTGCTGTTGAAGGTCAGCGAACCAATGCTGAGGCTCGAATCCAGATTGTTCGTCACTTGCGTGGTGCCGGCCATTACCGCGCTGTCACCGGCGCCAAGGTGAACACCGGACACCCAGTTTCCACCGGTGCTCCACTTGTTGTCGCTCCCGAGGCCGTTCCATACGTCATTGGCATTGGTCACCGTGATGCCCGTCACCGACCAGGCCGCAGTGCCGGTGTTATTCTGATTGACCACGCCACTTATGGTGTAGCTTCCAAGCGCCAAAGTGCCAGGCACCGTGAAGGTGCCGGTCCAGTTGCCGGCGCCATTGCCGCCCGGACTAGTCAGCGTGACCGGGTCACCGGCCCCACCCAATCCATCCACGCCCACGGTCACACTGGTAATGCTCTGGCCCGATGCGGGCGTCACATTCACGGTGATGGTGGTCGTCTGATAATGACCCAAGGAACTGGGAACAGCGCCCGCGGTATTGACCGTGGGTGCAATGATGACCGTCAAACCTGCACCCGCATTGGTGGTGGCCCCATAACTATCCGTCGCAATCAGGCGATAATAGTTGGTCCCTGAAGCCGAGGTGCTTGGCAAGTAGGTGGCGGAGGTGGAAGAGCCGGCAGCGTTCGCCCAAGTGCTGTCATCCGAACTGCCCTGCCATTGATAGGTCAAACCCGTGCCTGCGCTGCTCACCGTCGCACTCGCCGTCACCACCGTCCCGGTATAAACCGGGCTGACGGGCGAAAACACCACGGGGCCAACCGTGGGAGGCGCACCCGGCACCACATAATGGAGCACCACGGTGGTGGCATTCTTTACGATGCTGTAATAGCCCGGATTCGCCGGTGTGCTGGTGCCCCAAACCAAGGTGGGCGTGCCGCTTCCAGCCACGGAAGTGGCCGTGAACAAAGTGTAATCCGCCGTATCAAGGGTGCTGGCGGTGATGGGATTGATCGTGATGGTGTCAGCGCTGCCAATGGTCAGGGTGCCGGTCACGGCAACCTTGTCATTTGCACCGGAAGCGGATGTGCTCAAGTCGAAAGCGGCCTTGGCTCCGCCGGAGAAGGTGACGCCGCCATTGCAAGTCAAAGTCAGGCCCGTGGTCGAATTGGTGCCCGGGGACAAGATCGTTCCCGCATTCATGGTCACCGCCCCGCTGATGGTGCCCGATCCACCCAACGTGGTATTGGCATTGTTGACCCCGACAGAGCCGCTGCCCGTGCCACTGCCCGACGTGTTGTTAACCAGCAGCGTGCCGGCATTGATGGTGGTGGTGCCGCTGTAGGTGTTCGCGCCCGTCAGCGCCATGGTGCCGGCGCCAGTCTTGGTGATGCTACTGGCCGCGCCTGCATTCGCTTGGTTAGCCAGTCCCGCGGAAACAGTCAGATCCACTCCTGAATCGCCCGTCACATCCGCAACATTAAAAGTGCCTGAACTGATACCAGGGTTGCTTTGGCCAATATTAACCACATCATACGTCGACGCTCCGGAGAGAATTCCGATCGTAGAAGGTGTGCTCCCGCCCACCGTAACCGTCCCAAGCAAGGCCAGAGCCCCGTGATATCCGTTATCCCCGTTTCCGACTGAGATAGTTCCCCCATTAAGATTTACTGGCCCAATTTTGCTAAAATATCCAGAGCCCGAGGTTGGTCCAGTTTGGAAAACACCGCCTTGATTCACAACAAGGGTAACTGTCGAAAGCGTAGCAGTATCATAACCAAAGACGTTGCCAGCAGTGAATCTAAGATTGCCGCCGTTATTGATGATAATGCTGCGACTTTGACCAGAGCCAATATCACCCAAGTCACTGGAAATATGAGCACTGGCAGTTCCAGCTATCCCGCCCCCCGCCGCCGCGATCGTGCCTTCATAAATGACTGTGTCGCTGCTATAGCTGTTCGCTCCGCTTAAAGTCAAAGTCCCCAAGCCGGCTTTGTAGAGCTTTTTAGCACCGCCGTTATCTTGAATGACTGAACTAATCGTGCCGGTGTCGGGCACATAGATGTATAGCCCGTCAGTGTTGTCGGACCTGACCGGCGCGCTTCCCGCGACCGTGCCGCCATTTTCAAGAATCATACCCGTATCAAGATAAAGCGCTGTGCCCAAGTTAACCGTCAGGGTGGAACCAGTTACCAAAAGGGAGGCCCATGAGTTGTTTTCAGTCACGGTGGTATTGGCAGTAACCTTCACGTTGTGCGAGTCCGAACTGCCTGGCGCCGTTGTGTAGGTGGCAGCCACAATCGTGCGGCTTGTTCCAGAGGTTTGGTTTCCAACGCTCGCCCAGTCATAGGTGTTGTTGCCATTGTCAATCACCATCCCCGGCCCGAGCGGCCCGGTGCCACTCACAGCACCACCGCGCCAACCCCACCCATCGGCAGTGGTCGTTTTAACAGTGCCGGCGCCTGATATAATCGTCACCGCTCCGTTTGGGGTGTATAGGTCTTGGGCGTCCGCGCCGGAACCGAGCCGGCCGAAGGCGAGCGTGGCGCCCGACCCGACGTTCCATCTCTGAAAACCATTCCCGATGGTGGTCGTGGCGGGGAACGTCATGGTGCCGCTGGTCAGCGCACTGGCATCAATGCCGCCGCCGAGCGTGAAAGTATTGCCACCAAAGGTGAACGAGCTCGCGCCGCTGCTGAAGGTGAGTTTGTTGACCGACAGGCTGGTGATGTTGTTGTTTAACGACGTGCCGGATGACCCCGCCGCGCCAAACACCAGCGAATCGCCGCTGGCCGGTGGCGTGCTGCCGCCGGAGGTGGTCCAGTTGCCGCCCGTGTTCCAGTTCGCGTCGGTGTTACCGACCCAGGTATCCGTCCCGGCGGCCTGGACGGAGATGGTTGAAAGCGCCACAAACGCAAGGGCACCGAACAGATTTAGGACTGATTTTTTCATGGGAGTTTTCATGGGGTTGAGGTTGCGGGTGTAAAATCGGCTGGGTTGACTGGACGGGGTTTGTTTCATGGCTGTTGGCATAGGCTGTTGACTTGAACTGGGCATTTCTTCACTCAAGAAACCCCAACGACCACACGCCAGCAACAGAGAGAATCTCTTCGTAGATGGCTTTGGCGGCAGTTGAACATTAGGGCTTCATTTAAGACACGCGCCATTGCCCCCAAGAAACCTGCCAAAAAAAATTAAAAATTGCCCTGGCCTTGAAAAACACCGCCGCAACAGCAGTTTGACGCAACCAAATTGCAGAACTTGGGGAACGCATCAGAGTTGATCTGTGTGGCCATGGATTGAATCCGCGTTCCGCATTTGCCCTTCCGCACTTCAACAAGTGTCCAGTTTTCTTCGCTGTCTGTCCAAATACAGGACAGATTAACCTCTGTGTGCTGCTACACAGTGACCGTGTCGGTCTGCAAAGTGGCTTTGCAGCGCTGCAAGGTCGTCGTGTCGGTCTGCAAAGAGGCTTTGCAGGTCTGCAAGGTCGTCGTGTAGGTCTGCAAGGTGACTTTGCAGTGCTGCAAGGTGACTGTGTCGGTCTGCAAAGTGACCGTGTCGGTCTGCAAGGCGACCGTGTCGGTCTGCAAGGTGACTGTGTCGGTCTGCAAAGCGACCGTGTCGGTCTGCAAGATGACGGTGTCGGTCTGCAAAGCGACCGTGTCGGTCTGCAAGATGACGGTGTCGGTCTGCAAGATGACGGTGTCGGTCTGCAAAGAGGTTTTGTAGCGCTGCACGGCGGCACAAATCAGCGCCTTTGGCAGAAATTACTGCCCGCCGGCGGGCCAGTGGCGGGCCGGGAGCTTGGGCGCACCGCGCCGGTTCCCGGCGGCGGTTTTAACCGCTGTTTTTCTCTGCGTCTGCCTGTAGCTGTCCCGCACGCAGCTACAATGGTTGTTAACGGGTAGTTTTCGGCGCACCACTTGCAGTTGTTTCCGGCGTAGTGGACGGGGTCAAGCGCGAAGCTGGGTTGGCTTCCTCCAGATGCCCCACTCTTATTAAATCATGACTATTAAAAATTATGAACAACAAGAAAGTAAATCGTGTCAGCCTCGCCCATAAAAGAATGGGAGCGACGGCGGTCTCCGTCTATCTCGGATGGATCATCGCGTGCATGACGGGCAATGCGGCGTTTCCGAAACCGCCGATCGCCCTCGTGCCGCCGGTGCCCCCCGATCCGACGGCGCCCGTGGACCTGACCACCCGCAAAGCCTCCCTGGATGCCGCCATCACGGCGGCTCAGGGCGGTGGGACGTTGCCGACGGCGGCCAAAAACGCCGCCCTGCAGTTCGCCCTGGATGGTTTGGATGCGCTCGCATTCTATGTGCAGACGACAGCCCGGTATGACCTGCCGATGTTTCTCACCTCCGGTTTCCAGACGGTGAGCAACAATCACGGCCAGTCACCCCTGGACGCGCCGACTATCACGGGCATTGACAATGACATCTCCACGCAATTGGCGGTGCATCTTACCCCGATTACCAACGCGTTTGGCTTCGAGGTGCAGATCCTTATCGCCGGCGTGTGGACGACGGTCAAATACTCGGGGCAGGCGCGCACCATCCTCCTGATCGGGCTTACGACCGGCACGGTGGTGCAGGTGCGGGCGCGGGCGCTGGGCGGCAGCACCGGCGAGAGCGACTGGTCCACCCCCAGCTCCAGCATGGTGGACTGACTGCGTCAGGGCCACCATGGCAAAAGCTGAAATTCTGAAATCGGAAAGCTGAAACAGAATCAAGCTGGCTGACACAAACAAGGCCGGAACGGGCAACCGTTCCGGCCCCTTTTGTTTGAGCAGCAACGTCAGCCGGCAATTGTCCCCCGCGCTGAGGTCAAAGCGCCGAAGCCTTGAGCCGGACGGTAAAAGTGACTGTTGTCCCCGCGCCCGGCGCGCTTTTGATTTCGCAGCTTCCGCCAATGGCCGTCAATCGCCGCCGCATGTTTTCCAAGCCATTGCCGGACGCCACGCGGCCTTGGGCCGAGGAAACAGCTTTCGCTTTTTCGCCGATGGCAAAACCGCGTCCGTTGTCCGCGAGGGCCAGTTCAAAGGACTTTTCCTGCACCGCCAGCCGGATCAAAACCTCCGCTGCGCCGGAATGTTTGACCGCGTTGTGCAGCGCCTCCTTGAAGGCGAGAAAAACATTGTGCCGCATCTCGGAGGCCAGACGCCATTCGGGGAATTGCAGTGGCAGATCCAGGCGGCAACGGATGCCGGCAGTGGCCAGCCAGTCCTGCGCGAATTTTTCCAGATAGGTCGCCAGGCCTTCCAGCGTGTCGTGGCGCGGGCTGACCGCCCAGACGATTTCATCCATGCTGCGCGTCAGTTCGCGCGCCGTGTCGTAGA
>Ga0302281_10000764_pt1 | contig 23805 bp, 23 predicted proteins | sample III_Fen_E1_2_FD_198762 | JGI IMG/M metagenome (GOLD analysis project Ga0302281, IMG submission 198762) | Peat permafrost microbial communities from Stordalen Mire near Abisko, Sweden - III_Fen_E1_2 | ecosystem: Environmental > Terrestrial > Soil > Wetlands > Permafrost | place: Sweden: Abisko...
GCGAAATCAATGACATCTGATCGAAATTTTGGCGAAAAAAGTGCCAGCAGAAGTGCCAGCAAACCTCATCGGTGGGGAGTAAAATGGAGTTAAGAAAAGTCGGCTGGAGTTTACTTGACTTAAATCACAAACTCCTTTATTATCAAGCCAACGGTGATGATTTAGACAGTTGATTTCGAGTGGCTTGTGGAAGGCGGGACGCGTCCGATTCCGACCCTCGCCTCCAATCCTAACTGCGTGTGCAGCAATGGATTAAGAACGCGGGCGTCCGCAACGGACACCAAAACGGACACCTGATTTACTACTCCGTCAGAACTGGCGATAACCGGGCTTAACTCGCCCACTACTCGCTAACTTCGCGGATTCGGTCTGAATTATTCTTGCGGTTGCATGAATAACATGAAGACCCGTTTCCGTTTGACCTCCCGCGGCCACCGTGGCGGAATGTTTTACTGCGTGGACAAAACCACCGGTAAACGCGCCAGCCTCCAGACCACCAACCGCGACGAGGCGGAGCAGATTATCGCGGCCAAGAACCAAGCCGAGCGCCAGCCCGTGCTGAACCTGCAAATCGCCAAGGCGTATCTGGCCGGCACCGACAACGGCATCACCACCCGGACATGGCAGCAAGCTCTCGAAAGCCTCACCAACACGAAGCAGGGAGCCAACCAGCACCGTTGGCGCACCGTGGCCAGAGACAAGGCGCTGGCTCCCCTGCTCGCCCGTGTCATCATCGAGACGCCCGGCGAACTGCTCTTGAAAGTCATGCAGGCCGGCACGGTGTCCACGAATGTCTTTCTGCGCCGGTTGCACAATTTCTGCATAGACATGAACTGGCTGCCGTGGCCACTGGTGCCCAAACGCCAATGGCCGGAAGTGAAATTCAAGGAGAAACGAGGCATCACGGCGGAAGAACATCAGCGCATCATCGCCGCCGAGGTGAACCCGGAGCGGAAGGCGCTTTACCAACTGTGCTGGCATCTGGGCGGCAGTCAGGGCGACATCGCGAACCTCAAAGGCGAGGACGTGGACTGGAAAAGCGGGACGGTGAGCTTTCGGCGGCAAAAAACGCAGGTGCCGGTGATTGTCCATTTGGGCGAAGAATCGTTGAACGTGTTCAAAGACCTGCCCGCCGAAGGGGCGTTGTTTCCGTATCTGGCCAGCGTGCGGGCGAACGACCGGGCGACGGAGTTTAGATCGCGGTGCCGGCAGCTAAAAATTGAGGGCGTGACATTGCACAGCTACCGCTATGCGTGGGCGGAACGCGCCAAGACCTGCGGCTATTGCAGGAAGAGATTGCTCCTCGATTACGGGTCACCATCCCGAGATCAGTCAGGGCTGTCGGGTCTGAAGACGCGGAAGAACTTGTGCAGGACGGCATTGCCTTCGCCGCCAAGCTTCTCCACAACGCCGAAGCCGCCGGCAAGACAGTCACACCAGGTAATATTGCCTATTACACACTACTGCATATGAAGGCCGGGCGGCGCTCCACGGGGAGCAGCAAGGTTGATGTGCTGCAAGTCGGGACGCAATTGACGGGGCGCGCACAGTTGTCCTCGTTGGAGGAAACACCTGGATTGGATACTGAAAGCGATAGCGAAACCATGTCGTTCCACGATGTCATCGCAAATGATGATGATGACCCCTCCATTGTCGCAGCCAGAAAGATGGATTGGGATGCATTCTGTGCCCCACTGTCGAAGCGCGAGCGGTGCTTGGTGCGGTATGTGGCGGAAGGCAAATCGTTCCGCGATATGGCGCAGGCGTTTGGCGTGAGCTACTTCACCATTCAGGCGGTCAAGCGGAAGGTGGCACTGGCCATTCGGGAGTTCATGGGGGCCGACATTCTGGTGACGATTCGGCGTGTGCCAGCTTGGAAGGCCGGTATCCTTGCCACCCGGGAACGGCAAGCCTATCGGGAAGAACGGCGACACGGCTAATCATATTCCGCATTCACCGTTCAGTGTATACGGACAGAAACACAAGGGCGATCCATCGGGTCGCCCTTTTTTTATATTGCCACCTTCGGCAAGAACACCCGTCTTGTTTGAAATTGCGCCGGGACATACGCTTCACATTGGGTTTACAGGGTTCTTTTCAACTTCAAAACAATTAAGAAAGGATTCGTATGGATGTGCGAAGCGGATTAACACAGAGATCATTTTACCGGAAACTTCTCGCATATGAGGCGACATGGACGCAGAAACTCCACCAGCGAAAACTCGGCATCCATCGCTTCCGTGTGCTGATCGTCACCACGAACGCCATGCGCGTCACAACGCTGCTTGACGCCTGCTCCCGGTTGAAGCGCCACGGGTTGTTTCTTTTTGCCAGCCGGACGGTTTTGGAAAAAGACCCGTTCTCCCCTGTCTGGCAGTGCGGCAAATCTGCCAAAATATCGGCTCTGCTGGACTAGCCACAAGCAGATACTCCTTTCACGAAGGAGATTGTGCAGGGTAATTTCGTCGGGCATAATGATTATCGGTTGCTGTGTGTAAGCTATCCATAGAAAGCCCCCACTCGTGGGACTGCGAGACAAATCTATGACGGCTTTTTGGGAAAGCGGGAGGCATACTGACGTATTTCATCAGAAAAAAAAGCCAGCCATTGTTCCGCTGTAGGGAAACGTAAAATTTTTGTGTCAAAAGGGACGCCTATTGTGGTGTGGCCTCTTTCAAAGTCAGACGCATCAACACCCACGAGCGCCAAGTCAAATTTGATTCCAAGCTTCTTCAACTTGGGGATATGCTTAACAATCCATATCCCGTCAAATTCCGTCGCGTCTTTAACCGCTAACGCCGCAAAGACAAATTTTGCCGAATACATATCCGCCCGCGCTTCATATTCAGCATTGTTTGTTTGTTGGAATGGCGACTGTGGAATGCCGTGATAGACAAACGCGCTCAACCCCAAATCCATTGCCCGACCATGAATCAAAAGCACCCATTGTTTTGGAAAAGACGCAGGCAGACTGATGAAGATTCTGGCATCTTCGTGACCTGCTTCAGCGGCTTTGCCCATGATGTCTTCCATCAGGCCAAAACGCGGGAACGCTGGGCCTTTTTAAAGCTCTTTACATGAGCAACGCGCCGATCAATCAGTCCTTGGGTGCCAATGTCTGAACGATGAAACACCGGCCCGATCACGGAATTCGCCGCTTCTTCCGCGATGGCTTCCGCTTCGTGAAGATTTTTGCCAATGCCCACAAAAGCAATGGCGCGTGAACCAGTCAGAATGTCCTGCTTTCCTTTTTTATCCAACGCAGCAGGGAACTTTCTCAATTCAGACTTCGGACGGGATGGCACTTTGCTAAGGTCTATCGAAACATTATGTTTCGGTGAATCTGGATAACCCTCCGGCACCACATATTTGCAAACCGTGGCGCGGCGTTCAAAACGAAGCGGCACTTGGTGCAAGTTTCCGTTGACAATCGCCTGGCACACCAAGGCAAAATCAGTTTTCAGAATCGAAAGGACATTCAAGGTTTCAGGATCACCAAAGCGCGCGTTGTATTCGAGCAAACGCAAACCGCGTGCAGTCAGCATAAAGCCACCGTATAAAACACCCTTGTATGGCTGTTTGGTTTTGTCCAGCAAGGCTTTTGCAACCGCATCGTTGATTTCACTGGCTTGTCTCAATATGTCAGCGGTCAAAAATGGAAGCAGGTGATTTTCGCACGAATACGATCCCATGCCTCCTGTATTTGGCCCGGTATCACCTTCACCGACACGTTTGTGGTCTTGAACCACCACCATGTCGGCAACGTGGGTTCCATCACATAGCGACATAAGGCTGAATTCTTCGCCATCAAGCTTTTCTTCAATAACCACAGCCTCGTGCCCGCTTAAAATCTCCTCGCAATAGGCCAAGGCATCGTCCGTCGAAAACAAGTGTGCATCAGAAATTTTTACACCTTTTCCACCGGTAAGGCCGTCCGGCTTTATGACGTAGTCGCCAAGTGTTTCGAGGTATTCCTTGATGCCGTCCATCCGATGAAAGACCTGAAATTCGGGGTTGCCGGGAATTCCATATTCGGCCACAAGCTTTCTGGTGAAAGCCTTGCTTGACTCCAACTGCGCCAAATCTTGCAGGGGGCCGACGCAAGGAATTCCCAACTCGGCCAAGCGATCAACCACCCCTGCCGCAAGCGGTTCTTCCGGCCCGACCACCACAAAATCTGGCTTCAGTTTTTTTGCCCGCGCCAGAACCTCCCGCATGGCGACTTCCGGCTTTTTGTTTTTCCATTCGTGAAGCGGAATAACCTCAATGACGTGTGGGCTGGCTCCCAAAGCCTCTGCAATGGCGGTTGTGCGGCCATCTTTTCCAATTACTGCTGGTCTCAGCGTGGGTTTTAACATGGATGTCTTTTGAATTAAAATAATAATGTTGCTGTAAAAAATTACCTTTAGGGCACTGGTGCTTTCAATGGCGGGGCACCACAACGAACGCTGCCTGATTTAACAAGCCTCAACATCTCACTTCGTTTTTGCCTAATCATATATTAACACAATTAATACTCTAAAACACCACGGATGGCAGATTCGCCAAACAACGAACACGACCACCACCAAAACAGTTTTTCACTTTTGCGAAAAAACCTTTGATTTATAGTGCTAATTTCACGAGACCAAACTGACTTTTTTTCGTTTTGAACCGTTTTTTTTCGCTATGTATTCTGCCCGCTTTCGCTGGGCTATTTTCATATAATCCGCCGGAAACACCTGAACACTACGAATGCCAAACTGCACGACGGGTGGCGCAGGTATGACTCCCTTTTCGATCCAATCTCGGACGGTTTTAGCCGCCACACCAAATTCTTTCGCCGCATCCGTAATGGTGGGATGATTTTTGCCGTTGATTGTGATCATTGTCAGTAAAAAGTTATTGCCGGCAATCCTCAAGTTATTCACAAGCCGGTTAAATTACAACAAATCTAGCGAAACGTCCGCACGCTGTCAACACTTATTACGCGCAGAAGTGTCGTTACCATCATTACGGTAAGAACCACAAGCACTCCTCGAACCCTGCCATCACAACAACGAGCCTGTCATGTTAGAGATTTCCACCGATCAGGGCAATAAAAACCCCGTCCAGAAATGGACAGAGTTGTTGTTTGAAACAGCGCAACAGGCAAAATGGCCTGACGAATGCCAACGACACGGATTTTAATTTCCCCAATAACGATTTCTCAACAAGCAGATACTCCTTTCACGAAGGAGATTGTGCAGGCGCGGGTGCAAAATTGCGGTCATTGGGCAAAAAACTGGTGGTCGACCGGCCACATTTTTTCGCTACCGTTTTTTAGCGGCTCGGCGGATGGCCGCCTCACTCGTCTCGCCTGTTTCCTTGCGAATGAATCCCAATGTTGCTTTGGGAGAGAATCCCTCAATTGGTCTTGAAAGATTCTCGTTTATTGTGTCGCTACGTTTCTGTTGAATCTCGCCACGTTTGGGCGGAGTCTGGTCGCGGTGCCGATTGTCTAATCCTGGTTCTTTCATACTTTATATTACGACGCCCGCACGACGCGTGGTGCGAAATTCACGGGCAGACGATCCGGCCTGCCAGCAGATTTTGAATTTTCTTAATTTCGGTTGTTTGGGTCTATTTTTGGCCGTATAAATTCTTTTCCTAAAACAACCTGATTTCTCGTCGCGAAATGTAAATCTCTGTCAAACACGCTTTGAAAGACCGTGTTCGGCAACGGCAGGTCGGAAAGGATTTCCCAAATGTTGATGACATTGTTTTTTTCCAATAATTCCAAAGTGCTTTTCCCAAGCGAACGGTTCACGAGCGGAATTGTTTCATCCAGTGGTTCAGCTTTCGCCTTGCGCCAACCGCGTGCGCTCATGTTTCTAAAATGCCGCTCGAAAGTTTCTTCCGTGATCAATTCCAGCGTCTTTGCGCGATAAATCATTGCTTGAATTGAAACGCCCCATTTTGGCTTCAGTCGTTTGAATCCCAATATGCTCGTATCTACAACATCTTTGGAAAATGTTTCAGCAGGCATCAAAAACGCGCTGGCAAACAAGTTTGCCTGCTTTTCAATTTCAGCCGAATTATTCAAAATGTCTTCTTCCGAAACATGCTGGTGAAAAAGCAGGTGTCCCAATTCATGCGCGATGTCGAACCGCGCACGCGCCCGATCTTGTTTTTCCGTTCCAAGAAATGTGAACGGGCGTCCGTCAATAATACAGGAATAGGCATCGCAGCGATCATCGCCAAATTCAGCCGAACAAAGGCGTATGCCTTTTGACTCAAATAATTCGCCGAGCTTGGTGATTGGTAAATTCCCAAGTCCCCAGGCTTTTCGGCAAGTCTCCGCTGCTTTTTCGATGTTCGATGGCGTCACGCTTGGCAGTTCAATTTTGGGAAATGAAACCCACTGCTCAAGCAGCATAAATAACTCTGACGCCATTTCAGCAAAGCGGTTTGCCCGCCGTTTCATTTGGGCAGTTTTGGCTGCGGATTGAGCGCGAAAAATCGCCGGGCCGCGCCGCGTCAATACTACGGACGGCACAGGTTTCATCAACAGTTTGACATCCACGCTCAAAGCTTGAGCGATGGAAATTAGATTTGCCGTTGTCGGATTCTTGCTGCCGTCTTCCCATTGAGAAACGGCGGCAACGGACACTTCTAATTTTTGAGCCAAATCTGTTTTTGAAAGTCCGGCGAACTCACGGACTTGAGCAATTCTTTCAGGATTGGCTGTGGACATTTTTACCTTTATCGGCTGGTAATTCGGGTAAAATTTCGGCTTTGGCGATAGCCTCTTTCAAAGTGGGCATTGGCGTCGGCACACTTTCCGTTTCCGGTGTCATCTCCGGCGAATCCATGAGCATGATGTTTTCAGAGAGAGCGGGAATGTCAGAATCTTCAAGGTATATTCTCAAGTATGCGAAATTGTCGTTCCTGCCACCGTGCAGCAGGATGATATGAAGCAGGTCATCTTCCGAAACCGATGCTTCGATTTCCGCAAATAGCTCCTGATTTTTTTCGTTCTTCGCTCGGTTGTTTTTGCGATACCCATACGCAGACTCTCTCGGTTTGTCGTCTCTGCTTAAAACATGGCAGGCGGTAAGGCTTGTGTATTTTCCACGCAGTTCCAGAATGGGTGCGCCTTGAAAATCAACCCACCGGGACGTGATTCCCTCAAAAAGATTATTCTTGGCCGCGACATCTAAAAAATAATCGAGGCGATCCCATCCCATGACACCCCGGACGACTGGAAGATGTGGCGTAGGGGGATAATCGGCGGTGTGCGCGAGGACAGCTTTGTAAGCTTCCTCCTTGCAGAATTTGAGGATTGAAAGATTGTGGTCAGTCCAATCCAACTTGGTCAGGTTAACAAAATGCTCGTTTTGCATATTTAAGTTAAAAAGAGACTACTTAACTAAAATGTGCTTGTCAACGGTTTTCTTAACCATGATTCCTCCCCCAGCACGCCGCTTCTGGTGGCTTGGCCAGCAAAGGCGATTACAAAAATTTCTTGCCAAAATTGGCTCAAAAGGCGTCAATTGAGTCAATCGCTATGAGCAACAAGAATATATTCTGGCTAATTATTGGAATCGTGTTCGGCATCTTTGCGACAATCTGGTGGATAGATCGGCGACAAACCGCTCTGGCGCTGGCGAACCACGACAACCGCATTTCCCATGCTCCACGTTTTGGAGCGACAGCCATATTGATTCTCGCATCGTCACCCGCTGCTTCTTGAAGCAGTGACACAGGCGGCGGCGTGAACGATTCAAGCCGGGACAGCTCCATGAGCGTCCAGAACACAATTGCAACAGGTAGTTTGAACAATCCACCATCGAACCAAAAGCCGACCAGCAAAACGATGGAGCCGGCACGAGCGGTCGTAAAAATCGAAAATGGAGGACGGTGGACGGAGGATAGCCATGTTGGTTTGTTGCGAAATGAAAGCGCCAAATAGGCGGCAAAACAAAACAGTGCTGGCACGCCAGCGGAAATGCTGATCATGAAATAATCGTTCGTCTCAATGGCCGCGCCTCCGTTCAATCTCGGTGGACAGTATTTTTTGCCGTAGTCCGCTTCCGCCTGTCCCCAGCCAAAGCCGGTCAGAGGCCGGTCAACCATCATCCGCACCGCGCCTTCCCATGCAGTCACGCGATTGCGCCAGGAAAAATCATTGGCGTTGGTGATAGAAAAAACGCGTTGCGCCGGACGGAGTTCAGAGAAGCGAAATTGCCAGAATGCCAGTAAAAACAATGAGGCTGCGAGCAAAGTCAGCGGAAGCCAGTTACGCCGAAACCAAACGGAAAACCGTGAAGCTTTAACTGCTTGAACGCCCGTATAAATCAATCCGGCAAAAAACGCCAGCCATGCGCCACGGCTGTAACTTTTGAACAAACCATAACCCGTGAGAATTGCTGCAAAAAGGCATAAAAAGACGCAAAGAATTTTCCGCTCTCTGCGCCCTGTTTTCTGCCATTCTCGAATTCCAATGCCCGTCGCCAATACCAATCCTGTGCCCATCAGTAAACCGTAAAAGTTTGGGTTGTCCCAAATGCCGCTCCAGCGAAGCTCTCCGTGATATTGAAAGGTGGTTGTTACTTCAGGCTGCCATAATACCCCGCCCGCGAGCAAAATCATGAGCCAGACTACAAGCCAGGCCGCCCGTTGTTCGGTCTTGCCAGTCTGCCGCCGCATCCAGAATGAGATGGCCATGCCAAAAACAATGCCGGTCATCAACACCGGTATTTGCATGGAACGCATCGTCGTTGCATAAGTCCAAGCATAACCTAAAAGAACGAGTCCAACCGACATGCACAGCCAAAAATCAGCGTTGTCCAACCGCCGCCCGTTTCCATGTGGCAACAAACGACGTTTCAGAACCAAAAGCATTATGAAGTAATAGGCCAGACACAAAACCGCCATCCATTGAGTTGCCAGGTCGTGGAAAACTGCGCCCACTTCTCTGGTAATTGTTCCTAAAAGGCTGAAAGATGTTCCCCAGATGACGTAAGCAAACAGGAGTGCAAACAACAAAAAAGCCACAATGCCGAAGATAAAGACTGTGACTATTGATTTGTGAATCATCGCAAAAAATGTGGCGTATATGTAAACATTGTAAAGCTGTTTAAGCCTTTGAAACGTAAGTGCCGCGCCAGGTGAAAACATTCATTGAAACTGATTGGGGTGTGACGTAATTGTGCTGGCAAGGTATTTGGCAAGCGAGGCGATTTGCACAGCCGAAAGCGGGCCACCGGCGATTTGTGCAAATGCCGGCATGAGTGAATTGGTCTTGCCTTGTGAAATCCATGTTTGCCAAAAATCAAAGCTGGTGGGAACCGGCAACGCGTTCAAGTTTGGCACCATCGTGGAACGGGGACTGGCTTCATGACAAATGCCGCAGGCGGCTGCATACAATTCCCGTCCCATTTTATCTTTGGTTGGATCAGCGTGACACTTCGCACAATTGCCCTCAAAAACCGCCTGCCGGTCAACTTTTGCCAATGCGAGATTCCGTTCACGATCTCCCATACTATTGTCCTCTGGCGGTGGCAAAATGTTTGCCTCCACGTTCAGCGTCTTAAACCCTAGAACAGTGGTAACGGTGACGGTCTTGGAATCTTTTCCAGTATGACCCAGCACGTTCATTGTGACCGGGATTCGCCCTTTGGCGTGCGGTGGCAGAATCCAGGGCATCTGCGGCAACTCCGCTGTTGTGCAGCCACAAGAAGTTTTTACTCCACTGATGGTCACATCTTTGGAAGAAACATTAGTGAAATTGAACATGAAATGTGCTTGCGCGTCTCCATCATGGACTGTGGTTTGCTTCAATTCAGCATCAAAAACCAGAATACCATGCGGCAAGGGGGCATGATTTTCAGGCACTGCAGATGCCCCAAACCCGGATGCGGGTCGTGGGTTAAGGTTGGAATTCAAAGGCGGTAATGACCGTCCACGAAATGCGCCAAGCTTTGTCCCAACCGCCAAAATTACTGCGACATAAAAGAGGTAGAGGAACAGATACTTTATCTTTTTCCAACTAACAGGACTGACTCCCTTATCCATTTCTACATTCCCCTCTATTTTCATGTTACAGCGTGCGTAAAAGTCCGTTTCAAGATTTTCTCGACCTTTGCAGGGTGAAATAAATTATCGGCGGCCCAGCAAGAAAGATGCACATCACAATGAGGGTGATAGCAGGGCGATGCGCCAGGTTTGCCTCACTGGAGCTAAGGTTCAACTGATGGATTCTATGGGCTTCTGCGAGCTTCCTGGCGTCTTCAAGTGAAGGCCACTTTCCGGAACCCGTAAACATATAGTCAGAATATTTTCCACCGTGTGCCGATCCTCCGGCCAGACGCTCATCAATAACAATCGTCCGGCCAATGGGAATGGGAAGCAGACTTGGCAGTGAACAAACCGATCGGACAGAGGTAACTTCCGCTTCCACTCGTTTGTCCAACTCCATTTTATGGGTGATGTATGAAGCATGCCGTTCTTCAAAAGTGAACCCATTGGGAACCAGCACCGCGCCGACGGCCTTTGATCCTGTGACCTTGTAAAAGCCATTGGTCTCATCCCACTGCCCTAGATACCTAACCTCTCGTGGCAACGAACCCGGTCCATTTAACAATTCCCATTCTGCCGGCACTTTCAAGTCTTGACCTGCCAAAGACGAAGTCTTCCAGTCATAAACTGTGGTTAGTAAAGTCGTATTCGTGTCCAGACTTTTCCAATAACATTGCGACGCAAACATCAACCAAAGATGTCCAACCATGTCATTATAGAGATTCCCCACTGGCATATTCTTTGAATAGATGATGGCGAGATTCATGGAAGAAGGATTGCCAAAAGTTGCCAGAGTAGTGGGCGCTGACACATTGAGATTTCCAGATTTTGACACATCGGATATTTTCAAGGTTTTTGAATAATCGTGAATCTCCTTACCATCAGTCGAGCCTACTTCCCGAATCTGCACCATGCCTTTTCCGACATCCGAAACGGTTCTTATCATCCAGCTGCAATCACGCACATAAACAGTGAATTTGTTGGTGAGCACCTTATTGGCATCATGGGAAAATATCTTCTCATTGATTGTGCCTTCAAACTCATATTCAGACGCCCAACTAGACCAGACAGATACCACTATTGTCACCATTGCCAAATAACTCACAACCCGACAGCCTTGAAGTCTCAATAAACGCATACTTATCCCCACTAAAAATACGTTATTTCGTTTCCGCCGGAACCAATGTGAAATAATTGGTGTTTGCCAATTCGTTTAATGCCTCCGACGACAACTCCGGAAGATCGAATTTCATCGCCAATAATTTGTCCCGAACCAACTTGGATTCACGGGCAATTCGATACACATCGGGCTTGATAGTAGCAATTTCCGTCTCCGTGAACTTATGATCAGAAACAACTTCCATTATACTAGAATCCTGTGTCTCTCTTGCCAGTTCCATGGATGTGATTAGAGCTAGCCCAGGATCCTCAAAAAGCAAATCAGTTAAAACCGCCGGCCGCTGATTTGCAAATATTTGTTTGCGCTTTAGAAAAGGAGCATTTCCATTTTCCACCCCTGTAGCCTTCCATCCTAACATCTCCCAAACAGCTGTCTTAGGATCATCGCTGCGTATTCCATGGCTCAAATCTAGAGTCGCTTTATGATATTCTCGGGCAGCCCACCGCTTCCTAGGGTTAGAATCACTCAAAGCCGCCGCGATTGCATTCGGGCTTGGTGGCATATTTGTAGTGTCGCCAATTTCGGTCTCCCAGAATCTTATTGCCGCAGGCCGCTCCAAAGCCAATGGATTATTGTAATACAATTGTGAAGGGACAAGCATGCTCACTCGCCTCAGACCATTTTCATCATACGCTTGAAAAGCGAAATTCGGAGACGCTACACAACAGAAATTAAGAATATCGCGGGCAGAATAAATACCGTCTGGCAAATCTACCGGAAAATCAAACTGCCTGAATCGTTGCAAAATGCTACCCTCATACGGTTCTACACCTGCTGGGTCAATTGCCACCTTCGGATTAGGATACAGCAAATTAAAGAGGGGTTTAAGAACACCTGAATACATGGCCACCTGAAGTTCTGAACGCTTAATTCTAACTTTAGCGTTCAATATTTCATTGTAGGGAATGCTTTTCGGATGAAACCAGATTATCCCCGTTTTTGGATCTTGAGTGTAGGTATATTCTGGATAGGCAGTCAGAAATGCGTCGAATAAATCTTTTCCTGTGGCCATCTTCTTTTTGAAGACAAATTGCCTCTTCTCCGTATCCACCGCCGCACTAAAATCTACATATATATTGGCACGAAGAAAATATTTTTGTGTGATTTGTCTCCAAACAACTATAACTCGAGGGCTTAAAGTTTCAGTGGGGGCTAATTTGATATTGCAATCACCAAGTTCAATGCTCAATAAATTAGCATCCCATCTGGAGTAAAGCTGAACTTCTTCAGCTCTGCCGTTTAATGTCAAAAGGCTAACTAAAACCATCGTCTTGCATATACTCATCGAAAAAAAAGACAAGACACGGCCTGACTTATTCCACTTCGCTATTATAATTGACCGCCATAAGACCATGGGCTGACTATAGTGATAAGACGGTAAAGAAATATATGATTCGCCAAGAATGCGCATCATTCGCAGCGTGTTGGCCCACATTGACCAAATATGGTTCCATCAACGGCTGGGCCGGTGCAGGTGGTCGCAGTAGTCATATTAGCCAGACCGCCAACATAGGTCTTGTTAACTGTCACAACGCGGGTCGAACAATCAATAAAGGAATAAGTATTTAACAGTGCGTCCGTGGCGTCATCATACTGCTTAAACACTATGCTCTGGACGATAGTCCAAGTTATGCCAGATGGATGTAGGATGCTGAAAAACGCTGAATTGTAAGTGCATGGCTCTCCCAGATAAGATGAATCTGCCCAATCTGGAGTAAGGGACCCGCTAGAATTAACAGTATAATCAGGACTGAGTGGTCTGTTATTATCGCCGGGATATGGACTGCCATCCGCAAGATGGTTATCCTCACTCTCTTTATAGTAGAATGAACCAGGAACAGGTAAACAGTGGACTTGCTCATTAATTTGAATACCACAAATAGTTCCATCATCTATATGCGGTCCGGCTGTTTCCACAATACTTACAGAGTTACCGTTTGACGGAACCGTAATATCGTCCCAATTCCCGTTCGTATCATAACTTTCAATCATGTTATTTCCTTGAGTCAAACCAGAAATCGTATACGTATTAGTTCCTGGACCAGTTCCAATTTGAACACAGGCACCCCCATTTAATGTCATAAATACGGCTCCGGCATTGGGATCCCCATCTACAACTACAACGGTGACACTATTGCCACAGACGGGTTGGCATATAGTAGCGTCGTCACAAGGTGCCGTGATAGTAAGAGGGCCATAGTCCGGATAACCACCGTATTCATTTTGAGCAAAAGCTAAATTGGCTGAAATTATTAAAATGCTAACAATTAATGCGACAACTATTTTATTGCAGCAGCGTTTGAGATTTGTAAATATCATAAGCTTATCCTTTTCCATTGAACCGCATAAATTGTTGCTTTCATGAAACGAATTTTATTGAAAATGACGGCCACTTCCACAAAAATATCGTATCTAAACACGCAGTCTCGTATCTAAATGCGAAGTGTGCGCGCTTCTGTCCCCATTTGACTCGTTTTGCGTCGGGCAATGCCCCCATTGTTTTTTGAATTCCCGCGAAAAATGGCTGGGCTGTTTGTAAGCAAGCTGCGACGACACTTCTTTTACCAAGAGGTCGTCCTGCATTAGTTTTAAAGCCTGTTTTTGCCGCTGCTCCACCAGCCATTTTTTTGGCGTTTTTCCAATTTTATTTTGAAAATGCAATTCCAGTCCACGCACAGTGACTTTGCAGAGCTTCGCTAATTTGCCCACCGACCATTCGGCCTGTTGCGCCAGTTCCACCCACTCTTGCTCTTCAAGATGTTTCAATCGCGTGTTCATAACGTCGGATTGGAATTAGTCGGATCTTGCCCGAAACTTGGAAGTTCCAGTTCGGTATAACCGTCCGCAAAATTGATGTTTCCCCTGCCAAGATGCCAGTTTGAAGCAAGGTTGTTCTCTGGCACCCAGCGAGTGTCATTGATTGATTCATCACTTTCCTCGACAAGCATGATTTTTGCACTGGGAATAGTTATTTGCGTTGATTTGAATGGATACACCTCGCGAAACTGCGTGATGATGGTGTAGCCGTCGCGGAGCAGTTCAATCGCTTCGTGCTGCCGTTGTTCGGCCAGCCATGTGCCGGGAGTTTTGCGCATCTGCTGAAGGAAGTGGCGTCGCAGAGTATTCGTAGAGACGCCACACAGCTTCGCCAGCGCGGTGGCGGACCAACTGGCCTGCCGGGCGAGTTCGAGCCAGTCTTGAATATGTTTGAGTTTTAAGCTCATGCTGGTTCCTTGAGCGTGATGTCCATTTTGCAGTGCGGGCAGGGAATTTTCTCCCCGATGGCGTGAGTTGGAAACTGAATGTGTTCCTGACAAAAGAAGCAGGCCATTTTCAGAAGATCGGGCTTGCGCAAGGTGATGCTTTTCTGGCACTGCGGGCAGGGAATTTTCTGACCCAGGTTGCGGTCGTCAAACCGAAGATGCACGCCGCAGGCAGGACAGGACATTTTCAGAAACTTGGTAGCCTTTGCCCTTCGGCCTTCCAGCCAGAGCCAGATCACCGCCGCATAGCTGCCCAGCAGCAGATACAACGGCATGATCCCGACGATGATTCCCATGGTTCCACGCGCGAGGTGCAACGGATCAGTAAGACTGCCGATGCAGGTGGCTTGGGGATGACAGGACATCGCAAACAGGCCGATCCGATAAACTGCATAATTGGTCGCCAGCCAAGCCAGCCAGCCAAGCTGGAGACCGGCTTGCCGGCCAAACAGGCAAATCATCGCCACCACCAGCTCAAATCCACCAACCAGCAGCACGGCATATCGCAGAGGAATACCCATTGCCGGTTCGGGCAGGGACAAGGATTGAGCCACGCCGTGGGCGATAAGCAACCGCTCCAGAGCCGCCGCCAGCAGAATTGCCCCGGCGGAATGGATGAACAGTTTGGTTCCCTTCATGGCATCATTCCTCAAAGATGAAGTGCATCATGGTGCGGGTGCGTTCGAGCCGGGCGTCATTGCCCATGATGCGATGCCCTTCGTCGGGATGAATGGCAATGTCCACCATAACGCCATGATTTAAGGCTTCCTGTTGAAAAGATTTCAGCCGCTCCTGGCTGTTACCACAGCTGGAATCGTCAATCAGAATTCGTGGTCGCGTTTGCCCTAATGGCATTTTTGAAAAGTCCGGCAGACCCGCCGGATTGAGCAGAGCCACCCCGCGCCACGGGCCGGGGTGTTCCTCAATAAAACTACTGACATGGGGAGCTTCCGCGCTGGTGCCGGCCAGAAATACCCGGCTGGCGTCAATGGCCGGATCATTCTTCAGGCTTTGATAAACCCCCATGACATTTTCCCCCCATTGCTCCAGACCGGTGAACCATCCGTTGCGGTGGATGACGACAACGTAGGCACCGCAGGCGGCTGCACAGCGCAGCCATTGTTGTTCCAGCTCGCCATTTTCCCGGACGAGATAGGTCGTGTTAATGATCACCAACGGGTATTTTTTGTGTGGGTCAAAATTCAGCGGCGGATAAATGAAGCAGAACACCCTGCGCCCCGAAGGCAGGCGGAGTTCGTCCATGGCCGGGAAATTATTTTTGGCATACACGGATGACATCTCCGAACCCGGAACTGCCGGCCGCAACTGCTTTGTTGCCATATCGTATTGCCATATTCCTGGGGAGGGCTCATTATTGACGGTGCCATACACAAATAATTTGCTGCCATCAGGCGTTACCTGACAGTTTATCACCCAACCGTGCTCAAACAACCGGGTCGTTTCTTCGCCCGCGACATCCGCCAGCACCACGCCGCGATGCCCCGGGCGTTGGCTCAAGCCGGCAATGTTTTCTCCATCGGCCCATTGGATGTTTTCCAACGGGGCGGCGTCGGAAATACAGGTCAACTGGTTGGTGCCATCGGCATGAGGGTTAAACCGCCAGACCGATTCGCGGCCATGATCATTTCGGCGCAGCAGGAATTGACCGGTGGCCTGGGACCAGCTAAAGCCGGTCAGTCCAGTCAGCTTTGGGGCCGCCCAAACCAAGGGATGGCATTGAAATCCCAGCCATTTAGCGCTCAAATAATCCTCCACCTGCTGGCGCTCGTCGTTGCTCAAAACCCGGGAGTAGATCAACAGTTCAGCAAAATCACCGTCCGAACCGATGGCATCCTTGCCGGTGCGCAGGCCGATTTCCACCTCCTTGTCCACCGTGTTGAGCTTAAATGCGGAGGTTTTTTTGAGCGCACCATTGACGTAGCCGGCCTGGCTGGTGCCATTGTAAACCACCTCCAAGAGATTCCAGTTGGCAGACGAAGGTGGCACATTGTTATCCAGCCAGTCCCAACCGCCGGGCAGATACAGGCCAACCTCATGGTCGTAAACTCCGAAATAAGTGCCGTGACCACCGGTTTGACCGATGCTGACCGCCATCATTGGATGCCCGGCATCCCGCCGCAACACGGCAAAGACGGTGCGGGGCATGGTGTGGGTCAGTCCCAGCCGCCGGCTGGTTTTCAAGCCGGTGGCGTTGGTGATTGAGTTGGCGGAATTGAAGTGGATTGTTCCTTTTCCCAACAAGGCACGACTGTTGGACGGGGCGTTGTAGAGGGGCGGATTTTGATTGGGAACGGCATCGTTTTTATTCGGGCTCAAATCCGCCAGGTTGGTTACCGGAGTTTGGTTGGCCTGTGACAAGGTTGCGGCATCCAGCCACAATGCCAGACCATTGGTCGGCGGCAAGACTGCGGCATCCGAGGCCAAAGTTGATACAACAAATGGATCGTTGGTGCTGGCCAGCGCCTTGTCCAAGTTGAGCCGGTAAATCAAGCCATCTTGTAACCAAGCAATCGTGGTGGAGGAAATCGTGGTCAGGGTGGAAATGCCGTCCCGATGGGGCAATTGGCGAATTTTCCACTGGCCATCCGTCATCTTTTGAGCGCAGCCAATGGTTCCCCATTTCAAAAATGCAAACTCACTTGGATTGAGCCAGACCACATCTGACAGACCATTGGGATCCATGCTCCACGACGGGGAGGATGGTTTGGCATCGGTCGAACGCACCAGCAATCGGCCATGCAGATAATAAATAAAGGCGCTGTCATCTGGCGCCAATGGCCCGGCGTGAAAATCAAGGTTCGCTTCCCAGCCAGCCGTATCGCTTTCGACCAGCTTTTGCCTTTTGCCGGTCTGGGTGTTGGCAAGAAAGATGGCACACCTTTTTTCGGCGGAAGCCACATAAAGGATCTGGCTGCCATCGTAGTTTAATTGCGGCGCCCCAAAGAAAAGCCGGGAAGAACCGAAGGCATCCGTAATTTCCGCCTGATGAGCCGGGCGTTCGGCTTGCAGCCATGACAATCGCCCACCGACCAGGGCCAGCACGACCATGATGATCCAGACGCCCGGTGGAACGACACACAGCCACCGCAACCGCCCGGCACTTGATGCCCGAAAGGCGGTTTGGGTTTTGGCGAGCCAGATTTCCAGCATGGTCAATTTCCCTTTTTCATGATCCAAATTCCGCCGGTGCCGTCCCATGATCCTGTTTGGAGCCGGGACAGCAATTCCACATGGCCATCCACCATGAGGTAGTTAAACTTGCCATGATGGAAGTTAACCCCGCCATCCTTAAAGAATTGCCGCTGCTGGGAGGGGCCAATTACGGTGGTCTGCCGAAGGCTGCCCAGGTTGTTATTGGGATCAATGAATTCGGTCAGCAAAACCGTATCAGCAGGACGAGGGATGTCCGACAATTTCACGACGGGCAATTGCTCGACTTTTTGCCCGGTTAAATCTTTCAGCAATGGCGAAATGGTGCGCGCGTCCCACCACAGCCCCACCCCGGTGGCACTATCCCGACCGGGCGGCCAATGGTCGGGCGACATATCGTTGCCCCCCATCGCATAGCTGCGGGGCGTGGCATAATGGTTGGCTGGATCCGACGGGCAGAAAAAAAAGCGCGGCAGGGTGGCAAAAACCTGTTCGCTGTTGGCTTTGCCCGCCGATAGATACGGACGCAGCTTCATGTCCCAACTGATTTGGTTTTTTCCCCAGTCAATGCCCGCCGCCGGCAACGCTCCTTGATTCTGATCGGCGTAGGTTTGCATCGCCCGCCCCAAGGTGGAAAGATTCCGGGTGCATTGGGCAATGCGCCCGTTTTCGCCGGTATAGGCCAAGGCCAGCCAGCCGCCAACAAACAGGAGAACAACGATGACGGCCATCAAATCAATCCGCGTAAATGCGCGGTCCGTTTCCGTCTGGAACGGGATTTCGCCGGGTTTCCTTGGTGGCAAATTCATGGGTTGTTCACCGTCGGATAATGGGTGGCCACCCAATACAAATCTTCCGTTCCGTTTTGCGGATCGTTGGCCGTTTGCGAGACATAATCCCCGGCCTTGTTCTGATCCAGACTTTTTGCAAAAAAAAGCGTCGAGGCATTCACCCACTTGTGCGCCTCGGCATGGCCGTCGGCAAAATTAAACGTGCTGGTGACACCATGAAACGCCGCCGGCGAATCCACCCAGCTTGGTTTTTCCGTCTGAAAATTATCCTGCGGCGTGCCGGGATTGAAAAACCATGATCCCAAGTTGTCGCCCCGCCCGTCACACTCCTCCACCCACAGCATCCGGTCGGACGGATGCATGATCTGGTTGGATTTCAAAATGTTGTTCGTATAAGGGCTGCCATTGGGATTGGCTTCGCCATTGATGCCTCGCACGCCGGAATAGCTGTCCCAAGCAAAGCCGCTGCTCGGGGCCAGTTGCACCCGCATGTCGCCGGGACAATGAATCACATGGGGATTGGGCGCATATTGATACAGGGGGCCATTGATGGTTTTGGCCACTGTTTTCATGGGCTGCTGGAAACCGGCCTCGGTTGCTTGGATAATCGCCTGATCGCTGGTTTGGGGGACGGCAGGCAGCACATACCGGACATCCGTGCGCCAATCCATCGGGTCAGGCGGCGTGGTTCCCGGAATTCCATTTGTTGGGAAAGTGCTGAAACCCACGGCTCGGCCACCATTTTCATTGACATACATTTCCCAAGCCAGCGCCAGTTGTTTCTGGTTGCTCAAGCAGACTATTTGCGTGGCTTTTTGTTTACCCCGGCCAAGAACCGGCAGCAGCAAGCTGGCAAGAATTCCGATGATGGCGATGACGACCAGAAGTTCAATGAGCGTAAAACCCGTGGAAATTGCCGATTTACGATTACCGGTTGCTGATTTCAAATGGTTGATTGTTAGTTTCATGCTGCTTTCAGGTCATTATCTATCTTCAACCATCCATCCTCTTTCCCTGCCCTTGCAGATCCCAACTCCAGCAGCACCCAAAACACTGCCGCCGTGGGCAGATCAAACAGCCCGCCATCAAACCAAAACGCCACGAGCAAGACCGCCGCCCCCGCGCGGCAAACGGTCGGGAGTGACGAGTGACAAGTGACAAGTGGCGTGGATTGCTGTGCGACGACCGATGTTTCTCCCTCTCCGCGTTTGACAGGGGCGGAATGATCAAATGGGGAGAGGGACGGGGTGAGGTGCCTCTGCTTCGTCCTAAAACACAACGCGACATACCCGACAAAACAAAGCAACCCCGGCAAACCCAGTTCCGTGCCCAGCATCAAATAGCTGTTCATGGTGAGCGCCGCCGCGCCACCTTCCGGGGGCGAATAATTTTTATCATAAACGCTCACCGCGTTGTTCCAGCCCACGCCCAGCGGATGATCCCACATCATTTGAACGGCACCGCGCCACGCGGACACCCGGTGCTGCGCCGATGGCCGGCTCAAATCTAGCCGCTTGAGATACCACTGGTCTGTGTCCGCCGTGGAATGCCAGAAAAAACATATCACCGCCGCGACAACCAGAATTACCGGCAAAACACACCGCCATTTAAATTTTCCATGCGCCTTTGCCAAGTATAATAACCCCACTGCCGTCCCCACCCACGCGCCACGGCTGTAGCTGAAAAACAGCCCCACCGCCATCATCCCAACCGCGACAAGAAGAATTGCCGCAAAAAGAAGTTTCCGCTTTCCGCTTTCCACTTTCCGCTTTTCCCCCGAATTCTGCATTCTGCATTCTGCATTCTTCATTTCAGCGAGCAATCCGATTGCCAGCGTTAGCCCCGCCCCCATCAACATTCCATAAATGTTGGGATTATCCCAAAGCCCCATCCAACGCGGCCCACGATATGCATCCATCGGCTCCAAATGCCACCACGACGCAAAAGCCACCAGCCCGACGAAACCAACCAAGAAAGTGGCGAGTGACGGGTGACGAGTGACGAGAGTTGAAACATTTTCGACTTCTGCATTCTTCTTTCTTACTTCTTCATTCAGCGTAAAACGCGCCCCACGTCCCAGCGTCACACCCGCCAAAAGAATGAGAGCACCCACTGCTCGAGAAGATGCTACCTCGCGGATGAAATACATAGCTATAGCGATGAGCAGCAGGCCAATCAGCGGCAAATCTTTCCGGTTAAACGTCAGGAAAAGAAAAGAGCCGCACCAGACGGCAATGAAGACCAGCAGCATCCATTGAAGCGATAGCACTGCTGGTTCAAACTCACGAAATATGTCGCAATAGCGATTCAACGCCTGCCCCAATAAACACAAGACTATGATTTCCAACAACAGTGCGAACGTTATACTGTCATGCCATTTCATTGCGCGGCAAGGATGTAGTAATTGCCTTTTTACGCTGACACCAAAGCCAGAACAAAGTGGCGTAGCTGCCGATGAGCAAATAGGCCAGAATGATTTTCATGACCGTATTAGCGGTTTGTGGCGGAATGTGAAGCGCATCTGTGAGATTGCCCAGACAACTGCACGGTTTGTGATATCCGACCAAAAATAGCCCAAGCCTATAGATTAAAAAATTGGTAGCCAACCATGCTATCAGCCCAGCCTGCAATCCAACTCGATTGCTAAAGAAACAAACCGCCGTGACGATTAATTCAAATACACCAACAATCACAAATACATGGCCAAACGAAATAGATAGAATGGGATCTATATTTTGCAAGATACGCGCGCTTCCATTGGCACTGACAAGCTTGGCAATAGATGTAGTCAACAACAAAAGACCTGCTGAATAAATGAAAATCCTGATTAGCTTGTGTTGCATATTATTTCTTATATTAGCCAACTCACCAAGCGATAATGACATCGCTTGGTGAGCGTTGCTAAATATGGCAAATCAAGCTTATCCTTGACACGGACTTTCCGGATTTGGGCTTTTCCCATCTGGAAAGGTCGACCATTCTTCGTTGGATTGAGTTACGTAATCCCAACTTCCGTCGCATTGTTCAGTAATGTCCTGCCATGTGCAAGTTGCCATTTGTGCTCCTGAAGGGTTATCGCACAATAAAGCACCATGATTGAATGCATAAGCACAGTCCGGCTTAAATCCATCAGTATCCACGTAACCCAACGGTGTTATTGTTGGCACTGATACAATAAAACAAGGCCAATCCCATGGTGGAAAACAACGTCTTTCTATCGTCCAGCAGGTTTGATATGAGGATCCAGCGCCAGTGCCGTTATGACACAGACTCGGCACGGTCCCAGCACAATTTCCGCCATATGCGCGGATTGCCAAAAGGCTTGTTAGCAGACAGTTTAGTATTATTTTTTTCATTTGATTTTCATTGTTGTTTTGTTTTTGTTGTTTGTTTCCAGACCAAAATAAAAATGGGCACAATCGTCATTAGCAACATAATGCAAAGCACCGCAAACCTATTGCCCCTTGCGTGTTTCGCTGTTGCTGATTGCAGTGGTAAAGATAGCATTTTCCCATCAATTCTTGCAAAAGCCATGTGGTTAGAGTAAACGATATTCAGAGCCGGTTTATCGTCACTCCTTTTGAATTTCTCCAAAGAAAACTCTGATTCAGGAAGAGTAGCAGCAGAGGTTTTAAAATTTAAAATGAAATACTCCTTGTAAGGTTTCAATTGAACATAATCTGCATAAGGGCCAATATCGCCAAACGCTAAACTCATTTTAGAAGGAATCGAATTAGAATTAGCTCCGACAGAATATTCGTAGTTAACTTGATATGTCATTTTGTTGCTTTCTCGTGTATAGACAATACGGTTTGGATACCCCTTGTCATCCACTATCAGACGACCTGTTATTTGGCCTCCATCTACATCTTCAGATGCAAAATTATTCCCCTCCCATTTGAAAGTTTTATAATTTGCAAAGAGAATCCCCATTTTCAGAGGCTCTGAAAGAATTTTTTCGCTTCCTCGATGTTCGTAATGGGTAAAAGGGGTTGAAAAAGCTGAGGCCGGCCGGTTAAGGTGGTGGCTTTATGATTCCAGAGAAAATGTTTCATACGATTTTGGCGCTGGGCGATAGCTGGCGAATCAAACAGGTAGAGTATGTTGAGAAGGAAAGCAAAGTGCTGATCCGGGTTGAGGAGACGACGGCGGTCTGGGCAACGGAGTGCTGTCCGCACTGCCAGGCCAAGACCATTGGCGGCTACGATCATGCTCCCGAACGGCGCTGGCGACATCTCAATGTCTGCCAGTTGCAAGCGGAGATTGTCTGTGCCCTGCCGCGCGGCGAATGCAAAGCCTGCCACAAGGTGTACACGGTGCGCGCGCCGTGGGAGGGACGCTCGCGAGGACTGACGCAGGAGTTTGAAGCCTTTGCGCTGACGCTGATGCGGGAGATGCCCGTCAACAAAGCCGGGGAGATTTTGGGGGAGACCGATCAGAAACTGTGGCGGGCGCTCTTTGCGCACGTCGAGGCAGCGTGGGCGGAATTGAGTTGGGAAGATGTGGTCTGGGTGGGCGCCGACGAGATGAACCGGCGGAAGGGGCACAATTACCTGACGGTGTTTGTGGACTTGGCAGCCAAGCGGGTATTGCTGGCCACCGAAGGGAAGGATGCCAGCGTCTGGGAACGTTTTGCGGAGCAACTGCTTGCGCACAACGGGCATCCCAAGGCGATCACCCAGATTGCCATCGACATGAGCCCGGCCTATATCAAAGGCGTGCGGGACAATTTCGGTAACGCAACCATCTCGTTCGACAAATTCCACGTGGTCAGCCAAGTGACCGAGGCGGTGGAAGCGGTGCGGCGCAAGGAAGTGCGGCAGGACCCCGTCGCCCGGGAACAGTTGGAAAAGACCTGCTGGCTGTGGCGGAAAAATCCCGAAGGTTGGAAGGACTCTGAACAGGCGCGCTGGGAACAATTGAAAGACAAGCCGCTGGTGACGGGCTTGGCGTACGCCATGCGGTTGCAACTCCAGCGAGCGTATGCGACCACCAGCGTGACCGAAGCCCGGGCCCGGTTTGTGGCATGGTGTGCCTGGGTGCGCGGCGAGGCCAAGACGATGACTTCGGGTCTGCTGGAACCGATGCGCCAGGCCGCCGCCATGATCGAGCGGCGTCTGGAAGGTATCTTGGGTCATTGGAAGCAGGGATTGACCACGGCGTTCTTGGAGGGACTCAACAGTCTCTTCTCGGCGACCAAGCGCAAGGCGCGAGGCTACCGCTCCACAGAGTATCAGACCGCCATGCTCTACTTCGTAGCGGGCAAGTTAGAAATCCCATATTATGGTTAACTACCCATTACAAACGTCGAGGAACCACTTTTCCCAATTGCTCATGCCTCGGTGTTGTGAGGCGACTA
>Ga0302281_10000765_pt1 | contig 23785 bp, 22 predicted proteins | sample III_Fen_E1_2_FD_198762 | JGI IMG/M metagenome (GOLD analysis project Ga0302281, IMG submission 198762) | Peat permafrost microbial communities from Stordalen Mire near Abisko, Sweden - III_Fen_E1_2 | ecosystem: Environmental > Terrestrial > Soil > Wetlands > Permafrost | place: Sweden: Abisko...
TTTTGAAAAAGTTGGTAAGAAATACGGTGTCATCCCATCGGGCGTGACGGTTTAACCAAAGCTTAACCCCGCTCGTCAAAAAGCCGGGTAGACTTCACAACGTTTCATAAACCGGTTATTTCCCCGCCGGCTCAAAATAAAATCAGGAGAAACAAATGGCTGTCACCATTAAGCCCATCGAATTATCAAACAAAGCTGACATTGAAACCTTTCTTCACATCCCCTGGAGCATTTATGTTCAGAATGGAAAAAAAGATTCCAACTGGGTGCCGCCCTTTCTGGACGACCAACGCAGTCTTTTAAACCCGAAGAAAAACCCTTTTCACGTACACGCCAAAGTTCAATTGTTTATCGCCTATAACGACAAGAACGAAGCGGTAGGCCGCATCTCCGCCAGCGTCGACGATAATTACAATAAGTTTTGGAGCGAAAAAACAGGTTTTTTCGGCTGGTTTGAATGTATTAATGACGCTTCCGTCGCCCAGGCTCTTTTTGCCAAAGCGGAGCAATTTCTTAAAAGCGAAGGAATGACCCAGCTGCGCGGTCCCTCTAGCTTTACTTCGAACGACGATTACTTCGGTTTTCTTTTAGAGGGTTATGATTCCCCTGCCCGCATCGCCATGACCTACAACCCGCCCTATTATCATGAATTAGCGGCTAAGTCCGGTTACGCCAAAGCCAAAGATCTTTACGCCTGGTATCTCTCAGCCCAAATCGAACTACCCGAACGCATTGTGAAAATTGCCGAACGCACCAAAAAGCGCGAGCGTATCACCATCCGCCCCCTCAACATGAAAAGGCTCTATGAAGACGCCGCCATCCTGAAAGATCTTTACAACAAGATCTGGGAAAAAAACTGGGGCTTCGTGCCTATGACAGACGCCGAATTTAACTATCAAGTCAAAAAGCTGAAAGACATCGTCTGGCCCGATTTTGTGGTGTTCGCGGAAGTCGACGGAAAGGCCATTGGTTTTAATCTGGTGGTACCGGACGTCAACCAGGCCTTGATTAAAATGGACGGCGAACTTTTTTCCTGGCATGACCCTTTTGCTCTGGTCAAATTCCTCACGACTAAATTCGATGACACCCGGGAAATGGCCATGGGCGTTCTTCCCGAATACCGCAAAAAGGGTTTGGAAGCCGTTCTTTATTTAGAAGCTCTCAAGACCGGCAACAAACGTAAAATCAAAGGCGGCGAGTTGTCCTGGACTTTAGAGGATAATGTCGGCATCAACAACGGTATCGAAGCCATGGGCGGTAAAATTATCAAGAAGTACCGCATTTACGAAAAGCAGCTGTGACCTCTAACCCCCATTTCTTTTAGAAATAGGGACGTCCCTACCCTCCTTAAATAAATGTTTCAAAAAGAGGGGTAGGGGAAAATTAATAGTTAGCTTCAAACAGAGGTCATGACCCAGAGATTTCTGCAAGAAATCGTGGGGTTACCCTTAGCCAAAAGGAATTTATGACCAACCAACCATACGAGGTCATCATTCGGGAATCCCATCTGGATACTTTCGGCCACATGAACAATGCCGCTTATTTAGTCTTGTTCGAGGAAGCCCGATGGGAATTCATTACCCAAAACGGCTACGGTCTCAACGAAGTCATTCAACAGCAAAAAGGCCCTGTCATCCTCGACATTGCCATGCGCTTTAAAAAAGAAATCAAACTCCGTGAAAAAATAAAAATCACCCTCGAATTAGTCAGTCACGAAAAAAAGATATCAAAATTCAAACAGGACATGCTGAAAGAAGACGGCTCGGTGGCCGCCGAACTTAATTTAACCTTTGGTTTCTTTGACCTTCAAACCCGCCGGTTGATTGACCCTACCCCAGAATGGAAAAAAGCCATTGGGCTTGCGTAGTCATTGTAAAACTGCGGCCTTTTATGGTTTTTCTGAAGTATCTTCATGATTTCCTTGGGCGTGAAACCGCGGGGCAGGTCAAGTCTATATGTTGGAGAAAAACCTTAAGGCCTTTCCACCCGCCCATCGGCGTGCCGGGCGAAACGGGTTTCGTTTCGCGGGTGCACCGGGTCATCCTGCTTCCAGGGCCAGCCGCCAAAAAGCGTGGCGCGGTAATCCGCGAAAGCTTCCTCGATTTCCTTTTGAGTGTTCATCACAAAAGGCCCGTACTGGGCCACCGGCTCCGCGATGGGTTTTCCCTGCAGCAAAAGCAGTTCCGCTTCACTCTCGCCGTTTTCCAGAACAACCTCCGCGTCCGCTTGCAGTTCGATGGCCTGTTGAACCTTCACCGTTTCACCCGCCGCCGTCAGCGAAGTACCTTTAAAGAAATAGAGATTGCGGTTCGTGCCTTTTCGCGCCTTCGGCAAAGTCCATTGGGCCTTCGGGGCCATTTTGATCGTCCAGATGGCCAGGTCATTCGCCGGGTCCGCTCCCCAGGAATCGGGCGGCGCGCTCAACGCCTTTACCTCTCCCAACTGGCCGGCGGCTAAAGCCACCACCGTTTCGCGGCCCGCCTTATCCCGGCTCACCACTTTGGGAATCTGGTGGTCCCATTGCATGGAAAAATAAGGGTCCGCCCGTTTGGACTTTTTGGGCAGGTTCAGCCAGATCTGAAATAATTCCGCCGGATTGGGTTTATCGCTGTGGATCAGCGGAAACATTTCGGAATGCGAAATCCCCTTTCCCGCCGTTAGCCACTGCACATCGCCATTGCCAAACCGGGCGGTCGCCCCCAGGGAATCCGAATGATCAATCAGGCCCCGGCGTACCCAGGTCACCGTCTCAAAACCCCGGTGTGGGTGCTGGGGAAAGCCCGGCACCACTTCCCCGTGGTACATGCGCCATCCGTCTTTGCCCTCAAAGTCGTTGCCGATGTGCCTTCCCTCCAGGGGGGCATCCGGCCCCAGGGCTTTATTGCCCGCCGGGTAGGTATCGTCATGATGAACGGTGAATAAGAAAGGGTCCGCGGTTTTCCAGGGAAAACCCAGGGGGTTGATCGATTTGATGGGTGATGGGGTTTTTGTTTTCATGAGTCACTCCTTTTACTCATTCTGGGAACAAATGCTGAAAAGGAAAGGGATACCCAGTCTTTAATCGGTTTCTCGAAAGAAACCCCTTGTCGATGACGGCCATACCGAAAGAAGCGTGGCCCGTTGTTCATAGATTTGGGGAATGAGCGGGGATACTTGGTGAAGAGAAAAACCGCGGGGAGAGGCCTCTTTGTTTATTTTGTTCAGTGTTCTTTTTGCTTAGCCTTCAGCCATTCCACATCCAATTTGTCTTTAGGCCGTCCCGTCGAGGACTTGTTTAGAATCAGATCATCCATGGATATCACGGATAAGCTAAGTCCTTCCACCTCCGTTCCTTTTCGGTGGGGCCACGCGTCCGCGAAAGAAATCCCATCAATCGAAGTCAAAATGTCGATACGGTTAGGAGGCAGGCCGATTTGAAAAATAACATCTGGCTGGGTAAAGGTTTCGGATTGTATTTCGGAAAGCGGCGCGCCAAAACGCTTCAGTGCTTGATAAACTTTTTTTGAATTTTCCGCGTTCGTGCCTACAAACAGGTCAATATCGCCGGTCGCGCGGGGCAGTCCATACACTGCCAAAGCGTAAGCACCCACAATTAAAAAATCAGCTTTTGCCTCGCACAAGGCGGCCAACATGTCTTTGTAATCTGGATTCAGCATGGCTCTCCTTCACAAAAGACCAATTATCTAATGTTATACGCCATATCATGGACAAACCCTGTCCGGATGGTACAGGCTCCGGATCTAAGCGCGAACTTTCATACGATAAGCGTTTCAACTGAGCGATTGAACGATTTTTAATTTCCATGCTTGCGCAACCTCTCCCGTAATTGACAAGACCTATTATATAACACCCGTCAAATCAATGCCGTTTCGTTTTAAGCCAAAAGAGGCTACTACCACGATATCAAAAGGATTTCAAAATTTTATCCCAGCGCTTTGGTGAAAATCCCTGATCGCCCCGGCGGCATCGAAAGCGTTGCCCCAAATTTCAGAACCGGAATGAACCAAAAAATCCTCCACCTGCTTTCGAAAAAGTAAAAGCGAGGCCGATCGGGGGCTGCTTTTGAGCGCTTTCCCCCAAACTCCGGTCAATAGCGCCGCCGAAACTTTTTTCTTCCGGAAAACCATTTCCATATCCGCGATATCCGGCTCCAGGTAGCGGGTCATTTTTCCAATGGACCAATAAGCCGGTTCCAGCACTTTGACTTTCAATTTTCCGTATTGTTTAAAAAGCGGGGAGTGTTTTTGATAATCCATCAGGGTAATCATTCCCCAACGGTCGATATCCTCGTCATAGTTGCTGCCCAATCCGGTCAAAACCTTGTTTTTCTCAATGGCGGCGGTCAATTGTTCCCATTTTTTGGAGTTCTTCAACTCCACTCCAAAGTCCACATCCCGGCTGGGCCGCACCCCGCCCATCAGCGCCCCCGCCGCCGCGCCGGTCAAATAAACCGTGGCGTCTTCGTTAAAATCCTTCGCGATCCCTTTAAAGAACCGTTCAATCTCTTTGGGATTCATGGATGTTTACCTTTTGTTTCCAGTTGTTCTATCGAGGTAAGTCAAAAAATCTTTAAAATTAAAAATCTTAACTCCGTGACCTCTGTGTACTCTGTGGTGAAATATAAGTTTTTCCCGCCTTTTCCGAAACGCGTTCCACCAAACTTTGTATTTCTTCGGGCCGATAGGACGCGCTCATAGAAAACCACGCATCTTCGGTTTTTGAGCGGTTCTGTGAGGAAAGCTTTTGAGTCTGTCCCGCCGCGCGAAGACGGCCTTTCATTAACAACGCGGTTTCCATAGCCAATTGCTTTTCCTGGGGGTCTTCCGGAAGTTTTCCCTGCGCCACCGCCTGAGCGATCCGCTCCAGCCGGTCCCGGGTCAGCACCAGGGGTTTTTCAGTCTCAGGCCCCACTCCATCGGCCAATAAACCCGCCGGGATATCCAGCGCGAAAGCCAAAGACCGCAGGGTGCGCAAAGAAACTTCCTTTTCCCCCCGTTCCATATCGGAAAGATTGGGCTGGGGCACGCCCGCCTTTTGGGCCAAAAGCGCCTGACTCATCCCCCGTTTTTTGCGCCATAGTTGTAAACAAAGTCCAAATGGAATCATTGGTCAATTATAGTATTTTTACTATATTTGTCAATCCACGGCGTTGACAGGCCTACTTAAAGGGGCGAACGAGGGTGACTAGTGGGAGTGAAAAACCGCGGGGAGAGGCCCCTGTGCCGAACCTACAAGGTGAGGCACGAGGTTTGGGTGTACCCGATCTAAATTACACCTGCTGCGCATGACCTTGGCCGAAGCGATTTGCTGAGGCCCATGGTTATATTGTGTCGATTACGTCGAGGAATCGGCTTGAGCGGCACGGTTTGGTTGTGGCAACTGCTCAAAAGCAGTTGCCATTAGAGATCGGATGGCGATTACCTAACGTGGAGAATGCCGCCTTGTCGATTACTTTCAAGGTAATCGACATTGTTTGGCAGTGCCAATCACAATAGGTGATTGGCTATAGGCCAGGCCCCTGATTTACTTAATTTTTTTGACCTGGTGAAAATGGTCGAAATGCTTGTCCAGTGTCAAAAGTGAAAACTGATGCCGGGCGCAGAGGGCCGCTATCAGCCCATCCGACGCCGGAATTTGAAAACCCTTTGACCTCATGCCGTTTAACAGTTCGCCTGCGGTTTGAAAATCAACCCGCTCGGTTTCAACATAGGGCAAAGCGGTCATGAGGTCTTCCAGCATGGCTCTTTCCCCCGCTTTAGCGCCCTGCAAAAGTTCCAGCTCTACTGTTCCGCACAACACCACGTCATTTTCTTCTAAAAAACGGTCTAAAGCATTGGCGGCGGCGCTGGGCTTGCCGCGAAAATAATCAACCCAGGCCGAAGTATCAACGAGAACGTTTGCCATAGGTTGCCCGATTCTCTTGGATTTCCATAGACCGAAGCTTTTCCCAATTGTCTTCCATGTAAAGCTTGCCCCGTAATGACCTCAATTTTTCAATTTTCAGGTGCTGAACCCAGTCGGCCAAGGCGCGGTTCACCGCTTCGGTACGGGTCTTTGACTTGGTATATTTCATCAGTTTTTCCATCACGCCGTCTTCCACGGTTATGGTTGTGCGCATTTCTCAACCTCCATCATCAATATTACCCATAATTATATGCTTTATATCAGCATCTGTAAATCATGTATTTGATGATTGGCTGCGGAGAAAGGGCCTTTTACGCAGGACGAAATAAAAATAACCGCCGCCGCCAAAACCGCCGAAACCATCAAAGCCGGCCATTTGAATTTCATTAAACTTTTTTTCATCAAACCCTCCGTCGGTTTTCCGTTGTGGAACAGGACTCATTTTTTACGGAATCGATTATAGCCACACATTCCTGATGAAGTTGGTTTTTAAGCTGAAACCAGACGTCGGAAGGGATCTTCGGCGGATGAATTGGCGAAGGTGACGCGATTCACTGGCAAGCGGAATAAACGAAGAGATCTACATTACTGAGAAACTATATTCTATTAGGCGTGGCCCCTTGTTTAGGCAGGGAAAACCTAAAGTGGAAAATTTAGGCCAGGCTATCTTTGTGTTATGACCCCTTTGTTGATTTTTTCCGAGTTTTTTTAATCTGCCGCCCATCGATGTAATCCGCAATATCGCCTATTACCGGCAACAAGGTTTCAAATTCTTTCTTTAAATCCTCTGTGTCTTTTAAAAATTGTTTAAGGTTTTCAACGCGTTGGTGTTTAAGAACATGGCTGGAATGTATCGTTTGTGGTTCGTTTTTTTCACTGAGAATTAATACAACGAGGCTATCCAGATATGAATTGGTTTTAAGTAAATGGAAAGTCGTTCCATTGGGTTTATCGATGTCGTACTTTTTGCATAGGGTTTTTAAAGCTTTCATCACATCTTTTTGGGAAATGGGCATTAAAGGCTCCCTCTTGGCAAACCGGCTTCCGGCTGTTTACTTACTATAATCCAAAGGCCGATACCTTTTTAAAGAATGAGAATTCGAGGCGAAAGTAGTGCCGGCCCTAAAATGGAGAATGTAGGCCAAGCCCCTAGTTTTCAAGGCGAAGCATATGATTTGGTTGTTAATTGAATTTTAAAGTTTAAGACGGGCGCGAAGTTTGTTGGCGAATTCTTGGTGGTGTTTAGAACCCAAACGGCCAAGTTTCCTTTGGATGCGGATTCTCGAAACCGTGGCAACCTTCCCTGTTTTGATGCAGGATTTTACTGCGAGCTTCGTAACTGCAAACTCTTCATCTTTATCGTCAATCAGGACATCTTCGTTTGTACACCTTGAGATGTTACTGCTGATCATTGACAAAATGAGATCGGAACTATTACCTAAATGAATTTCCGTGATAACTACCGCAGGGTGCAACTCTGATTGATCTTTATCTGCGAAAGGAAAAGGGACAAGAACAATATCCCCAAACGTCATACAGGATCGCCATCGGTTGGCTTATATTTCTTCTCTTCTTTATCTTTCAAAAAGTCAAAGGAACCAGCCGTCTCTTGAAGCATTTCAACGTTCTCAGTTGTAATGTCCTGCATGGCTAGAAAATCAACAACTATATAAGTTGTTGGGTTTGGCGTGACTATTTGTTCCACACCAGTGCTCATGGGATTAGTAATAAAATTAATTTTTTCTGAAGGTGGAATGTCTTTGACATTATTTTCCAGCACCTTCAATCCAGTGCTTGATTTCCAACTCATATTGGACCTCCTATTTTCGTTACTCTGAACGGCCTGTGCGAAATGACGTTTTTAGAATCTCCCGCTTTGACCCTTAACGTATATTTACCGAAATCAGTAAATGGAAATTGCCTCAATTTAAAAATCAAATCAACCATTTTGAGTGGATCGTCCGACTGAAGATTTCCTTCAAGTCCCAAAACAACTTTTTCACCAGTAGGTGTATCAACTACCATTTCAAGAATGATTTTTTTAGTCCCGCGACAACCAGTTAAAACAACAACAACGTTTAATTCCGGACAAATACATGGAACGCTAGGGGCGCTCATATTATCAAAAACCCCTATAAAACTCTTTTTACCGGTAAATCCATCCTGTATCACTTGATCGCATACAAGGAATGCAATTACTGTAGGATCTGTAGCGGTCATCATAACTAACCTTTTAAACGGCAATTTTTACCACAACTTTAATTTAGCACAAATGAATACCCAGAATTAAAAAACGGCCAATAATAAGCCTTTTTTGTAGTAATTCATAGCCAATTAGCCCTAAACCTCTTCACGCATCACATTGTTATATATGGCTGGTAAAGATACTTCTGAAAGCCTGCAAACACGCGGTTAATGTTGGTTAGGTTGCCTAAATCAACTACCGAGAGAGCGTGGTTACTTAAAGTGTTGAATGTTGCCCCGCGTCAAGAATTTGGGTGTAAATTTTCACGGGCGTCTTAATCAAGCGGCTTGAGCTTCTGCCTCCTTCCTCGAGGTGTGGACTTTAAGCCTATCCCATCTTTCTTGTTGGGCCTCGGCCACTGCCCAGACCAATTTAGTCAGTTCCAATTCATTCTGCATCATTCCCGCTGGCCTCAGTCTTCTCCTGAGTTCCAGATTGAATCTTTCGATGATGTTGCTGGAACGGGTAAGCATCCAGAATTTTGGGTCTTCCCGAAAAAATAGGGTGTAGGACTCAAATTTATTCTCCGTCATCTCCACCGCTTTAGGATACGTCCTGGACCATTTGGCCTTGAGACTTCCCAAAGCTACCAAGGCTTCTTCACGGTTCTTGGCCCAGTACACCGCCTTGAAATCCGCCATGAATGTCTTTTGATCCTTCCAAGCCACCCGGATACGGACGTTGCGCATCTTGTGTACTACGCAAAGTTGGTGGGTGATCCCTAATCGTTTTTCGACCGCCGCGATGATCCCACCATGGGCGTCGGACACCACCATCCTCAAATTTTTTCTGTCCAAACCTCGATTCAGCAGGTCTTCCAGCATGGCTTCCCATGAAGCCTCGCTCTCCCTGTCTCCCACTAAGTACCCGAGAAAATGCCGTTTCAGGTTCCCGTCAACCCCGATAGCCACCAGTAAGGCTTGTTTTACCCCCGTCTCCTGACGCCGGACTGTCAGGTAAAGCGCATCCAGGTACAGGTATCGGATTCCCGCCGGTAAGGGCCGCTTCTCCCATTCCCGCAACGTGGGTTCCAAGGCGTTGGTCATCTCACTGATGTGGCTGGCCGTCCATTTCGTTCCAAAAGCTTCGTTCATCCCTGCCGCTACCGACCGGGTAGAAGCCCCTTTCAACCAAAAATTCATTCCCAGATAACTCATCAGGGCTTGGCTGCCGTCCCTCAAGGCTTTCAAAGTCTCAGAAACGAATCCTTTGCCCTTCCTCAAAACCGGCTTTCTCAATTCCAACCGGCCTAGAAATCCCGGTACGAAAACCTGTTTGAAACCATTACGGTAACGGGGTTTTTCCTGTCTTTCGTAGGGTTGGCTACCCAGAAACTCGTCCCGTTCCTTCTCCAATTGAGCATTGAAAGCTTCTGAAAGCTGTTGGTTGAGAGTCTCCCCAATCCATTGGCCGATTTGTCGGCTTCCTACTGCCGACTTGACCATGGCTTGAGTTTTCTCCCTTGCCAAGGCCTGTAATGCTAGGTGTATATTCTTCATGGGCGTAACTACCTTTCACAAAAAGGATTATGGCGTTCTAGACAAACACCATGTTACGCCCGCTTATTTTTACACCCTTAAATTTTACGCGGCCAGAAAAGTGTTTTTCGATTTGAACTGTTTCAAATATCACCCCATTTTACAGAAATTGTAACCTGTCCAATTCTAGACCCTGCCTTTTGCGAACTATCAGATTCGAGGTAATTCAGCCAACTTCTAAACACCATATTTAAATAATGCAGAAACGGCATAAATAAGTAAAACCGGGGGAAATGACAGTAAGCTCAAAAACAAATACCAATCAATTATTAATCGATTCTTTAAGAAAATGGGTCTAATTGTTCCAAAGACACAAAGCAAATATGCGGGTAAACAGAAAACGGAATAAGAAATCCAAAAAATAGGAATTAAGTCCTTTAGGGAAAATAAATCTTTAAAAAATTCTTTAGTGTCAAAAATTAAATTTAATAAATTCGGTAAATCCAATCCCGAAAAAATAACTACTCCGAGAATGCAAAATATTCTAGTGCGAATAGTAGATTCAAAAACTCCTAAAATCAGTTTATGAATATCTTTTAGCATTTATACCTCATTATTTAATAGCTCCTCGAGTTGGACTCGAACCAACAACCCTGCGATTAACAGGCTCAGGTGACTAATTCCTATTCTCTAAAAACTGGAAGACGGAAGTTTTCCATAGAGCGGGATCAACTGCCAGGTAAGACCGATGGCCGATTCCTGGGACTATCACAAATTTTTTAGGACCTTGGAGCCGATCGAAGATTGATCGTGCTTGGGAAACAGTCACCCGGTCGTCTTTTTCGCCTATCAAAAGCAAGACAGGAACCCGTACTGCCCCAGAGTCGTCTACGGGCTTGTAAGAGAAGCCATTGAAACCCATTTGAACTCCGCCCCAAAAGACCATCAATTGGGCGAAAGGAAAAGAGGGGTATCCCATTAGGTGGAAACGATTTTGCACCGTAGTTAGCAGACTATCGAAAGGACACTCTAAAATGACCGCTGAAGGATCAAGGAAATATTCTTTAAGCGACCTTAGGATCGCCGCCGAACCCATTGAGTGGGAGAAAAGAATGATTCGCATCTGAGGGTTATTTTTCTTCGCTTCCTTGAAAACCGAGGCCACCTCTGCTGCCTCTTTGTAACCTATTGTTGTTTCGTTTCCGGTGGATCCTCCGCTTCCGCTGAAATCCACTAGCCATACCCCATAACCCCGATCATGAAATTCCTTCGCCTCGGCCAATAGATCGGATTTTTTACCTGCATACCCATGGAATAAGATGGCCAGGCTTTGAGACCTAACGGCGGGAATCTCCCAAACCTCGTTGACAACCCCATTCTCGGAGACTATCTGGAAAGTCCTGTAACTACAGCCAATCGAATCCGGGGTATTCACGTTTTCAGGCCGTGGAACGTTGATGCCCGTGAACAAAAGAAAAACCTTATCGAGTTTGGAGAGGTCCTCGGACTTGGAAGTTCTAACACCGCCACTGGAAAAGTGGATCATCTTATAGACTTGCATGTAGGAGCAAAAATTGGCTCCAATAACCAATAGGATAAAAACCCACAACAGTCGCTTTTTGTTGGCCTGAAAAAATTTCATAATGACTACCTTTTTTTAGGCCCTTTATCCGATATGGCGGGGAAAAGTCGGACTATTAAAAAAATCATGGCTAACGTTACAAGTCCTAAAGCTCCATAGAGGCCCCAATTGGTATCACCAAAAACTCTGAAAAGTCGGAACTTTAACCCTTGTCCGGAATAGGATTGAAAATCTCCCAAATTGGCGGGTAGGGGCTCTTGGCTCAATAAGTCATCCTCAACCAAACTCAAGTCATATTGGGGTGCGGACACAACAGGATTTCCGCCCATTAATTCATACCCATCCCCGGTATCAGCCAAAAAGCAGAAAGCTGGTGCGTAATAGAACAGGGAAATCTTTTTTATAGTTATAGGTCGATTGTCGCCATGTTCAATTGTGATTCGTACCTTCGTGGCACCTTGCGGAAGACTTCCCAGTGAGACCTGAAAATTCGTAATTTTGGCTTCGCGGTTGTCCCAAATCTCTTTCATCCAAGGCTCCCAGGCCAGGGAACCGGGATCTTGTTTTTCTAAAATAACTGTTCGACTGAATATACCTTGGGATTGCAGAAGAAGATCGTCCCAGTTTTGTGAGGCCTGGGGTAATTCAACAATCCAAATACTCTTGTTTTTGTCCCGGTCGTAGTCTTCTGCAATCGAAATGGGAATCTCCATCTTTTCCCCAGAGGAAAGAAAATACGGCACCTGTTGCCCTTGCCTGACCACCCGTAAGCTTTGGATATTGCCTTCTAAACTAGCCTTCTGGTTCAGGAGCACGCGGTAATAACCGGGAGTTGTAATGGAAATTGGGGCCTGCCATGAATATCCACTGCCATCAAAAGGCCCACCACCTAAATGATATTTTTCCAATAAGTTCGCGGGCTTCCAATTGGGGTTAGTTTTAACAATACCCCATGTCGCGGTTTCGACACTTCCACGGTTTTCCGAGCTGGGGACTTCCAAAATTGAAACCGATTCCCCTGCCCCCGCCTCAACCTGATAAACACCTTCTTTATCCGCCTTAAAAACAAACCTTGGAAGCTGAAATGTCACATTGCATTTTTTTACGGCTCCCAAATAATTCTTGGGGTGCAGTTTTAAGAGCAGAGCTTTGCCATTCAAAACGTCGTTGATTTCCAACTTCAGGGTATTGGATCCCTTGCCAAGGGATTCCACCTGACCCTGGCGCCAAACCACAAAATCCCTTTTTCCTCCGGCAATTTCTTCCCGGCCAAGTGTCCAGTCCCCAACAAAAGGTTCCTCAGTGGTCAAGTCCACCGCTTTCACCCAAAGACCTGATCCTGGCAAGGAAACAACAAGTTGTATTTCGTCCTTCGCATCTACCCTACTAGGAATAATTGAAAGGGACTCCTCAATATATTTTGTGCCCGCTGTCTCACTCGTAGCATCCACTTGCTCTAAGGGGACCAACTTTTGTTTATATTTCTGGTCGTAAGAAACGAATTCCAAACGGAAAGTCTGATAAAGGCCTTCCGGAATGTTGACTTCAGCCCAGCTCTTTCCATTGACCTGGTAAAGGGCCGCGTTTTGGGCCAATAACTTCCAGGAATTTCCCTGGAGCCCAAAGACATCCAATTTACCCACGTAATCTCCTGCGGATAAATAGGCCTGAATTTTTCGGACTCTAAAAGGTTTTTCAAGACTGCCTTGCCACCGAAACTTTCCCTTTTCCAGAATTTGGGCGGATTTTTCTTGGAGTGTGTGCGTCTCTTCGATTTTTTCCTCCCGCCAGTAAAGTTCGAATGGACGATTTTGACCTTCGGGTCCCAACACGCGTAAATCCAAACCATTTGTCGAATGGATATGAAGGGTAGGTGGAAGGGGTACTTCCACCAAACCCGGCTGGCGCACTGTTAAGGGAGCCCCGATCTGATAGGAAGCATCCCCTGCCCAACATCCTTCAATTCCTGACCATGTCCAAAATGAAAAAGCGATAGCTGCGCTCAAACAAAATATTTGTCTTCCCGATTTCCATTTTTTGACTTTCATTTGAATCTGGGTTTTAATCACTTTTTCCTCCCGGTCGTCAAGAATCGCTGGTAAAGGAACGAAACCAGAATTAGCACTACCGCCAGTCCGATGAAAGACGCCACCCGGTACAACTGCCCCAAACGCCAAAGGTCCATGAAAAATATCTTTAGGGTCGTCAAAAAGAAAAGGCTCAAGGCGGCCCATCGGGTTCTTACCGAAACCCACTTAATTCCAACCCATAGGAGAATCATAGCGTACAGAAGCCAACTCAGGCTGTAGGCCAGTTGTTGGGAGAAACGTCCGGAAGTTAAAAGGGTGAAAGGTTGTCCCGTTGCCCCGAAAAGCTGAACCACTTCGACGTTCACTACGAAGTAGGCAAAGAGTCCCAAAGTCACTCCCCAAAAACGTCGAGAAGTGACCCCTCCTCCAAAAGGCCAACGGTCCCCGTGGTCTTTCAAGGTGAGAAAAATCAGTATTCCAATAAAAAGTACAAAAAGAAGGTTAGGCATGTTCAATAAAGGAGGCAGATTCCCAAATTCTTCGGCATGGTGGAATGGAAGAACCACTGTTTTTAATAAACCAATGACTGTCAAAAGAATACCTGCGATACGGAAGGGTTTTTCCAGGTTTTTACCCCAAAGGAAAATGGCGATGCCATAGGCCGTCCATCCGAAGGCCGAAGCCAAAGCCATTGAGAAATTATGATGGAATACAAAGCTGTAGGGATGACCAGGCTGAAAGAAGATAGCGCCCTGATGCGATAAACCCAACAAACCTAATACTGCCAAGAGACCGATGAAGAAGGGTTTCATGCTACCCCATTCTTTTTCTTTCTCGTGTTGGACGATCAGGAAAATCAAGATTGCCAAAATGGATAAGGTAGCCAGCATCCCTACATTAAAGAAGGGACGCATCAAGGCCAAGGCGGGTTGGAACATGTAGGGAAAGATAATTACCCTCAACCAACCCGCCGAAAGAAGAAGTAATCCGATAAATCGCAGGCTTTTGGGGAGTGCGCCTATGCGCCATAATACTGATCCAAATATGGCCCACAGCACGCTGTAACTAATGAATTGGACCAAGTTTTGATTAGAGAAGTATTGGAAACCAAGACCGTTGGACGTTCCTTCATCGCCAAACCAATCTGCCACTATGAGGTTCGTGAGGAAAAAACCCGAGCCGATAGCGAGCCAAAGAAAGTATGACGAAAAAGGAAGAAAGGCTGTTTTAGATTTCGTTTCCGGCGCAAGACGAGCGGCTAACCCTAAAGCCAAGACCGCCAAGGCAACGCTACCTACGGCCCAATTGAGGATCGGCAAACTTCCAGGAACCTTTAGATGGTCAAGGTTTGTGACCAAGAACGCCATCCCCGTAGGAGCCATCAGACTTGACACCCAGGGCAAGCCGGGATGTTCGATGCGGCGGTTCAACCACAGAAGTGCCATGGACTCGAATATTAGCGTCAACCCCATCCAACTGTTGTCCAAAAGAAGCACAGGCATGCAAGAAATGTAAAAGAGGAGTACCCCGCCGTGGAAGGCAAGAATGCTGTTTCGATCTGCCTTTCCTTCAAGTCGATTTAAAAGGATCTTTACACCTGGTAACTTGAGGATAAATAGCGCCAGTGGGAACCAACCCATGATGTTCATAGACCAAAGATTGTCGGCTGCCTTTAAAAAATAAAGCGCCTGCGCTGATTCAAAAAAAGCCCAGGCCTGCCAAACCTGTTTTTGCTTTTCCGGTGGGCCAAAAAAGAGAAAGGGAACTAAAAGGCTTCCCAGCCACATAAAACCGCACCAATAAAGCATTTCCTGGTTTAAAGGCTGTTGGGGCAGAACTCTTAACATCCAACAACTTTGAGCGAGAACATATGCCCCCAGAGCCGTCATGATTAGAGGTGCAGAAGAAATTCTTTTGCCCAAAAAGAGGGCTAGTGCGAGAAAACACAAACCTGTCACCATACCAGGAGTTGGTTGAAGAGGTGTTTGAATAAGAAAGGCTGTTCCCAAAAGAAGAAAAGCCCCCAAAGCTGGAAAAGCCGCCATCCATTCCGCCGCAACCCGATCCATCTTCTTGAATTCATCTTTGAATGATTTCAAAGTTGGCGACGACAACCATTCTGGGAGGTATTTGAAAAGTACAAGGGCAGTTACACAAAGCAGTACTCCCGCCACTAGAAGGAAAACATAGAACTCAACACCTATTACCAATAAGGGTGAACGGGTAATCCATAGGAGCCCGCTAAAGAGGGTCAGCAACACCAGAGCGGACAGCTCTAAAACACTCCCGATGAGGAAACAAATGAACATCCCGATAAGATGGAGACCCAACAACATGGGCCAGAACCAGAAGGAGGTTTCAGGATTCCGTATCAAAACAAAAAGAGTTAATAAAAGTGAAACGGCTGGAAAAACTTTAAACCAGTTTAAAGTAATATCTTTGAGTCCGTATTTTCTAACCAATACCAGTGGCCCAAGTCCACCGGCAACCCCGTAAATGAAAAACGCCAAAAAATCAAAGGAAGCGTCTTTGGCTTTGAAGCTGATAAGAACCCAAAGCAATGCCACCACAAAAGTCATTACGTTATAGGGAATGACTGCTCCGGCCCATTCCGCCCGCTGGTAAGCCAAGAAAACCGCCAGCAATACTCCGGCTGTTACCAACACCAGGGGATAAAAACCCGGCTGGGATAAAAGAACTAATGCCAAAGCGGAAATACCCAAAAATAGAACATATCCTCCCGCGAGAGTTGATTGATTTTTCGAAAGGATGGATGGCATCCGGTAAAGGAAAAGACTGAATAGCATCAAGTTTGCCAGAGCCACCCCGGTGATGATGGAAGGTTCTGGCATGAGTGTCGCCCCCCAAGTCCCCAATGAAAGCAGGAAAAGGGTACCTACTACGGATAAAAAAAATAATCCTGAGGATTTCAAACGGCGTACCACTTCAAAAATTCCCGCATTGACTACAGCCAAATAAATAAAAAGAGCCTCTAAGTTTGATTCACCTGTGCTTAAAAGGAGCGGAGCGGCATAGGCCCCCAGAGCACCGAGAGTGGAAATGGCAATACCTTCCATAAAAACTGCTAAAACAAAAGCGCATGCCGAAATGACAGCCAACAATACCAACCCCACTAGATTAGGAAGAAAATGGTAGATGTGGGAAGTGGCATAGACTACGGTGTAGAGGACGCCGATTCCGCCGGCCGCCAAGATATGGCCGGTTGTCTCATATTTTTTCCGGTCGATGCGAAGAGACCAGATGATAAGCCCTAAACCTGTTAGGGCTCCAACAGCAAGTCTCAAAGTTGGAGGTATAAGATTTCGGTCGATGGAGTATTTGACAAAGAATGCCGCCCCGCAAAATAAAGCGACTCCTCCCATCCATGCGAAAAGCTTAACACCCGTGAATTGTTCCCAATCCACGGTCTTGACGAATAGTTCCCATTTCTTGATCCATTCATCCGTCATAGAGGGTCCGACTGGACGTTCCACTTTTCGTTCGATCTTTTTTTCGAAAACGGGCATTTCTTTGGATATGGACTTGGCCTTAACCACAGGGATTTCTTCTTTAGAAACAACTTTTGGAACTGGAGGCGGGACCGCTATTTTCTTTTCAAATACGACAGGTTTTTCTATTTCCTGTTCAACTTTTGATAAAGGTCTTTTGACTTTCCCCCCCTCGATGGATTCTTCTAACCTTCGGATTTTGGCTTCCAAAACCGCGAGTCTGATTTTGTTTTCATCATCAAGTAGAAAGGTTCGAATTAAAGCCCAAATCGGAATTACAAATACAATAATTAGACCTAATACCGCAAAAAAAATAACTGATTCCATTATCGGCCTCCGTTTGTACTGCCATTGGATGGATATGGGGTAATGGATGTTGGCGTAGGGGTTGATATTAATGTCATATTTTCGGTAGATGACGGAGCCGGAACAAAACCTGAAATGGGTGTAAGAGTTATTGAAGAGGAATAAGGCGTTTGATAAGTCCATTCTTCTGGACCGTTTATTTCAAAGTAAACAATGGTGGAAATAGTAAGAACAAGTAAAACCGAAAGCAAAATCCAAGAAAGTTTTTTCATATAGCTGCTCCGTTCGTTTTAGACTTTAGCAGAAAAAATTTTTACCGAACCAGATTTGTAGAAGCATCTGACTTTAAATGAGCAAAGCTTCGGTTATTTCCTTCTTTAAAAAACAATTGGTCTAAAGCTTGATGAAAAGTATTACCCATTTGGCCTAAATGAAAGTCGCCATGGTTATAACCTGGCATTGTCAGGAACATCACAGGTCCAGAATAATTGTGGGCCAATTGTTCTCCCATCCAATAAGGAATACTTCCGTCCGCTGTGCCGTGTACAAAAAGAGCGGGTGGTAGATGTTTCGATGTTTCTGCTTTCCTTGGTTCAAGGCCATCGGGCACTAAAATCCATCCGATAAATGCAGCCAACCAATTGGGAAAACCAATTTTTTCTAAATCATCAATACCGATTTCTCGGAAAGTGGTGAAAGGCGCAATGATCACAGCCGCTGATACACGCGGTTCATGGGCAATTAACATTGTTGCGTAAGCGGCCCCCATAGAGAAACCCACAACTCCGTATTTACGCCCCGGTTGCAAAACTGTCATCTCTTGAAACGCCGCCTGAGTGTCTTTCCACAGTCCCCCTCGGCTAGGATGCCCCTGCGACAATCCGTAACCCCTGTAATCAACCGCGAAGACGTCATAACCCCATTTAGGCAAGAACTCAAATTGACTATATTGGGCCGCAAGATTTCCAGCGTTGCCGTGTAAGTAGAGAAGAACGGGCCTGGTTTGAGCCGAAGAGGAATTCCCGTGAAAATACCATCCAGTCAACTGAGTTCCGTCTAAACTCTGGAAAGATATTTTTTTAACACCCACCGGATATACGTAATCTGTATAAATAGGCCAAGGGATATAGTAAAACTTTGAAACCATATAATCGCTTTTCCTGAAACCAGTCAAAAAAATCAAAAACATTAATCCGCCCCATTTAAACCATCGCAACAATTGCGGCTTGGGGGAATTTGCTTTTTTAATAACTTCACTTCTCGTTTTCGAAACCATTTTTCCTAATTTCTTAAATTAGATTTTTTTAATTCTTTTGAGAACCATTTCCGAAATTTTTCGGACTGCTCTAAATAAATAAATTCAGCGTGATTTCCTTCTTCGATTTCTGTCCAACTGGTAGCGCTATTAACGCTCTCAAAAATTTTTCGACTTAGGCTTTTGAGGACCAACTGATCTTTACCTCCAACAAGAAAAGCAGATGGAACCTGCAGACCTGGAGCCAACCATTCGGCGTTTGGTTTTGCGGATAGGGGATTACCCCACCGGAAAAACGGATTGGCCTGGATGGTGAGACGCTTTTTTAGGGCCTTCCAATCAGTCGCTATGGCGAATCCTTGACGAATAGGTCCAAATGTTTTTAAGACGTCCTCCAATTGCGAGGGACAGGAAACGAGAAGGATTTTGTCCACTAACTTCGGCCAAGCATGGGCAGCCCTGAAGGAATGGTACGAACCCAGCGATAAGCCCAGGAGAATGTTTTTTTTATAACGCTTCCTTCCCCATTCGAGGAAAGGTTTTAAATCCTGGTATTCTTTCGCTCCAAAGGAGTAACGGCCACCGCTTTTGCCTACTCCGCGAAAATCTATGCAAAGCACATCCCCATAAAGAGTTAGTTCCTGACAGAGTTCGGTCATGGGATATGCATCTTTATATTTTGCGAAACCCGGTGCCACGATAATCAGATTCGACTTCCGACCGCGTTTGGATTGGAAAAAATTGGCCGCAATCATTACTTGGTCTTCGGTCAATAACTGAAACTCATTGATCTCTTTTACCTCTCGTAAAACAGTCCCCATAATTGCTCCTTTTCAACTTGACAGTTTGGATGCTTTAAATATAATGAGTGAGTAAGCGCTCATTAACTAAAGATTACCAGGAATAAAGCATATGTCAAGACCAATCGCAAAACGCCAGGATGTTATGGATGCTGCCCTTAAGCTTTTCGTTGAAAAGGGCATCGAGGAAACCACCACAAGAGATATCGCCGAACTCGCCAAGGCTGGGGAAGGTACCATGTTCCGTCATTTTAAAAGTAAGGAAGAATTGGCTTGGCATCTCTTCCATGAAAACCTCGAGATCTTTATGAAACATTTAGAGGGGAGTGTGGCTGGCCTGAGTACGGCAAAAGGAAAAATCCGAGCCATGGTAGAAGCCGGTTACAGTCTTTACGAAACCAATCCTGTCCTTTGTACCTTCTTATTACTTACTGAACATAGCGCCGCTCGTCGGATGCCTGAAGATTACAAGACTCCAATCAACTTGATCCTTGCGGTAATCGAGGAAGGACAAAAAAAAGGAGAAATAAGGGCCATGGATCCGTCATTGGCGGCGGCTTTAATTTTCGGGGCCATTATACGTGTACCGGTTTTCAAACATGCAGGACATATTACTGGAGACTTACGGGGAAAGGTGGAAGAAGTAACTAATACCTGTTTTAAAATGATCGCGGCTTAACTTTCTTTAAGGAGGCTCATGTGGCTAATGGAAAATATTTTGACTTGTTAAAATCCTGGGGTTTCCAAGGATTTCTTTGGACCCAGTTTCTTGGCGCTTTCAACGACAACGTCAGCAAATGGATCATCACCCTCTACCTGATCGATATGGCGGCGGGCAAAGGCACTCTTTACGCCGCAGCGGTAGGGGGCATCTTCGTAATCCCCTTCCTACTGTTCTCGAGTTATTCAGGATATCTGGCGGACGTTTATTCCAAGCGAAGCGTCATCATCACTGTGAAATTTTTTGAGATACTTTCCATGAGCCTGGGTTTCTTTGCCATTTCGTCCGGGAACCTTTACTTCATGCTGCTGATTCCCTTTCTCATGGGTTTGCATTCCACCTTTTTCTCACCAGCCAAATACGGAATCCTTCCCGAAATTCTTCCAGAAAAAAGTTTGTCCCGAGCCAACGGCATTTTGGAAATGACCACCTTCATGGCCATTGTTTTGGGAACTTCGCTCGGCGGAGTTCTTTACGAACATTGGAAAGGTCAGCCGGGCCATTTGAATCTGATGCTAGTAGCGGTAGCCGTGCTGGGAACCCTTTTTAGTTTCGGCGTCACCAAAGTCGCGCCCTCGGGCGCCAAACCGATCTTTCATTGGAATCCCCTGAATGAAATCGGAAAAGGCCTGTCCGAATTGCGTCAAAGCTCCAACCTTTGGCAGACGGCCTTGGGCATTACTTACTTCTGGCTCTTGGGCGCTTTTCTTCTCACTGCCATCGGGCCTTTGGGTAAAGAAGTGATGGGCCTCAACGATAGCCAGACGTCTATGCTGGAAACTTTTTTGGCGATTGGCATCGGCGTGGGCAGCCTTTTGGCGGGAAAACTTTCGGGCGACAAGGTAGAACTGGGTCTGGTACCCATCGGGTCGATTGGCATGGGCATTGGCGCTCTTTGTCTGGCCTTGAGGCATCAGACTTACGCCCAGGCGGCGGAAGCATTGGTGTTTCTGGGCTTTTTTGGCGGATTCTTTGCGGTTCCCTTGAACGCCCTGCTCCAGCAAAAAGCCGAAAGGGGTGAAAAAGGTCGCATTCTCGCGACCAACAATTTCATGAATGCCCTGGGTATGATTTTGGCTTTCGGCCTGCTGAGCCTTTTTGGCGGTTACTTTCACCTTCCCGCGGATAAATCCATTTTGATCATGGGATTCATGACATTTGGAGTCACCGTATATCTTCTGACCATCCTGCCTGACTTTTTGATTCGCTTTTCCCTTTGGCTTTTTACCCACACCATCTACCGCATCAAAATTGTTGGCCAGGAAAACGTGCCCTTTAGAGGACCGGCCCTTTTGGTTTGCAACCATGTGTCTCTGGTGGATGGCCTTCTGGTAGCGGCCTGCCAGCAACGCTTCGTGCGATTTATGGTTTATAAACCCTATTACGACCATCCGGCTTTTCATTGGCTTTTTAAATTGATGAACGCCATCCCCGTTTCCAACCGCAGTAAAGCGGAAGTGATGGAATGCCTGGACAGGGCCAGGACCGAATTGAAAGCAGGCCATGTGGTTTGTATTTTTGCCGAGGGGGCAATTAGCCGCACGGGCAATATGCTTCCCTTTAAACGGGGTTTCGAGCGGATCATGGAAAGTCTGGAAGTTCCGATAATTCCCGTCCACTTGGACCGCCTATGGGGAAGCATTTTCAGCTACAAGGACGGCAAATTTGTCACCAAGTGGCCCAAACAATTGCCCTTCCCCGTCACGGTTTCTTTCGGCAAAACTTTACCGCCCCATTCCAAGGCCGATGAGGTTCGCCGGGTGGTTCTGGAATTGGCCAGCGACGCGGTTCAGCACCGTCAAAGTAAGGATGACATCCTGCCTTACCGTTTTTTGAAAACCGCAAAGCGCAACTGGTCCTCTTTCGCCATGGCGGATTCCTCTGGTAAGGAATTAACCTTTGGGAAAACCCTCATCGCGGGAACGCTTCTGTCCAGCTGGGTTAAAAAAAGTTGTGCGTCGGATGTCATGGTGGGCTTGCTGCTTCCCTCGTCGGTCGGAGGCGCCCTGGCGAACCTGGGCGTTTCATTGTCGGGTAAAGTTCCGGTGAACCTTAATTTCACTTCGGGCAAGGAAGCCACGGCCGCTGCGGTCAAAGAATGCGGCATTAAAACTATCCTCACTTCCAAAATCTTTTTGCACAAGATAGGCCTGGAACCCACGGAAGGCATGGTTTTTTTGGAGGATGTAATGCGGGAATTGGGGGTGTTTGAAAAAACAATGGCGGCTCTTCAAGCCTTTCTTCTGCCCTCATGGATACTCAAACTCATTTTGGGTATGGGACGAACCAAACCCAACGACTTGGCCACCGTGATTTTTTCTTCTGGAAGCACGGGGGTTCCTAAAGGGGTCATGCTTTCCCATGCCAACATCCTGAGTAATCTGGAATCCCTCGAACAAATTTTCTGGGTGACAAAAAAAGACCGGATTATGGGAGTGCTTCCCTTTTTTCATTCTTTTGGTTTCACCGGAACCCTATGGTTGCCCTTGGTGGCGGGCTTTGGGGCGGTTTACCATCCCAATCCGCTGGACGCCAAAACCATCGGGGAATTAACCGCGAAGTACAAAGCCACGATCCTAATCAGCACACCCACCTTCTACGCCGCTTATATCCGTAAATGTTCCAAAGAAGAGTTCAGTTCCCTTCGTTTCGCGGTGGTGGGGGCGGAAAAACTTCGGGAATCGGTGGCCCGTGACTTTAAGGAGAAATTTGGGCTGGACCTGATGGAAGGCTACGGCTGCACCGAAATGTCGCCGGTGGTATCTGTGAACGTTCCCGACTTTTCGGAGGGACGTGACAAACAAAAGGGCGCGAAGCCCGGTACGGTTGGCCATCCGGTACCCGGTGTAGCAGTGAAGGTAGTGAACCCCGAAACCGGAGAAATTCTGCTCTCGAATCAGGAAGGATTGCTTTTGCTAAAAGGCCCCAACCGCATGATGGGATATTTAAACCAGTCGGAAAAAACCAAGGAAGCTCTGAGGGACAGCTGGTATGTGACCGGCGATATCGCGTTAGTGGATGAAGACGGCTTTATCCGCATCACCGACCGTCTTTCCCGTTTTTCAAAAATCGGCGGCGAGATGGTGCCGCATATCAAAATTGAGGAAGCCATCAACCAAATGTTGGGCGAGCATACCTGCGCGATAATCTCCCTTCCGGACGAACAAAAGGGTGAAAAGCTGGTGGTTTTGCATACCCACCCCACCCTCAAGCCAGAGGAAATTTGGGCGGGTTTGTCCAAATTCAATTTGCCCAACCTCTGGATTCCCAAAAAAGACAATTTTTATTTTATCGAAACGATCCCTCTAACCGGCACGGGTAAACTGGATTTGAAAATGACGAAACAGTTAGCCTTGAAACTTTCACAAATATGACCAAAAATCCTTTGATAAGACACGCTAACATTGACGATCTTAGTGTACAAAAAACATGTTACTGAAATGGCGTCATAAATAGGACACGAATAAGAAACCATTCCAAGAGAAAGTTCTCTTGAAAGACACGTATAAGACAAAAGCAAGTAAGAGCCGATTTCAAAGTCAGATACTCTTTCCGTGTCTTATACGTGTCTATCAAACTCATTTTTTTCCGACTTTTTCCCCCGGCAACCATCACTTACCATCACCAACAAAAAAGGCCTCCGCTTGCTTTGGTCGAGAAAACCATTGCAAACAAAGGCCTTTATTAGTGTGCTGGGGACAATTAAATTTTTAAATTTTACGCCTGAAAAAACTCAAAACCGCTAAATACAGTTCCGTAGTCAGATACTCTATCCAGTTGAGCTACAGGCGCATCGATGTCATTCCTTAAGCCAAAAGCTTAGCTAAAGGACGAGTATATTACCCAAAATCGTAATTTTATCGCAAGGAAAATGCCCCCGCCGAGCTTCTTTTAACACATGCCTTTTAAAGCTTTTCCCTTATAATTCATTCCCCATCCCGCCAATGGCAATTCA